>TARA_R110002124_G_scaffold106467_21_pt1 | contig 63242 bp, 51 predicted proteins | sample TARA_R110002124 | Tara Oceans TARA_R110002124 (sample SAMEA4397445) | marine metagenome | biome: Polar Biome; feature: [SRF] surface water layer (ENVO:00010504); material: water (ENVO:00002006), including particulate matter (ENVO:01000060) such as... | depth 5 m | reverse complement strand
TTCCGGCACTCTCCCTGCCGGAACCCCGCGCGGTGACGCGTCAAAGCCCGTTGACCGGGACTTTCAGATAGGTCTGGCCGTTATCCTCGGCCGGCGGCATTTTACCGGCGCGCATGTTCACCTGCAAGGACGGGATAATCAGCCGCGGCATGGCCAGCGTCGAATCGCGCTGGGTGCGCATGGAGACGAATTCCCCGGCCGGCTTGCCCGCGCCGACATGGACGTTGAACGCCCGTTGTTCGGCAACCGTCGTTTCCCAGGCAAATTCGTCGCGCCCCGGGGCCTTGTAGTCATGGCCCACGAAGATGCGGGTCGCGTCCGGCAGCGCCAGGATCCTCTGGATCGACTGATACAGCGTCTCGGCCGATCCGCCCGGAAAGTCGCAGCGCGCGGTACCGAAATCGGGCATGAACAGCGTATCCCCGACAAAGGCCGCGTCCCCCGCGATATAGGTCATGCAGGCCGGCGTATGTCCCGGCGTGTGCAGGATATCGACCCGCAGCTGACCGATATGCAGGCTGTCGCCGTCCTCGAACAGCGCGTCGAATTGCGAGCCGTCCCGCTGGAACTCGGTCCCTTCGTTGAACACCTTGCCAAAGGTATCCTGCACGACCTTGATGTTCGACCCGATGCCGATCTTGCCGCCCAATTGTTCCTGGATATAGGGCGCGGCGGACAAATGGTCGGCGTGAACATGGCTTTCCAGCAGCCATTCGACCTCGAATCCCTTGTCGCGGATGAAATCGATCACGGCATCGGCTGAACGGGTATCAGTGCGCCCCGAGGCGTAGTCGAAATCCAGCACGGAATCGATAACCGCGCATTTGTTCGACGAGGGATCGCGCGCGACATAGGTGATGGTAAAGGTGGCTTCATCGAAGAAACCGAAAACTTCGGGCGTCATGGCAGGCTCCAATCCAGTTGCAGGGGCGAATATAGGCCATCGATTATACATTGCAAGTTTTGAATGTGAAATCTTGACATGGATCATGCAGGTTTTGGGCGAAGCGTCCTAGATTGGGATCAACCTGATGGAGGAAACCGCCATGACCCAGATGTCCGCCGCCGCGCTCGACGCCCGCAAGCGTCAACTGATCGCCCGCCTAGCCGAGTTGGACACGCGCCTGCACGGGATCGAGGACGAGTTGTTGTCGCACCAGACCAAGGACTGGGAGGAACTGGCGACCGAACGCGAGCACGACGAGGTGCTGACATCGATGGGCGAGGGCGGCAAGGAGGAGATCCGCATGATCCACGCCGCGCTCGCGCGGATATCCGAAGGAGATTACGGGCTGTGCGTGACATGCGGCGATGAGATCAGCCCGGAACGGCTGGATGTTCTGCCCGCCACCCCTTTCTGCCGCAACTGCGCGCAATAAGGCAGGCGGTCAGCCCTCAATTCAGGGCTGAAACATTTGCAAATCGCGTCTGAACTGCGTCTAATGCACATGTATTGGTGGCGGAGGCGACGTGGACCACAACATCCCCCCCCTTGGCGCGGGCGCGCTGGTGGGCGCACAGGCGTCCCCGCACTATGTGCAGCGCCGAACGCAAGACGGGATCGCGGTTCTGACGGTGGCTGGTCCGGATGGCAACCGGCTGGGTCCGGATCTGGTAGCGGCACTCGCGCGGGCGTTCCACAGCGCGCTGTCGGATGACGGGGTTCGCGCCATGGTCCTGACGGCGCGCGGGCCGGATTTTTGCGCCGGCCCCTGGACCGACCTGCCGCCGCCCGGACCCAAGCCTCTCGACGCGCCGCCGGTGCTGGCCGATCTGGCGGATCTGTGCGGCCAGATCGAACGCAGCGCGAAGCCGGTGGTCTGCGCCTTGCACGGGCGCGTGGCGTCGGGCGGGCTGGCGCTGGCGCTGGCCGCGCGGGCGCGCATTGCCGATACCCGCGCCACGCTGCATTTCCCGGAAATCCGCCTTGGTCGCCTGCCGCCGGGCAACGCCGCGACCCGTCTGGCATGGTGGCTGGGCGCCGCGACAGCGTTCAGGCTTCTGTTCGCCACGGCGCCGCAGCCGGTGACCGGCTATGTCGCGCCGGGACTGTGCGATCTGGCCGACGGCGACGGAACCGGACTTCTGCCCGGCGTCATCGCGCTGGCCGCCAGCCTCGCGGGCCTGCCGGAACCTGATGGCGGGGCGGGGCCGCCGGGCCTGTCGGATGCCGTGGGTTTTCGGGCGGCGATCGGTCAGAAACGCCAGTCCCTGCCGCACCCCCTGCCGCGCCACCGCTTGCAGGAAAGCGTGCTGATCGATGTGGTCGAGGCCGCGCAATTGCTGCCCCCGGAACAGGCGCTGGCCTATGACCTGATGCGCGCGCAGGACGCCGCGCAGGCGCCCGAGGCCCGCGCCCTGGCGCATCTGGCGCGCGCCACCCGGCGGGCGCTGGACACACCGGAATCGCAGGCCATCCCCCGCACACCCCGGCTCAGCCCGCTGGTCGCGGCGTTGTCGCCGCAAAACGCCGCCCGCCTGATGCCGCCCTTGTTGCGCAGCGGCGCGCAGGCGGTGATGATCGCCGCCGAACGCGATCCGCTGGCCGCCGCGCTGGAGGCGGTGGCCGAAGCGCAGATGGACCAGATCCGAAAGGGCCGCCTGACCAAGACACAGGCCGAAGACGATTGGGCGCGCATTTCCGGACGGTTGAGCATCGACCCCGCCCATCCACCGGCATTCGCCTTTGCCGATGCCGAGCACGCGGACTGGCTGGCCGGTCAGCTGGGGCCAACCCTGGCCCGCGCCTGCTGGTCGCCCGGAACGCGCAACCCGGACACGCATGGCCTTGGCATGGTGACGCTCGTCCCGGCCCCGTCCCGCGCGCCGCGGCTGTGCGAAGTGATCGTGCAGGCCGACAGCAACGCCGACGCGGTGCAACAGGCCACGCAACTGGTTTTGCGCCTGAAGCTGTCGCCCGTCCGCGTTGCCGGCGCACCGATGGCTCCGGTCTTGTCGGACACCCTGACACGGACCGCCCGAAGCCTGCGTGCGCGCGGCGTGACGGCGCGAATGCTGGAGGCAACGGGCATCATGCCGACCGGTCTGGCACTGGGCGACGCGGCAGATTCAGGGGCCGAATTGCCCCATAGTGTGGACCGGTTGATCCTGCTGGCGGTGGTCAACGCGGGCGCGGCGCTGCTGGCCGCGGGGCGTTGCCTGCGGCCGTCCGATCTGGATCTGGTGGCGGTGCTGGGGGTCGGCTGGCCCAACTGGCGCGGCGGCCCGATGGCCGAGGCCGACGCGATCGGGCCGATGGTGCTGCGCCAAGAGCTGCGCGATGCGGCGGCGCTGGACGCGGAACTCTGGACCCCTCACCCCCTGTTCGACACGCTGATCCGCGACGGCCGCCGGTTCGAGGACCTGAACACCGCGCCCCCGTATCAGCCGCAGCCCCAAAACCCGAAGCAGCCCGCGACAGCGCCGCAACCTGTGTCCTGAAACGCCCGATTGCCGGCTGGCCCGTCGCTGGCCCGTCGCTGGCCCGTCGCTGGCCCGTCGCTGGCCGCCGTCCCCGGGTTGCAATCCTGGCTGCAAGCACAGCCTTTCGCCCCGCCCCTAGTCCACTTTCGGATGCCGGGCCTTGCAGTCCCAGCGCCCGCTGTCGCGGCTCCAGTATTCGGCCGGCAGACCGGCACCGGTCAACGCGCGCCACTGTTGGCGGGCGGTGGCGACGGCGGCCTCGTCAGATCCGTCAAACACCACGCACATCCGCTCGACCGCCTCGGCCTCGGGCGCCGAAACCGGGGCGCCGTCCAGCGTTATCAGACAGCCCGCCGCCGGGCCGGGCAGATCAGCCAGCGGCGTGGCGTCGGCCACCAGCAACACCGGTTGATCCGCATCCTGCGCGCCGCCCTTGATCGCGTGCGGCAAGAAGCCGTCCACCATCCACAAATGCCGGTCCAGCGCGGCGATCCGCTCGGCATCGGCGCCGCGCAGCACCACCCGCAGCCCGATCTCGAGCGCCTTGCCGATCAGCACCGGCAGCAGCGCCTCGGGCGGGTCACGGGTCAGGTGGTAAAAGCGCGCGACGGCCATCGGCTCAGGTCTCGAACCGGTCGCGCACCAGCGCATCCAACGCCCGCACGCCCCAGCCGCTTGGCCCTTTGGGCGCGAATTTCGTCTCGCCCGCCGGCAGCGCCACCCCGGCGATATCGATATGCGCCCAGGGCATGTCGTCCTTGACAAAACGGCGCAGGAATTGCGCGGCGGTGATCGCCCCCGCCCAGCGCCCGCCGGTGTTCTTCATGTCCGCGACGCGGGTCTTGATCAGCGCATCATAGCTGGGGCCAAGCGGCATCCGCCACGCGCCTTCATCCTGCGCCTCGCAGGCTTTCAGCAGCGCAGCGCACAGCGCGTCGTCATTGGAGAATACGCCCGCCATGTCATGCCCCAGCGCCACGACCATGGCCCCGGTCAATGTCGCCAGATCGATCATCGCGGCGGGATTGAAGCGCTCTTGCGCATACCAGAGCACATCGGCCAGAACCAACCGCCCTTCGGCGTCGGTGTTGATAACCTCGATCGTGTCGCCCTTCATGGATTTGACCACATCGCCGGGGCGTTGCGCGCGCCCGTCGGGCATGTTTTCGACCAGCCCGACAATGCCAACGACATGCGCCCTGGCCTTGCGCAGCGCCAGCGTGCGCATCACCCCGGCAACCACGCCCGCGCCGCCCATGTCGCCGACCATTTCCTCCATCCCCGCCGCCGGCTTGATGGAAATGCCGCCAGTGTCGAACACCACGCCCTTGCCGATCAGCGCCAGCGGTGCGGTGTCGGCCCCCTCCCAGCGCATGACCACGACCCTGGACGGCGTTTCGGAGCCCCGCCCCACGGCCAGAAGCGCGCGCATGCCCAGTTTTTCCAGCGCCGCCTCGTCCAGCACCTCGACCTTCAGACCCAGATCCGTCATCGCCTTCAGCCGGGCGGCGAATTCGGTCGTGGTCAGCACATTGGCCGGTTCGTTGGTCAGGTCGCGCGCGAAATGTACCCCTTCCGCCCGCGCAAGCGCCGCCACACAGGCGGTTCTTGCCGCTTGCGGATCGGCAACGCAAAGCGTGACCGGGCCCGGCGCGGGTTTTTCCGCCGTGTTCATCGTCCAGGCATAGGCCCTCAGCGCCGTGCCCTCGACCAGCGCCTCGAGCCGCGACACCCGCTGCGCACAAATGATCGCGCCGTCCTCGTCCAGCCCTTTGGCAAGGGTGACGCCCGCCAGCCGGCTGTCGATGGCCGACGCCCGGCGCGGCAACCGGATGAGCAGAAGCGAGGACGCCGAAAGCCGGCCCGGAAAGGCCAGTTCCAGCCCCTCGCCCGGTTTCAGCTTGTCCCAGGCCTTGCTGCCCAGCGCGCGCTTCAGCGCCCCGCCCGCCCTGCGGTCCAGCTTGCGCCCTTCGGCGTCCAGGTTGGTATCGGCGAATACCACGATCCGGCCGCGATGATCGGCGATCCGGTCCAGGTCGGTGGTCTGGAAGTCGAACGGAAGAACGGCCATCAAAGCCCCCTTGTTGAATGTTGCCCGAAACCTAGACATCAGGGCGCCGATTGGCCAGTGCAACCGGCGCGCGGATTTGACTGTTTTCCCCCGTGGCGAATCCCGCTAACCTGCGGGCGGGATCACATCGGGGATTGGGTGTCGAATGACGCGGCTGGACCGTTACATCCTGGCACAGCTCTTGCGGGTGTTCGGGTTCTTTTCGCTGGTTCTGGTATCGGTGTATTGGGTGAACCGCGCCGTGAACCTGTTCGATCAGCTTATCAGCGACGGTCAGCCGATGATCGTGTTCCTGGAATTCACCGCACTGAGCTTGCCGATGCTGATCCGCACGGTGCTGCCCATTGCCGCCTTTGTCGCGGCCTGCTTCGTCACGCTGGGGTTGCTGCGCAACTCGGAAATCGCGGTGATGCATGCTGCTGGCATATCGCCGTTTCGTATCGCCCGGCCGGTTGCCGTGTTTGGCCTGATCGTCACGGTCTTTCTGATGGTCCTGATGAATTTCCTGGTGCCCGAGGCGCGCAGCCAGTTGTCGCGCCGTCAGGCCGACCTGGCGCAGAACGTGACGTCGGGCCTGTTGCAGGACGGTGTGTTCCAGCACCCGGCCGACGGAATCACCTTCTTCATCTCCGAGATCACCTCTGAAGGTGTGCTGCGCGGCATCTATCTGTCGGATTCCCGCTCGCAGCTTCAGCGCACCGACTATACCGCGCGCACCGCGCTGATCGTGCCGGACGCGACGGGCCCCAAGCTGGTGATGATCGACGGGCAGGCGCAGATCCTCAATCAGCAAACCGGGCGCCTGTCGGTCACGGGTTTTGGCGATTTCACCTATGATCTGAGCAGCCTTGTCGGCCCCGCCGGGCGCCAGATCAGCCATTATGAGCTGCCCACGCGGATGCTGATCGCCCCGTCCGAAAGCCTGATCCGGGCCGCCGGCGCGACCGCGGCGCAGTTCCGGTTCGAACTGGTGTCCCGCTTTGTCGACGCGCTCTCGGCCATTGCTGTCGCGTTGATCGGATATGCCTCGCTGATCGCGGGCGGATACAGCCGTCTTGGCTTCTGGCGCGAAGTGGTGCTGGCGGTGACCTTGATGGGGGTCTTGCAGTCGCTTGGAAATGCCCTGGCCGGCACCGCCATGCAAAGCACATCGCTGGCATGGCTGGGGATCGTGCCGCCTGTTCTGGGAACGTTGGTCGCGCTGGCGCTGATCGCGTGGTCGGGGCGCCGTCGGCGTCGGCGCGGCGCAGAACGGGGCGCAGACCAGGGCGCAGTCCGGGGCGCGGCAGCATGACGCTGGGGCTCTATCTGGTCAGGCGGCTGGCGATCAGCTTCGCGCTGATATCGGCGGTGTTCCTGGGCATGCTGCTGCTGTTCGAGACAGTCGAAATGATCCGCCGATTCGGCGGCGGCGACACGCCGATGTCGGAAATCCTCTGGTTGGCGGCGCTCAGGGTGCCCGAAACCTATTACCAGATCCTGCCGCTGATCACGATCCTTGGTTCGATGACGCTGTTCCTGACCCTCGCGCGCAGTTCGGAACTGGTGGTCGTGCGATCGGCCGGGCGTTCGGCCATGCGGATGCTGCGCGAACCCTTTGTCGCCACCATGCTGTTCGGCGCGGTTCTGGTGGCAGTCCTGAACCCGGTCGTCGCGGCGGCCTCGCGCGTCTATGAAGATCGCTTGCAACAGATGCAAAGCCCCGATCAACTGGCCCGAATTTCGCTGGAAGGGGCGGCGATCTGGATGCGGCAGGGCGACACAAGCGGCCAGACGGTGATCCGCGCGCAGAACGTCGAGCCCGACGGGCTGGATTTCACCAATGTCAGCTTCATGCTGTTCGAACGCGAAACCGGCACCCCGCTGATCCGCATCGAGGCGCGGCGCGCGTTGCTGGAACCGGGTTTCTGGCGGCTGGAAAACGCCAAGCGCTGGGACCTGACGGCCGACAACCCCGAGCGCGAGGCACAGAGCTTCGACGTGCTGGAGATGCCCAGCGACCTGACCAGCGACCGGATCAGGGAAAGCTTTGCCCGCGCCGGCAAGGTGTCGATCTGGACCTTGCCCGATTTCATTCGCGCGCTGGACCGGGCGGGCCTGTCGTCACGCCCGCACCGGGTGCAGTTTCAGGCCGAACTGGCGCTGCCCGTGCTGATGGCGGCGATGATGATGGTGGGGGCGGTCCTGTGCTTCAAGCACATACGCGCCGGAAATGCCGGTGGCCGCATCCTGATGACGGTTCTGGCTGGATTTGCCCTGTTCTTTTTGCGAAATTTCGCACAGGTGCTGGGCGAAAACGGTCAAATACCGGTGGCCTTGGCGGTTTGGACGCCTCCGGTCGCTTCCATGCTGCTGGCAGTTGGGGTATTGCTGCATCTGGAGGACGGATAGTGGCGGACATCATGCACAACATGTTGGGGGTTAGATGGGGTGCGTCAGCGACCTCTGGCCCGTGCATGGTGCGGCGCATGGTGCGGCGCAGGGCGCTGGACAGGGCAGTGGACAGGGCGGTGCGCATGATGGTCCGCCAGGGGCAGATCCTGGCGATGACGGTGATCCTTGGCGCGGCGTTTCCGGGTCTTGGATCGACCGGCGCGCAAGCCCAGACCGCCGCGTCTCTGATGGCCGATCAGGTCTATGTCGATGACGCCGGGCGCCTGGTGGCGATTGGCGGCGTCGAGGTCTGGAACGGCTCGGTTCGCATGACCGCGCAGCGCGTCGTGTTCGATCAGCGCCGTGATACCTTGATTGTCGATGGGCCGGTGTCGATCAGCGACGGGCCCGATACCGTCCTGCTGGCTGACAGCGCCGAGATCTCGCCTGATCTGCGCGCCGGTATGATCCGCAGCGCGCGGATCGTCCTGAACCAGCAGTTGCAGATCTCTGCCGCCAGCATCTCGCGCGATGCGAACGGGCTGAACCAGATGGACGCGGTGGTGGCCTCGACATGCCGCGTCTGCGCCGCGAACCCGACACCCTTGTGGGAAATCCGCGGCGAGCGCATGACGCTGGACGAGGCCACCAACCAGATGGAATTCGAAGGCGCGCAATTTCGATTTTCAGGCGTGCCGATCCTGTATGTTCCGCGCCTGCGCATGCCCGGGCCGGGATTGGTCCGCTCACGCGGGATGCTGCGCCCGGAAGTCAGTCTGGGTTCGGATCTGGGGCTGACGGTGGGCATTCCCTATTTCTTCCCCATCGGCGACCGCTACGATGTCACGCTGACGCCGGCGGCATCGACCAATGGCATGGTGTCGCTTGGTTTCCGGTGGCGCATGGCACGTGTCAATGGCGGGCTGGAGATCGGCGGACAGATTTCCAGCGACAATATCCGCCCCGGCGAGATACGCGGTTACGGCTATGCGCGGGCTCTGTTCGCGCTGTCCAATGATTTCACGCTCAGCGCCGACGCGCTGGTCGCCTCGGATCGGACCTATCTGGAAACCTATGACATCACCGACGATTCCCGCTTGCTCGGGCATCTGACGCTGGAACGCGTGCGCCGGGATCAGATGATCCGCGGGCGCGTGCTGGGGTTCTATTCGCTGCGGGCGGGCGATGTGAACGATGAGCTGCCCAACCTGGCCACACAGGCGGAGCTGGATCAGCGGATCGGACTTTCGACCACGCCGATCGGCGGCGAATTGCGGGTCCAGCTTGGCGCGCAGGCGTATCAGCGCCGCTCCTCTGTCGACGGCGCGCGCGGGCGCGACCTGGCGCGGGCGTTCGTTCAACTAGGCTGGCGGCGCAGCACGGTGCTGCCCGGCGGCATTCTGGCCGCTGGTGCCGTGGATGGCCGGATCGAACATGTGCGCGTCAGCGACGACAGCGCCTTTGCCGCCCCCGTCACCCGCCGCGCGGTGCAGGCGATGGTTGAGTTCCGCTGGCCCTGGGCCCGCAGTTCGGACCGCGGGGCGCGCAGCGTGATCGAACCCATCGTGCAGGTGATCGGGGCCCGCGCCAGCGGCGGCGCGCTGCCCAATGACGATCACACGATGCCCGAACTGGACGAGGGTAACCTGTTTGCCCTGACCCGCTATTCGGGCGAGGACGCGCGCGATGACGTAAGCCGGATCAATGCCGGCCTGCGCTGGAGCCGCTACCAGGCAGGCGGCTGGTCCAGCGAGGCCCTGGTCGGCCGCATCTGGCGGCGACAGGCCTACGCCGGGTTCCCGCCCGCGCATGTTCAAGCCCTGGGGCAGACGGCATCGGACTGGTTGCTGGCCGGGCGCGTCTCCAACGCATCCGGCCTGTCGCTGAGCGCGCGCCTGCTGATCGATCCGACCAGCACCCTGTCGCGCGCCGAAACCAACCTGTCCTGGACCGACGGTGCGTCCAGCGTCGCCACCCGCTACCTGTTCGTGCCCGCCAGTGCGTTCGAATCCCGCGCCACCGACCTGAACGAGGTGAGCGTGGACTTCACCCGCCGCTTCTACAGCGGATGGGCCAGCAGCTTTGGCTGGGATTACGACATTGCGCAGAACCTGTTTGCCACGGCCCGCGCCGGCTTCGAGTTCCGCAATGAATGTCTGTCGTTCGATGTGTCGATGTCCCGCAACTTTGTCACCGCAACCAACCCCACCTCGTCTACCCGCTTCAACCTGAGCGTCGAACTTCTGGGCATCGGCGGACGCGCGCCGAGCAACCCCGACCGGGACTGCCGCGCCTGACCGACCCCTTTTCAACCGACCGCCAAGCCGCTAGGCCATACCTCAGCACGATGAAACAACGGATTGCCCCCATGCCGCGCGCCTTTTTCCGCCTTTTCACCCCCTTGATCGCGGGTCTGGCCGTGCTCGTCATGGCGCCCGTCGCACAGGCCCAATCGCCGTTTTCGGCAGCCGTCTATGTCAATGACGACGCCATCACGAATTACGAGATCACGCAAAAGCGCCGGTTCCTGGAATTTATCGGCGCCGCCGGTTCGGATCCTCGGGCGCTGGCCCTTGAGCGGGTCATCGAGGACCGGCTGCAATTGCAGGAGGCAGAGCGGCTGGGCGGCCGCCTGACACCCGACCAGATCACCGATGGCATGACCGAATTCGCCACACGCGTGCAACTGAGTGCCGACGAGATGCTGGCACAGATGCGGCAGGCCGGAATCGACCGCGAGACCTTTGTCAGCTTCATCCGCGCCGGTGTGCTGTGGCGCGAACTGGTGCAGGCCACCTACGGCGCCCAGGTCAACGTCACCGAAACGCAGATCGATCAGGCGCTGTCGGTGGAAGGGGTGCAGCCCAGCACCGAGGTTCTGATCTCCGAGATTTTCCTGCCCACCGATCCGCAATTCGCCGCGGCGGTCGAGCGGATGGTCCCGCAGGTCCAGCGCATCGGCTCCGAGACCGAATTCGCCAATGCCGCGCGCCAGGTGTCGGTCGCGCCGACTGCCTCGTCCGGGGGCCGGATCGACCGCTGGATCGATGTCGGCGCGATGCCAGAGCCCGTCGGTGCCGCCATGCGCGAGGCGCCGATCGGCCGCGTTGTCGGGCCGTTGGAAGTGCCCGGCGCGCTGGCGTTCTTCCAGTTGCGCGCCCGTCGCGAGGCGCGGTCGGTGCCGATGTCGTCGGTCGAGATCACCTACTATCGCGCCGGCCTGCCCGGTGGCCGGTCCGAGTCCAACATGGCGCTGGTGCAGCGGATGCGCGGGCAGATCGATCAGTGCTCGGACTTTCCGGGCACCGTGCTGCGCGACCTGCCCGAACTGCCTGAAAGCGCGGTGGCCGAGGTCTCGCGCATCCAGACCCAGATCGACGCCGCCACACGCGGCGAACTGGAGCGCCTGAACCCGGGCCAGATCAGCGCCAACCTGGTGCAGGATGGCGACTTGCAGGTGTTGATGCTGTGTCGCCGCGCGATCACCGGCGAGGGCGTGCCAACCCGCGATGCGGCACGCGTGGCGCTGATGAACCGGGCGCTGGAAGGGTTTGGCATGGTCTATCTTCAGCGCCTGCGCGCCGAAGCCGACATCCGTTATCCCTGACATGCCCGCGCCCGCGCCGCTTGCCCTGACCTGCGGTGACCCCGCCGGGATCGGGCCTGAACTGTCCGCGCGCATTGCCCGCGACGGGGCGGGTATGGCGTTCTTCTGGATTGGTGACCCGCGCCACCTGCCCGGGGGCACCCCGGTCCAGATCATCGAGACCCCGGCGCAAGCCCACGCCGTCGCCTCCGGTGTGCTGGCGGTTCTGCCTGTGACCTTCGCCGCCACGGCCACACCCGGCGCTCCGGACCCGGCCAACGCCGCCGGCACCATCGCCGCCATTGAACGCGCGGTCGCGCTGGTGCAGTCCGGGCAGGCCAGCGCGATCGTCACCGCGCCGATCAACAAGAAGGCGCTGAAGGACGGCGCGGGCTTTGCCTTTCCGGGGCATACCGAATTTCTGGCCCATCTGGCGGGCGGCGTCGATGTCGTGATGATGCTGGCCTGCCCTGACTTGCGCGTGGTGCCCGCCACCATCCACATCCCGCTGTCGCAGGTGCCCGCCGCCTTGACCCCCGATCTGCTGCGCAGGACCATCGAGATCACCCATGCCGCGCTGATCCGCGACTTTGGCATCCCCAAGCCGCGCATCGCGGTGGCCGGGCTGAACCCCCATGCGGGCGAAGGCGGCGCCATGGGGCACGAGGAACTGGATTTCATCGCCCCGCTGATCGCCGCGTTTCAGCGCCAGGGTCCTGCCGTGACTGGCCCCCTGCCCGCCGACACAATGTTTCACCCGGCGGCCCGCGCGCGCTATGACGCGGCGGTCTGCATGTATCACGATCAGGCGCTGATCCCGATCAAGACCATCGATTTCGCGGGCGGGGTGAATGTCACCCTGGGCCTGCCCTTCATCCGCACCTCGCCCGACCACGGCACGGCCTATGACATCGCCGGTCGGGGAATCGCCGATCCGACCTCGTTGCGGGCGGCGATGGCGATGGCCCGGGACATGGCGCAGCGCCGCGCGGCGGCGGCATGAGCCGCATCGATCCCCTGCCCCCCCTGCGCGAGGTGATCGACCGCTTCGATCTGCGCGCGAAAAAGGCACTGGGTCAGAATTTCCTGCTGGATCTGAACCTGACCGCGCGGATCGCGCGCGCGGCGGGGGATCTGAAGGGATCCGACATCCTCGAGGTCGGACCGGGCCCCGGCGGGTTGACCCGTGGCCTTCTGGCCGAGGGCGCGCGCAAGGTTCTGGCGATCGAGAAGGACGCGCGCTGCCTGCCCGCGCTGGCCGAGATCGCCGCCGCCTATCCCGGCCGCCTGACCGTGCTGGAAGGCGACGCGCTAAAGATCGACCCGCTGGCCCATCTGACGCCGCCGATCAAGATCTGCGCCAACCTGCCCTACAATGTCGGCACCGAATTGCTGGTGCGCTGGCTGACACCGCCGCAATGGCCGCCTGTCTGGTCCTCGCTGACCTTGATGTTTCAAAAAGAGGTCGCCCAGCGCATCACCGCCCGGCCCGGCAGCAAGGCCTATGGGCGGCTGGCGATTCTGGCGCAGTGGCGCTGCGACGCGCGGATCGTGCTGACCCTGCCGCCGGGTGCTTTCAGCCCGCCGCCCAAGGTCGAAAGCGCGGTCGTGCATCTGACGGCGCTGTCCGAGCCGCGATTTGAGGCGGACCCGACGGTGCTGGAACGGGTCGTCGCCGCCGCCTTCAACCAGCGGCGCAAGATGTTGCGCGCCAGCCTGAAAGGACTGGATCCGGCGATCGGAGCGCGGTTGGAGCGGCTGGGGATCCGGCCCACCGCCCGCGCCGAAGAAATCGACCTGGAGGCGTTTTGCCGGCTGGCGCGGGATTTCGGTTGAGGTTCGATCCGAAGGGACGCCGGTTCGGGATGGACACCTGAAAGCCCGGCTGCCGGCACGGGTCGGTCCTGTCGCAGGCCCGCCCGACTGGAAACGCATTGTTTACCCACTTGCGCCAGTCCGGCGATTCCGCCTTATCTTCGCCACAAAGGGGCGGCTTGGTGCCGTAATTTGGCCACCAGTGATCGGTAGTCTGAGCGTGAAAATGAACGATGCGGCTCCCTCCGCGTCGGCCTTGCGTTCAGATTGGGTGCCCGAAAATGCTGCATTCCCTCCGCCAACAGATTGCCACGAACCGGTTCGCACCGCTGTCCGGGCTGCGCCGCTTCGGCCGCCGGGATGACGGATCGATGGCGGTTTTCTCGGTCTTCGTGTTCTTCGCCATGTTGCTGGTCGGCGGCCTGGCCATCGACATGATGCGCAACGAGAACGAGCGAATTCGCATGCAGAACACCGCCGACCGCGCGGTTCTGGCCGCAACCTCGCTGCGCGAGAACGTGTCGAACGCGACTCCGCAGCAGATCGTCGATGCCTATTTCGCGGCCGAAGGTCTGACGGCCCAACTGGGCGGCCGCGTCATTGTCGAGGAAGACGCGGAAACCGGCCGCACGGTGACGGTGGTGCCCGCCGCCACCGTGCCCACGTTGTTCATGAACATGCTGGGGATCAATGATTTCAGCGTTGTCACCCCGGCCCGCGCAACCGAGGCCGAAGGCGGCGGTGCGCGCATCGAACTGGTCATGGTGCTGGATGTGTCCGGCTCGATGAACGGTCAGGGCAAGATCGGCACCATGCGCACGGCTGCCGTGAACCTGACCGACGCGCTGCTGACCGACGCCGAGCCGGGCGACGTGGCCGTGACCATGGTGCCCTATGATGCCTGGGTGCTGCCGCCATCCGGCATGGTCAACCTCATGAACAACGTGTCCGGGACAAATGGTGCCTGCCTGGACTGGTCGGTCTGGGATACGGTTCTGAACAGCATCAACAGTTCGGTGTCGCGCAACAATTGCAGCACGCAGGCCTGGCGCACCACCCGCCCCTACATGAACAGCGCGACGACGGCGTCCACCTATCTGAACGACCTGCGCGCATCGGGAACCACCTCGATCGATCTGGGCCTGCGCAATGGCGCCTTGTTCTTTGATCCCACGATGCAGCCCGTGATCTCTCAACTGATCGCCAATGGCGAGGTGGACCCGGTGTTCCAGGGCCGCCCCTTCGACTGGCAAGAACCCAACGTCGTGCGGGCCCTGATCCTGCTGACGGATGGCCAGAACTGTTGCGGCGCGCGCTATCCCACGATTCAGCAAGACGCCAATACGCTCGCCACGTGCACGGCGTTGAAGGCGCAAGGCGTGCTGATCTATTCCATCGCCTTTCAGGCCCCGACCCGGGGTGCGGCGCTGATGCAGGCCTGCGCCTCGTCGCCCAGCCACTACTTCAACGCGACGACGACGGAACTGCTGTCGGTCTTTCAGGGTATCGGATCGAACATCCAGACCCAGGCCCTGAGGTTGACGCTATGACCCGGTTGCGCAGCCTTCTTGCCCGGTTCAGGCGCCAAGACCACGGTTCGGCGACTGTCGAATTTGTCATTGCCGTGCCGCTGGTGCTGACTTTCCTGTTCTCGTCCATCGATTTCGGCGCGGTCATGCTGCGGCAGGTGTTTCTGGATCGCTCCGTCGATATGGCGGTGCGTCAGGTCCGGTTGGGCGCGGTCCCGGCGAACGGGTTCGCCGCGTTCCGGCAAATGATCTGTGACGGCACAATCCTGATCCCCAACTGCACCAGCAATATCGCCATCGAGATGCGGCCCATCGACACCGCGACCTTCGCCGGCCTGAACACCCCGGCGCAATGCGTCAACCGCGAGCAAGACATCCAGCCGGTGCTGGCTTTCAATCCGGGCGGGGGCAATCAGGAATTGATGCTGATCCGCGTCTGCATCGCCGCCGATCCGTTCCTTGCCCTGACCGGAATGGTTCTGGGCATGCAGGCCGATGCCACGGGCGCCTACAACATCGTCTCGAAGGCGGCGTTCGCCAATGAACCCACCTGACCGGCGCATGCAGATGAACCGCGCCATCAACCCCAGCAGGTCCGCCATGTTCGCCAAGACCCTGATGAATTTTCTTCTGCCCCGGCGGTTTCACCGCGAAACCGACGGCTCGGTTTCAGTGGAACTGGTCATCGTGGTGCCCATCCTGTTCTGGGCGCTGGCCGCGACCGTGGTGTTCTTTGAAGGATTTCACACCCGCTATCAGTCGCAGATGGCTGCGCAGACCGTGGCCGACATCATGTCGCGCGAGACGGATCTTTTTGACGCTGCCTATGTCGAGGGCATGAACGATGTGTTCGATTATCTGATGGACGGGCGCTATCCGTCGCGCATCCGCGTGTCGTCGATCATCTGGGACAGCACCAACCAGCGCAACATGCTGCAATGGTCCTATGGCACGCGGGGCCTGGCCAGCCTGCCCGTCAACACATTCCAGTTGATGCAGGCGGGCGATCTGACGACGCTGCAAGCCTTGTTCGGCAATGACACCTCGTTCAGTTTCGCCAGCGCGGCGGCGCAGATGCCGGTCAGCGATCTGCCCAACCGCATTCCCCCCGTTCTTCCGGGCGAGGCGCTGCTGGTGGTTGAAACCTTCGCGCTGTGGTCGCCCTTCGCCAATGTCGGCGTGGGTCAGATGCGCTTCAATCCGGTGGTGGTGGTGCGGCCCCGCTTCGCCCCCTGGATCAATTTCGAGGGCGTCGATCCGATCTTTCCCGAAGCCGCCTACGAGGTCGCCTGGACCAATGACGACACCGGCCTGCCCAGCGGCGGTGGCACCACGGTTCCAAACCAGGGAACCGGGACCAGCTACTCGTTCGACACGGGGGTCACCACGGGCTGGACCAGCAGCACCACAACCAGCGGATCGGCGGGCGGCGGCGGCTTCCTGGGTCCGTTCGGGTCCGAGACCTTGCAGACCCCGGTGCGGCTTGCGGTCGATCTGGGAACCGCACCCGCGCAGGCCACGATCCGTTTTGACCTGATGCTGTTCGATACTTGGGACGGGTTCGATCCCGCCAACCAGCGCGGCGACACGATCACCCTGCTGATCGACGATATGCCGATCACCATGGACGCCTTCACCTCGGCCGCCAGCGGTGTGTATGGCAACCGGCGCACGGCATCGGGTTATGTCGGTGGCGCCGCGTATCAATTGGTCATGGTGCCCGAAATCACCGGGCAGAATTTTTATGGCGGCAGTGCCCGCGATCAGCTCTGGGCCGTCGAACTGACCCTGACGGATGCCCCCGCGCAATTCCGGCTGGGCTTCAGCGCCACGACCAATGGCGCCATCCGCGACGAATCCTTTGGTCTGGACAACGTGTCGATCACCGCGACCGGGGCGGCGGGGGCAGCGCAATATTCGCCAAACCCCAGCGCATTTGTCGGCTACGACACGCTCACCGGCTTTGCCCGGTATTCCGGATGCCCCGACTACCGGGCCCCGGCCCCGTGGCTGACGATGACCGCCAGCGACCTGCAATCGAGCGCGGTATCGGTGCTGCGCAACGCAGGCGGGCCGCAGAACATCCGGAATTGCCCTGATACAGGCGGCCGCCGCTATGCCGGCGGTTCCCCCAACCTTGTGCTGAACTATGTCGGGCAGACCGGTCAGGTGGGAACCCCCGACCTGGTGATCCGCACCGATGACGGCAACAACGGCTACAGCTGTGACACCACGCTTATCATGCGCGATCCCTCCGGCCAGTGGTGGTTCAACGATGACGTGAGCGGCTGGAATGCCGGTCTGACGGTCAGAAACCCGCAAACCGGCCCCTATGTCATCTTTGTCGGCACCTATGGCAGGGCCGAGTGCCAGTCGCGGCTGATCGTGGGGTCAAACGGTCGGTCCTGATGCCCATACCCGTGGAACGCCGCACAGGACCGGTCAACCCGGTCAGCCTGTCGGCGTTCCCGCACGCGCAGCGCCCGCCGCCTTGAGGACCATATCGACATAGATATCCTCGACCCGGTCGCGGCTCAGACGCCCGCCCTCGCGAAACCAGGTGTTGACGCCAGTCAGCATGGCAATCAGCGCCATGGTGGCCAACTTGATATCCGGCACGGTCAGACAGCCTTCGGCCTGGCCCTGTTCCAGAATTCGCGCCAGTTCGGCCTCGTATCGGCGCCGAAGATCCTCGATCACCGCGAAGTTCTCGTCCGACAGATTGCGCAATTCCATATAGGCGATGAACACCGCATCCGCGCGCGCCGCGTGAAAGCGGATGTGAAACCGCGCGAAATGCTCCAGCCGGGTGATGGCATCGCCCTGAGGTGGCACCGTATCCGCCCAGGCCGCCAGCAGCGCCTCCATGTGACCATTCATCAGGTCAAAGAGCAGGCTTTGCTTGTCGGCGGTATAGAGATAGAGCGCCCCCGCCTGCACTCCGATCTCGGACGCGATCTGGCGCATGGACACTGCGGCGTAACCATCGCGCGCGAACAGCTTCAAGGCGGCGTCCCGCACGCGGGGTCCGGTAATGTCTGCGCGGGATCCGGGTTTGCGGGCCATGGCCCATTGTCACTGAACGACCGTTCAATTCAACCCCGAAACCGCCCGCGCCGCACCCAATTGCGCCTTCACACCGGAAGCGGGTTTGGCTATTGTATCGCCAGACCCCCAAGCGCCTGGTGCCATGTCTCCTTTCCCCCGCCCCCAGTCCCTGTTCGCGTTGGCCGCGATGGTCGCGCTGGCCGGATGCGGTGGCTTGGTGGCCAGCGATGCGCCACCGCTGCTGACAACCCAGCAGATTGCCGCGCGATCCGAGGCCATCTCGGATACGACTCGCGGCGCAAGAATGACCAACGAACTGGCCCTGCGCGGCGCCCGGCTGCGCGCGCGCGCGCGGCAGTTGCAGTGGAACGGTATGTCGGACGAGGACCGCAGGCTGTTGCACAGGCGCGCCGAGGCATTGCGCGCCCAACATATCTGAGCGCCCGGCCACCCGCCGCCTGCCCGCAAGTCCCGGCACTTGCGCGGAGCAATTCAAGCGCGGGCAGCACATCGGCACATTGCACCCATCCCCGTGAACGGATAATCCACGCACAACGCCCGTCCAGGCCGGGCCATCAAGGATCGAGGTTCGTTCATGTCCAGCCCCCTTCGTCTTGGCATCGCCGGTCTTGGCACCGTGGGCGTCGGCGTGGTGCGCATCGTGCAAAGCCATGCCACGATGCTGGCCTTGCGCGCGGGCCGGCCGATCCGGATCACCGCCGTCTGCGCCAATTCGCGCAAGAAGAAACGGGGCATCGACATTTCGGACTATGCCTGGGAGGACGATCCCGTTGCCCTGGCCCGGCGCGATGACGTGGATGTGGTGATCGAATTGATGGGCGGTGAAAACGGCGCCGCCAAGGCGCTGGTCGAAGCCGCGCTGAAGAACGGCAAGGATGTGGTGACCGCCAACAAGGCCTTGCTGGCCCATCATGGCCATGCGCTGGCCGCCCTGGCCGAGAACCATCAGCGCAGCTTGCGCTTCGAGGCCGCCGTGGCGGGCGGCATCCCGGTGATAAAGGCGCTGACCGAAGGCCTGGCGGGGAACCGTATCCAGCGGGTCATGGGCGTGATGAACGGCACCTGCAACTACATCCTGACCCGGATGGAAAGCGCTGGCCTGCCCTATGACACGGTGTTCGAGGAAGCCGGCAAGCTGGGTTTTCTGGAAGCCGATCCCAACCTGGATGTCGGCGGCATCGACGCCGGCCACAAGCTGAGCCTGCTGTCGGCCATCGCCTTCGGCACCAAGGTCGATTTCGACTCGGTGGTGTTGCAGGGGATCGGCGCGGTCTCCATCGACGATATCAAGCTGGCGCGCGACATGGGCTATGCGATCAAGCTGCTGGGTGTCGCGCAGATGACCGGACGCGGGCTGGAGCAGCGCATGACGCCGTGCCTGGTGCCTGAGACCCATCCGCTGGGTCAGTTGCAGGGCGGCACCAACATGGTGGTGATCGAGGGCGACGCGGTCGGCCAGATCGTGCTGCGCGGTGCTGGCGCCGGCGAGGGCCCGACCGCCAGCGCGGTGATGGGCGACGTGATGGATATCGCGCGCGGATTGCGCTTGCCGACCTTTGGCCAACCCGCCGATACGCTGGCCGAGGCTCCGGCGGCCGTCGTTTCAACCGGCGCGCCCTGGTATCTGCGCATGGTGTTGCTGGACAAGCCCGGCGCACTGGCCAAGATCGCGACCATTCTGGGCGACAGCGGCGTGTCCATCGATCGGTTGCGCCAGTATCAGCATGAGGACGCTCATGCGCCCGTGTTGATCGTGACGCACAAGGCGTCATCCGATGATATCGCGCTGGCGCTGGAGCGGTTCGCCGATAGTGGCGTCATGGTCGGTGCCCCGGTCGCTCTGCGCATCGAAGAAGTCTGAGCGGGGAAACCCGGCCTGCTTTCAACCCTGACCTGGCTGTAGTGCGCGGATCGCATCCGCGCGGCGGCGGCGATTTCGAAGACACCCGTCGCGGACCCACCCGCCACGCGCGAAATCAGGCCGCGACGTCCACCACCGCGACTGTCCTGGCGGACCAATCGCTAGCGTTAGCGTTAGCAGCGCATCCCAGCACAGGATTTTGCGGCTTCCGGCGCAATCTGGACACAATCAACGGGTGTTGGTGCTTGGCGCGTCGTGGCCAAGCCGCTACAAGATGCGAGAGCAGTTCAAAAAATCAGGGAAGCCCCGAAATGACTGAATATCCCGCCTTCATGGATCGCCTCTTGTCGCTGGGGCTGGCCCGCGTGTCCGAAGCGGCGGCGCTGGCATCTGCCGACTGGGTTGGGCGCGGCGACGAGAAAGCCGCCGATCAGGCGGCCGTCAACGCGATGCGCGACCAGTTGAACATGCTGGAAATCGAAGGGGTTGTCGTCATCGGCGAAGGCGAACGCGACGAAGCGCCGATGCTGTTCATCGGAGAAGAAGTCGGCACCGGGCACGGCCCGGCGGTGGACATCGCACTGGATCCGCTGGAAGGCACGACGCTGACCGCCAAGGACATGCCCAACGCGCTGACGGTCATCGCCATGGCGCCGCGCGGCACCTTGCTGCACGCGCCGGATGTCTACATGGACAAGTTGGCCATCGGGCCGGGGTTCGATGCGGGCACCGTCACGCTGGACATGTCCCCGTCCGAGCGCGTGCACGCGCTGGCCGCCGCCAAGGGCTGCGAGGCCAAGGATATCACCGTCTGCATCCTGGAGCGCCCGCGCCACGAAGGCCTGATCGACGAAGTGCGCAGCACCGGCGCGGCGATTCGCCTGATCACGGACGGCGACGTGGCCGGGGTCATCCATTGCGCTGAACCCGAGATCACGGGCATCGACATGTATATGGGCTCTGGCGGCGCGCCCGAGGGGGTGCTGGCCGCCGCCGCGCTGAAATGCATGGGGGGCCAGATCTATGGCCGCCTGATGTTCCGCAACGATGACGAACGCGCCCGCGCCGCCAAGGCCGGGATCACCGATCTGGACCGCATTTATGTGCGCGACGAACTGGTCACCGCCGATGTTATCTTCTCGGCCACCGGCGTGACGCAAGGTTCGATCCTGCAAGGCATCGTGCGCGAGCCCGGCTGGGTGACCACCGAAACGCTGCTGATGCGCTCGAAAACAGGGTCGGTGCGGCGCATGATCTACCGCACCCCGGTGGAATGAACCGCCCTGCCCCTGTGCTGACCCTGTCGCGGCGCGCCCGGCGGGCGGCGCGGCGCCTTGGCTGACCGGGATCCGTGGATATGGCCTTTCTGGGTGTGGACAGCTCGCTGACCGGGCGGCGCTGGGTTGGCCCCGCGCCCGAACATGAGCGTCAGGCCGAGGCGCTGGCACAGATCACCCGCCTGCCCCCGGCGCTGTGCGCGGTCCTGGCCCGCAACCGCGTTGGCGCCGATGCCGTGGCCGATTTTCTGGCCCCGTCGCTGCGCGCACTGCTGCCCGACCCGATGACCCTGCGCGACATGGGCCCCGCCGCAGAGCGGGTTCTGGCCGCGCTGGAGCAGCGCGAGAAGATCGCCGTCTTCGCCGATTACGACGTGGACGGTGGCGCCTCGGCGGCGCTCGTGCTGACCTGGCTGCGCGCCCTGGGGCACGATGCGACCCTGTATATCCCCGACCGGATCGACGAAGGCTATGGCCCCAACGAACCGGCGATGGAGGCCCTGGCCAGGGACCACGGCCTGATCGTCTGCGTCGATTGCGGCACGCTGTCCCATGGCCCGGTGGCCGCGGCGAGAGGGGCGGATGTGGTGATCCTGGACCACCATCTGGCGGCCGAGAACCTGCCCGATGCGCTGGCCGTGGTGAACCCGAACCGCCAGGACGAAAGCGGCGATCTGGGCCATCTTTGCGCCGCCGGGGTTGTGTTCCTGTTGTTGGTCGAAGCGAACCGGCGGTTGCGCGCGCGCGGCCTCCAGGGGCCGGATCTGATGGGGATGCTGGACCTGGTCGCGCTGGCGACGGTGGCCGATGTCGCCCCGCTGATCGGCGTCAACCGTGCCTTTGTGCGGCAAGGATTGAAGGTGATGGGCCAGCGCAGGCGCCCGGGGCTGGTGGCGCTGTCGGATGTCGCGCGCATCGACACCGCGCCCAAACCCTATCACCTGGGCTTCGTGCTGGGCCCGCGGGTCAATGCGGGCGGGCGGATCGGCGCGGCGGATCTGGGCGCGCGGCTTCTATCCACCGCCGATCCGGTCGAGGCCGGGCGGCTGGCCGTACGGCTGGACCAGTTGAACGACGAACGCCGCGCGGTCGAATCCGCCGTGCGCGAGGAAGCCATGGCACAGGCCGAGCGGCGCGGAACCGAAGGCCCGCTGGTGTGGGCCGCCAGCGAAGACTGGCATCCCGGCGTGATCGGCATCGTCGCCGCGCGACTGAAAGAGGCCACCAACCGCCCCGCGGTCGTCATCGCGCTGGACGGGGCCGAGGGCAAGGGCTCGGGCCGGTCGGTGGCCGGGGTCGATCTGGGGGCCTCGATCCAGCGGCTTGCGGCCGAGGGGCTGTTGCTCAGGGGCGGCGGGCACCGCATGGCGGCGGGGCTGACGGTGGCCCGCGACCAGCTGGACGCCGCCATGGCCCGCCTGTCCGAATTGCTGGCGCGGCAGGGCGCGGGCATCGGGGGGGCGGGCGATTTGCGGCTGGACGGATTGCTGATGCCCTCCGCGGCGACGGTGGAACTGGTCGAATCGCTGGACGCGGCGGGCCCGTTCGGTCAGGCCGCGCCGGCGCCGCGCTTTGCCTTTGCGGACATGACCGTCCTGGACGCCCGCCGGGTGGGCGCCAACCATCTGAAGATCCGCTTCGGCGATCTGTCCGGTCCGCAGATCGACGGTATCGCCTTTGGCGCCTATGACACCGAACTGGGCCCGGCGGTGGAACGCGCCGGCCGCGCCAGGTTGCATCTGGCCGGGCGCGTGGAAATCAACAGTTTCGGCGGGCGCAACAAGGTGCAACTGCGTCTGGATGATGCCGCGCTGGCCTAGGACAGGGCCTTGGCAAGCCACCCAGAAAGTTGCCCCAAAGGCGAAAAAATCCCCTTGCGCCGACCGGTTCGCTGGCCTAAATACCGGCTCACGAAAAGCGCGGTCCCTTCGTCTATCGGTTAGGACGCCAGGTTTTCAACCTGGAAAGAGGGGTTCGATTCCCCTAGGGACTGCCATTTTCCGTGCGCGCATCCTGTAACCGGCGGGAGCTTTCATGTCTGCGCCAAGACCGGCCCTGCACAAGCCCTCTCGTTCCCAAGCGCTCTGAATTTGTTTCGGGTCCCGCGCGACCCTGATGACGTGGCCAGGCCGTGCCACGCGGTGATACACCGTGCGGATAACTGGCGATTGATCCCGCGTTCGGCGGGCAAGCGCGGATCCCGTCTTTGGCCGATGCCTCCGGCGCTCGCCCGCTGTCAGGGTCGGCGTTGTTTTTTGTCACTTGGGCCCGGCGGCCCCCGCCGCAGTCCCTCCGACGTCACGCATGTCAGCCATGCGGCCTTCATTTGCGTGCGCGCACTGGCCAAGGCCCGTATTTTCCTCTATCGCGCGCGCAGCAGAACAGGAAACGTATCATGGACCTTCGCAATATCGCGATCATCGCGCATGTGGACCACGGCAAGACGACGCTGGTTGACGAGCTACTCAAACAGTCCGGCACCTACCGCGACAATCAGGCGACCACCGAGCGCGCGATGGACAGCAATGACCTGGAACGCGAGCGCGGGATCACCATTCTGGCCAAGGCGACCTCGGTCGAATGGAAAGGGATGCGCATCAACATCGTCGACACGCCCGGCCACGCTGACTTCGGTGGCGAAGTGGAGCGCATCCTGTCGATGGTCGATGGGGTCTGCCTGTTGGTCGATGCCGCCGAAGGGCCGATGCCGCAGACCAAGTTCGTGACCTCGAAGGCGCTGGCGCTGGGGCTGCGGCCGATCGTGGTGCTCAACAAGGTCGACAAGCCCGCCGCCGAACCCGACCGCGCGCTGAACGAGGTCTTCGACCTGTTCGCCAATCTGGGCGCCGATGACGACCAACTGGATTTCCCGACCCTGTATGCCAGCGGCATCAACGGTTGGTGCGATGCCGATCTGGACGGCCCGCGCAAGGATATGGAGGCGCTGTTCGACCTGATCGTCAGGCACGTGCCCGCGCCAAGGCAGGTCGCCCGGCAAAGCGAGCCGTTTTCGATGCTGGCCACCACGCTGGGCGCCGACCCGTTCCTGGGCCGGATCCTGACCGGACGGGTTGAAACCGGCTCGCTGAAAGTCGGCGAGACGCTGAAGGCCATGAGCCGCGAGGGCGAGCGGATCGAACAGTTCCGCGTCACCAAGATCCTGGCGTTCCGGGGTCTGGGTCAGCAGCCGATCGACGAGGCCGTGGCCGGCGACATCGTTTCGCTGGCGGGCATGAGCAAGGCGACGGTGGCCGATACCTTGTGCCACGCATCGGTGAGCGAGGCGATCCCTGCCCAGCCGATCGATCCGCCGACCATCAGCGTGACCTTCGGGATCAATGACAGCCCGCTGGCCGGCAAGGACGGATCGAAAGTGCAATCGCGCGTGATCCGGGACCGACTGATGAAGGAAGCGGAATCGAACGTCGCCATCAAGATCGAGGACACACCGGGTGGCGAAGCCTTCATCGTCTCGGGCCGTGGCGAATTGCAGATGGGCGTGCTGATCGAAAACATGCGCCGCGAAGGGTTCGAGCTGTCGATCAGCCGCCCGCAGGTGATTTTTCGCGACATCGACGGCGTGCGCCATGAACCGGTGGAAGAAGTCACCATCGACGTGGACGACGAACACACCGGCGCGGTCATTGAAAAGCTGACCGGCCCGCGCAAGGGCGACCTGACCGAGATGAAACCGGCCGGCGTGGGCAAGACGCGGATCATCGCGCATGTGCCGTCACGCGGGCTGATCGGCTATCACGGCGAATTCCTGACCGACACGCGCGGCACCGGGGTTCTGAACCGCGTGTTCCACGAATGGGCGCCTTACAAGGGGCCGATTCAGGGGCGTCGCCAGGGGGTTCTGATCTCGATGGAGAACGGGGTTTCGGTGGCCTATGCGCTGTGGAACCTGGAAGAGCGCGGCAAGATGTTCATCGGCGCGCAGGAGCGTATCTACGAGGGCATGGTGATCGGCGAGCACAGCCGCGACAATGACCTGGAGGTCAACCCGCTGAAGGGCAAGAAGCTGACCAACGTGCGGGCTTCGGGCACCGACGAGGCCGTGCGCCTGACGCCGCCGGTCATCATGTCGCTGGAACAGGCGATTGCCTATATCGACGATGACGAACTGGTCGAGGTGACGCCCAAGTCGATCCGCCTGCGCAAGCGGTATCTGGACCCGCACGAGCGCAAGCGCCAGGCGCGCGCGGGCTGAGACCCACCGGCGCGCGGCATGAACGCGCCCGACATGGGAACGGCGCGGCGAGGGAAACCCTGCCGCGCCGTTTTTTTTTCGCCGGTTCAGGCGTGCAAGAGCAGATCCGCAGGGGTCAATTCCGCAGGGGTCAGATCCGCATTCTGGGCACGTCTTCGGGGTCCAGCTTCAGTTCGATCAGCAAGGGCTTGTCGCGCGTGTCGATCGCGGCAATCCCCGTTTCCAGCGTCTCAACCGACTCCACGCAGATCCCCTGCCCGCCCAGCGCCGTCGCCACGGCGGCAAAGCTGGGCCATTCGAACATTGCCAGCCCCGGGTCCATGTGGCGGTCCAGAAACTGGATATGTTCGGCCCCGTAGGCGCTGTCATTGGCGACGATGACGATCAGGTCCTGCTTCAGCCGGACGGCGGTATTGAACTCGTTGATCCCGCCCATCATGAACCCGCCATCCCCGGTAAACAGCACCACCGGGCGGTCCGGCAGGGCCATGGCAGCGCCGATCGCCGCCGGCAGGCCGATGCCGATGGAGCCGAAATTGGTGGTGGCGATAAAGCTGCGCTCATCGGGAACCGAAATGCGGCACCAGACTTCGGTCATGAAGCGCCCGCCATCGGTGGTCAGGAACCGGTCCCGGGGCAGCGCCTGTTCCAGCCGGTCCAACGCGTAGACGAAATTCACCGTGCCCGGCGCGGCCTTGTCCTTGTCGCCCGGCGGATGCCGGGTCAGTTTGGCGATATCCAGTTCCCTGGTGAAGCCGCTGGCCGGGATCTCGGCCTCGTCCAGCCACCAGACGATGTTGTCTGCCGTCAATCCCGCATCGGCCACCAGCGCGGCATCGGGGTGATGGTTCTTGCTGACCTCGGCGGGCGTGTTGTTGATCTGCACCACGCGCTTGCCGCGCATCAGCGCGCCCTTGTCGGTGGTGAAGTGGTGCAGGCTGGTGCCGAAACAGATCACGCAATCCGCCTTGCCGATGGCGTCATAGGCGGCCTCGGTGCTGAGCGTGCCAAAGATGTCGATGTTGTAGGGGTGCCCGCTGAACATGCCCTTGGCCTTCAGCGTCGTGGCCAAGGGCGCTTCCAGCCGGTCGGCCAGCTTGATGATCCGGTCCCTGCCCTCCATCGCCCCGATCCCGGCCAGGATGATCGGTCGGCGGGCCGACGCGATCATGCCGACCGCCGCGTCCAGTTGATCGCCTTCGGGCACCAGCGTTGGAGCGTTGAACACCTCGAACACATGCGGCGTGTGCGCCACCTCCTGCCACATGAAATCGGCCGGCATGTTCAGCACGATGGGCCGCCTCTCGATCCGCGCACGATACAGCGCGTGGGCAATGTCATAGGATGCGGTCTCGGGTGTGCGCATCTGTTCGAACCCCGCGCCGCTGGCTTTCACAACCTCACGCTGGTCGATGTTTTGCAGATTTTGCGGGGCGGACACAGGCGTATCGCCGGCCAGCAGAACCAGCGGCACATGGCCGCGCACCCCTTCGGTCAGGGCGGTCATGCAGTTGGTCAGCGCCGGGCCATGGGTGACCGTGGCAACCCCGACGCTGCCCGATACGCGCCCGAAAGCCAGCGCCATCAGCACCGCGCTGCCCTCATAGGCGACGGGCACGAAGGTGCCCCCGCCATGGCGCACGTAATGGTCCACCATGAACAGGTTGGCATCGCCCATCAGGCCGAACATCGTGGTGATGCCGTGGTCCAGAACGGACTGGGCGATCGACTGATAGGCATAGGATTTCGGGTCGGTCATCGGATTGCTTTCGGTCAGTGCGACGGTGGCGCCACCTTGCCCCCTTGCGCCGATCCGGGCAAGGGGTGCTGCCAGCGCGGGCATGGCTGACCGCCCCTGACGAGGGCGCGGTGATGGTGCAATTCTCTGGCGGATTTCGGACAGACTGCTAGGCTTGGACCCATGTCTGACCGGAGGATCCATGCGCAGCGCCTTGATCGCTTACAGTCTTGCCGCGTCGATGGTCACGCCACTGTCCGGCGCCACCGCGGGCCAGGACGGCCCGCAAGGCATCGCATTTGTGCAGGCGCCCGAACAATCTTACGGCGTCGCCATGGGACCAACCCCACAGTCCGCCTTCGCAGCAGCCACCGCCCGATGTGTCGATGGCGGGGCCTTTGCCGAAGACTGCATCCCGACGAACTGGTGCTTTCCGGCCGGCTGGTCGGTCGCTGTATCCCTGATGCATCAGGAAGGCTTTCACTGGCGCGAGGCAATCTGCGGCCTGCCGTCAGAGGCGGCCGCCCTGTCGACCGTCCGCGCGCTGTGCGCCCCGGGTGAGCGGCCCGGCATTATAGAGTGCGCGCTGTCCCAGGTCTTCGATCCGCAGGGAAATCCTCAGCTGGAAAACTGAGACGCGGTTTTTTTGCGCGGAATGTAACAAATCCTTGCAATTTCGCTGCCGCACTGCAGAAATCGGCCCAGCTTTTTGACCGATTCATGCGAAGGACGCATCATGGCCCAATTCAACAAGATCCTGATAGCGAACCGGGGTGAAATTGCGATCCGGATCATGCGGGCCGCCAACGAGCTGGGCAAGAAAACGGTTGCCGTCTATGCCGAGGAGGACAAGCTGGGCCTGCATCGGTTCAAGGCCGACGAGGCCTACCGCATCGGCGAGGGGTTGGGGCCGGTCGCGGCCTATCTGTCGATCCCGGAAATCATCCGCGTGGCCCGCGAATGCGGCGCCGATGCAATCCACCCGGGCTATGGGCTGTTGTCGGAAAACCCCGATCTGGTCGATGCCTGCACAGCGGCAGGAATCACCTTCATCGGGCCCAGGGCCGATACGATGCGCGCCCTGGGCGACAAGGCCAGCGCCCGTCATGTGGCGATCGCGGCCGGGGTGCCTGTCATCCCCGCGACCGAGGTTCTGGGCGATGACATGGACGAAATCCGCGCCATGGCCGAGGCGGTCGGCTATCCGCTGATGCTGAAGGCCAGCCATGGCGGCGGCGGGCGCGGGATGCGCGCGATCCTGGGCCCCGACGAGCTGGACGCCAAGGTGCGCGAAGGCCGGCGCGAGGCCGAAGCCGCGTTTGGCAATGGCGAGGGGTTTCTGGAGAAGATGATCCAGCGCGCGCGCCATGTCGAGGTGCAGCTGCTGGGCGATTCGCAGGGAAACCTGTATCACCTGTTCGAGCGCGATTGCACGGTTCAGCGACGCAACCAGAAGGTCGTCGAGCGGGCCCCTGCCCCGTATCTGACCGAGACCCAGCGCGCCGAGGTCTGCGAACTGGCGCTGAAGATCGGGCGGGCGGTGGGCTATCAGGCGGCGGGCACCGTCGAATTCCTGATGGATATGGACACCGACGCGTTCTATTTCATCGAGGTGAATCCGCGCGTTCAGGTCGAACACACGGTGACCGAGGAAGTCACCGGGATCGACATCGTCAAGGCGCAGATCCGGGTTTGTGAAGGGGCCACCCTGGCCGAGGCCACCGGCACGCCGTCACAGGCGGATGTGACGCTTTCGGGTCACGCGCTGCAATGCCGCATCACCACCGAAGACCCGCTGAACAATTTCATCCCCGATTATGGCCGCCTGACCGCTTACCGCAGCGCCACCGGCATGGGCATCCGCCTGGATGGTGGCACGGCTTACGCGGGCGGGGTCATCACCCGCTATTACGACAGCCTGCTGGTCAAGGTCACAGCCTGGGCGCCCACCCCGACCGAAGCCATCGCCCGCATGGACCGCGCGCTGCGCGAATTCCGCATCCGGGGGGTCAGCACCAATATCGCCTTTGTCGAAAACCTGCTCAAGCATCCGACCTTTCTGGCCGACGAAGCCACCACCAAATTCATCGACACCACGCCAGAACTGTTCCGGTTCAGGAAGCGCCGGGACCGGGGCACCAAGGTTCTGACCTATCTGGCGGATATCACCGTCAACGGACATCCGGAAACCTCGGGCCGCGCGCGCCCTGCCGCCGAACCGCGCGCGCCCGTGCCCCCCAAACGCCGCCTGGCCGCGCCCCCGGCGGGCACCAGGACGCTGCTGGAGCAACAGGGCGCGGCGGCGGTGGCGTCCTGGATGAAGGACCAAAAGCGCCTTTTGATCACCGACACGACGATGCGCGACGGGCATCAATCGCTGCTGGCAACGCGGATGCGTTCCATTGACATGATCCGCGTGGCGCCGGCCTATGCCACCAACCTGCCCGGATTGTTCAGCATGGAATGCTGGGGCGGCGCGACCTTCGACGTGGCGTATCGCTTCTTGCAGGAATGCCCCTGGCAGCGCCTGCGCGATCTGCGCCGCGCGATGCCCAACGTGTTGACCCAGATGCTGCTGCGCGCCTCGAACGGTGTGGGCTACACCAATTACCCCGACAACGTGGTGCAGGCCTTCGTAGCGCGCGCGGCGGAAACCGGGGTGGATGTGTTTCGCGTGTTCGACAGCCTGAACTGGGTGGAAAACATGCGCGTGGCGATGGATGCGGTCATCGAATCCGGGCGCATCTGCGAAGGCACGATCTGCTACACCGGTGACCTGCTGGACCCGGCACAACGCAAATACACCATCGACTATTACATACGCATGGCCAAGGATCTGGAGGCCGCGGGCGCGCATGTGCTGGGCGTGAAGGACATGGCCGGGGTGCTCAAGGCGCCCGCCGCCCGGGTTCTGTTCGCGGCGCTGAAGGACGCCGTGGACCTGCCGATCCATTTCCACACGCATGACACCTCGGGCGCGGCGATTGCCACGCTGGTGGCGGCGGCGGAAACCGGGGTCGATTGTGTCGACGCCGCGATGGACGCGTTCAGTGGAAACACCAGCCAGCCGACGCTGGGATCGGTGGTCGAAGCGATGCGCCATACCGACCGCGACACCGGGCTGGACATCGGCGCGATCCGCCAGATTTCCGACTATTGGGAGCAGGTGCGCGCGCATTACCTGGCCTTCGAGACCGGGCAGCAGGCCCCCAGTTCCGAGGTCTATCTGCACGAAATGCCCGGGGGCCAGTTCACCAACCTGAAGGCGCAGGCCCGCAGCCTGGGGCTGGAAGAACGCTGGCACGAGGTCGCGCAGGCCTATGCCGACGCCAACCAGATCTTTGGCGATATCGTCAAGGTCACGCCTTCGTCCAAGGTGGTGGGCGACATGGCGCTGATGATGGTCACGCAGGGGCTGAGCCGCGAACAGGTCGAAGATCCGGACACCGACATGTCCTTTCCGGAATCGGTCGTCGATATGCTCAAGGGCAATCTGGGCCAGCCCGAGGGCGGTTGGCCTGAAGCGATCACCAAAAAGGCGCTGAAGGGCGAATCCCCATCGACCGAGCGCCCCGGCAAGCATCTGAAGCCGGTCGATCTGGAGGCCATGCGCGCGCAACTGTCCAGGGATCTGGAGGGTTTCAAGGTCGATGACGAGGACCTGAACGGCTATCTGATGTATCCCAAGGTGTTCCTGGACTACATGGGCCGCCACCGGCAATACGGGCCGGTCCGCACCCTGCCGACCTGGAATTTCTTCTACGGGATGCAACAAGGCGACCAGATCTCGGCCGAGATCGACCCCGGCAAGACGCTGGAAATCCGCCTGATCGCGCTGGGCGACACGATGGAGGACGGCGAGGTCAAGGTGTTCTTCGAACTCAACGGCCAGCCGCGCACGATCCGCGTGCCCAACCGCAAGGTCATGGCCACCAAGGCCGTGCGTCCGAAGGCCGAGGACGGCAACCCCGACCACATCGGCGCACCGATGCCGGGGTCTGTCGCGTCGGTCGCCGTCAGCGTCGGGCAGACGGTGAAATCCGGCGACCTGCTGCTGACGATCGAGGCGATGAAGATGGAAACCGGCCTTCACGCCGACCGCGACGCCACGGTCAAGGCCGTGCATGTGCAACCCGGCGGACAGATCGAAGCCAAGGATCTGCTGGTCGAACTGGGCTGACTTCCGGGGCGACGGACGGGCCGGGGTAATGCCGAAGCGCGGGCCCCGCCGTCCGCGCGGCGGCCGCTGTGCCGATTCCGCTCGCCTGGCTGAAGCGGCCACAATCCGCTTGATCCGCGCAGCGCGCTGGGCTGCCCGCCACCCCCGGCGAAGCGCCCGATCGGCGCCCGGCCCTGCGGCGCAAAAAACGCGGAGACCCGGCTTTTTCCCCCTTGCAGGGGCTGCGCAACTGGCCTAAATCAGCGCCTACGCACCGAGCGGGCGTAGCTCAGGGGTAGAGCATAACCTTGCCAAGGTTAGGGTCGAGAGTTCGAATCTCTTCGCCCGCTCCAAAGCCTCCCTTCGGGGACTGCGAAAAGGCCACCTTCGGGTGGCCTTTCGTCGTTTCAGGGGGGGGACGACGGTATCAGACACGCCGCGCGCGTCACGCCGAAGGGTCGGCCGGATTTGTGATCGTCCTCGCCCCCCCCGATCTGGCAGGCGTCGAAAAACCGGTGGCCGCACCTTGCAGTCCGCCGGAAGCTGCGCTAGATCGCGCCCGTCGAGCGGGCGTAGCTCAGGGGTAGAGCATAACCTTGCCAAGGTTAGGGTCGGGCGTTCGAATCGCCTCGCCCGCTCCAATCACTGAACCCCACGGTGTCACGTCAACGCCGCCCTTCGGGGCGGTTTTCGTGTTTTTGGGACCCTCGATCGCGCGATCCACCGATCCGGCCACAAAAAAGGGCCCGCAGCGCGGGCCCCTTATCCTGGATCCAGCGGCTGCGCGCCAGGCGCGATCTGACTAGTGTGTCCAGACCTGGCGGCGGTTGGTGGCGAAGTTTTCGCCATAGCCGGCGGCGCGGATGTTGGCCGCGCGCGTCTTGGGCTGGATGACGATGTAGTCGATACCCTTTGCCTTCGCATAGGCCTCGGCCTCGGCCTGCGATTCGAAGCGCAGCTTGACCTGCGCCTGTGTGTCGCCCGAACCGGTCCACCCCATCAGCGGATCCTGCACACGTGATTCGCCCGGCGCAAAGTCCAGCACCCAATGCCTGGTTCGGGCCGTGCCTGACTGCATGGCGTTGCGGGCGGGGCGGTAAATACGGGCGCGCATGGCAATTCTCCGGTCAACTTGGCTGCTTTATCCTCATAAACACGGCGATTTACAAGGCCCTTCACGCCCGATGCGGTGATTGGCCCGCCCGCATGACCCCATCCCAAGTCCCGTTTCAAAGCGGGGCTTGAACAGGAACAAAATAGGCACAATTGTAGGGGACCGCGCATTCGGAGCCCCCATGCACAACAACCGCCCCGATATCCTGAACGAGATGCCGATGATGCAGCAGCCCAGGCGCGAAAAGCTTGAGGGCGGCAGGCGTTTCGTCATGCACTCGCCGTTTCAGCCTGCGGGCGATCAGCCCACGGCCATCGCCGAGTTGTCCGGGGGCGTCAGGGACGGCGAGCACGATCAGGTTCTGCTGGGCGCGACCGGCACGGGCAAGACCTTCACCATGGCCAAGGTCATCGAGGAAACGCAACGCCCGGCCATCATTCTGGCGCCAAACAAGACCCTGGCCGCCCAGCTTTACGGCGAATTCAAGGGCTTCTTTCCCGAAAACGCGGTCGAATACTTCGTATCCTACTACGACTATTACCAGCCCGAAGCCTATGTCGCGCGCACCGATACCTATATCGAGAAGGAAAGCCAGATCAACGAGGCGATCGACCGGATGCGCCATTCGGCCACGCGGGCGTTGCTGGAACGCGACGACGTGATCATCGTCGCCTCGGTCAGTTGCATCTACGGCATCGGCTCGGTCGAAACCTATTCCGCCATGACCCAGGATCTGATCATCGGTGCGCTTTATGACCCGCGCAAGATCATCGCCGAACTGGTCACGCAACAATACCGCCGCAACGACATGGCGTTCAGCCGGGGCACCTTCCGGGTGCGCGGCGACGTGATCGAGATCTGGCCTGCTCACCTGGAAGATCGTGCCTGGAGATTGTCGTTTTTTGGCGAGGATCTCGAGGCGATAACCGAGTTCGACCCGCTGACAGGTTCGAAAACTGACAATTTCGACAAAATCCGCATTTACGCGAACAGCCACTACGTGACCCCGCGCCCGACCATTCAGCAGGCGATCAAGGGCATCAAGGACGAATTGTTTCACACGCTGAAGCGAATGAATGACAATGGCAGACTGCTGGAGGCACAGCGCCTGGAGCAGCGCTGCAATTTCGATCTGGAGATGCTGGAGGCCACTGGCGTCTGCAACGGGATCGAAAACTATTCGCGCTATCTGACCGGGCGCGCTCCGGGCGAACCGCCCCCCACCCTGTTCGAGTTCATCCCCGACAACGCCATTGTCTTTGCTGACGAATCCCATGTCAGCGTGCCGCAGATCGGCGGCATGTACAAAGGTGACTTTCGGCGCAAATCGGTGTTGGCAGAGCACGGTTTCCGGCTGCCGTCCTGCATGGACAACCGGCCGCTGAAATTCGAGGAATGGGACGCAATGCGCCCCCAGACAGTGTTCGTGTCCGCCACCCCGGCGGGCTGGGAGATGGAGCAGACGGGCGGCGTGTTCTCGGAACAGGTGATCCGCCCGACCGGCCTTCTGGACCCGGTGATCGAAATTCGACCGGTCAGCATGCAGGTGGACGATCTGCTGGACGAAGTGAAGCGTGTCGCCGCAGACGGATTGCGGGTGCTGGTGACCACCCTGACCAAACGCATGGCCGAGGACCTGACCGAATACCTGCATGAGCAAGGCGTGAGGGTGCGCTACATGCATTCGGACATCGACACCATAGAACGCATTGAAATCCTTCGGGATCTTCGGCTTGGCGCGTTCGATGTGCTGATCGGCATCAACCTGCTGCGCGAAGGGCTGGACATCCCCGAATGCGGACTTGTGGCCATTCTGGACGCGGACAAGGAAGGATTTTTGCGCTCGGAGACCTCTCTGGTCCAAACCATCGGGCGCGCGGCGCGCAATGCCGATGGCCGGGTTATCATGTATGCCGACAAGGTGACGGGATCCATGCAAAGGGCCATGGACGAGACCAACCGCCGCCGCGCCAAGCAGATGGCCTATAATGAGAAACACGGCATAACCCCACAGACCGTCAGGAAAAATGTCGATGACATCCTGGCTGGGCTGTGGCAGGGCGACACCGATCAAAGCCGCGTCACGGCGACGGTCGACGCGCCCAGGATTGGCCAGAATCTGGCCGCCCATCTGGACGCGCTGCGCGCCGACATGCGCAAGGCCGCCGAAAACCTGGAATTCGAGGAAGCCGCACGGCTACGCGACGAGGTCAAGCGCCTGGAAAGCGTTGAACTGGCGATCGCCGATGATCCCTTGGCGCGTCAATCGGCGGTCGAGGCCGCCGTGGAAGGCGGAGCCAAGACGCGCGGTCGGTCAACCGGCGGCAGAGCCGGAACGCATGGCCGAAAGAGCAGCAAGAGATAGGATCGCACACCAGTCCGCGACCGCGCCAGTCGCCACCTGATGCAAGACAACAAAATCCGGGCAGGACGCGCGCCAAGCTGCTCTCCGCCCCATCGTGGCGTGCACCGCCTATAAGCCCGACCGAGCATCAACCGGTTGGCGCTCGGTCGGCGCCAGGGTCAATCCGCCGCGCCGGTAGGTTCCCGGATCAGATGCACCGCGCAGGTGGCGTGGCGCGCCACCCACGAGGCCGTGGAACCGAACAGCGCCCGGTCCGAGCGATGCGATGCCAGGACGACGCAATCCACCCCCTCGGCATTGATCCAATCGAGCACCGCGCGGCCCGGATCGCCATCGGTCACCGCGACGCCCGCGCCCGGAATATCGGCCGACTGTGCGCTCATGTCGGCCTTGATCGCGGCCACCAGTTCTTCGCGCCAGCCCTCGGGCATGTAGTCGATCGCGTAAAAGGGCACGGGATCCATCACATGCAGCAAGGTGACGCGCCCGCCTGGCGCCTGCAACGCCTTGGCGATCTCGAGTTCCCGCTTCAGGTCGAAACCGGGTTCATAGGCGACGGGAATCAGGAGGTTGCGATACATGGATATTTCCCTTCAGATGAGCAGATCCTACTTCCAATACCAGTGCCCGACCTTGATTCAAGTCACGCCCTGGCGACCCGCGCCGCGATATCGGCCACCGTGACGTTTGGGCGCGCCGCTCAGCACGGATCTTGAACCGTCAACAGGCCGGTTTTGCGATACCCGCGGACCGCAGACCAGTAAGGCGCCATTGCACCTGCCAGTGGGGTTCGGCTATAAAGCAATCAACAAAATCTTGTGGATAGACCCAATGAGGCCCCCGGTGACCGAGCAATGAGCGACGAGACCGAAACCCCGACAGAACCGGGCGACATGAAACCCGCGCAACCCGCGGTCTCCATTGTTCAAGAGATGCGCACGGCCTATCTGGATTACGCGATGAGCGTGATCGTCAGCCGCGCGATCCCCGATCTGCGGGACGGCCTGAAGCCGGTCCATCGGCGCATCCTTTACGCGATGCACGAAACCGGAAACACGCATGACAAGTCCTACCGCAAATCGGCGCGGCCGGTTGGCGATGTGATGGGGAAATACCACCCGCATGGCGACAGCGCGATCTATGACGCGCTGGTGCGGATGGCGCAGCCATTTTCGATGTCGCTCAAGCTGCTGGACGGTCAGGGCAATTTCGGCTCGATGGACGGCGACAACCCGGCGGCGATGCGTTACACCGAAGTGCGCATGGACAGGCCGGCGAATTTCCTGCTGGCCGATATCGACAAGAACACGGTTGATTTTCAAGATAATTATGACGGCAAGGACCGTGAACCCAGCGTCCTTCCGGCGCGCTTTCCCAACATGCTGGTCAACGGCGCCGGGGGCATCGCAGTGGGCATGGCCACCAACATCCCGCCGCACAATCTGGGCGAGGTGATCGACGCCACGAAGGCGCTGATCGACAACCCCGACCTGACTTCCGAGGACCTGATCCGCTATGTCCCTGCCCCGGATTTTCCCACCGGGGGGCAGATCATGGGCCGATCAGGCGCGCGCAAGGCGTATCTGGAGGGGCGCGGATCGGTCCTTATCCGGGCCAAGACCCATATCGAGGAATTGCGCAAGGATCGGTTCGGCATCATCGTCGATGAAATTCCCTATCAGGTGAACAAATCCACGATGGTGGAGAAGATCGCCGAGGCCGTGCGTGACAAGAAGATCGAAGGTATCGCCCATGTGGCGGATGAATCCGACCGGATCGGCGTGCGCGTCGTGGTCGAACTCAAGCGCGATGCGACGCCCGATGTGGTGCTCAATCAGTTGTTTCGCTTCACCCCCATGCAGACCAGTTTCGGCTGCAACATGCTGGCGCTCAACGGCGGGCGCCCCGAGCAGCTGACTCTGCGCGACTTCCTGACCAATTTCGTCGCTTTCCGCGAGGAAGTGGTGACGCGCCGCACGGCCTATGAATTGAACAAGGCGCGCGAACGCAGCCATGTTCTGTGTGGCCTGGCGGTCGCTGTTTCGAATGTTGACGAGGTTGTCGCCACGATCCGCGCCTCGGCCGATCCGGCGGATGCGCGCGAAAAGCTGATGACCCGGCGCTGGCCGGCCGCCAAAATTGCCGATTACATCCGTCTGATCGACGACCCCAGCCATACGCTGAACGATGACGGCACCTATAACCTGTCGGAAGCGCAGGCCCGCGCGATCCTGGAGTTGCGCCTGCAACGCCTGACGGCGATGGGCGTCAAGGAGGTCACCGACGAACTGGAGGACCTGGCCGGCAAGATCAAGGACTATCTGGACATTCTGCGCTCGCGCAGCCGGATCATGGAGATCATCACCGCCGAACTGGACGAGGTGCGCGACGCCTTCGCGGTGCCGCGCCGCACCGAGATCATCGACTGGGCAGGCGATCTGGATGACGAGGACCTGATCGAGCGCGAGGACATGGTGGTGACGATCACTTCGGGCGGGTATATCAAGCGCACCCCGCTGATGGAATTCCGCGCCCAGAACCGGGGCGGCAAGGGATTGTCGTCGATGTCGACCAAGGAGGATGATGTCGTCACCACCTTGTTCGTGGCGAACACGCACACGCATCTGTTGTTCTTCACCACCGATGGCATGGTTTACAAACTGAAATGCTGGCGCCTGCCGCTGGCCGGGCGCAACGCGCGCGGCAAGGCGATCGTCAATATTCTGCCCATTCCCAATGGTGTATCCATCGCCGCGCTGATGCCGGTCGACGTTCCAGAGGAAGAATGGGACTCCCTGCAGATCGTGTTTGCCACGTCTCAGGGTGATGTGCGCCGCAACGCCCTGTCCGATTTCACCAATGTGATGCGCAATGGTAAAATTGCGATGAAGCTGCCCGATGACGTGCTGCTGGTAGACGCGCGCATTGCCGATGAGCCCGATGACGTGATGCTTGTCACCGCCCAAGGCCGCGCAATCCGATTTCCGTCGACCGATGTTCGGGTCTTCAAGGGCCGGGATTCGACCGGGGTGCGGGGGATCCGGCTGGCAGCGGGCGACCGGGTCGTTTCAATGGCGGTGATCCGCCATTTCGAGGCTGACCCGCAAGAACGCGCCGCCTATCTGAAACAGCGCCGGCTGGTGGCGGGCACGGTCGAGGAACCCGAGGGCGACGAGGATGACGCCGTCGAAGCCGGGCAGCTGACGCCCGAACGCTATGCCGACATGACAGCCGCCGAGGATCTGATCCTGACGGTTGCCGAAAACGGCTCTGGCAAACTGTCGTCCTCGCATGACTATCCGGTCCGGGGCCGTGGTGGCCAGGGCGTCATGGCGATGGACAAGGCAATGCGCGGAGGGGCGCTGGTTGCGGCCTTCCCCGTGGACCCGGCCGATCAGATCATGCTGGCCACCTCGACGGGGCAGTCGATCCGGGTTCCGGTGGACCAGATCAGCTTCCGGTCCCGCTCGGCCGGGGGGGTCAAGGTGTTCAACACCAGCGCCGGAGAATTCGTGGTGTCGGTCGCGCGCGTGGCCGAGGCAGAGGACGAAGCGCCCGCTGACGTATCAACGGATACCGCTGAGCCGCAGGGCTGAACGGTTGCAGGACCGACCACAACAATGATCGCGCCGAGGCTTGACGCCGGGCGATATCACCGTCGCCCGGCATTCCAGTGCCGGGTGGTCGAGGCCGGACGAAACAGGCATCGCCTGCGGGCCCGCGGCACTTGGAAAAATTGCTACTCTCGGGCCGCGCAGATCGGGGTAAGGGACATGCCGAATGTGCATATTTGCACGAAACATGTGCCTATTTCATGAATTGCGCACCAGCGATCAATGTCCGAATGCTTCCGCCAGATCAACAACCACAACGGAAGACTTGCCATGACCCCTCTTGTCCTTTTGCTGGCGCGCATCCTGCTCGCTCTTTTGTTCATCCTCGCAGGCGCTGGAAAGCTGGCCGATGTCTCTGGTTTCGCAGGTTATATGGCCTCGGGCGGTGTGCCCACTTTCCTCGCCTGGCCGGTAATCGCCTTTGAAATCCTTGGCGGGCTTGCGATCCTCATTGGCTTTCTGACCAGACCGGTCGCATTGGCTCTGGCCGGCTTCTGCGTGCTGTCCGCCTTGATGTTTCACTTCGTTCCGGCGGATCAGCTGCAAATGAGCATCTTCTTCAAGAACCTCGGACTCGCCGGTGGCTTCCTCCTTCTTTGGGTAACCGGCGCGGGTGCCTGGTCACTGGATGCCCGGCTTGGGCGCAGTGTATCCGCCACGGCATAAACCGTGCACGAGACAGATGTTACGGGGGAGAGCATCTTGCGCTCCCCCTTTCCTTTGCGAGGCACCGCCGCTATCTGTCGCACATGACACAGGAACTCCACATCGTAGGCGGCGGCATGGCCGGGTCCGAAGCCGCCTGGCAGGCCGCACAGGCCGGCGTGCCCGTGATCCTGCATGAAATGCGCCCCCATGTCGGCACGTTTGCGCATCAGACTGGCGATTTCGCTGAAATGGTGTGTTCAAACTCCTTTCGATCGGATGACGACGAACAAAACGCCGTCGGGTTGCTGCATTGGGAAATGCGCGCAGCGGGTGGGTTGATTATGGATCTGGCCGACCAGCATGCCTTGCCTGCGGGCGGCGCCCTGGCCGTGGATCGTGAGGCCTTTGCCAAAGCGGTCACCGCGCGGCTGCACGCCCACCCGCTGATCCGCATTTCGCCCGGCGAAATCAGTGAACTGCCGACCGACGGGCAGTGGATATTTGCCACTGGTCCCCTGACATCGGACAGTCTGGCACAGGCGATCCGCCGGGAAACCGGCACCGAATCATTGGCATTTTTCGACGCAATTGCCCCCATTGTTCATTTCGACAGCATCGATCTTGACAGAGCCTGGTTTCAATCTCGTTACGACAAGGGCGATACGGAAGAAGAGCGCAAAGCCTATCTGAACTGCCCGATGGACCGCGACCAATACGAGGCCTTTATCGACGCGATCCTGGCGGCGCCCAAGACCGAGTTTCACGAAGGCGAAACGGCGGGCTATTTCGATGGATGCCTGCCCATCGAAGTGATGGCCGAGCGCGGCCGTGAAACGCTGCGGCACGGGCCGATGAAGCCTGTGGGCCTGACAAACCCGCATCAGCCGGACGTCAAGGCCCATGCCGTTGTGCAACTGCGCCGCGACAACGCGCTGGGGACGCTGTTCAACATTGTCGGTTTCCAGACCAAGATGAAATACGGCGCCCAAACCGAGGTGTTTCGCATGATCCCAGGGCTGGAAGCTGCCGGTTTCGCGCGGCTCGGCGGCATTCACCGCAACACGTTTCTGAATTCACCGACCTTGTTGGATCGGCAGATGCGTTTGAAATCGCACCCTAATCTGAGGTTTGCCGGGCAGATAACCGGGGTTGAGGGCTATGTCGAATCCGCGGCGATGGGTCTGGTGACCGGGCGTCTGGCCGCGGCGCAGATCAAGGGCAGCCGACTTGAAGCGCCGCCGCGTGACACGGCGATGGGCGCTCTCATCGCGCATATTACGGGTGATGCGGAGGCCAAGACCTTCCAGCCGATGAATGTGAATTTCGGCCTGTTTCCACCGATCGACGCCAAGGGCGGAAGGCGCGGACGCAAGGATCGATACAAAGCCTATACTGATCGTGCGAAGCTGGCATTCGGCGGTTGGCTGGCAGAGCAAGAGTAGCCGCTCGGAGCGAGCTTGGCCGCATGAGGTTGCCTGATGATCCCGCAATTTCCAGACAACTTGAATAGAATTGACGGCACGGTCTGCGAATTCTCGGCCGTTCCGGCCCAAGCCTCTTGTCGTCGCCCTGATCCGTCGATCAGACGTGTTGCCTGGGCCCTGTCACGAACATTCAGCCAAGGCGGGGCAACAGCCGGTCAGGTGGAATCCGTCTCCGCCGCGCCGCGAGGCGCTGAATGATCACCCGTTTTGCCCCGTCTCCGACAGGCCTGCTACATCTGGGCCACGCGTTCTCGGCCCTCACCGCTTTTTCTATCGCCCATCGCGCGAGGGGCACATTTCTGCTTCGGATCGAGGATATCGACACCGCGCGGTGCACCCCTGAATTCGAGCAACAGATCTTTCGTGACCTGTCTTGGCTGGGCCTGGAATGGTCCGAGCCCGTGATGCGGCAATCCCAAAGGCAGCCGGTTTATGACGCGGCGTTGAAATCTCTGAAGGACCGCGGGTTGATCTACGCCTGCACCTGCACACGTGCCGACATCCGCGCAGCGCTTTCGGCACCACAAGAGGGTCCGGATGGCGTGGCCCTTGTTGCGCCGGTCTATCCCGGGACCTGCCGGCACAGAGCCAGGCCCTTTCGCGGCGCCGCCTTGCGGTTGAACCTGGAGCGCGCGCTTGCCCAGACAGGGCCGATCGCCTTTACCGAATACGGCGATCAGCACGCAGGTCACCATCAATTCTCTGCGGATATGCTACTGAAAACACACGGCGACATTGTTCTTGCGCGTCGGGATCTGGGCACGTCCTACCACATTTCGGTTTGTATTGACGACGCGCATCAGGGTGTCACCGATGTGGTGCGCGGTGTCGACCTCTTTGCCGCAACCGCCCTTCATGTCGTTCTGCAAAGACTGCTTGAACTGCCGGCTCCGCGCTATCATCATCACCGCCTGATCCGCGACGGTCGCGGCCAGCGGCTGGCCAAGCGGGACGATGCCCGCGCGCTTGCCCACTATCGCCAAATGGGTAAATCCCCGGGGGATATTCGCGCCATTCTCGGCCTTGATGGAAACTAGAGCACCGGTTTCATCAGTTCCACTTCCTCCCCCTGTTGAACGGCGGTGAAAAAGCAACTGTTGCGATTGGTATGGCAGGCCGGACCGGTTTGAAGAACCCGCAACAACAGGCAGTCCCGGTCGCAATCGAATCGCATTTCGACAAGGCTTTGAGCGTGGCCCGAGCTTTCACCCTTGATCCAGAGGGCCTGCCGGGACCGTGACCAATACGTCACACGATTTGTCGCAAGGGTTTGCGCGACGGCCTCGGCATTCATCCACGCCATCATCAGGACATCACCGCTCTGATGGTCCTGCGCGATTGCGGGAATAAGACCTTTGTCGTCAAAGCGCAGGGATTGCGGATCGAAGGGCATGACCTATATCCTCTTGTGAAGCACGGAGCGCCCCAAGTGTCTGAAACACCCGACCTTATCAAGCTGTATTCGACGCGGATCCTGGCGCTTGCGGCAGATATCCCGCATCTGGGCCGTCTTGAAAACCCTATGGCCAGCGTGAAAAAGCGGTCTCCTCTGTGTGGATCGACTGTGACCGTCGATCTTGATCTGGTCGACGGGCGCGTTTCGCGCTTTGCACAGGACGTCAAGGCATGCGCTCTTGGCCAGGCGTCCGCCGCCGTTCTGGGCTGCGCCATCATAGGCGTCACCCCTGACGCACTGACAAAAGCCGCGCAACAACTGGATTCCATGCTCAAGGCGGACGGCCCGGTCCCCGACGCCCCGTTTGACGGTTTCCAGAATCTTCTGCCTGCACGCGAATATCGCAATCGACACGCATCCATCTTGCTGGCGGTTCAAGCCGCTGCAGAGGCCGCCCGCCAAGCATCTACATAACAGCGTGTTGTAAACAAAATCTAAAGAAAAGGCCGCCGCACAACGGTGCAGCGGCAAGTGGCGTGTCTGGTTGGGTCGGGGCACCGGGACAGTTGGCACCACTCCAGACCGCTAGGCAGTCGACAATGACTTGGGCTCAGCCGAACAACGGCAGATGCAGCGCGCCGATCATCAGCGCGAACAAGGCAATCACGCCCAACGCGTCGGCGACCAACGCCATTCGCCCGTCCTGGGGCGCGGCAAATGCTCGGATGAAGTGGCGCATCGAGTTTCTCCCTATTTGTTAACGCTTTGTTCTCATATTCATCGTAATAATGCAAGAACTAATAGAGAACATAAGGGGATTATCATGTTCTAGCCAATCTGCATCAAGCGTATCGCCTTCTCTTGCTCCATCAGCCACAACAGGAGCCGGGCGGCCTTCCCGCGTGGACCAGTCAGATCTGGATCGATCGAGAGAAGGGCGCGAGCGTCGCTTTGCGCGATGGCCATAAGGTCGGATTGTCGCTCCAAGTCTGCAATCTTGAATCGCGGAAGGCCGGATTGGGCCGTGCCAATGACATCGCCGGCCCCACGCATGGCAAGATCTACTTCGCTGATGCGAAATCCGTCATCGGTGTCTCGCATCAGTTTGAGTCGTCGTTCGGCGGCATCCGAGAGCGGGTGGTCATAAAGCAACAGACAAGTCGAGGCTCCGGTGCCACGCCCCACCCGTCCCCGCAATTGATGCAATTGCGCGAGGCCAAAGCTCTCTGCGCGTTCAATGACCATGATTGTGGCCGACGGGACATTCACGCCCACCTCGATGACGGTGGTCGCGACAAGTATCCTGGATTTACCGGAGACAAATCGCGCCATCGCCGCGTCTTTTTCCGCGGGCTGCAACTGACCGTGGACCAAATCTACCTGCGCCTCACCGAACTCCGCACGCAGGTGCTCAAAGCGCGACTGCGCCGCCGTCAGGCTAACGGTTTCACTTTCTTCGACCAGCGGGCAGACCCAATAAGCCTGCCTTCCACCGGCGACAGCTTCTTTCAGATGCGCGACAACTTCGACCAAGCGTTCTGTTGATGCCAGTGACGTCTTGACGGGTTGGCGGCCAGGCGGCTTTTCATCCAGCACCGAAACATCCATGTCGCCATATTGGGTCAGGGCCAGACTGCGCGGGATTGGAGTCGCTGTCATGACCAGGATGTCGACGGTATCGCCCTTTTCCCCCAGCGCCATGCGTTGCGCGACCCCGAAGCGGTGCTGTTCGTCGACAACCGCCAATCCGAGTCGCTGAAACTCCACATCTCGTTGAAAAACTGCATGGGTTCCGATCACGATTTGCGCTGTCCCGTCAGCAATTTCAGCCAGTTTCCGACGGCGCTCGGCTCCTTTGTCCCTCCCGGTCAGAAGCGTCAGCTGAACGCCCGCGACCTTGGCGAGTTCGCTCAGACCGTCCGCATGTTGGCGGGCGAGGATCTCGGTCGGCGCCATCAGCGCGCCCTGCGCACCGGCTTCGACCGCCGTGAGCAACCCGGCCATTGCAACCCATGTCTTGCCGGACCCGACATCGCCTTGCAGCAATCGGTTCATGCGTCGTGGCAACGCCATGTCGGCAATGATCTCGTCAATGGCCCGTGTCTGTGCACTGGTCGGCGTGAAGCCCAATGCCCCCCGCGCCCGCGCCAAATGCGCACCGGTCCCCACGGTCGAAACCCCCTTGCTGCGGCGCTGCGTCAACCGCGCCAAGGCGAGTGTCAGTTGATGCGCAAGGAACTCGTCATAGGCCAGACGCTGACGCGCCGGGGCGTCATACGTCAGATCCCTGGTCGATGTCGGCTGATGTGCGATGGTCAGGGCTTCTCGCCAGGTCGGCCAGCCGGATTTTTCCTTTTGCGCGACATCGATCCACTCCGGCAAATCCGGCACATCCGGTCGCAAGGATGCTTGCGCGCGCCGCATCAATCGTTGATTGATGCCCGAAGCCAGGGGGTAGACCGGCTCAAACCGGGGCAGATCACTGACCTCATCCGATCGCAGAATATAGTCGGGATGCGCCATTTGATAAACGCCATCAAAGACCTCCAGCTTTCCCGAAACCACGCGCCGCTGACCGGTCGGCAGGATCCGCTGAAGATAGTCCGGGCGCGCGTGAAAAAAGACGATCTGAAATTCCTGCGCGCTGTCTTCCACAAGAACCCGGTATGGCCGGCCCTTTTGACGCGCCGGAATATGGGCGCCAATCAGAACATCGACCGTAGCGATCCCGGGCGGCGCTACATCGCGCACGCTCGGACGCAGGTGACGGTCGATCACGGCACTGGGCAGCGTAAACAGCAGATCGCGCGGCTTTTGAATGGCCAGGCCGGCAAACGCCTGCGCGGTTTTCGGCCCGACCCCGTCAAGCCCTTCAAGTTCCGCAAAAAGGGGAAACAGAACCTCGGGGCGGCCGCTCATTTTTCGATCAGACCCAGCCAGGCATCCTCGTCAATGACCTGAACACCCAGTTTTTCGGCCTTGCCCGCCTTTGAGCCGGCGCCCTCGCCCGCGACGAGAATGTCGGTCCTGGCCGATACGCTCCCGGCGACCTTGGCGCCCAGCGATTCCGCCCGTGCTTTCGCCTCGGCCCGCGTCATGCGGGTCAGTGTTCCAGTGAACACAATGGTTTTCCCGGCTATCACTGACGTGCTCGCGGATTCCTCTGGGGGCAGAATCTGGTGCAATTGCGCAATCAAGGCGTCAACCGACGCGCGTTCGCGGGCTTGCGTCAGGCTGGTGACAAGCGACACTGCCAACACCGCGCCGACGCCGTCTATGGTCACCAGTTCTTGCCACGCGTCCATGGCCTCGGGGGACAGATTTGCCGCCTCCCACTGTGCTTTTCGGGCCTTGGCCACCTCGGCGCGCCGATTCTCGGCCTGGGCCGCGTGGCGTTCGCTGGCCTCGGCCTCGTCTGCCGTGATCTGGCACCGAACGGCCGGAAGCGCGGCATCGACACAGGCCAGGAGATCGCTCCAGGACCCGAAATGCCGGGCAAGATCGCGTGCTGCGACCTCTCCCAGATGGCGGATACCCAGACTGAAGAGCAATCTTGGCAGGGGAATTCGTCTTTTCTCTTCGATCGCGGCAAACAGATTTGCCACGCTTTTTTCGCCGAACCCGTCGCGATTTTTCAATTTGGTCAGATTTCGGGCGTCGCGTTCGGCCAGGGTAAAGATATCGGCGGGCTCGCGGACCGGCAGGTGCTCGTCGCGGAAAAAGAATTCGATCTGCTTGCTGCCAAGACCTTCGATGTCGAATGCAGAACGACCGACAAAGTGTTTGAGCTTTTCCATGGCCTGGGCCGGACAAATCAGCCCACCCGAGCAGCGAAGGACCGAGTCGCCAGCTTCGCGCAAAGCGGCAGAGCCACACTCTGGGCAGGTGTCCGGAAACCTGTACGGTTTGCTGTCCGGCGGTCGACGCGAAAGATCGACATCGGAAATCTTCGGAATCACGTCGCCGGCGCGATACACCTGCACCCAGTCGCCCGCGCGGATATCGCGGCCCTCGCGGATCGGCTGGCCAAGACTGTCGCGGCCTTCGATATAATCCTGGTTATGAAGCGTTGCGTTCGACACCAGAACCCCACCGACATTGACCGGCGAAAGCCGGGCCACAGGGCTGATGGCCCCTGTGCGCCCGACCTGGATGTCGATGGCCTCTAATCGGGTCCAGGCTGTTTCGGCGGCGAATTTATGCGCCATGGCCCAACGCGGTGTTGTGGCGCGAAAGCCCAGCCGCGCCTGCAGATCCAGATCGTCCACCTTGTAGACCACACCGTCGATATCATAGCCCAAATCCGGGCGGGCGCGTTCGATGTCGCGGTAGCTGTCCAGCAGTTCCGCCGCGTTTGCGCACCGCCTTGTCAGCGGATTGACCGCGAATCCGAGTGCGGCCAGTCGCCCCAGGCTGTCCGATTGGGTTGGCGCCAGGGGTTCGGATACCTCACCCCAAGCGTAGGCGAAAAAGCTTAACGGGCGGCTTCGGGTTATCTCTGGATCGATCTGACGCAGGGATCCGGCGGCGGCGTTTCGAGGGTTGGCGAAGACACGATCCCCGGCTGCATTGAGTGCCGCAAAATCGGTGTGCCGCATGTAGACTTCGCCCCGGACTTCCAAAATGGCCGGCGCGCCTGTCAGGACCAGCGGAATGTCGGAGATGGTCCGGGCATTGGCTGTCACGTCCTCTCCGGTCTCGCCATCACCGCGAGTCGCGGCCCGCGTCAGTTGTCCGTCTTCATAGCGCAGCGACAGGGACAAGCCGTCGATCTTGGGTTCGGCGGTGAACGCCAGCGGGGTATCGGTGTCCAGACCCAGATAACGGCGGATACTGGCATCAAAATCTTGCACGTCGGCATCAGAAAAGGCATTGGCGAGGGACAGCATCCGGACAGAGTGCCTGATCTTTCCAAACCCCGAAGCCGGCGCGGCCCCGACCTTGGCGGATGGGCTGTCATCGCGTTTGAGTTGGGGGAACCGGGCCTCGATGGCGGCGTTTCGGCGCTTGAGCGCGTCATAAGCCGCGTCGCTTAGGACAGGCTCGTCATCCCGATGATACGCCAGATCTGCGCGACCGAGTATTTGCGCCAATCGCGCCAATTCCTCGATTGCTTGCGCTGGCGTCAGGTCGTCAATCGGCGTGTCGTCCGGCATTTCTGTTGTCCCCGCACTCCCCCTGGACCGTGTTAAGGGGAGGCGGCGGGGAATTCCAGCCTCAGGCGCTGATGGCCTGGACGGAATCGCCAGTGTCCCGGGCCGGATCGCGCAAGACATAGCCCCGCCCCCAGACCGTTTCAATGTAGTTGTCGCCGCCCGTGGCCTCGGCCAGTTTCTTGCGCAGTTTGCAGATGAACACATCGATGATTTTCAGCTCTGGCTCATCCATGCCGCCATAGAGATGATTGAGAAACATTTCCTTGGTCAATGTGGTGCCCTTGCGCAGGCTGAGCAGTTCGAGCATCTGGTATTCCTTGCCGGTCAGGTGCACGGCACGCCCTTCGGCCTCAACCGTCTTGGCATCCAGATTGACCGAGATCAGCCCGGTGTTGATCACGGATTGTGCGTGCCCCTGGCTTCTGCGGATGATGGCGTGAATCCGCGCCACCAGTTCATCGCGGTGGAAGGGTTTGGTCATGTAGTCGTCGGCGCCTGATCCAAAGCCTTTCAGCTTGATATCAGTGCTTTCCTCGCCCGTCAGGATCAGGATGGGCGTGTTGATCCGCGCCAGCCTGATCTGGCGCAACACCTCCAGCCCGGCCATGTCGGGCAGGTTCAGATCCAGCAGGATCAGATCGTAGTCATAGAGCTTGCCCAGTTCGACGGCTTCTTCACCCAGGTCGGTGCAGTAGACGTTGAAATTGGCGTGCGACAGCATCAGTTCAATGCTGCGGGACGTGGTAGGATCGTCTTCGACGAGAAGAACACGCATGTTTCGGACTCCGCATTAACCCTTGTCTGGTCCGACACTGGACAATAATCGTTAACGCCCGGTTACCGTGAGCCCTATTCAAGCATAGTATCGCTAAAGTTGTCTATATCTCTGAAGGGCCGTTACCTTGAGCGCATCGACCCCGTGGTCCGACACCGCCCGCTCCCAGCTTTCGAATTCTTCTTCACTGAGTGCATAGCGTTGAAGCGCCTCATTGCGCGAGACCAGCCCGAAGGCCACAGCGCGCACCACCAACGCCTTGCGGCTGGCAACCCATCGGCGCGTGCTGGCAGGCGGCAAATCGGCCTGCGACAAGATCGAGCCATCCGGCAAAGTCACCGCGCGCGGCCCGTCGATGCGTTTGAGAAACATGGTATCACCCTTTCGTCATCCCGCGCACAGAGTCGCGCGCCAGCCTTAAGGACCGGTTGAAACAAAGGCGACGCAGGGGTTGAGACTGACTCGAATTTTCATATATTTCGCTACATCTGCGGTGCGAAAAATCAACGAAACGGACATCACATGGCACGCGATCACGGCGTGAACTCTTTGGGATTCTCCAAGCCCCCGTCGGAAACACGGGTTGTCGTGGCCATGTCCGGCGGCGTCGACAGCTCGGTCGTGGCGGCGCAACTGGCAACACAAGGCTATGACGTGATCGGCGTCACCTTGCAGCTTTACGATCACGGCGCCGCGTTGGCCAAGGCCGGGGCCTGTTGCGCGGGCCGCGATATTCATGACGCGCGCAGAGTGGCCGAAACGCTGGGGTTTCCGCATTACGTGCTGGACTATGAAAACACCTTCAAGGCCGCAGTGATCGATGAATTCGCCGATGCCTATCTGGCGGGGGCGACGCCCGTGCCCTGCATCCGCTGCAATGAGCGGGTGAAGTTCAAGGACTTGCTGGAAACCGCGCGCGACCTGGAGGCCGATTGCATGGCGACGGGGCATTATATCCAGCGCAAGGGCATGGAGACGGGTGCCGCGCTGCACATGGCCGCCGACGCCAGCCGCGACCAGAGCTATTTCCTGTTTTCGACAACGCAGGAGCAGCTGGATTACCTGCGCTTCCCCCTGGGACACCTGACATCGAAGGCCGAGACGCGGGCGCTCGCCGCCCGGCACGGGTTGGCGGTCGCCGACAAGCCCGACAGCCAGGACATCTGCTTTGTGCCGAACGGCAATTACGCGGCGGTGATCGAAAAGCTGCGCCCCGGTGCGGCCGATCCGGGGGATATCGTGGATCTTCAGGGCCGCGTTCTGGGCACTCATCGCGGGGTGATCCACTATACCATCGGCCAGCGGCGGGGGCTGGGCATCGGCGGGCTGGCCGATCCGCTCTACGTGGTGAAGCTGGACCCGGAAAAGCGGCATGTGGTGGTCGGCCCCAAGGAAGCACTGTCAACCACGGCGGTTCCGGTGCGCGAGATCAACTGGCTGGGCGACGCGCCCTTCGAGAGCCGCGCGGAATGGCCTATGCGGGTGCGGATCCGTTCGACACGTCCACCGGCGGACGCGGTCGTGCGCCCGACTGGTCCGGATACCGCCCTGGTCGAACTGGTAACGCCCGAGGACGGGGTCAGCCCCGGGCAGGCTTGCGTGTTTTACGCGCCTGACGACGGCACGCGGGTCTTTGGCGGCGGCTGGATCTGGCGCGGATACTGATACGACCGCCCCGGACACCGATCCGCGCATCGGGGCAGAAATCTGGATCCGCGATCACGCCCCTGCCCCCTTTGCAGGCACGGTGCACGCGGCTATGCTCTGGCGGCAACCAGATGGAGTTCCCATGAAGCGCCTTGTCCTTGCCGCCACCCTGGCCCTGAGCACCAGCCTGCCCGCCGCCCTGTGGGCGCAGACCGCTGACACTTACGAGAACCGGCTTGCGGTGGCGACGGCCTATACCCAGCAAACCATGGCCGATATGGACATGGAGGCCATGATCCGCACCATGTATGCCCCGCTTCTGGATCAGATCCGTGGCCAGGGACAGGTTGTCACCGATGATCAGGTCGCGCAGATCCACGCGCTTTACATGGACACCATGCTCGAGCCCCTGACGGCGATCATGGAAGGCCAGAACACGGTCATGGCCGAACTGTTCACGCTGGAGGAAATCACCGCGCTGGCCGAGTTCTACAACACGCCCGTCGGCCGTTCGGTGATGACGAAATTGCCGCAGATGATGGAACGCCTGCAGCCGCAGATCATGGTCTTCGTGCAAGGCGCGATGCCGCAACTGATCCCCGAACTGCAACGCATTCTGGGCGGCTGATCGGCGTTACAGCACCGACAGGATCGAGCGCGCCGCGCGCAGGCCCGGCGCCTCTCCGCCGCGACCCAGCCGGTCCATCGTCACGGCCATGGCCGCAAGCTGCGCGCGCCGCGCGGGCCCGTCAGGCAGCAATTGCGACAGTGCGGGCGCGATTGCACCGGGCTGGCAGCCCGCGCCGATGAATTCGGGCACCGCGCGGGTTTTTGACACCAGATTGACCAGCGTGACCGTGTCGACCCGCAACAGACGTGAAATCACCGCCTGCGACAGCGGGTTCATGCGATAGGCGATGACCATGGGCGTCCCGGCGGCGGCCAGTTCCAGCGATACCGTCCCCGATGCCGCCAGCGCCGCATCCGCCGCGCGGAACGCCGCGCGCTTGGCCTGGGGCGGGGTGTCGGCGGCGTCCAGAACCACCGGGCTTCCCGGCCAGTCGGCCACCAGCGCGCGCACCTGTGCGGCGCGCGCAGCGACGCTGGGCATAATGATGCGCAAGCCGGGATGCGCGGCGGCCAGCGTCTGCATCGCCGCGCCAAAGATCGGACCAAGGCGCTTCACCTCGCCCCTGCGCGATCCCGGCAGGGCCAGGATCAGCGGCGCATCCGGGGCGATGGCGTGCTCGGCGCGGAACCGGGCCGCGTCTTCGGCGCCGGCCACGGGCAGGGTAGTCACCGGGTGGCCGACGAAATCGCAGCTCATCCCGGCGGCTTGCATATAGGGCGGCTCGAACGGCAGCAGGGCCAGAACGTGGTCCACCACCCTGGCCATTTTCACCGCCCGCCCGGGCCGCCACGCCCAGACCGACGGGGCCACGTAATGCACGCTCCGCAGCCCCGGGTCTTGCGCCTTGGCCAGTTTCAGCACCCGCAGACAGAAATCGGGGCTGTCGATCGTCACCACGACATCGGGCGCGGAATCGGCAATGGCCTGCGCCGTCTGCCGGATGCGGCGCTTGAGGTGTCGGTATTTCGGCAGCACCTCGGCCAGCCCCATGATCGACAATTCGTCCATCGGAAACAGGCTGGCCAGCCCTTGCGCCTGCATCAGCGGGCCGCCTACCCCCTGAAACCGCGCATCGGGACGCAGGGCACGCAACCCGTCCATCAGGGCCGCGCCCAGGGCATCGCCCGAGGCCTCGCCGGCGATGACAAACACCCTCACGGTGCGGCCCAGATGGCCAGCCCCGCCGCGTTCGCCGCCCGCAAGGTGCGGGCGCGGTCCAGCAGGATCGTTTTGTCCGCCTGCACGCAGATCCCGGTCAAGCGGGCGGCCACCGCGTTGGCGACTGTGTCGGGGCCCATGGTCGGCAGATCGACGCGCGTTTCCTGCCCCGGCTTTGCCCGTTTGACAAGCACGCCGCCGGTGGTCGGTTCACGTTGCGGTCGGTGGCTCGATACCCCCAGAAGCAGGGCATCGGTGCCAAAAAGCGCCTCGACACCCAGGCAAAGCCCCGAAACCACGACGCAGCCCTGCCCCACATCCACCGGCGCAAGAGCCGCCAGTATAGTCTCGCCGCGCTCGGCATCGGCGCGTTCCGCGGTGCTGGGCGCGCGCGCTGTCAAAACGCCCGCTGGCACCAGAAGCGAAGGCGCCAGATCCGCGACGCCCTTCACCTCGAAGCCGAATTCCTCGATCAACGCGATGATCCACCGCAGCGTCGCGTCGTCGCCGCTGCGCATCGCGGCGACCATTTCGGGCAGCAGCGACGCGGTTTCGGGGTCGAAATGCTCTGGATCCAGTCGCGGACGGTTGGCGGCACCGGCCAGAGCGATGGTGGTGATATTCCTGTCCTCCAGAAGCCGCAGGAAAGGCACCAGGCGGGACAATGAAAACGAGATATCAACGTCCAACCCGTTGGGCCGATTGTTGTCCATGGCGCAGATCAGGGGCGGCTGGCCAAGTTGCCGTGCCAGTTCGAGGGGCAGATCCCCCCCACCCGCGATGATCGCCACCTGTTTCATTTGGGGGTCAGGAACGAGCGACCGGAATCGGCCAGGATGAAATCGGTGATTTCGCGCACCTGGGCGCTGTCGGTTTCCTCGGCCAGACGGCGCACCCGGTCCATGAAGGTGCCATCGCCCTGCGCCAGCATCTGATACCCGGCCCGCAACGCGGTAATTTCCCCGCGTTCGACGCCGCGCCGCTTCAGGCCGATCAGGTTCAGCCCCTCCAACTCGCCGCGCGGCGCCTGCACCAGCCCGTGTGGCATCACGTCATTGGTCACCATCGTCACCGCGCCGATGATCGCGCCGCGCCCGATGCGGACAAACTGATGGATCCCCGACAACCCGCCAACGATGACATCATCGCCCAGCACGCAATGCCCGGCCACGGCGGCCTGATTGGCCAGGATCACGCGGTTGCCGACCTGCGCATCGTGCCCCACATGGGCGCCAGTCATCAGCAGGCAATCGTCGCCCACACGGGTGATCCCGCCGCCGCCCTCGGTCCCCGGGTTCAGCGTCGCCCCCTCGCGGATGCGGCAGCGTTGGCCGACCACCAGTTGCGTGTGTTCGCCCTGGAATTTCAGGTCCTGGGGCACTTCACCGACGCAGGCGAAGGAATAGACCACCGTCTCATCACCGATGTCGGTCCAGCCGGTAACCACGCTGTGGGACTTCAGTTCAACCCCGCGCCCCAGCGTGACTTCGGGGCCGACAACCGCAAAGGGTCCGATCTTGCAGTCCGGGCCGATCCGCGCGCCCTCGTCGATCACCGCCGACGGATGGATCTGCGCGCTGGGGTCGATTGTCATGGATCAGCCCTTTGCGCCCAGATCGATCATCGCCATGAACTCGGCCTCGGCCGCCATTTCGCCATTGACCGACGCATGACCCTTGAATTTCCAGATCTTCGACGAGCCGCGCAGCACATCCACCTTCAGTTCAAGCACATCGCCCGGCACCACCTTGCGCCGGAACTTGGCCTTGTCGATCGACATGAAATAGACCAGCGGTTCCTTGTCCACCAGATCCAGCGTCAACCCCACCAGCACGGCCGAAGTCTGCGCCAGCGCCTCGATGATGGTGACGCCCGGCATGATCGGCGCGCCGGGGAAATGCCCCTGAAAATGAGGCTCGTTGAAGGTGACGTTCTTCACCCCCGTCGCGGATTCGTTGGCCGTGATGTCCTTGACCTTGTCGATCAGCAGGAACGGATAGCGGTGCGGGATGATGCGCATGATCAGCGACAGATCGGCCTCGGTCGTGGTGGACCAGTCATTCCGGGGGGCAGTGTCTTGCATCGGTATCTCCGCATGGTTCCGTCCGGGCCGGGGCCAGGGCCCGTTCCCGGAAAGATCAGTAACAACTCTGCCAGCCCCTCACAAGCGGGCGGATCAGGGTTCGACGGGCCGCTGATGGGGATAGGCGGTATCCATCCGCTCGATCGCCAGGGGCGTGATATCCAGCCAGTCTGGACCCAGGATCATCGCATCGGGGCGCATCACCGCCACAATCCCCTGTTCGATCAGCAGCCGTTCCAGGATCGGCAGGGCGGCGTTGAAGAACCGTTGCGCCTCGGCTTCGTTCTGGCGGGCCAGCTCCAGGGCGCGCTGGTTGCGCTCGGCGCGCACCGCCTCGACCCGCGCATCGAAGGCCTCGGCCCGGGTGCGGAATTCCTCGGGCGTAAGTCTTGCGCGCAATTGCGTCAGGTCCTGCTCCTCGGCGGCAAGCTGGGCCGCGATGGTGGCGTTTTCTTCCTCCAGCGCGCGCTCGGCGTCACGGATGGTCGCCAGGATCTGCATGCCAAGCCGCGATTCGCGCAGCAATCGGTCCTGATCCAGCGTGCGGAACGCGATGGAGGCCGGGCTGACCTGTGCCACTTGCGCGGGCTGCGGCGTTGGCCCGGCCTGCTGGGTCTGGTCTTGCGCCATCACGGGTCCACCGGCCATGACGGCCGACAGGATTGATGCCAGAAAAACGGCGGAGGCACCAAACAGCCCCCCCGCCCATATCTTGCGCCAATCGGCAGTTCGCATCTTAGAACGTCGTGGCAAGTGTCAGGTCGAAGCGGCGCACCTGGTCATAGGCCTCGCGGCGAACCGGAACCGCAAAGTTGAACCGCAGCGGTCCCATCGGCGAGCCCCAGAACAGCGAGAAACCGGCAGCCGCGCGAATGCTTTGGGAATCGACCACGTCGGCGGTGGGCGCATCGACCCCCCACAACGAGCCGACATCCATGAAAAAGCCGCCGCGCATGTTGTATTCCGCCGGCAATCCGAGCGGGAACTGCGCTTCCAGCCGTGCGACCGCGAAGTAGTTGCCGCCCAAACCGTTGCGGGTGCCATTGGGGCTGTAGCCAACCGGGCCCATGCCGTAGCTGTCAAAACCGCGCATCTGCGACGACGACAGGTTGAACCGCTCGGTGATCCGGCTGGCTCCACCGCTGTGCAGGATCGCGCCGGCTTCGAACTCGGCACTCAGGGTCACATCGCCGTTCATGATGCGTTGCTGATATCCGGCCAGCATGGTGCTGCGCGCCCAGCTGCGCCCGGTGCCATTCACGCCGCCGACATCGGTGCCGAACCGGAACACGAATCCACGGTCGGGGTCGGGCCCGTTGCTGCGGGTGTCGAAGGCATAGGCGAACCCGACCGTCCCGGTGGTCGTAATGCCCGTGTCCATCCGGACGCGCGGGGCCACGGTGTCGCTGCCGCCGGGCGCCGGATCGAAGGCTGTGCTGATCGTCAGTTCCTCGCGCGCCAGGCCGCCGCGCAGTGTGAAGCGCCCGTATTCGCTGACCGGGAAGGTCAAAGAGGGCGAAAATTCCAGGCGGCGCGTGCCGAAATACGCGGTCGTGCTTTCCGTCGTGTTGGTCAGACCCGCGCTCAGGCTCAAGGACAGGTCACGCCCCATCAGCGACGGCTCGGTGATGCTGAACGACAGGGCTTGCGAATCCGGCAGCGTCGACAAGGTCACGGACACCGACTGCCCACGGCCCAGAAAGTTGGCCTCGTTGTAGCTGATGTTGCCGCCCAGGCCATCGGTTCCATAGCTGACCCCGAAGCCAAGCGACCCCGTTGTGGTTTCCTCAACCTGAACATCGACCACGGCCTGTTCCGGCGTCGATCCGGCGACCGGGTTCACGCGAACGTCGGAAAAATAGCCAAGTCCCTGAATACGCGTGGCTGCTTCCCGCAATTCGCGCGGGTTGAGCGGATCACCCTCGGCGACATAGAACTGGCGGCGGATCACACGGTCCTGCGTGGTGACGTTGCCCTGGATGTCGATGCGTTCGATGAACACGCGATCGCCGCGCACCAGCGCGAACTCAACGTCGATTGTGCCGTCCCGTTCGTTGCGGGACAAAACCGGCTCTGCGCGCACGAACCGCTGGCCCGAGCGATAGCCGACACGTTCGACCTGCTGAAGCAGCGATTCAAGCGCGGTCGGCGTGAACAACTGGCCCGAGCGGTTGCTCATGGCCTCTTGATAAGCGGCGGGTTCGATCCCGGCGATCTGCGAAACCACGCTCAGCGCGCCGAAGCGGTATTGCTGACCCTCGCGGATCGTGAAGGTGACAAAGGCGCCATCACGTTCACGCGACAATTCGGTCACGGCCGACAGCACCTGAGCATCCACGAACCCGCGCGACAGGTAGAAATCCTGGAGGTTCTGCCGGTCCTGCGCGACCCGCGCCTCATTGAAATTGTCGGCGCGGAACAATGTGCTCAGACGCCCGGCCTGCGAGGCGCCGATCGCATTGCGCAAGCGACGTTCGCTGAAGCTGCGGTTGCCAACGAACGAGATCCGTTCGAATTCCACAACCTGCCCTTCCTCGACCTGGAACACCAGATCGACACGCCCGGCACCGCGTTCGATCAATTGCGGGGTAACAACCGCCGACAACCGGCCGGCCACCGCATAGGCCTGGGCAATGGCGTTGGCATCCGCCTCGGCCTGCGCGGGCGAATACACGCCGCCAGAGCGTGACTGAAGGCGCGGTTCCAGTTCCTCATCATCCAGACGGCGGTTGCCCTCGATGTTGACGCGGTTAATCAGGGGGTATTCTTCAACGCGGATCGTCAGGCGGTTGCCGGCGGGCGCGAAATCGACGGACCGGAAAAAGCCGGTTCCGGCGACCCGCTGGTAGGCCGCGTTCAGCTCTGATGCGCTCATGCTGCGGTTGCGAGCGATTCTGGCGAAGCCGACGATGGTGGCGTCATCGATCAACTCGTTTCCGACGACGACGACGCTGGAAAAGCGAAAGCTTTGCGCCAGAGCCGAGTCGGAAAACCCGACGAAAACCGCTGAAATCAAAAGAATTGTCGCCGCATATCCGCGCACCGGACGCATGGCCCGAACTACAGTGCGCGCAAAAGTATCCGCCAAAAAGACGCGCATTCCCAAGCCCCTAATGTTTACCGCATTTTGTTTTCTTCTGACTATCGAGAGCAGGCCCGAATGTCAAAAGGTTGCGCATCGAAGGGAGCGATTACCTGCCATATGGTGTAGCGATGCATCGCCAGGCCACAAGCGGCCATGCCCGTTTCGCGGGCGGACGCAACCGGGCGCCGGGCGCGAAATGTCAGAGGTTGAAGCCTCGTTCCAGAACCGGGACAGCGCGGGTCACGAGAAGATCAGCCAGCTTGTTGGCAACCAGCAGACAGCCGATCACCGCCAGCGCGAACCATATCCGGTCCGACATCAACACGTAGGCCGTGCGCAATCCTTGAGCGGCGGGGATGACATGGTGCATGGGGCTGCTCCAACTCGGGTGGGTTCATCCCTGTTGGTGCCTCTCAAATGCGGCGGGATTGCGGCTACCCTGGGGCCTTGTCCGGGCGACAGCGCAGGCGCGCCCGGACACAGAGGGATCAGACGCAGAAGGATCGGATCAGCAGAACAGATCGTTGGTCAGCGCGAACAGCATCAGCGCGCCCAGCAGGACCAGTCCCATCGTCATCAGCGCGCCAAGAACTTTCTCGCTGGGAGGACGCCCGGTCAGCGCCTCGTAGGCGTGAAACACCAGATGCCCGCCATCCAGAATCGGGATCGGGAACAGGTTCAGCAGACCGACGGCGGTGGACAGGACGGCGATGAACCAGATGAAACTGGCGATCCCGTCTGCGGCCATCTCGCCCGAGGTTGTCGCGATGCCCACCGGGCCGGACAGGTTGCAGGTGCTGATCGCGCCTGTCACCATGTAGTAAAGTCCGGAAATCGACCGCGAAATGATATTGCCGATTTCCCCGACCGCCATCGGCACCGATTCGGTCAGCGCCACGCTGCGCGTGGGATGGTCAAAGAACGTGCCGCTTTGCAGGCCGATCAGCCAGCGGGTCTCGAACCCGCCATCCGGCAGCGGCAGATCGGTGCGGCGCGGCGCCAGGTCGACCGTCAGTTCCTGACCCGCGCGCCACAGGCGCAAGGTCACGGGGGCCCCTTCGGCGTCCGAGACCAGCGGCGGCATCTGGGCAAAGGCAAAGACCGGCTGATCGTTGATCGCCAGCACCACGTCGCCCTGCTCCATGCCGGCGTCGCGGGCGGCGGAATTCAGCGCGATCCCGGCGGCACGCGCCGGCAACGGGTGCGGACCGGAGACCTCCAGGGACTGGCCCGCGCGGTCAACGGTATAGGTCACCACGGGCGCGGCCTCCAATCCGGCGGCGATGGCGTAGAAGTCCTGCAAGTCGCTGACCGGTTGACCGTTTACGGCCGTGACAACATCGCCTTCGACCAGCGCCACCTCCTGCGGCATCGGATAGACCTCGCCGACCACGGGGGTATCGGCGGGAAGCCCCCTGATGGCGATGAAGGCGGCAAAAATAACGATGGAAAACAGAAAGTTGAAGGCCGGTCCCGCGAAAATGGTCACGGCGCGCGCCCAAAGCGGCGCGCCGTGCATGGTGTGGCGGCGCTGACCCGTGTCCAGCGCATCCATGACCGCGTCATCGGCTGCCGAGGACGCCGCATTGGCATCGCCCAGAAACTTCACATAGCCGCCAAAAGGCAGCGCGGCGATCTGCCAGCGGGTGCCGCGCCGGTCGACGCGGCTGAGCAGCACGGGGCCGAAGCCCACCGAGAAGACCTCGGCATGAATACCCGACCAGCGGCCGACGATGTAGTGGCCGTATTCATGCACGGTCACGATGATCGACAGGGCCACCACGAAAGCGCCCAAAGTGAAGAACAGATTGCCGAATTCGGGCAATAGACTCATTACCGCTCACCTTTTTATCAGGCGGCCCCGATGCGCCGCGCGGTTGCGACCTCGCCGGCAAGCCGGCGGGCTTCTTGATCCATGGCCAGAACATCGGCCAGCGTTTGCGGCGCCGTCGCCAGCGATCCCTGCGCCGAATATCTATCCAGCGTGCGTTCGACGACAGTCGCCATGTCCAGAAAACCGATGTTTCTGGCGATAAAGTGATCCAGCGCGATTTCTTTCGCGGCATTGAACACCGTGCCCGCCGCCCCGCCAGTCTGCATCACGGCGCGCGCCAGGGCCAAGGCGGGAAAACGCCGCAGGTCCGGCTCGGCAAAATCCAGCCGACCCAGCCGGGCCAGATCCAGGCGTGCCACCGGCAGCGCCGAACGGTCGGGCCAGTTCAGCGCGTAACCGATCGGATGGCGCATGTCGGGCGCGCCAAGATGCGCCATGACCGCGCCGTCACTGAACGCGACCAGGGCGTGCAGGGTCGATTGCGGATGAATCAGAACGGCAATCTTTTCCGGGGACAGGCCGAAGAACTCATGCGCCTCGATCACTTCCATCGCCTTGTTGAACATGCTGGCGCTGTCGATGGTGATGCGCTGGCCCATGTCCCAGTTGGGGTGCTTGCCCGCGTCGGCCGGGGTCGCATGCGCCAGCCTGTCCAACGGCCAGTCGCGCAGACCGCCGCCCGACGCGGTGATCGTCACGGTTTCCACCGCCGCAATATCCTCGCCGACCAGCGCCTGAAACACGGCCGAATGCTCGCTGTCCACCGGCAGGATCGTGGCGCCATGCGCGCGCGCCTCGGCCAACAGCAACGGGCCGGCGGTGACCAGGCTTTCCTTGTTGGCCAGGGCCAGTGTCGTGCCCTGCGACAGGGCGGCAAACCCCGGTGCCAGACCGGCCGCCCCGACGATGGCCGACATGATCCAGTCGGCCGGGCGCAACCCGGCTTCGGCCACCGCGCCGGGGCCGCCGGCAACCTCGATCCCGGTGCCCGACAGCGCATCCTTCAGCGGGCGATAGCACTCGGGGAACGCGGTGACCGCCAGCTCCGCCTTGTGCGCGATGGCGGCCTGCGCCAGCCGGTCGATGTTGCGTCCGCCGGTCAGCACCACGACCTGCACGTCATCGCGCCGCGCCAGCAGATCCAGCGTGCTTTCGCCGACCGACCCGGTGGCACCGAATACCGATACCCGCCGCATCAGCCCACCAATCTGTCGAACAGGCGCGACAGGATCAGCAGATAGGCCAGCGCGGACACCGCGATCAGCGCATCAAACCGATCCAGGACGCCGCCATGGCCGGGGATCAGGTTCGAGCTGTCCTTGACATTCATATGCCGTTTGATCGCGCTTTCGGCGATGTCCCCCATCTGCCCGGCAAAGGCCAGAACGGCAGAGATCAGCGCAAAGTTCCAGTGCCAGCCCAGACCCAGAAACACACCCAGATAGCCACCGATTGCCCCCGCCAGCAGCCAACCGGCGATGGTGCCCGACCAGGTTTTCTTGGGGCTGACGCGCGGCCAGAACTTGGGTCCGCCCAGAAGGCGGCCGGCAAAATACCCCGCCACATCCGAGGCGATCACCACAAGGATCAGCCAGGGCACCAGCCAGAACGGAAGCTCCGGTTGCAGGCGCAATTGCAACAGACCCATCGTCCCCAGCAGCCCAAGAAACAGGTAGCCGCCGAAAATGGCCTTGTCGCGTGGCATTCGCAGGGCCAGAAGCAGCGCCCCGACAGCCAGACCGATGACCGAGAACCAGCCGCCAAGATTAAAGGCGAAGACGCCGACCAGCGCCGCACTGGCCAGGCCATGCGCCTCGGCGCGGCCCTGTGGCGCGTCGGGCATCATCATGCGATACAATTCCCAGCCGATCAGGCCGGCCACCACGATGCCCAGCGCGGCAAAGGCCAGCCCGCCCAGCCAGATCGCCACGGCGCCGATGGCCACCAGGACGATGGCCGACGACACCCGCACGCGCAGGTCGGAAAACTGTGCCCCGCTCATGGCGAAACCCCGCCGAAGCGGCGATCACGGTTGCCATACCGGCCAAGGATTTCTGCCAGCACCTCGGGCGTGAAATCGGGCCACAGGATCGGCGTGAATTCGTATTCGGCATACGCCGCCTGCCACAGAAGGAAGTTTGACACCCGGGTCTCGCCCGAGGTGCGGATCACCAGGTCGGGATCCGGGATCGGGTTGGTGTCAAGCGCGTTGTCGATGGTGGCTTCGTCCACCTCATCGGGCGACAAGCTGCCATCCGCCACCTGTCGGGCAATGCTCTGGGCGGCGCGAACCAGTTCGTTGCGCCCGCCATAGTTGATAGCGACGGTCAGATTGAGCCGTGTGTTGTTGGCCGTGCGATCCTCGATCCAGGCCATCAGGTCCTGCAATTTCCGATCAAGCCGCGACCGGTCACCGATAAAGCGCATACGCACGCCTTCCGCTGCCAGCCCTTCGGCCTCGCGCTGGATGTAGCGCGCGAACAGCCCCATCAGGCCCAGCACTTCTTCCGTCGAGCGCTTCCAGTTTTCGGTCGAAAACGCGTAGATTGTCAGACACTGAATGCCCAGATCCGGCGCGACACGCACGATTTCCTTGACCCGTTCGGCCCCCTTGCGGTGGCCGACCAGCCGGGGCCAGCCCTTGGACGTCGCCCAGCGGCCATTGCCGTCCATGATGATCGCCACATGGCGCGGTGTGCCTGTTGCGGTGGGCATGACAACTCCATCAATCGACTAACAAAATGGCGCGACCGGAAAAAAAGAAATGGCGCGAAGGAAATGTCGTGAGGTCGCGCACGATACAAAATGTCAGACCTGCATGATCTCTGATTGCTTGTTGTCCAGCGTGGCATCGATCTTGGCAATATGCTTGTCGGTCAGATCCTGCACTTCGGTTTCCCAGAATTTCTGGTCGTCCTCGGACATGCCGTCGGCCTTGGCCTTCTTGACCTGATCCATGCCATCCCGGCGCACGTTGCGCACCGCGACGCGGGCGTGTTCGGCGTATTGGCTGGCGACCTTGGTCAACTCGCGGCGGCGTTCCTCGTTCAGCTCCGGGATCGGCAACATGATGATCGTGCCGTTCAACTGCGGGTTGATCCCCAGACCGCTTTCGCGGATCGCCTTTTCCACCTTCTGGACCATGGCCTTGTCCCAGACGTTGATCGTCACCATCCGGGGTTCGGGCACGTTGACGGTGCCGACCTGATTGATCGGCGTCATCTGGCCATAGCTTTCCACCATGATCGGCTCCAGCATCGAGCCCGAGGCCCGACCAGTGCGCAGACTGGCAAATTCGGTCCGCAACGAGGCCAGAGCCCCATCCATGCGGCGGCCCAGATCATCTACATCGATTTCAAACTCGTCGGACATGGTCTCTCTCTTCAAGTCGCTGCGGGCATCACGTCAATGCAGGCGCCGGATCAACCGCCACGCCTGCGTGGCCTGGGGCGCCGTCGGAGAAGGGTCTAAACCGGCGGGCGCGAAAAAGAAACACCCAAGCGCAGGGGGTTGGCCCCGGACGGGCTCCGGACTGGCCCCGAACTGGCCCCGAACTGGCCCCGAACTGGCCCCGGACTGGCCCCGGACTGGCGTGGCTCGGCGGGCCCTGGCCACCCCGCCAGGGCTGGCGACATCAGTCGCTCACGCGGGTATAGGTGCCTTCGCCGCCCAGGATCGTGCGGAAACCGCCGGGCTCATCCAGCGAAAAGACGATGATCGGCAGCTTGTTGTCGCGCGCCAGGGCAATCGCGCTGGCGTCCATCACGTTCAGGTGCCTGGCCAGAACCTCGTCATAGCTGACATGGTCATAACGCACGGCATCCGGGTGCTTGACCGGATCCTTGTCGTAAACGCCGTCCACCTTTGTGCCCTTGAAAATCGCCTCGCAGGCCATTTCGGTGGCGCGCAGCGTGGCGGCGGTATCGGTGGTGAAATAGGGGTTGCCGGTGCCCGCCGCAAAAATGCACACGCGCTTCTTCTCCAGGTGGCGCACGGCGCGGCGGCGGATATAGGGTTCGCATATCTGATCCATCGGAATGGCGCTGATCACGCGGGTAAAGACGCCTTCTGCCTCCAGCGCCGCCTGCATCGCCAGCGCGTTCATCACGGTGGCCAGCATGCCCATGTAATCGGCGGTCGTGCGCTCCATCCCCTGTGCGCTGCCCTGAAGCCCGCGAAAGATGTTGCCGCCACCGATCACCATGCAGATCTCGACACCCAGATCGTGCACGATCTTCACCTCGCGCGCGATGCGCTGAACCGTGGGCGGATGCAGGCCATAGCCCTGATCGCCCATCAGGGCCTCGCCCGAAATCTTGAGCATCACGCGCTTGTAGGTGACATCGGGATGGTGAGGGGACTGTTTCGCGGAGTGTTCGGGCATCGGCGCCTTTCCTTGCCCCGCGCAGCGATGGAAGGCCATCGGGCAGCGGCAATCGGAGAGTGGTTTCAATCGCGCGCAAAATGTCGGAAAACCGGTGCAGGTTCAACGCCAATAACACCCCAAACGGTTATCTTCCGCCATGCCGCCTTCCGCATCCCTTGTTGCGAAAACCCTGGGTGGCCTGCCGCACCCCGCGCGCCCGGTGCTGATCGCCGGCCCCACGGCCAGCGGAAAATCGGCGCTGGCGCTGGAGATCGCGCAGGCGCAGGACCGGGTTATCGTCAACGCGGATGCGCTTCAGGTGCATGACATGTGGCGCATCGTATCCGCCCGCCCGTCCGCGCAAGACGAGGGGTTGGCCCGCCATCTGCTGTATGGACATGTCGCGCGCGACCAGGACTATTCCGTTGGCCACTGGCTGCGCGAGGTGGCCACCTGTCTGCAAGATCACCCGAATCCGGTCGTGGTTGGCGGCACCGGCCTGTATCTGAGCGCGCTGACCGAAGGGCTGGCCGAAATCCCCGCGACTCCGCCGGAAATCCGCGCCGCGGCGGATGCGCTGCTGGGCAGTCAGGGGCTGGCGGCGCTGATTATGGCGCTGGACGCCGACACCGCCGCGCGCATCGACCTGCGCAATCCGGCCCGGGTGCAGCGCGCCTGGGAGGTGTTGCAGGCCACCGGGCGCGGGCTGGCCAGCTGGCAGGATCGGACCGGCGCGCCGGTGTTGCCGCTGTCGCGGGCAACACCCATCGCG
>TARA_R110002124_G_scaffold144122_15_pt1 | contig 63518 bp, 53 predicted proteins | sample TARA_R110002124 | Tara Oceans TARA_R110002124 (sample SAMEA4397445) | marine metagenome | biome: Polar Biome; feature: [SRF] surface water layer (ENVO:00010504); material: water (ENVO:00002006), including particulate matter (ENVO:01000060) such as... | depth 5 m | reverse complement strand
GGCAAGCTGCGGCCGGCCGGACAGCGCCACGACGTCATGGCCAAGCCGCGCCAGCAAGGATATGGCGATGCTCCCCACGCCTCCTGCGGCACCGGTGACAAGGACTTCCCCTGCCCCCGGAACCAAGCCAGCATCTTCGAGCCGCATGATTGACTGCATCGCGGCCATGCCCGCCGTGCCGACAATCATTGCATCGCGCGTGCTGAAGCCCGCTGGTAGAGGAACGAGCCAGTCGGCCCTCACCCGTGCGCGCTCAGCATATCCACCCCACCAGACTTCTCCCACCCGCCATCCGGTCAGGACCACCTTGTCTCCAACCTTATAGCGGGTGTCCACGCTGGATCTCACTGAACCAGCAAAGTCAATGCCCGCGACATGGGGATAGGTGCGGACCAAGGCGCCACCGCCGGTCAGGCAAAGCCCGTCCTTGTAATTGACCCCGGCCCACTCAATGTCGACGGTCACATCCCCATCAGGAAGCTGAGCGTCATCGAGAACGCGCACCGCGGATGAAATGGAACCGTCATCATTTCGATCAGTAACCAGTGCCCGAAAACTCATAATCGTATCCTCATGTGAAACACCCAATGCCAGACGTCCGGGATTAAACCCGGATTAGACAATACCGGCCGATTCAGTGTCGGACGGACAGTCTGGTGCCGATGATCGCCGAACCACTCTACAGCAGCGTCAGACCGACCAGTCGTCACCCCAGACCTGAACAACGTGCCCATCGGACACGGTCCGATATGTTCGCGTCGGCGGCTCATAGTCCACGGCGCGAACCGGGCTCTTGATCTCGTCATTGTTGATCGGCCGCAATTCATGTCGACGGGCCGGATCGGGGATTGGCACGGCAGTGATCAGGCGTTTGGTGTAGGGGTGTTGCGGATTGCCAAACACGGCCTGGACGGGCCCCATTTCCACGATCTCACCCAGATACATCACCGCCACCCGGTGGCTGATGCGCTCGACAACGGCCATATCGTGCGAGATGAACAGATAGGCCAGCCCCATCTGTTCCTGCAGATCCAGCATCAGGTTCACCACCTGCGCCTTGATCGAAACGTCGAGGGCGGACACTGACTCGTCGGCCACGATGATCTTGGGCTCCAGCGACAAGGCCCTGGCGATGCAGACACGCTGCCGCTGGCCACCGGAAAACTGCTGCGGGTAGCGACTGGCCATTTCCGGCGACAGACCCACTTGGGCCAGCAGCTCCATCACCTTGTCACGTGCCTGCGCCTTGGTACCAAGCCTGTGCGTGAGAAAGGGCTCGGCAATGGCGGCTCCCACGGTCACGCGGGGATTGAGGCTAGCATAGGGGTCCTGAAAGATCATCTGAATGTGTCGGCGCATGTCGCGCATGCGTTCCTTGTCCAGCGCGAGCAGGTCTGTGCCGTCAATACTGACCTCCCCGCTCTGCGGTTCGACCAAACGCATCAGCGTGCGACCCGTCGTGGACTTGCCGCAGCCCGATTCACCGACCAGCGACAGTGTTTCCCCCGCGTGCAGATCAAAGCTCAGGTTCTCGACAGCGTGCACGCGGCCCCGCGGCCCGGAGAACAGGCCACCCGGCAAATCAAAACGCTTGACCAGGTTTCTCACCCGCAGCACCGGCTCTGCACTTGCGATGACAGTGTCCGGACGCAGTTTGCCGGAAGTAATGTGTCCCGTTGCCCTATCAAGCGTGGGAAAATGCTGCGGCTGGCCATTGCCGCCAGCGGTTCCCAAGCGCGGCACCGCGGCGATCAGGGCCTTAGTGTAGGGATGTTCGGCACGTGCGAAAATGGCTTCCGTGGTGTCGGCTTCCACCGCTTCGCCCTGCAGCATCACCACCGTGCGGTCGGCAATCTCGGCAACCACGCCCATGTCGTGGGTGATGAACAATACCGCCATCCCCTCTTCGCGCTGCAACTCCTTGATAAGCTGCAGGATCTGGGCCTGGATGGTCACATCCAGCGCCGTGGTCGGTTCATCCGCGATCAGCAGGCGCGGCTTGCATGCGAGGGCCAGCGCGATCATCACGCGCTGCCGCATACCGCCCGAGAGGGCATGCGGATAATCATTCATGCGTGACCTTGCGGCTGGAATGCGCACCCGGTCCAGCAGCCGTTCGGCTTCGTTCAGGGCCTGCCGGCCCGACATCCGGCCATGGATTGTCAGCACTTCGGCAATTTGGCTGCCGATCGTCTGCAGGGGGTTGAGGCTGGTCATCGCCTCCTGGAAGATCATGCCGATCTGGCTGCCACGCACCCCCCGCATTTCGGCCTTGTCGAGCGTCAGAAGCTCCCGTCCACCCAGTTTGACCGAGCCGTCTATGCGGCTCATTTCCGGGTCCAGCAGGCGCATGACCGACAATGCCGTCACCGATTTTCCCGAGCCGGATTCGCCGACCACGGCCAGCGTTTCCTCGGCGGCGACGTCGAACGATATTCCCTTGACGATTTCCACCCACCCCTTAGGCGTGTTGAATGCGGTCTTCAGGTTGCGGACGCTGAGCACGTTCTCCGCAGCTTCATTGGGAACTATGCGTGTGGCGGCAATTGTGCCCATGGCGGTCATAGCAATTTCCTAACGGGCAGTTGACGGGTCGAGTGCGTCGCGCACCGCGTCACCGACGAGATTGAAGGCCAGAACGACGATCGTGATGGCCGCACCGGCACCGATGATCGGCCAGGGCGAACCGAACAGGCTGTTGAGTCCGTCTCTGATGATGTTGCCCCAGCTCGGATTTGGCGCCTGCGTGCCGATACCCAGAAAGCTGAGTGACGCCTCGATACGGATCGCCGAAGCCACCCAAAGCGTCATCAGCGCGACGATCGGCGCCATGATGTTGGGGATGATGTGCCGCAGGATGATACTGGGAGTCCGGACGCCGACCGATATCGCCGCCTCGACATAGGGTTCCTGCTTGACCGACAGGGTCTGCGCACGCGCCACCCGGGCAAATCCGGGGATGAAGGCGACAGTGATGACCGCAATGATGTTCCAGAACCCACCGCCCAGCACCGCGGCGATCAGGATCGCCAGCAGGAGCTCGGGGAAGGCGAGCAGCAGATCAATAAGCCGGGAAATGATACGGTCGATCGTGCCGCCGAAATAGCCGGCCACAACTCCGAGCAATGTCCCGACTATGGCCGCCAGAACCGGCGAGATGAAACCGAACAGCAAGGAATTGCGGGAGCCGAAGATCATGCGGCTCAGCACATCCCGGCCGAACTGGTCGGTCCCCAGCCAGTTTGCCCAGCTGGGCAGCTTGTTGATCTTGAGGACAGACTGCGACAGCGGATCATAGGGCGCCAGCCATGGAGCCAGGATCGCGACGATGATGAATATGGCGATGATGATGCTGGCAAACACCGTGGTCGGCCGGCCAAACAATATCCCACGAACCGTATCAAAAAGGCTGGGATCGCGCGGCAGGGCTTCTGTTGTGCCTTCAGAAATGACCGTCATTTAGCTCACCCGTACCCTTGGATCGACGACGACATAGACCAGGTCCATCAGCAGATTGATCAAAACCACAAACATGGCGAAGACCAGCACGCCGCCCTGGATCACCGCATAGTCCCGCTCGGCGATGGCACTGATTAGCAATCGGCCGACGCCGGGCCGGTTGAACACCAGTTCGATGGCAACCGAGCCCGACAGCGTCGACAGCAGGCTCAGTCCGAGGCCGGTGGTGACCGGCAGCAGCGCATTGCGCAGCCCATGCCGATAGATCACGCGCGTTTCCTTGGCGCCCTTGGCGCGCGCGGTGCGGATGTAGTCCTTGCCGAAGACCTCGAGCAGGCTGCTCCGGGTCAGGCGCCCCAGAAAAGCTGCCTTTACGAAAGCCAGGGTCAGCGCCGGCAGGAAGACGTGATAAATTCGATCGACAAACCCGTCGCCGACGCCGTTGATCGGAAACCAGCCCAGATTGAGCGAAAAGGTGATCAGCAGCAGCGCGCCAAGATAGAAATCGGGGATGGCGTATCCAATCAGCGAAAAGATCCGCACGCCGCTATCGGGCAGCTTGTTGCGATTGGTGGCAGCGATCACGCCCAGCGGGATGCCGGCCGCAATGCCCATGATCATGGCCGACAGCGTCAACTCGATCGTATAAGGCAGGTTCTGCGCGATCAGCGTCAGCACCGGTGTATTGCTCAGCAGGGAATGGCCAAGATCAAGGGTCAGGACCCCGCCCAGAAAATTGAAATATTGCTGCCAGAGCGGAACGTTCAGGCCCATTTGCTCGCGAAACTCAGCGATCTGCTCGGGCAGCGCATTGTCGCCCAGGGCGGCCAGTGCAGGGTCGCCGGGCAGGATGCGCATCGCGACAAAGACAAGTGTCAGCACGAGAAAGATTGTCGGGATGGCGTCAGCCAGCCTGAGAAGAAGATATCGTGCCATTACCGCACCGCCTTGTGGTTGCGGGCCCCCACCATGGTGGGAGCCCGAAGTGGATCGCTAGGCCGTCTTGGTTGCCCGGTGGAAGCGCCAGCGCGCATAGCCACTTTCAACCGGATAGCCCAGATCGACGCGGGCATTGCGCACCGCGGTGAAGCTCAGCGTTGACAGGCCGATCAGCGGCAGGTCACGCAGCACCTGCAGTTCGATCTGCTTGCAGAGATCGAGATAGCTATCATAGTCGGTGGACGACAGCGCCTTCTGGAGCAGGTCATCAATGCCCGGCATGGCCACCCCGTAATGGCTGTAATTGCCACCACCGGTCCCGTCTGCCTTCACTTCCGAAGACGACGCCAGCTGCTGGAAATAGATCTGCGTCGGAATCGGCGGGTAGCTCGAGGAATGCATGGCCAGCGTGTTCTTATCGCTGCGATTGTCTGCATGGTACGCGGTGTGGTCGCCAATGATCAGGTTCATGTTGAACCCGGCCAGTCGCAGCTGTTCCTGCACGATCAGCATTGTGGACGAATAGTCCTCGCGCTGGCTGCAATTGCTGTCGAAATCCAGCCCGTCAGGGTAACCGGCTTCGGCGAGCAGTGCCTTGGACTTCTCCGGATCATAGGGATACTGCAGCTCGGCAGGCAGGTCCTCGATCTTGAAACCGGCCGGGAAGAACGAGGGCTGCAGACCAGCCATGGTGCCGCCCATTGGTGCCAGGGCTTGGGCCACTGCAGGACGATCGATCGCGTGCATCAGCGCCTGCCGCACCAGCAGATTGTCGAATGGCTTGCGGGTCAGGTTGATATGCAGGGTATTGAACGACCCTGGCACGGTCATGTCGATCTGCAGAGTGGGATCACGCTGCAGGATGGAGTCGATCCAGCCGGGTGCACGCACCGCCTCGATGATGTCGACATCACCAGAGAGCAGCGCCAGGGTGCGGGCCGTGGTGTCCGCGATATAGACGCACTCGACATTGGCGATCTTGGCCTTGTCGCCCCAATATCCGTCGTGACGCTTGAGCTTGGTGCCGGAGGTGGCGTCAAACGAAACCAGCTCATAGGGCCCCGTTCCGACGGCATCGGTGGCAAAAGCCTCGGCGCCGATTTCCTCGGCCGCCTTCTTGGACACGATGGAACTGTTGTTCGAGAAGATCGAGGTCCCCAGCAGGTTCACATCGGGCGACTTCAGCGTGATGATCACGCCGTAGGGACCGTCGGCCACCACGTCGGCAATATTGGAGAAAATGGTCTTGTTGGTGCCGTCATTGATGGCGCGCTGGAAGGAATAGAGCACGTCTTCCGAGGTCATTTCCCCATAACCCTTATGGAACTGCACACCCTCGCGCAGCTTGAAGGTCCAGGTCAGCGCATCCGCGGATGTCGACCATTCGGTTGCCAGGGTCGGCAGATATTCGGCCGGCGTCAGGGCAAACCGGCCGTCATCGGGACGCACGAGCTGTTCGTACATCTGCTCGGTTGCCCAGTTGTCAGAGCCCTGCGTCGTCAGATTGGGATCTGAATGGCGCGGCCCCTTGGCCGCAATGCCGATGCGAAGTGTGTCGGCATCCTGCGCATGCGCGCTGCCGACACCGATTGCCGTGAGCGCGGTCGATGCGGCCGCCAGTTCGATGAAATTACGTCTGTTAAGGGTCATTTTGGGCTCCTCCTCCAAGTAAGTTGACCTTGGTTTCGACTGCGTGACCTAGCGGCGCCGCTTGTCGAGTTCGGCGTCGATCAACTCGAGCCCGAGACCGGGACCCGAGGGAATTTGGAATTTGCCGTCAACGGGCTTGGGCGGGTTGACGAAGGCAGCGTGCATGCGCGTGTCCGGATCAGCGAACTCGGCGGGCTTGGTGAGGTGCATGATGGTGGCCAGCACGTGCAGATTGGCCATGTGCCCGATGGTGGGCTGGGTCTGATGCGGCACCAGCTCGACGCCGTGAGCGTGGCAAATGGCAGCGCATTGCATCAGCCCGGTAATGCCGCCCATCTTGACGATGTCAGGCTGCACCATGCGCACGCCGGCCTCGATGATGTCGACAAGTGCCTGGGTGGTATAGGTCTGCTCGGCGGCCGACACCGTGATGTCGAGACGTTGCGCCACCTCGCCCATTGCACGCACGTCATAGTGCTGAACGGGCTCTTCGAACCAGATGTACCCCAGCTCTTCCAGGGCCCGCCCGACACGGATTGCGCCGCCGACCGAGTATTGATTGTTCGCATCGAACGCCAGGGGGAAGTCGTCGCCCACCAGCTTGCGCACCGCCTTGGCCTTGGCGATATCGCCGGGAATATCGTAGTCCTGCCGGGTGCGATCGCCATCCCAGCGTATCTTGATGGCCGCGGGCTTTTCGGCACGCCAGCGCGCCTCGACCACCCGCACCACCTCGTCGACGTTCCGGGTCGCATTGCCACCGATCGATGCGTAGAACGGCACCTCGGTCCGCCATGCGCCACCCAGCAATTTGTAGATCGGCTGATCGAACAGCTTCCCCTTGAGATCCCACAGCGCGATATCAAGCGCAGCAAGCGCACCTGTCACCGCCCCCTCGGGGCCCAGCTTGATGTATTTGTGCAGGAGCTTGTCATAGATCATGCCATGATCGAGGACATCGGCGCCGACCAGCGAAGCCGCCGCATCGCGCAGCACCCAGAGCGAGTGCTCGCCGCCATACATGGGCGATGCTTCGCCATAGCCCGTCAACCCGTCATTGGTCGTCACCCGGACAATGGCAGAGCGGCGCCCCGGCGGATCATCTGGATTCCACATGACCTGGAAGGCATCGACGGATTTGATTGTTGAAGCATTAGCCACGGTGGAACATCTCTACAGTAGTGAAATAGTGGACAGGTGCGCACGCACCTGCGGAACCATTGGCGTCGGCCGCTTGCGGGCCGGATCTATAAAGACATGCACGAAGTGACCCTGCGCTGACGCCTCGACAGCGCCATTGGCAAAGACCGCCAGGCCGTAGCGCACCGAAGACGAACCGATGCGCTCCACCCGCAACCCCATTTCAAGCACGTCGGTGAACAGGACTTCCCTCAAAAACCTGCAGCCATTCTCGGCCACGACCATCGACAGCCGCTCCGGTCCGGTGACGTCACACGACTCGCTCAGGAACCGAACGACCGTGGTGTCAAAGAACTCGTAGAACTGGGCGTTGTTGACATGGCCAAACGCGTCCACGTCATTCCAGCGCAGTTCTATGGAACGGAACCACCGATAGTCAGTCCGTTGCGCTGGCGGACGACGTCTGGCCGCCACGCCCGCACCGGAACTACCGATCTGCACCGCAAACTCCCCCTTGGTGAGAGCGGGCGATTCTTAAGGCTCGCTCCGCTTTCGATATGCATTGATCATACGTATGTTGCATCCGGATGCAAGTGCTTATTCAACGAATTTGCATTCGGATGCAGTGACAGTTTTGGTGACGCCCGCTCAGCCATAGATCTGTGTGCGCAGGAAATTGGCCGCGACCCGGCCATCGGCAAGCAGATACTCGTCGGACACGAAATAGTACCGGCCCTTGCGTTCATAGGTTTCCACGATGGTTCCCACGGTCTGAATTCGCCGACCGGGATAGACCAGCCCGAAATGCCGGGTGGTGCAGGCCACCAGCACCACCGGGGCGGGAAATGACCACCCCGCATTGGTGTCGCCCATCGCCAGGCGCATGAGCATGCCCGAATGGACAAAGCCCGGGTCGGAATACAGCCCTTGCTGCTCACCGAACGCCCGCAGCGAGGTCGCGAAATCCGCCGGCGTCAGAATACGATCGCGGGAGTGCAATGGCATTCCGGCCACCAGATCGCCGGCGCCGATCCGGGGCGGACTGGCTGGCGCAGCACGAAATTGAGCACGATCAAGCTCGGGCACGGGATCGGCAGTCGGAGACAGCTCAATCCAGCCGGACGCGACTTCGTCGCCCTCTCCGTTACAGACCGTGACCTCACCCCGCTGCTCCTCCAGGCCGGGGGCCGGAGTGGCGCGCACGACGAGATCGTCATTGTTGTAGACCGGCTTGCGGAACCGGGCGGACATGGCGCCACGCTCCGCCCATTGCTGCCCCCACACCTCCAGTGCGAGGCGACTGATATGCCCGTAGACAAATGCCCCTGGTATCAGGGCCGCCTTGTAGCCGCGGGCGCGTGCCACAGCGTCATCGTGGATGGAGCCCTTGTAGTGCGGGGCATCGTCAAGCTGCACATTCAGGCGCAGTTCACTTGGAAAGATCGGCATTGTCGTGCTCACGGCTAGGCCCCCGGTAGTGGTTCGTTGCCCATGGACTGGCTGGCTTCGAGCTGGCCAATCTGGTCGGGGGACAATTGCAGGAACTGCTCGAGGACCATCCGGTTATGCCCGCCGAATTGTGGCGCCGCCCGCACCTGGGCACCCGGCGTGGCGCTGAGATGGATCGGCAGTCCCGGGTGCCGGTGACGACCGGCATCGGGGTGCTCGAGCTCGGTGAAGAACTGACGGAACGCCAGGTATGGGTCCTCGGCGACATCCTTGGGATTCTGCACCGCTGCCGCGGCAACCCCGGCTGCCTGGAGCATATCCGCCACCGCATGCTTGTCCCGATCCCGGGTCCATTCGGCGATGACGCCATCGAGCGCGTTCCGGCTTTTGAGCCGCTGCGCCAGATTGCAGAACCGCGGATCTGCTGCGAGTTCGGGTTGACCCATGACTTCGGTCAGCCGGTGCCATTGCGCTTCGTCCAGCGCCGCGATCACCACCCATTCATCCGCGCCGGAGGCCGGATAGGCCTCGTGCGGCACCACATCGTCGACGCGATTGCCGTTACGCTGCTGATCGCTGCCGGTCTCGATTGCCGACAATATCTCGGCGCCAACAAGCTGCATGGCCGCCTCCACCTGCGGCACCTCGATATACTGGCCGCTTCCGGTCCGCTGCCGGTGCACCAGCGCCGTCAGGATGGCGGCGGCGGCGTTAAAGCCACCAATGGGATCGAGATAGGATGGTCCGGTCACTTCCGGCTTGCCGTCCGGATAGCCGATCATGGCGGACATGCCGGCGGCCATTTCCATGGTCGGGCCCAGCGCCGCATAGCCCGACATCGGGCCCGAACCGCCAAAGGCAGGCAGTTCGGCAACGATGATATCGGGCTTGATGTGGGTCAGCGCCTCGTAGTCGAGCCCCAGTTTCTTCAGGGTGCCCGGACGGAAATTGCAGATCAGGACGTCGGCGCGCGCCACCAGTTTCCTCAGGGTTTCCCGCCCCTCCTCCGTCTTGAGATTGAGAATGCAGCTGAACTTGTTCACGTTCTGAGAATTGAACAGGAAGGACCGGTCATACCAGCGCTGCCCCGGCTCGCCGTCGGGGAAATTGATCGGATTGGGCTTGTCCTTGTTCAGGCGCCACGAATTGACCCGGTTGGGGGCTTCGACATGGATGCTTTCAGCCCCGAAATATGCCAGCACACGACCAGACATCGGCCCGGCCCATGCGGTGGTCAGCTCGATCACGCGAATATCGGCGAGCGCGGCGCCTGAGGGTTGTTCCTGACGCGCTGGAGCCGTGTCGCGCTTGTCGATGGCCGCTCCGGACCCGAGGGCCGGTGCGCCCGAACGCAGCTGTCGAGGCGTGGCACTGAGGCGAAATGGCGCCCCGAGCGTCCGCCGTCCATCGACCCATTCCCAATAGCCCCGCTGGGTCAAATGCCGGCTCGATGCCAGTTCGGATGGCCGATAGGCCTTCGCCGCGATGACCTGGGCGCGTTGCAGAATATCCACCAGCTCCTCGGCGTCCATGTCGGCAACCTTGGCCTGGAACAGATCGAAGAGTTCGTCCCAATTGTCTCGCCGGTGTGCGGGATCGGCAAATCTGGGATCATGCTCCAGCTGCGGCAGGCCCAGCGCCTCGAGCAGCGCATGCCAGCGGAAATTGTAAATCCAGATACACACCCAGCCATCGCGGCACAGGACCTGGCCTGCCTGTACCGCCTGATCCGTGCGTTGGCGCACGGTCCCGTTGTAGATGTGCTGCATCACATAGGGAAAGCACATGGCGGCGGCGGTTTCGGCCGCATCGATCCGCACGACCTGGCCGAGCCCCGAAGTCTCCCGGCTAAAGAGCGCTGTCATGGCGCCTACATAGGCGCCGACGCCCGTGGCCAGCGCGGCCCTGTTGCCGACGCCGTATAGCGGCTCGCGCCCGGCGACGCCGTTATTGTGCATCATGCCCGAAAGCGCCTGCAGGACGATCTCGGGACCCTGCCAGTGCGAGCGCGGCCCGTCAGCACCAAAGCTGGAGGTGACGACCAGAACACAGGTTGGAAACATCTGCTCAAAATGGCTCACATCGGCATCTGGCGGCAGCACCGCCACATCGGCTCCAGCGATCGCATCGGCGAGCCGGGCCTGCCAGTCGTCGCGCGAGCGGTCGATGACCAGCGAGGCCTTGCCGGTATTCAGATGAAAGAACTGCAGCGATTGCCCATCACTGGCCAAGGGCGGCATGCGCCGCGTCCGCGTCCCCTCGGCCGGCTCGACCAGCGTGACCACCGCACCATAATCGGCAAACAGGCGCGAACAGTACTGTCCGGAAAGGGAGTCGGAAAAATCCACCACGCGCAGATGATTCAGTGCGCCAGACATAGCTTCCCCCCGGGATATTGATAATTGGATGGCGTGTGAGGCCGCCACGCACGGCTGCCCTTATGTTGAGCATCTTGCCATGTGTGGACTCGAAAGATAGTCATTGTTGCATCCGGATGCAACGACGTGTTTGCATCCGCTGTCGCCTCCGTGCAATAGAGGGCGATGCTGGTCTAGTGGCGACGGCGTCTCGATGATTGGCGACTGGAGGAGACGGCATGGACACACCCGTTGCGCGCGGCGAGCCCCGCAAGCCCATTACCGCAAGAGGGCTGGCTCAACTGATGGGTGTCAGCCAGTCTGCCGTGTCGCGCGCCTTCACCCCTGGTGCCTCGATCTCCCCGGAATTGCGCCAGCGCATATTGCGGGCCGCTGAAGAGCTCGACTATCACCCCAACGCCATCGCTTCGATGCTGTCCAAGCGGCGCAGCAATATCGTCGGCATTGTCGTTTCAGAGCTGCAAAATCCCTTCTATCCCACATTGATCGAAAAGCTGTCGCGCGGACTGCAGCGGGTCGGGCTGCAAAGCCTGATGTTCAACATCACCCGCGGGTCCAATGTCGAAGACCAGCTCGTGGCCCTGCGTCAATATAATGTTGATGCGGTGGTGGTGATTTCGGCGACCATTCTGTCGGGCACCACCTTGCGCTGGGCGACCGAGGGGCGCGCATCCGTTCTGGTCAATCGGAGCATGCCCGAAAACGCCATCAACTCGGTCAGCTGCAACAATGTCGAGGGCGCCCGCGCCATCGCCGACCATTTCTACGAGATCGGGCGCAAGAGGGTGGCCTACGTCGCCGGCCTGCCCCACACCTCGACCAATCTTGAGCGCCAGAACGCGTTCATCACCCGCATTGCCGAGTTGGGGATGGTCCTGACCAAATGTGTGGCCGGCGGCGAATACAGCTATGAAGCCGGGCACCGTGCCGCCATGGAAGTGGCGCGGGCCGACAACACCGATGCCGTCTTCTTCGCCAATGACATCCTCGCCGCCGGCGGCCTCGATGCACTCCGCGAAGTTGCTGATTTGCGCGTGCCCGAAGACATCGCCGTCGCCGGCTTTGACGACATCGCGCTGGCGCGGTGGCCGCATTATGCCCTCACCACCTTCCGGCAACCCGTCGACGCGATTATCGAGAAGACGATCAAGTTGATCGTTGATCAACTGGGCGACCCTGCAAGCGCGCCTGCCACCCATCTGCTCAGCGGGGAACTTTTGGTGCGCCGGTCGACGACGGGGCGAGGTGAAACCGCGCCCGCCTGAGCGCAGCCGGACCGCCGACCGGTGAAGACCGGGAACGGACACTAGACCGACACCAGCGTGACCGGGCCAAGCGTGCCGAAACGGGCCTCGATCATCTCCCCGCGAGTGCCGATTGGCGCATTGACACGCGACCCGGTGATGACAATTTGCCCGGCCTTGAGCCCGCCAAACCGCATGGCCCGTCCATTGGCGAGCCAGGTCAGCGTCGCTATGATGTCGTCGATTGCCGGCCCCACATTGGTACCACAATCGGCATGGCCGATCCTGAGAACGATCGCCTCGCTGGACAGATCAAGCTGGCGCCAGTCATGCCAGGCCTGCCCCACGATCACGGCCGAGTTTCGCTGCAGGTCGGCGACATTGATCAACTCGGAAACCTCGGCGCGTTCGGTAAAGCGCGACCCCAGGATTTCAAGGGTCGGATGAATGGCCTCGATGGCCGCCGCGACCTCGTCATCACGGTAGGGCTCGTCCCGCGGAGGAAGATCGGACCCGAAGCGCACGCCGATCTCCGCCTCAACCAGATTGGCCATGGTGCGGGCCAGGTCGATGGGCTCATTGCCGGTGCGATAGGCGGAGAGCAAAATGGGGGAGCACACCGGGTCACTGCCGGTGCCAACGGCAACTTTCCACCCGCCCAGCGCTTCCTCGCTCTGCAGCACCAGCAATTCCTGGACCAGGTAGGCCTCCTCCCGCCCGGTCGGCACCAGGTCGGCGGCCAGTCCCTCTAGTTTGAACCCGCTACGGCGCGCCGACAAAAGTTGACGTGCTGCTGTCGCCAGTCGCTTTTTCGTCACGCTAATCCTCCCGGTCCGGTTGCGTTCAGGCTGTAATGGGTACGGTACGTCGGGCCATTTCCGTGGAGTCAAAGACCATGCCCAGGCCAGGCGCATCGGGGACGTCGAAGGTCCCGTTCCTGGGCCGTGACGGGTTTTCAAACACCGTATCTGCCCGCGCCCAGCCATCGGCCAGCTCGACGGGCTTGCTCAGATGCATGATCGTGGACAGGACATGGATATTGGCCAGATGCCCGACCGATGGCTGCGTCTGGTGCGGCACAAGTTCAACCCCGTTTGCATGCGCGATCGAAGAACAGGCCATCAGCCCGGTAATGCCACCCATCTTGATGATATCAGGTTGCACCATGCGCACCCCGGCATTGATCAGGTCCTTGAGCCCCTGCAGCGTGTAGGTCTGTTCGCCCGCGGACACTGTGATGTCCAGCCGCTGGGCCACCTCACCCATGGCCGCGACATTGTAGTGCTGTACGGGCTCCTCGAACCAGCTGAACCCGAGGTCTTCCAGCACCCGGCCGACCCGAATGGCGCCGCCGATGGAATAGCCATTATTGGCGTCGAACCCGAGGACGAAGGCGTCGCCGAGTTCCTTGCGCACCGCCCGGGCCTTGGCGATATCGCCGGCAATATCGACATCCTGACGCGTGCGATCGCCATCCCAGCGAATTTTCACCGCCGCCGGCTGTTCCGTCTCCACCCGCTCCATGACGTGCCGGACAACCTCGTCCACGCTGCGCCAGGCATTGCCGCCAATGGAGGTGTAGCAAGGCAGATTGGTGCGCCATGCGCCACCGAGCAGTTTGTAGACCGGCTGACCAAACAGCTTACCCTTGAGGTCCCACATGGCTATGTCCAGAGCCGCCAGGGCGGCGCTGGTGATCCCTTCGGGGCCAAGCTTGATACATTTGTGAAACAGCGTGTCGATCAGGATGGCATGGTCCAGGGCATCCTTGCCGATCAGATATGGCGCCATGTCCCGGGCGATGACCTGCAGCGAAGCCAATCCGCCCTGCATCGGCGAGGCTTCGCCGATACCGAACTGGCCATCCTCGGTGGTGATGCGGACAAAGGCCCCATAGGGCCCCTTGCCAATCTCGTCCCAGGCCAGTTGAAAGGGTTCGACCTTGGTGATTTTCATCTCGGCTATCCTTTGGTTGGTGCTCTACCAGGTCACGGCGATGTATTTGGTCTCGCAGAACTCGAGAATGCCGTGATGGGCACCCTCGCGGCCAAGCCCGCTTTGCTTGACCCCGCCAAACGGGGCGGCCGGATCGGATGCAAGGCCGCGATTGAGACCGATCATGCCCGCCTCGATCCGTTCGGACACGCGCAGGCCGCGGGCCAGATCGCGGGTGAAGACATAGGCGATGAGCCCGTATTCGGTGTCGTTGGCCAAATCGATGGCTTCGGCCTCGGTCTTGAAACTGGCGACCGCGGCGATTGGACCGAAAATCTCGTCACGGAGGAGCTCGGCATCGGCCGGCACGCCCGACATCACGGTGGGGGGATAGAAGAAGCCATCGCCCTGGCCCGGCTTGCCGCCGGTGAGCACCTTGGCGCCCAGTTTCACCGCCTCGTCGACCAGGCCGGTGATACGGGTCAGCGCCGCGTCATTGATCAATGGCCCGCATTGGGTCGCAGGATCATAGCCTGCACCAACATTCATCGCGCCCATGCGCTTGGCCAGTCCCTCGACAAAGGCGTCATGGATGCCTTCCTGCACGTAGAAGCGGTTGGCCGCGGTGCAGGCTTCGCCGCCATTGCGCATTTTCGCGATCATGGCACCGTCCAGCGCAGCATCGAGATCGGCATCATCGAAGACGATGAACGGCGCATTGCCACCCAGTTCCATCGAGCACGAGATCACGGTGTCGGCGGCCTCAGCCAGCAGACGGCGACCAACCTCGGTCGACCCGGTAAAGGAGAGCTTGCGCACGCGCGGGTCATGCAGCATCGCGCTGACCGTTGCCCCCGACTTGGAGGTCGTCAGCACATTGACCACACCGTCCGGGACGCCCGCCTCGCGGTAAATCTCGGCAAGCGCATAGGCTGTCAGTGGCGTCTCGGTGGCAGGCTTGAGCACGCAGGTGCAGCCCGCCGCCAGCGCCGGGGCGATCTTGCGGGTCGCCATGGCGGCGGGGAAGTTCCAGGGCGTCACCATGACGGCGACGCCCATGGGCTGCTGCTGCACCAGAATGCGGTTGGCGCCGCTCGGAGCGATGGACAGGTCGCCATTGAGCCGCACGGCCTCCTCCGAGAACCAGCGAAAGAACTCGGCGGCATAGCTCACTTCGCCCTGCGCATCGGCCAGCGACTTGCCGTTTTCCAGCGAGATCAGTTCGGCCAGCATATCCTTGCGTTCAATCATGAGTTCGAAGCACTTGCGCAGGATCTCGGCGCGGTTGCGCGGCGCCGTCGCCGCCCAGGCCGGTCCGGCATCGTATGCGGCGGTGACCGCAGCCATGGCGTCCTCGACGCTGGCATCGGCGACACTGGTGATGACGTTGCCGGTCGAGGGATCGATGACGTCGATGCGCTGGCCGGTCGAGCCAGGCACCCATGCCCCATTGATCCACAGGTCGCCAGCGAGTTTGGTCGGATTGATGCTCGATAGTGGGCTCTTGTTTGTCAGCGCCATCAGTTCAGCTCGCCTTTCAATTCAGACTCAGAGTTTTGCAGGGCATGCCGGTCCCCCCGGAAAGCGCACTCGACCAGCAATGTCATCGACGCCAGATCGAGGGGCCGTGGATTGTTCTTGACCAGACGGGTCGCGCCCAGCGCCGCTTCGGCCGTCCAGCCGAGCTTGTCTTCGGCGAGGCCAAGCGCGGCCAGATTTTCGGGAATACCGATGGAGGCGAACAGCTTGGCGACCGCCTCAATGGCCAGCATAGCCGCCGATCTGGCATCCATATCGGCGCCGGCGACCCCCATGGCGACGCCGATTTCGGCCAGGGGCTGCGTTGCAGCGTCGAGATTGAAGGCCATCACATAGGGCATCATCACCGCCACGCCCACGCCGTGCGGACTGTGGGTCAGCGCCCCCACCGGATACTGCACGGCATGGGCTGCGGCCGTGCCCGCGACACCAAAGGCCAGACCCGCCAGCATGGCGCCATACATCAGCCTTTCACGCGCAATCCGGTCATCGCCATTGTCACAGGCCGCCTTCAGGCTCGCCGCAATATGGCCGATGGCGGCCAGGGCAAACTGGTCACTGATCGCGTTCTTGCCCAGGAATACATGCTCATGGCTGATGTCCCCGCCAATGTCGCGGGCCAGGGTAGTGTAGGCCTCGATGGCGTGGGTCAGCGCGTCGGCCCCGGATGCCGCGGTGAGCCCGGGCGGGCAGCTATAGGTCAGTTCCGGATCGCAGATCGAGGTTGTGGGTATGAGATGAGGGCTGGCAATACCGACCTTCACGGCTTTTTCGGGATCGGAGATCACGGCCACCGGGGTCACCTCTGAACCGGTCCCAGCCGTTGTCGGCACCGCGATCAGCGGCGTGATCGGTCCGGGGACCTTGAATTCCCCGAAATAGTCCGATGGCTGGCCGCCATGGCTAAGCAAGAGGGCGATGACCTTGGCCGCATCCATGCAGCTACCGCCACCGATGCCGATCACCAGATCGACGCCGGCGGCCTGTCCGACCTTGAGCCCGTCGGTGATGCAGGCCGCCGGCAGTTCGGCGACCGTTCCCGAATAGATGGTTGCGCGCACGCCGGCCTCGGCCAGGCCCGCCATCATCTGCTTGAACTGACCGTCTTCTGCCAGCCGCTCATCGGTCACCACCAGGGCGTGGCTCCCCAATTCCCTTGCATAACGCGGCAGGGAGGCGCGCTGCCCTGCTCCAAAAACCAGGTTCCGCGGCGACCGCATCGCGCCGAACATCATTGCTGCCATATTCAGGAATCCAACTTTGGTGACTTGTTTTGAGGAGTGTTCGCCAGTGTCGTCAGCCGCTGCCAGACGTCGTCGGCAACCGGCAATCCATCGCGCAGGCGATCCGACCGGCATTGCCGTGCGCGGTCGCCCGGCACCAGAACCGCGTCAAAACCGCTGGCGGGTTCGGCTGCCCGTATCTGTTCGAGATAGCCGACAAGCTGCGCCTGCGGTCCATCGATGACGATGAACACATCCCCCTTGTTGCAGATCTCGGTGGCATCCAGCGTGCCGCGAACATCGGTGCCCATGGCCGCTTGTGCCAGGCTGGAAACCAGCAGTTCAAACGCCAGGCCAAGGGCATAGCCCTTCGCCTGACCGAACGGGGCGATGGCCCCGCCCTTGGCGGCATTGGCGTCCGTTGTCTGGTTGCCGGCAGCGTCCAGCGCCCAGTCCGGTGGAATGGGCTGTCCGCGATGGGCACGATCGTGAATTTCGCCCATCGAGACCACGCTGGTCGCGGTATCCATGACAAATGGCTCGCCGCCCGTGGGCACGCCGATTGCGATGGGATTGGTGCCGATCAGCGCCTTGCGCCCGCCCCAGGGGTGAACCAGCGCCTCGCTGGTCGAGAGCGCAATGACCGTCTGGCCCGAACTGGCAACGCGCTCTGCGTACCAGCCCAGCATGCCGAGATGATTGGAATTGGTGATCGCAGCCAGCGCAACGCCGGTGTCGCGCGCCCGGGTCTGGACCGCATCGAGCGCCGCCAGGGCCACGACAGGCCCGAGGCCGCGCTGGCCATCCACCTGCAGGAAACCGCTGGAGCGCCATTGATGCTCCCCACGCGCCTGGGGATCGGCAACCCCATTGGCGATGCGCTGCACGATCCGGTCCAGGCGCAACAGGCCGTGCGATGACAGTCCGCGCAACTCCGCATCCAGCAGCAGATCCCGTTGAACCGTAGCATGCTCAACGGGCACGCCTGCATTGCTGAGAATGTTGTCGGTTACCGCGCAAGCCTCTTCGACGCTGACTAGTGGCAATATATAAAATCCGATCGGATATCTGATTGAATTGGGCGCACTATGTTGCTAACGCTGGTGGCCGTCAAGTCGCGAGAATCCCAATGTCGAAATTTGATGCAGAAGGCGAGAACGCCACCTTCCGGCGACCGGCCCGCCTGGGCGAGGAGGTCTACAACACGCTCTATGCCCAGTTGATCTCGAACAAGATCGCCCCCGGCGGGCGCATCGCAGTGGACAATCTCGTGCGCGAACTGGGGGTCTCGCAGACACCTATCCGCGAGGCGCTCTCGCGCCTCGAAGCCCAGGGTCTCGTAGTAAAGACACATCTGATCGGCTACAGCGCCGCCCCGCAAATGGACCGTGCACGGCTCGATCAGCTTTATGAACTAAGGCTGTTGCTCGAGCCATTTGCCGTCGGACGGGCCGCGCTGCATGTCACCGACGAGACGATTACCGAACTGGAAAGGCTGGCGGCGGACATGCAGGGCGACAGCTCTGATGATCCAGGCCTGGCCTATGGCCGGTTCGCCCGGCTCGACGAGGCGTTTCACGACCTGATAGCGGCCACCAGCGGCAATGAACTGATCCATGACGTGCTGGAACGCCAGCACACCCATGTCCACCTGTTCCGCCTGTTCTATCATGTCCGCGTCACGGCCGAAGCCATTGATGAGCATCGTCGCATTCTCGATGCGCTGCGCAATCGCGACGCAAAGGCTGCCGAGACGGCGATGCGCGAGCATATCGAACGCTCACGCCGTCGCTTTGGCGCCGCCTTCAAGGACTGATCGTTCGCTTGCCCATTGGGCCGTTCAGTAGCCGTTCTGCCTGGAGACCAGGCCGTGCATGTGCTCCGGCTTGCCGGCGCGATAGGCAGCCAGGTTTTCGCTCAGGATGGCGTCAAGGCGGGCCGCCGTCTGCGGTGCCCGCGAGGACAGGTGTGCGCTCATGACGACCCCGGGATGGCTGTAGAGCCAGTGCCCCTCGGGAGGCGGCTCTGGATGAACGACGTCCAGCGAGGCTCGTGCCACCTGCCCGCTGTCCAGCGCCACGCGCAGCGCCTCGGTGTCGAGCACGGCGCCGCGCCCCACATTGATCAGATGCAATCCGGGCCTCACCTGCGCCAGGGCGTCCGCATCGACCAGATTGCGCGTCTGCTCGGTCAATGGCGTGGCCAACAGCAGGTGGTCGGCCATGGCAAGCACGGCCTGGAGGGGATGACCGGTGACGCCCTCTCCGTGCAGGGGCCGGTCATCGCGCCGCGCCGCCACCACCTGCATGCCGAATGCCGTGGCCAGTTTGGCGACGGCCTGGCCAATGTGACCGAACCCGACAATGCCCAGGGTCTTGCCGGTCAGCCCGCCGAGATCGTGCCCCCGCCAGTCCGCGCGCTGCCGAACCCAGATCTCGGGGATCTGCTTTTCAAACGCCAGGATGGCCGCCAGCACGTATTCTGCTATCGCCTGGGACTGGGCCCCGCGCGAGGTGGTCACATAGGGCACCTCGAACAGCCATGGGGGCATTCGGTCTACGCCGGTCGAGCGCAGATGCACCCAGGCCAGATCGCCCGGCCAGCCTGCCGGTCTGGGCGTGGTGGGCAGCAATCGACCAGCCACGCCCTGATCGGTCAGCAGAACCCGCGCGCTGGCCGGAGCCATCCATGCCCGCTCGCCTTCGAGCGCCTGCAAGTGCACCTCGTCCCCGAGAGAGGCGGCCACGCGACGCGCCTCCTGGGGCGCGAACTGGTGCGCAACGATCAGGGGCGCCATCAGGAAATACGCCGCCCGGTGCCAGCGTCAAAGACATGCGCGCGCACCATGTCAGGCCGCAGGTTGATCGTCTGGCCGGGGACCAGATCAACCCGATCGCGAAACAGAACCGTTATGGGATGCCCTTCCATGCGCGCACTGACCTGGGTCTCCGACCCCGTGGGCTCGACAACGACGACTTCGGCATTCAGGCCACCCTGCCCGATTTCGAGATGCTGGGGACGGATGCCAAACACCACCTCCTGCCCGACCGACAGATCGTTCAGGCCCTGGGGCAACGGCACGAGGGTACCCTGCGCCGTCTTCAGGCTCGGTGCCGCTCCGGCTTCGACCACGCCCGAGATAAAGTTCATCGGCGGCGAGCCAATGAAGCCGGCGACAAACAGGCTGTTGGGCCGGTCATAGAGCTCAAGGGGCGAGCCGACCTGTTCGATCACCCCGGCCTGCATTACCACGATGCGGTCAGCCAGCGTCATGGCTTCGATCTGGTCATGCGTCACATAGACCGTCGTGGTCTGCAGCCGCTGATGCAGTTCCTTGATTTCGGCCCGCATCTGCACTCGCAGCTTGGCGTCGAGATTGGACAGGGGTTCGTCAAACAGAAAGACCAGCGGGTTGCGCACGATGGCCCGTCCCATGGCGACACGTTGGCGCTGGCCGCCCGACAGCTGCTTGGGAAACCGGTCCAGCAGTTCATCCAGTCCCAGAATGGCCGAGGCTCGGCTGACCCGCTCTGCGATCTCGTCCTTGGGCACGCCGTTGAGCTTGAGCGAGAACGCCATGTTCTTGGCGACCGACATATGCGGATACAGCGCATAATTCTGGAACACCATGGCAATGTCGCGGTTCTTGGGCTCTACGTCATTGACCACGCGTGCGCCGATGGCGACCTCGCCGCCGGTAATGTGCTCCAGCCCGGCAATCATCCGCAGCAGGGTGGACTTGCCGCAGCCCGATGGCCCGACAAGGGCCACGAACTCGCCGTCATTGATCTCGAGCGAGACGCCATGAAGCACGGAAACCTGACCATAGCTCTTGCGAACATCGCGAATTTCGACCGTTGCCATTCCTGTAACTCCCTATGGACGTTCGCCGGCTAGGCGAAGAAGTCCTGATCATCTGCGTTGAGATGCGGCAATGTCCGCGCGATATTGAACTGAAAGCCCAGCCCCGGGCGGTCGGATACGGTCACGAAGCCGTCGGCAACGATGGGCTCGGGCAGCCCCTCGATGATCTGGTACCACCAGGCGGGATCACCGACAGGATATTCGAAAGCAATGAAATTGTCCGGCATGGTGGCGCAGACCTGGGTCAATGCCGCCAGCCCGATCAACCCGTTGCCGACACCGTGCGGGGCGATCTGGATATTGTGCAGATCGGCATATTCGGCGATCCACTTCAGCTCGGCAATGCCACCGACATCGAAGGGATCGGGCCCGATGACATGCACGGCCTGCTGCTCGACAAGCGCCTTGAAATTGTGCCGGAGGTAGATCTGCTCGCCGGTGTGGATGGGCACCAGCGACCGCATTGAGAGGTCGCGATACACGTCGGCCTGCACAAACGGCGTGTAGTCACCGGCAATGAGGTCCTCGAGCCACAATATGTGATATGGCTCCAGCGCCCTGGCAAAACGGAGCGCGTCGACCGGGGTAAATCCCGGCCCGCAATCAAGCGCCAGACCGATTTCGGGACCGAGCTCCTCCTTCATCGCCACGACGCAGGCAACCAGGTGCTGCAGGCCGGTCTCCGTCAGCATCCCCCCGACAATCGTGCCCGGAAATGTCTTGCCCTCCTGGCTGGCACCATAGTGCAGGCCCGGATGGTTCTTCATCGGCCCGTGCAGCGCGATGGCCTGCTTGACGATGGTGAAGCCTTCCGGACGCTGGCGCATATAGCGGGCCTGTTGCCTGAAGTCGTCGACCCCATAGCCAGTGACGGGCTTACGCAGCGCGCCATTATAGACCCGGACGCGATCCCGGACCTTGCCGCCAAGCAGCTGGTGCACGGGAAGACCGGCGGCCCGTCCGGCCAGATCCCAGAGTCCGACTTCAATCGCACTGACTGCGGCGCCATAGGGTTTGAAGGCACCGCGGGCCCGGATCTTGCGCATGCAGCGCTCGACACTGGTGGGGTCCATGCCGATCAGCACATCGCGCAGGCCCATCACCTGTTCGCGCAGGCTGGTCTTGAATGACTCAACGGCACCGAAGCCGGATTGCCCGTCGTCGCCGACAATCCGGACCACGAGGTTGCGGCCGATCATCGCACATTTTATGTCGCGGATTTTCATGTCGACTGCACGGCCTTGAGCAGGATCCGGCTGACAAACGCGCTGAGCGGTTCCACCGTATCGCCACCGGCCCGTTTCCATGCCGCCACCAGCGGTCCGGGCAGGCGTGTGTCGGCATCGAGCCCGTTGGGGAACATCGGCGCACTGCGCTTGAGCTCATAGTCGAAGGGCTCATAGGGCAATGCAAGCGCCCGGGGAGGACGTATCGGCCGGTCGAAGACCACCCGCGCCGCATTGCCCCCGGCAAAGCCGGCCAGTTGCGCCGGCGTGGGCGAGAACCGCTCGATCCAGCGCGCCACGCCCTTGAGGGTTTCATCGCGCCAGTACAGCACCGGCGCCTCGCTGCCCCACATCATGCGATCCCAGGTAACATGGGCAATCAGGGCCCGCGTCCAGGCTTCCATCACCTGCGGCTGCTGCAGCGTCTGTCGCGACAGCACGACGTGAAAACGCGGATGCGTGTAGAGCGCGCGCACGTCCGGGTTGGCCTCAAACACCGCCGGATCGGTAGGCCCAGCAAAGTGCGGGCTGATGACCACGCTGTCCGGATATTTCTCGAGAAAGACGTGCAATGGCGCAGCCTGTGCAGCAAGGGCATCACTGCCGACAGCCAGGGGAATCCCGCCCCGCTCACCGATGACGTCGAGGATATAGGGCGCCTCCGCCAGCCGCTCCAAGCTCAGCCGCATCCCCTCGAAACCGGCATCGAACTGGGCATTCAGGCCCGCTTCGATTTCGGCTGGTTCGGCGCCTAGCGCCAGGCCGAACACGCGGAACCGCTCAGGGGCCAGGCAATAGGCGCGATGGACCTCCCGCAGATCGGGGCAGGTCTCGAACGAGCAGACAATACCCTTGGAAATGCCGGCGGCGTCCATGGCCGCCAGCGCCATCTCTGCCGTCTGGAAGCGTGGCAGGCCGATATGGAAATATCCGTCAATGCGGGTCTCAACCATCTTCCGCCCCCTACTTCACGCCGCCGGCGGTCAGTCCACCGCCAACAAAGCGCTGGGCCGCAAAATAAAGAACGATCACCGGAATTCCGACCAGTACCGACGCGGCCATCAGCTGGTTCCAGGGCACGGTGTCGCCATTCATCAGATTGTACAGCGAGACCTGAGCGGTCTGCAGCTGCGGTTTCTGCAACAGGACCTGGGCAAACAGGAACTCGTTCCAGGAGGTGGTGAAGGTGAAGATGGTCGATGCGGCGATGCCGGGCGCGGCCAGGGGGATCACAATGTAAAAGATCGACTGCAGCCGGTTGCAGCCATCGATCCGGGCCGCTTCCTCCAGCGAGGACGGGATGGTGACGAAATAGGAGCGCAGCATCCAGGTCGCGAAGGGGACCCCGAAGATCTGGTAGGCGAGGATCAGCCCCCAGAAGGTATCGAGCAGTCCCAGCGTCTGAAATTGCAGGTAGATGGGGATGAACATCAATATGCCAGGGAATACGTAGCAGCCAAAGACCAGCCCGGAGAACGTGTCGCGACCGGCAAAGCGCAACCGCGTCAGCGCATAGGCGGCAAAAATGCCGATGACGACCGATAGGATGGTCGCGCCACAGGCCGCGATCATCGAGTTGCCCAGCGCCTGCAGGAACGGCACCCGCGTGCCGGTCGGCGTCATCAGGCTGGTATAGGCGTCCAGCGAGGGCTCGTGCGGATAGAACGTCGGGTTGCGCTGGAACACCTCCCGGTTGGTCTTGAAGGAGGTGTTGACCATCCAGTAGACCGGCAGAATGACCATGACCACGATCAATCCGAGGAAGCTGAAACGAGCCAGCTGTTCAAATCTCTTGCCGATCACGCCTCGATCTCCTCACGCTTGCGCATTATGCGCATCAACAAAACAATCATCACGATGATGAGCGGCAGGATGATAACCGCCACGGCGGCCGCACGCCCGAGATTGGCATAGCCTTGAAACGCCTCTTCATAGGTGTAGATGGGCAAGGTGGTGGTGGCGTCGCCGGGCCCACCGCCGGTCAGGATAAAGATGGTGGTGAAACTATTGGTGGTCCAGATGGTCGAGAGCAGGGTCGTGACCGTCAGCACCGGCAGGATCGAGGGCAAGGTGATGTGCCAGAACTTGTGCCACGTGCTGGCGCCATCGAGCTCGGCGGCTTCATAGAGATTGGCGTCGATAGTCTGCAGGGCGGCCAATAGCGTCAGCGTGAAAAAGGGAAAGCCGCGCCAGATATTGATGGCGATGACCGTGGGCATGGCCAACTGGGGATCGGACAGGAAATAGATATTGGCCTCGATCAGGCCGAACCCGCGCAGAATAGCGTTCATCGCGCCGATATTGCCGTCCAGCAGCCAGATGAAGGAAAGACAGGCGGTGATTTCCGGCAGCGCCCAGGGGATCAGCACGACGACCCGGGCAATGTTGCGGCCGACAAAGTCGCGATTGAGGGCCAGGGCCACGCCCAGACCAATGACGATTTTGACCGATATCGAGAAGAACACGAAAATGAACGTGTTCCACGCGGCTTTCCAGAAGTCGGGATCGCTCAGCGTGTCGGTGTAGTTGGCGATTCCGGTGAACGTCGCCGGCGCGCCGATGGGCTTGTCATAGAGGCTGAGGATCACCGCCTGGATGAAAGGGACCAGGAGAATGAAGCCAAGCACGAGGATGGCGGGGGCAAGGAAGCCATAGCCGGCAACCAGATCCTTGCGCGCAAGGGATTTGTAGACCCGCCGCCCGGGGCTGGCCGCGGACGCAGTGAAGGTATCGCTCATTGTGCTCCTCATGCCGACATGCCGGCGATCTCAATTTGGCTGCCGCCAGGCTTCTGCCCGGCGACAGCCCGGTTGGGAGATCGTTACGAGTACTTCTTGACCAGTTCCTGCCCATCGGTAGCGAAGCGGGCTAGGGAGTCCTCGGGGCTCATATTGTCGACAAGCACACGGTGAAGCATGTCCTTGAAGAAGGGCGAACTATTGGCTGTCAGGTCGCCATAGGGGGCGTTGTTCGGGCCCGGCCAGGTCAGTGGGCGCGAGGTCGGAACGATGGTCGACACGATCTGGCCCACGACCTGGTTGGTCTTGAAGTAGTCGATATCGGCCAGTGAGGGACGAACCGGCATGGCCTGGCCACTGCCCGCTTCGAGAAGCGGCGCCATGTTTTCCGGCTTGAGCACCTGCTCGATGAAATCGGCCGCCAGTTCGGCATTGGGCGAGTTGTGGGCGATCTCGAGACAGGAGCCGATCGTGGTCGTGGCCGCGGCGCCCTTGTCGGACCCCTTCGGCCATGGACCAAGCTGGGTGACTTCCGCCAGATCGGGCCGATCGCGCTGCAGCGCCGCAAAGAGCGAGCCGGTATTGCACACCATTGCGGACAGGCCGGTGAGATAGGCATTGTTGTTGCCCACGCCACCCCAGTTCAGCGAATCCTGCGGCGTCAGCCCTTCCTGGAAGAACTGCAGATAGGACTTGAAGGCCTCAAGGTTTTCCGCCGTCTCGATCGTCAGATTGCCGGCTTCGTCCTGCCAGGATCCGCCATAGAGCCAGGGGAACGACACCATGTGCCCGTCCATGTCGGCCTGGTTGTACGGCATGCCGGTGCCGAAAATGCCCTGCCCCGGATCATTGATGGCCCGGGCGATCTCCTTGAACTCCTCGATGGACTGCGGAAGCGCATCATAGCCGGCGGCCTCGAGCAGGTCGGTGCGGTAATGCATCATCCACGGGCGGGTGTAGAACGGGATGCCATAGACCGATCCGTCCTTGGCGGTCACGAAGGCCTTGATGTTGTCATTCCAGCCGCCATCTGCCTGCTCCATGCGGGCGTAGAGCTCGGCAACGATGGGGTGAACCTTGCCCAGATCGTTGAACTTGGCGGCATCGGCCGTGCCGGACTGGAAGATATCGGGCAGCGTGTCGGTTTCCAGCGCCGTGTTGCGGCGGGCGCGGCCGGTATCATTGTCCGGGGTCAGCTCGACCTCGACGCGGATCCCCATCTCGGCGGCGACTTTTTCGAACATCACCGGCAGATAGGCATTCCATGCGGGAACGTAGTCCTCCCCCATCCAGATGCGCAGCAGGGGTGCGTCCTGGGCAACCACGGGCAAAGAGCGGGTCGCGGCCAGAAATCCTGCGAAGGCGGCCGAGCGGCCGGCCCAGGTCAGAAAGCCGCGCCGGTTGGTCAGGCGATTGTAAAGGTGCGTAGGCGACGACAAAGACATATTAGTTCCTCCCTAATAAGCCTTTCATACTATCAATTAAATGACGCTGCAATATCAAAAACCCCCCAGAGTCCTCCAAAATAGACTTAATTTTGCCCCTTGTGACGACAATCCATCGTGATATGAGAGTTATTGATAGTATCAATGGGAATGGCGCGCATGACGGTTCGGGGTGGTGAAGTGAAATGGCAGGGGCTGAGCAAGCTTGGGTTTGGCGGGGCGGCCATCGGGCTGACCAATTATATGGGTCGCTATGACGCGACTGCGCCGGAGAACCGGGCTACCGCCGTCGCCGCCGTGCGGCGTGCCGTCGAGCTGGGGATCAACTATTTCGACACCGCCCCCGGCTATGGCGGCGGTCTGTCGGAGGAACTGGTCGGCGAAGCCTTGCAGACCGTGACGCAGCCCCATTTTCTGGCCACCAAGGTCTCCATGACCGCCCCCGAAGGGCTGCGCGCATCGGTGGAGAACAGCCTGAAGCGCCTGCTGCGCTCACGGGTGGATCTGTTGCAGCTGCACGGATCGAGCTACACCGCCGATCAGGTCGCGGAAATCCTGCGACCGGGTGGAACCCTGGATCAGCTGGCAAAAATGCGCGACGAAGGCTTGTTCACCCATATTGGCTTCACGACGGAGGACAATAATGCCGGCGCCTACCAGCTCATCGAGTCGGGCGGATTTGATGCCATTCAGCTGGCCTACAACCTTATCCTGCAGCACCCCTATGAGCCGACGCGTCCCTTTGGCAGCCTCTACGAGGCGAAGAAAAGAGGCATGCTGACCGTGACCATGCGAACGGCAACCTCGGGCATTTTCCAGCGCTGGGTGCAGCTGGCCAATCCTGACAATACCTTTGACTATTCTCCGAGCCTGATTCAGTTCGTGCTCTCCAACAAGCTGGTCGATATTGCCCTGGTCGGCATGCGGACCCCGGACATGGTGGAGTCATCGGTCGATATCTGGCGCAACGAGGCCGGCCGCATCGACGTCGATGCACTGTGGAACCGGTACGAGTAGCCCAAATCGCCTGAGTGGCTTATGACTTGCGAACCATCGTCGGCCGGAAGATCAAGGAAATAGACAAGCATGGATCACGGTCTTAAGGATCAGGCGTCGCACAGCGCTGACACCGCACCGAAGGTCGCAGTGGTGCAGTCGCCGTTCGACGACTATGTCCGCAAGTACGGGACCATCCAGCGTCGCGGCGTATTTGGCTATTTTGTCCACGATCTCGGACGGCGCATTGTGGGGGGCGAATTCCTGCCCGGCGCCAATTTGCCCAACGAGCCGGAACTGGTCGAACAGTTTGGCATCAGCCGAACCGTTGTCCGCGAAGCGATGAAGTGCTTGGCCGGAAAGGGCCTCGTCGAGATCAAGACCAAGATCGGCACCAGAGTCAAGGAGCCCAAACTCTGGCACCATCTAGACCCCGATGTGATGGTCTGGCACTACGAAACCGGCCCCTCGGTCGAAATCATGAAGTCGATAAAGGATTTGCGCCGGGTGCTGGAGCCCGAGGCAACGGCCCGCGCCGCGGTGCGGGCGACGGCCGAAGACATCGAGCGCATTTCTGCGGCCTATGAGGCGATGGTGCGCACCTTGGGCGATGTGAATGCCAACTCCGATGCCGATCTGCGCTTCCATTCGGCCATTTTCGCGGCGACGCAGAATCCGATCTATGCCCAGCTCATCGATCTGATCGGTGTGGCGATCTATGCGAACCGGGCCATATCGAGCCAAGAGGTGGTCGCCGAAGGTCAACGCGCCTCGATCCCCTGGCACAAGAGCGTGGTGGATGCGATCATTGCCCGGGATCCCGAAGCCGCCCTGCAGGCGTCGCATCGCCTGATCGATTCCTGGCGTATCAACCGCTACGATTTCTAGCCAAGCCGCACTTACGCCGATCCGGCGCAAACGCCAGTCCCGGCGGATTTCACTGCCGGTCCATCTTGATTCATAATATCAAACGATGATAATGCGGGGCACCATTTTTGGGGAGGTTATCTATGGACGAGCAATTTCGCGTCGGCATCGTCGGCTGCGGCAATCACATGTATGAATTCCTGCTGGGCACCCTGAAATGGACCCCGCAAGCCCAGGTGGTGGCGGCATGCGACACGGACAGCGCCAAGCTCGCCCGGCTGACCCGCATCTACAATGTGCCGGGGCGCTACACCGATCTGGCGGCCATGCTGGCCACGGAGAAACTCGATGCGGTGATCATGGCCGTGGGCCATCTGAGCAATGCGCCCCTGATCAGGGCCGCCCTGGAAGCGGGCGTGCACGTCTTCGTCGAAAAAACCCCGTGCAACAGCGCTGCGGAAATCGAGGAGCTGATCGCCATCCAGAAGGCCAGCGGCAAGTCGGTAATGGTCGGCTTCAACCGACGCTACATGACCGGCTATGCATTGGCGCGCGAGGTTTCGCAGCGACCCGAATTCGGTCCGGTGCGGATGTACCACTCACAGTTCCACACCACGCCCTATCGCAATGAAACCATCTTCAAGGTCAACCATGTGATCCATCATCTGGATCTGGCCCGCTTCCTGATGGGCGAAATAACCCTGACCCATGTCGATCGGGTGGCCGTCGATGACCGGCGCGTTGGCTACAACATCAACTTCGTCTCGCCCCAGGGTGGTATCGGCGTCATCCAGTCGGCGTCCATGCTCGACGAGATCTATCCCATGGAACGGCTCGAGCTGGTCGGCAATGGCCGCAATGTCGTGGTCGACAATATCAAGACCTTTACCTACAACCGCCCGCCCGTCATGCGGAAGGACGCCTACCGGCCGGTATCGATGGACGATGCGGGTGACGCCCTGTCCTGGAACCCCAGCCACGGCTTCTACCCGCGCTTCAGCCACCACGGCTATGAGGTCGAGCTGCGGCACTTCTTTGACTGTCTTGCGGCAGGAAAGCCGCCCCAGCCCGGGCTGGACGATTCGCTTTTGACCATGCGCCTGCTCGACTCCATGGAAGGCCTGCTGGCGGGCTCGCAAGGCCAGGCCAGCGCCGCTTAGGCGCTGCTCCGGCGGTTTCGCAGAGCGGACCGTCGGCTTACACACCAGAGCTGCGAGCGCCTGGAGAACCGGCCGCCCTGGCGGCCGGTTCCTCGATACTGCCAGCGGTGACAGGCTTCACCGCCGGGAAAGGGCGATCATCTGTTCAGCGCCTCGGTGGCCGCAATGGCCGCCATGTTGACGATGCCACGGCTGGTGACCGTTGGCGCCAGAATATGCGCCGGCTGGCGTGTGCCCATCAGAATGGGCCCAACAGGCAGTGCATTGTTGAGTTCCTTGAGCAGCGTTGTCGACAGATTTGCCGCTTCCAGATTGGGGAAGATCAGCAGGTTCGCCTCGCCCTTCAGAGTGGAATTGGGCACATAGCGCTCGCGCAGGCCCTCATTGATCGCCAGATCGCCCTGCATTTCGCCCTCCACCACCAGATCGGGCGCAACGGCCTTGAGCGTCTCATAGACCACGCGCATCTTCTCGCTGGTGGCGCCGTCGCGCGAACCAAAGTTGGAATAGCTCAGCAGCGCGACCCTGGCGTCGATGTTGAAGCGCCTGAGGTGGTCGCGGGCCTGCAGCGTGATGGCCACGATTTCATCGGCCGAGGGGTCGATGTTGACATAGGTGTCGGCCAGGAAGAACACACCCCGGCTCATCACCAGCATCGAGAGCGCCGAAAGCTGGCTCGAGTCGGGTGCCAGCCCGATTACCGACTGAATGTCGCGGGCATGCTTGATGAAGCGCCCCTGCAGCCCGCAGATAAGGGCGTCCGCCTCGCCCCGCCGGACCGCAAGTGCGCCAATGACGGTGGTATTGGTGCGCACGATGGTGCGGGCGGTATCGGGTGTCACGCCCTTGCGGCCGACCAGATCGTGAAATTCGGCGACATAGTCGCGATAGCGCGGATCGTCTTCGGGATTGACCACGTCGAAGTCCCGGCCGGATTTGAGGGTCAGGCCGAAGCGCTCGATGCGCTGCTCGATCACTGAGGGCCGCCCGATCAGGATGGCGCGACCGATGCCGTCTTCCAGCATGACCTGCGCGGCACGCAGCACGCGTTCGTCCTCGCCATCGGCAAAGGCGATGCGCTTGTTCTGGCCCTGTGCCCGCTCGATCATGGGCTTCATCACCAGGCCAGAACGGAACACGAAGCGGTTGAGCGTGTCGCGGTAGCTGGCAAAATCTGCGATCGGGCGTTTGGCGGCGCCGGACTCCATGGCCGCCTTGGCAACGGCCGGAGCGATTCGCAGGATCAGGCGCTGATCGAACGGATTGGGGATCAGGTAGTCGGGCCCGAAAATCGCCGGCACGCCATGCGCACTGGCTTCCAGCCCCGGTTCATGGGCGAGCCTGGCGATGGCGTGCGCCGCAGCGGCCTTCATTTCCTCGTTGATGATCGTGGCGCCGCAATCAAGGGCGCCACGGAACAGGAAGGGAAAGCAGAGGACGTTGTTGACCTGGTTGGGATAGTCCGAGCGCCCCGTGCAGATCATGGCGTCCGGCCGCGCTTCGCGTGCCAGTTCGGGCATGATCTCGGGAATGGGATTGCTGAGGGCAAGGATCAGCGGATTGGCCGCCATGTCCTTCAGCATTTCGGGTTTGAGGGCGCCGGCCTTGGAGAGACCAACATAGATATCGGCCCCGGCCATGACCTCGCTGAGCTCGGTCTTGTCGGTGTCCTGCGCAAAGGCGCCGCGCCAGCGATCGACCGAATTGTCCCGCTTCCTGGTCACCAGCCCCTTGGAGTCGGCGATCCAGATATTCTCGCGCGCTGCCCCCACCGCGATCAGCATGTTCATGCAGGCAATGGCCGCGGCCCCGGCGCCCGAGGTCACGATCTTGACCTTTCCCATGTCCTTGCCGACCAGTTGCATGGCATTGAGAACGGCCGCCGCCACGATGATCGCGGTGCCGTGCTGGTCGTCGTGGAAGACGGGGATGTTCATGCGCTCGCGCAGCGCTTCCTCGATCTCGAAGCATTCCGGTGCCTTGATGTCTTCCAGGTTCACGCCACCAAAACTGGGTTCGAGCGGCGCGACAATGTCGACGAAGCGCTTGGGGTCCTCCTCGTTGATTTCGAGATCTATGGAGTCGATGCCGGCGAACTTCTTGAACAGCACCGCCTTGCCTTCCATGACCGGCTTGGATGCCAGGGCGCCGATATTGCCCAGCCCCAGTACCGCCGTGCCGTTGGTGATGACGGCCACCAGATTGCCCTTGGAGGTGTATTTGAACACCGTGCCCGGGTCGGCCGCGATTTCCTCGCAGGGAATGGCGACGCCGGGCGAATAGGCCAGCGACAGGTCCCTGGTATTGGCCAGCGGCTTGGTGGCCACGACCTCGAGTTTGCCCGGCTTGGGAAATTCGTGAAAATGCAGCGCTGCATCACGCAGGCTACTGGATTGATCGTTCGTCATGTTTGGCTCCTCCGGTTGCCTTTTTTCTTGCGGCATTGTTGCGGGCCCACACCATTGGCAAATCGCTTCGTTTCCAGGCGTGACGCCGTGTCAATTATTTGATGTCAGCTTTGATGCTTGAGGAAATGGGCCAGCCCGGCCTCGGCACACTCGCGATCCTGCTGCGGCGTGCCCGAGCTGATGCCGATGCCGCCCACCACCTCGCCGGCCACAGTCACCGGCAGGCCACCGCCGACGACCATCAGGCGCCCGCCGATCGCCGAATTGATGCCGTAGGCCGGCGCCCCCGGCTGGCTTGCGACACCATAATCATGGGTCGCTCGGCGAGCTCCGGCCGCCGTGAACGCCTTGTCGATGGCGATCGTGGTGCTGGTGACCTTCCCGCCATCCATCCGTTGAAAGGCGATCAGCTGGCCCGATTCATCGGTCACCGCGCTGCACATGGGCACCCCGATTTCGATGGCCTTCGATCGCGCGCCGGCGATGAGCAATTCTGCGTCTGCCAGGTCTAGTCGGTTAATTGTCAGCATGTTGGTTTCCTAGTTGCGGAGGGCGGCCTTGGCCTGACGACGGCGGCGATGCAGAATGGGTTCGGTATAGCCACTGGGCTGGTTCAGGCCTGCAAACACCAGCTCGGAGGCCGCCTGGAAGGCGATGTTGGTGTCGAACGCCGGCGCCATTGGCCGATAGGACGGATCATCGGCGTTCTGACGATCGACCGCGACAGCCATGCGGCGCAGCGCATCTTCGACGGCCGCCGGCGTGGTAATGCCGTGCAGCAGCCAGTTGGCGAGGTGCTGGGAGGAAATGCGCAAGGTGGCCCGATCCTCCATCAGCGCGACGTCGTTGATGTCGGGCACCTTGGAGCAACCAATGCCCTGGTCGACCCAGCGCACCACATAGCCGAGGATGGACTGGCAATTATTGTCGATCTCGTGCCGCACCTCATCCTCGGTCAAATTGCGACCCGCCAGCAGGGGGGGCGTCAGTATGGCGTCCAATGAGGCCGAGGCACGTGACCGCAACATGCCTTGCTGGGCGGCTACATCCACCTGATGGTAATGTATGGCGTGCAGTACAGCCGCGGTTGGAGAAGGCACCCACGCGGTGTTCGCGCCGGCTCGGGGATGACCTGCCTTGGTGGCCAACATTTCGGCCATGGCATCGGGTTTGGCCCACATGCCCTTGCCGATCTGACCCTTGCCGCGAAGACCAGCGGCCAGTCCCACGTCAACATTGTTGTCCTCGTATGCACCGAGCCACAACGTGGTCTTGATGTCGGCCTTGGGCTGAACCGGCCCGGCCTGCATAGCAGTATGAATCTCATCGCCCGTACGATCGAGAAAACCGGTGTTGATGAAGGCAACGCGTTCCCGCACGGCGCCAATGACAGCGGGCAGATTGACGCTGGTTCGGCGCTCTTCGTCCATCACACCGATCTTGATGGTATTACGCGCCATGCCCAGTGCATCTTCAACGCGGTCGAACAGTCGATTAGCAAGCGCGGCCTCTGCCGGCCCGTGCATCTTGGGTTTGACCACATACATGCTGCCGTTGCGGCTGTTACGCGGCCCTGATGCCTTGTTCAGGTCGTGCAGCGATGCCAGCCCGGTCACCATTGCGTCTAGGAAACCCTCTGGCGTTTCCTGGCCCGCCTCGTCAAGGACGGCGTCTGTGGTCATCAGGTGCCCCACATTGCGTACGAGCATCAGGCTGCGACCGGGCAGCACCAGGGGCTGGCCGTCGCGGCCGGTGAACACCCGGTCGGGCGCCAGCCGGCGGGTGACAGTCTTGGCATTCTTGTCAAAGCTGGCTTCCAGATTGCCGGTCATCAGGCCGAACCAGTTGCGGTAAACCTCGACCTTGTCATCGGCATCGACCGCCGCAACTGAGTCCTCGCAATCCTGAATGGTCGTCAGTGCCGCCTCGAGGACAATATCCTTGACGCCTGCGGCGCTCGCCCTGCCGGTGGCGCTGTCGGGATCCACCACGATCTCGATATGAATGCCGTGGTGGGAGAAAAGATAGGATTGCCCGTGGCCGGCGCTGGCTAAGCCGACCAGCTGGGCGGGATCGGCCAGGCCGGTCAGAGATCCTCCCGACAGGGAGACGGCCAGTTCGCCCGTTTCGGCAAGTCCATAGCCGATGGCATCGCGATGCGATCCCTGCCCGAGCGGCAGGGTCTCGTCGAGGAAACTAGCAGCCCGCGCCACCACCTCAGCGCCCCGCTGCTCATTGTAGCTGCGACCAGGAGCGAGAGCACCATCAGTGGAAATGGCGTCGGTTCCATACAAAGCATCGTAGAGACTTCCCCAACGTGCATTTGCCGCATTGATGGCGAAGCGTGCATTCGATAAGGGTACAACGAGTTGCGGTCCCGCAAGACGGGCTATTTCAGCATCGACGTTCTGCGTGGTGACCTCTAGCTGATCGGCGTCGGCTTGACCCAGATAGCCAATCTCCGTAAGAAACCGGCGCTGCGCGGCAACATCCAGAGGTTGGCCGCGTCGCGCCAACCACCACGCATCAATTGACTTCTGCATATCGTCGCGCAGCGCCAGCACCGCCCTGTTGACTGGCCCCAGCTCAGCGACGATGCCCGCGTAGTCACGCCAGAAATCCCCAACTGCAATGCCGGTGCCTGGAGCGATCTCGTCTGCAACCAGGCGGGCCAGCGGAGTAGCAACACTGAGGCGGTCGTAGAACGTATAATCGCTCATGGTTAGTTTGCTCCTTGATCTGGCTCCGGGCCTAGACAGGGGCGCGAACTTGGTCCACCTATTTTGCAAAACAATTTCACCATGCGGAACGCACCACCTTGGACACTTCAAAAAGCTTTCATGACAATCCAACGCGTGGGCGGGTCCAGGCGGTGGATCGCGCTTTGCTGCTGCTGAAAGCGTTAGCCGAGGAATCTGAGGGCCTGAGGTTGACAGACGCCGCAGCTCGGACGGAACTTTCGCCGTCCACGGCCCATCGCCTGCTGACGACGCTTGAGTACCGCAACTTTGTGCAATTTGACCCCTCCTCCGCGCTGTGGCACGTAGGCCATCAATCCTTCGCCGTCGGCTCCACCTTCATTCAGCATCGCAATTTTGTCGCCGCGGCACTTCCCTTTCTTCGGCGCTTGCGTGACCAGACGCGAGAAACCGCAAACCTCGGCATTATCCACAACGGCGAAATGGTGGTGCTTACCCAAGTCGAAAGTCGGGAAATCATGCGCGCCATCACGCGCGTTGGGGGCCGTTCGCCGCTGACTGCATCTGGTATGGGCAAGGCTATTCTGGCGACTTATGCGGCAGAAGATGTCGCGGCTGTAACGAACGCCCATCCAATGAAGGCGATGACGCCCCGGACGATCATTAACCGCTTGGACCTAAATGCTGATCTCGAAGTCACGGCGGCGCGCGGCTATGCCATCGATAACGAAGAATATGTGCTAGGTCTGCGCTGCGTAGCGGCAGTCGTCCGCGACCACCAGGGAGAGCCGTTATGCGCCCTTTCGGTGTCTGGACTGGCTATTCGGATGACCTTGGACAGGTTGCCTGAACTTGGAAAGCTCGTCGCGGACAGTGCGACCAAACTCAGTCAATCAATGCTCGGCGCGTCGTGAGAGTGCACTGTCTCCGTCATCCCAAACGGCCCGCGTCGCAAACGGCTCCACCCCTTCGACCCGCACTCTCGCAAAAGAAGTAAACTCGTCGAACGCGCCTTCTGCCGCATTAAGGGCTTCCGACGCTTCACAACTCGATACGACAAACTCGCCTGTACCTCAGCCACCTCAATCGGTATGGCCACAACCATCGCTTGGTGGGTATGAGTCTGGACCCTAGTCTGATGGCGCTAGGTGTCATACTCATCGCCCTGCAGCTGCCAGACCATGTGAAACGCCACGCAGCTCCGCCAGAGCTTTGAGACGGCCTATGAGTGGATATCCTGGCTGCACAGCGCTTCCGATGTCGCTCAAAATGGACAGACCATGATCGGGACGCATGGGAATAGCCCAATCGGATCGTCCTGCCTCGCAGCGGCGACTTTCTTCTTCCAAGATCGCGGCAATCAACGCGCCCATATCGACACTGCCATCGAGGTGTTCACTCTCATGGAAGGAGCCACCAAATGTCTCGGTTTCGCGACGCACATTGCGAAGGTGCAGGAAGTGCACACGGCTCCCCAAGCGACGCATCATGCCTGGCAGATCGTTGTCTGCGCGGGCTCCGAGCGAGCCTGAACATAAGGTAATACCATTAGCCGGGTCGTCGACCGCAGTGAGAATGGCGCGGCAATCCTCTTCGGTCGACATAATGCGCGGCAAGCCCATCAGAGCAAATGGCGGGTCGTCGGGGTGGCAGCACAGTCTCTGGCCCAGTTCTGACGCTACTGGCACGACCTCTTCGAGAAAATCGAGAAAATGTCGCCGCAACCGTTCCGCGGAAATGTTGGCATATTGATCCAGATGCGCCTGGGCCTTCTCGACCGACAATTGGTCCGCAGCACCTGGCAACCCTGCCAATACGCTTGCCGCAATGTCGCTCTTGCGGGCATCACTGAGGGTCATGAAGCGCTGTCGGGCAGCCTCGCGCACGGTGTCGCCATAGTCGGCCTTGGCGCCAGGACGGGCCAGCAGATAGAGGTCGAACACGGCAAAATCGACAGCATCATAGCGCATGCAGGTCGCCCCGTTGGGCAGGGGAAATGCCAGATCGGTGCGGGTCCAGTCGATCACCGGCATGAAATTGTAGCACACCGTAGTGATGCCCGCGGCTGCCAGATTGGCGAGGCTGATCTTGTAGTTGTCGATGTGATCGCGCCACTCGCCCTTCTGCTGTTTTATGGCTTCCGACACCGGCAGGCTCTCGACGACGGTCCACTCAAGGCTGCTGGGCGTTCCGTTGCGGCGACGGCCCACTTCGGCCTGCCGCTGACTGATGTCTTCAGGGCGCCACACCGCACCATCGGGAACGTGATGGAGCGCAGAGACGATCTCCTCGGCCCCTGTGAAGATTATGTCGTCAATCCGTACGCCATCCTGCGGCCCAAACCAGCGCCAAGCCTGCCTCATTGTCTCATTTCCGTATCATCATTGGTTCCCGCGACGCTCAGCCGTAGGTCAGATTTCAATTCGCAGTTCGTTCTCGTCGAACAGATGCCAATGGCCAGCACGCGGCAAAACGCGCAGAAGGTCGCCCGCTTTGGCGTTGCTCTGCCCGGGCTCGTGGATCAGGATCGGCGTCTCGTCGGCCAGCGTGCAATGCAGGAAGCTGTTGGCGCCATGCTGCTCGGAGACACTGACGATCACCGGCCAGCCCGCTCCACTATCCGTCTGGACGATCAGATCTTCGGGGCGGATGCCCAGCGTCACCTTGCGGCCCGTGCTGCCTGCCACCTTGCCGACACCATCAAGTGCTAGCGGTGGCAAATCTGTACCGTGAAATGACGCATCCTCACCGTCGGCCGCCGCCAGGCTGCCGACGACAAAATTCATGCGCGGCGAACCGATAAAACCAGCGACGAACATGTTTCGGGGTGTATTGTAGAGCTCAAGCGGCGGACCGACCTGTTCAATAATTCCGCCGCGCAGGACCACGATCTTGTCGGCCATGGTCATGGCCTCGACCTGGTCGTGGGTCACATAGACCATCGTATTCTTGAGCCGATCGTGCAGTCGGGTGATTTCCACACGCATCTGCACCCGCAATTCAGCATCGAGGTTGGACAACGGCTCGTCAAAGAGAAAGATGTTTGGGTCGCGCGTGATAGCGCGGCCAATCGCGACACGCTGGCGCTGACCACCCGAAAGCTCCTTCGGACGCCGTTCGAGCAATTGCTCGATCTGCAGCATGGTAGCGGCATTGGTGACGCGCTCATTGATCTCGGCCTTGGGCATGCGGATGTTCTGCAAGCCGAAGCTGAGATTGTCGCGCACTGTCATGTGCGGATAGAGCGCATAGGACTGGAACACCATGGCCACGCCGCGATCGGCGGCATCGATATCGTTGACGCGGGCGTCCTCAATCAGCACGTCGCCATCGGTCGCGTCTTCCAGGCCGGCAATGATGCGCAGCAAGGTCGACTTGCCACATCCCGAAGGACCGACAAAAACCACGAACTCGCCCTGCTCGACTTCCAGGCTCACATCCTTGATGACATGGGCCGCGCCGAACTTCTTGTTGATATGGGATAGCTGAAGGCTGAGCATCTGATCCTCACTTGATACCGGTTGATGCGATGCCGCTGGCAATATAGCGCTGCAGCCCGACGAAAACGAGGGCCACCGGCAGCGCCGTCAGCACGGTCATGGCAAGTAGATAATTGTATTGAACGACGTTCTCGCCCTGGAACGAATTGAGGGCGAGCTGAAGGGTGAACTTCTCCGGCCGGTTCAGCATGACCAGCGGCAGCAGGAAGTCATTCCAGCGCGACATCATCGAGAAGATGGCGACCACCGCGAGCGCTGGCGCGGATAGCGGCATGATGATGCGCCAGAAGATGCGCCATTCGGTGGCATGATCCATGCGGGCCGCTTCCAGCAGTTCGTCTGGAATGGTCAGCATGTACTGCCGTAGCAGGAAGACGCCAGTGGGGGTGGCGACCGTGGGCAGTATGACACCCCACAGATTGCCCACGAGACCGATCGCACCCACGATCATGAACACCGGCACCAGCACAACCGTGGACGGGATCATCAGCGTCGCCAGAATGGCCACCAGTGCACCATCACGACCCTTGAACCGGTATTTGGACAAGGCGAAGGCGGCCATGGCGTTCATGACCACGGTGATGATGGTCGCCACCACGGTGATGAACACGCTGTTATAAGTGTAGAGACCCATGTTTCGGCCCGAGTTCGGGGCAAACAGATCGGTGTAGTTGTTCCATGCCGGCGCCACTTTGCGCTCGGGGACGCGATCAGCGATATTGACGCTTATCTTGTCGGACGGGTTCTGCGGATCGATCATCTGCGCCTGCAGCCCGATGCGGCGGATCTGGGCCATTTTGCGGGTCGAGCCATCCGGCAAGGTGACGGTGTAGAGGTCGAGCGGTTCCTCATAGCCTGCCACCGCGACCGTTTCGGTGGCGTATGGCAGAAAGGTGGGCGGGAATTCCGATAGCGAAGCCGGGCTCTTGAGCGAAGACAGAACCACCCAGAGCACGGGTCCGAACATCACGAACACGCCGATGATCAGAAATCCGTAGGACACCCAATCGGTCCAGTGCAGGCGTTTGCCGCTGCGGCGCGCGAACAGGCCTCCCAGACCTCTGGGCGATGAGACGGTATTGTCAGCCATCGTAGCTTCTCCTGGACATGCGCATCTGCAGCAGGGTGAGTATCAGCAGGACGACGCCCACCGTGAGCGAGGCCGCTGCGGCCAATCCGAAATTACGCGGCTGTGCGGCAAACCCTGTTTCGTAAATATACTGGATGAGCAGTGTGGTGGCCGAGCCAGGTCCGCCGCCCGTCAGCACGTAGAGTTCATCAAAGGTCTGAACTGAGCGGATGACCGCAAGGACCACGACGACCAGCATGGTCGGCCGCAGCAAAGGCAGGGTAATGCGGGTGAACTGCCGCCAGGGTGAGGCAGAGTCCATTTTTGCGGCTTCGTATACATCGCGGGGAATGGCTTGCAGGCCGGCGAGCAGGATGAGCGTGTAGAAGCCCATATGGGCCCAGATCGTCACCGCCACAGCCCATGGAAACGCCGTATTGGGGCGCGCTAGCCAGTTTACCGAGTCAAATCCAAGATCATTCAGGCCGGCGTTGAGGATGCCATTGCGCTGCAAAATCCATTTCCAGACCAGGGCGACCACCACGGGGGACAGCATGACGGGAAAGAAGAAGACGCCCCGGAAGAAGCCCCGGGCACGGATATCGCGGTTGAGCACAACAGCAGTGGTCAGCGAAATGATGACCATGAGCACGACCTGCACCGGCACGAAGACAAGTGAGTTGTGCACTGCCCGCCAAAACAGATCCTGTCCGCATGTGGAGGCATCAAGGAAGCTCTTGCAGTCGGCCAGTGCCTGGAAGTTTGACAGACCGATAAGCGGGCGCTCCGATGGATACAGCCGATCGCTGCCCGACACCGAGTAGTAGACGTTCACAATAACGGGCAGCAGTGAGAACAGCGTCACTGCAACCAGGTTGGGAAGCAGGAACACCCAGGGGATGCGCTTGATTCCCAAGATTGCCTGCAGCCAGGCGAACACCGGCTCGACAGCCTTCGCGAGAAGGCTGCCGATTGCACCGACAAGATATTTCGGTGTGAGTATTTCCATCTTGAGTGTCACCTGTTGGGCTGACGATGCAGGGGGGGTTACTGCGCCGCCTGGATGGCTGTTTCGACGTCCTGCTTGATCCGGTCCAGTGCCTGATCGAGGGTGAGTTCGCCGTTGATGGCCTGACCAATCCGTTGAACCATGCCGTTCATCATGGCCCGCTGGAAACGGTAGCCCTGGAACCGGAACGCAGCGTCGGTGATCTTGGGAAGCTGCTTGGTGAACATCTGCAGGCCTGCAGCGCTGGCAGGCGTGATGTCGCCATAGTCGACGCCCTTGTCGATCAGGGATTTCTTTGCCGGCAGGGACTGGGTGCGGGCAAGATACTGTTCCAGCACATCGTCGCTGGCCATATAGGCGATAACCTTGGCCACTTCTTCGGGGTGCTTTGTGGTATTGAGCGCCACAATTGCATTGCCGCCCGGCATCCCGGTGCATGCCACGTCGCCGCAGGGCTGGTTGACAACCTGCCAGTCAAAGGCATCGGCTACGTCACGCTCGAGCTGACCCAGGTACCAGGACCCGCCATAGTAGAAGGCGATGTTGGCATTCTTGAACTCGTCGATCATGTTGGTGCCGACAGAGCCACCGGTGCCACCCCACAACTCGTAGGGCATGGTGCCGTCCTTGTTCCAGTCGATCAATTTCTGGGCGGCTTTTCGCAGGCCGTCATCAATGACCGGATTGCCGACTTCATCCACGAGCTCGGCACCATAATCGATCGCCATGGAAGCGAAGCGATGGCCCGAGCGGTCAATCGCCATCGGAAACTGGATACCCGTGGCTTCGGCGACCTTGGTGCTGGCGGCAGCCCAATCATCCCAGGTTGCGCCTTCGCCGGGCACGTCCACGCCGGCCTGGTCGAACAGTGTCTTGTTAACGAAGCCACCATTGACGGTATAATACAGCTGGAAGCCGTAAATGCCCGGGCCATTGGGGGTCGCACCACGCAGCCAGGTCAGTGTCTGCCCAAAGTTGCTGTCGAAATCCTCGGCGTCGATATAAGGGGTCAGGTCGAGATAGTAGGGATTGAGACCGCCCAGATCGATCGAGTTCGACATGTCCGGCGCGTCGTTGCTCGCTTCGAGCTGAATCGGCAGGCTGTCGGTGATGGCGCGCGCGGGTACTGACTCGATCGCAACCTTGATGCCCGGATTGGCATCCTCGAATGGCTTGAGTAGCTCGCCCCAGATCTCGCATCCGCCCACATCGCTCGTGCACATATAGCGGATCGTGACCGCGTCCTGTGCCTGCGCGGCGCCCGCCATGATCGCCAGCGGCGCGACGGCCGTGGCAAGCAATCCCAGAGTCTTGAATGTCATTCTCTCACTCCCTTGAGAATTAAGCTGATTAGGTCGCCACCAATCGATGGCGACGGCGTACGGACGCATCCCGTTTCACAACAGGCATGACGCCCGGTCGAATAAAAATGATGACCTGGCGCGGCGCGGTGCAGGGCAATCCTGCCGCTGAACCAACGGTTCGGCATGAGATTTAGCGCTTCGCTATAACCCCGCCATTGCCTTGAAATACCGCGTCCTCCCACCCGGACTGTCAATTCTTGGTCTGACCAGCCAAAATTGCTTTGGTCAGACCAATATGTCAACAGGCGCGAAACATTATTTATCTGACCCACAACAGGCGTTTTTTGGGACTTGACATTCCTTCTGGCTTTGCGTTTGGTCTGGCCAGATCGCGCTGGTCTGACCAAACGGATGCAGCTACCCAACACGCACATTTTGTAGGAAGGGCGTCAGCCATGCTGAAATTCGCCGCCGTGGGCATCGACCATGGGCATATATTTGATCATGTAAAGGGCCTGATCGCCTCTGGCGCCGAGTTCGCGGGCTACTGCCCGCAGACTACGGTTCCGGACCTCGTCGAGACAATGGCGAAGAATTATCCCAACGTTCCGCAACGTGATCGCGACGAGATCTTCGCTGACGAAAGCATTGACGTGATCTGTACGGCGGCCATCCCCCGCGATCGCGCTGGCATTGCCGTTCGCGCCATGCGGGCGGGGAAAGACGTCATGGTGGACAAGCCTGGCGTGACCACCTTTAAACAACTTGATGAAGTCAGGCAGACGGTCGCGGAAACCGGGCGCATCTTCTCGATCTGCTTTTCGGAACGGCTTTGCGTGCGATCGGCGGTCGTCGCAGGCAAGCTAGTCGCCGATGGTGCCATCGGCAAGGTGGTGCAGACCATAGGGATGGGCCCGCATCGGCTGGGCAACGGAACCCGCCCGGACTGGTTCTGGGATCCCGAGGCGTTCGGCGGCATCATCATTGACATCGCCTCGCACCAGATCGACCAGTTCCTGTTCTATACCGGCGCCACAAGCGGCGAGGTCATCGCCAGTTCGGTGGGTAATTTCGGCAACGAAAAGGCGCCACAGTTCCAGGATTTCGGCGAAGTGCTGCTGCGCAGCGACCAGGGATCGGGCTATATCCGCGTTGACTGGTTCACACCGGACGGCCTGCCGGTCTGGGGCGATGGTCGACTGACCATTCTGGGTACCGAAGGCTATATCGAGCTGCGAAAGTACGTCGACATCGACGGCAAGCCCGGCAAGGACCACCTGTTCATCGTCGACAAGTCGGGGGTCCGCTACCAGGACTGCTCGAACGATAAACTCGACTATTTCGACCAGTTCGTGGCCGACGTGCGGGACCGCACCGAAACAGCGATGACCCAGCAGCACATCTACGAGGTCTGCCGACTATCGCTGGAAGCACAGCTGCGCGCCACCAACATCACCCAAGCATAAATCAAGGATATCTGAACATGAGCGACAAGCTTCGCGTAGCAGTCATTGGTGCGGGCATTGCGCAGCGCCATATGGTGGGATGGCGCCGCAACCAGGATCTGTTCGACGTGCCGGTGCTCTGCTCGCTCGATGAAGAGCGTGGACGCCAGGTGTGTGCGGAATACGAGATTCCCGAATTCACCACTGACACGGATTCGATCTTCGAGCGTGACGACATCGACATCATCGATATCTGCACCCCACCGCACAATCACTTCAAGCTCTCCAAGCGCGCCATCGCCGCAGGGAAACACGTGGTCTGCGAAAAGCCGCTGTTCGGCTCTATCGCGGAAGTCGATGAAATGAGCGATATCGTCGGCGGCACGGACCTCAAGTTCATGCCCATCTTTCAGTACCGCTACGGCACCGGCCTGCAGAAGCTCAAGCGCCTGGTCGAGCTGGGGCTGACCGGCCCGGCCTTCATGACCACGATCGAGACCCATTGGTGGCGGCCGCCGGCCTATTACGAGGTCGAATGGCGCGGCAAATGGGCCACCGAACTGGGCGGCGGCCTGCTCGGTCACGCCATCCACGCCCATGACATGCTTAACTATGTGCATGGTCCATGCTCGGAGCTGTTTGCCTATGGCGCCACGCTGCTCAACGATATCGAGGTTGAGGACACCATGGCCCTAGCGGTGAAGATGCAGAACGGATCGCTGGCGACCTTGTCGATGACACTGGGCTCGCGCGAGGAAATCTCGCGCCTGCGCTTTTGCTTCAAGGACCTCGTGGCCGAAAGCGTGCGCCTACCCTATACGCCGGGCCGTGACCCCTGGACCTTCAAGGCTGGCGACGAAGCGCACCAGAAGCGGATCGACGAGGCACTTGCCGGCTATGAGGAAAAGGATGACGGCTATGCCCGCCAGTTCGAACTCTTCCACGCCGCCATCGCCGAAGGCGGCGAGCCGCCGGTGACCTTGCAGGATGCCCGTAATTCGCTGGAACTGGTTACCGCAGCATATTATGCTCAGCGCACCGGGCGTCCGACGCCGATGCCGATTGGGAGTGATCATCCGCTGTATCGCTCCTGGCTGCCTTCCGAACAGGCGCAGCCGGCCTAGAGCGTGTAAGATACAAGCTCCTCCGCGATATCTGATCGCGGGGGATTGCCGTTAAGGGGCCGCCACTTGGATAAGGACGACGATACCTACCGTCTGGGCAATAAGCGTCTCTATCAGGTGGTTGCCCGGCGCATCGCCCGCATAATCGAGGCGCATGCGGACGATCCCGACTGGCACCTGCCCTCCGAACGCGAGCTCGCCGAGGAACTGCAGATCAGCCGGCCGTCGGTGCGTGAGGCGGTCATCGCGCTTGAAATGCGCGGTCTGGTCGAGGTTCGCGGGCGTGCCGGGATTGTGGTGCTGCCGCAGAAGAACCCTCAGATCAGCTTCGATGCGATCAACACCGATATCGGTCCGGGCCCGTTCGAGCTGCTTCAGGCCCGCATGGCCGTCGAATCAAGCGCGGCCGCGATTGCGGCGCAACGTGCCACCAGCTACGACATCATGCAGCTGGAAGAGTGTATTTCGCGGATGCAGCACGAATCCGAGGCCACATTGCTCAACGAGAAGAGCGATCGCGATTTTCACATGACTATTGCCAACATGACTGGCAATGCCATCATCGTATCGATCGTGGAAGCCCTTTGGGCCCAACGTGACGCTTCACGCATGTGGAAGAAAATCCACGAGCACATCCACGCCCAACATGTTCGTCCGCTATGGATCGGCGATCATCATGCCATTGTCGCCGCCTTGAAGCTGCGCAATGCCGATGCGGCCTACAAGGCCATGGCGCGCCACATCAACAATGTGTCGGACGAACTGATGCAGGCCGATGAACGTTGGCGGTTTGCGGAAATAGAGGGTTAAGGGGAGGGACTCGGATGCTTAAAGGCTTCGAGCATGTCGGAATGACGGTCAAGAATATCGACAAGAGCCTGGCGTTCTATGTCGACCTGCTGGGGCTGGAGCTGGTGGTGCGCCGGAGGGGCCGCAACGGGGACGAACTCGCTTTTCTTGACGCCAAAACCGCCATGCTGGAGTTGGTCTGCCCAGCCACCGGCGCGCTGTCGGCAGAAGATGTTGCTGTAGGCCGCGCGGGTATGCGCCACATTACATTCAGCTTCGATAGTGTTGATGCTATCTATCTTACGCTTGAAAAGGCGGGCGTAGACATGGTCGAAGCGCCACGCGAGGCCCACAATCAGGATATTGTGCGAAAAGTGGCCTTTTGTAGGGATCCGGACGGCATAATTATTGAGCTGACAGAACGATAGTCGTCACGGCGACCCGTAGCAATTCGAGCTGCTCGTTGCAGGACCGGTTCCCGCATACGATCGTTGCTCGCATCGCGTATAAAATGGCCGTCACGCCGCGAGGATTCTTCCTGACGCCGGCTGGTCAAACTCATCGCCTATGCAGCGTTGTGCATAGCAAAGCGCTGCCGCCACGCGCCGACTGTCAATCGGCGTGGAAGAAAGGGTTTGACGCGCATTCGATGATCGCAGGATCATGTCGCTTCCATTATGTCCGTCTTCAGATGATTGGCTCAGATTGGCTGTCGGATCAGCGGAGTGTCTGGGTCGCCTGTCGGTTGATGTTAAGCGGCGATCTTGCGATGCTGCAGGCGTCGAGGCTGGATGGTCTGGCGTTTGATCCTTTCGCGCTGTTTGAAGATGGCTGCAGCCTACAGAAGTAGGCGTCGGCCGGCGTCAAATTTGCCAGGCTCTCGTGGTAACGCCGGTGGTTGTAGCACTCGACGAAGGCGCCGATTTGGGCCTCCAGATCGCCGGGCAGGAATTAGTTCTCTAGCAGGATGCGGTTCTTCATGGTTTGGTGCCAGCGCTCGATCTTACCCTGGGTATGCTGATGCATCGGCGCGCTGCGGACATGGCTCATGGCATTGGTCTGGATATAATCCGCGTGTCCAAGCCTTATCTACCCCACTTTTGGAGCGTTGAGGAAGCTGTTCGCAGGGGCATCGGGATGCCTTCAATGATGCGCTCAGGTTCGCTTATTGTAAGGTGCTTTCATACAATGAGTGCAATTTTCTCCAACTTGCGTACTACGTCGGTTTCAGGGGGAACTAAGTTAATGGCTAGTAATGACGCTATGAGAGCCTGCACTTCGCTGGCGGGACGCGCCTTGCTGAAGAGATAGCCCTGCCCGGAACTGCAGCCCATTTCCTTCATCAACGCGTATTGTTCTAGTGTTTCGATGCCTTCGGCAGTCGTCTCGATACCAAGGCCGCGTCCAAGGTTGACAATTGCATTGACGATCTTGCGACGTTTGACGTCGTGCTCGGAGTCACTGATGAAACTGCGATCAATCTTGATCTTGTCAAAACTCAGAGTACCCAGTTGGGACAGGCTTGAAAAGCCTGTGCCGAAGTCATCGAGCGCCACTCTGATGCCGGCATTGTGTAGGTCCGCCACGATCATGATGGCAGTTTCGGTGTCGCGCACCAAGGCGCTCTCGATGATCTCGATTTCAAGGCGGTGAGGCGAAAGACCTGTTTCTGCCAAAATTTGAACGATCCGCAGCCCGAGCAGCCTGTCTGTTAATTGGGTCGGCGATATGTTGAAAGCCAGAATAGTGTCGTTGGGCCAGTTCTGCGCTTCTGTGCACGCCTGCCGTAGCAAGCTTTCGGATAGCTCGGTAATGACTCCAGCATCTTCGGCAAGCGCGATAAAAACGTCGGGCGGCGTGAATTCGCCGTTCTCGCGCTGCCAGCGGGCCAGCGCCTCAAACCCGATGAGCTTGCCATCCACCAGATTGAGCAACGGCTGATAGTATGGAACGATCTCTTGCCGTCTGACCGCAATACGCAGCGCTTGCTCCATCTGCGCGCGGCCAGTCATATATTCTAGCATGGCGGGATCGAACATCTTGGTGGAGCCGCGCCCGGACCGTTTGGCAGCATAGAGGGCGAGGTCGGCATACTCGACAACTTCATTTGCCTGACTGACGTGATGCGGGGTTGATCATCTTCGGCGTGCCGGTGTTGGGCACATTGATTCTCTTCTGGTTCTTCAGGGCCCAGGTGGTGCGCCCGATCGATGAAACCGTGCAGCGCCTTGCAGCGATCCGCCAGCGGCGACCGATAATTCGAGATGGCCGTAAAGCCTGGTTCTCCGACCTGCGGCAGATAGAGCAGGACGTCGATGCTTTTGCGCAGATCTCCGAGGAACTACACGTGAAGAACGAGATGCTCCTAGTGCTGTCGGATCAGGATCCCCTAACGAAAGTAGGAAATCGTCGCCATTTCGACACGACTTTGCGCGCGGGAATCGACATCGCCGAGAGTTCTCACCAGAACTTGGCGCTGCTGCTGCTCGACCTTGATCACTTCAAACGCATCAACGACGGCCACGGCCATCAGACGGGTGATGCCTGTCTCAAGACCGTCGGGCATGCGCTCGCGGCTTTTTGCGACGCTGCCGGTTTTCTACCGGCGCGCTTCGGTGGCGAGGAGTTCGCCGTGATCATGCCTAGGGCAGATGTTGCCGGTGCGGTGATCTTTGCCGAGCGACTGCGTCTGACCATTGCCAGCCTGAAGGTCGCGGTAGGCGCCACTGGCGCTCCGGTGAGCATAACCGCCAGCATTGGGGTGGCCAGCCTGCGGGATGTTGAACCGCGTTCGGCCAGCAGCTTGATCGAGGCCGCCGACAACGCTCTCTATCAGGCCAAGCGAGAGGGTCGAAACATCGTGTGCTGCCATCGCATGAAAGAGGGACGGCGTGTTCGTTCGGCGGGTTGAGGCGTGCGCGTGATGCTCGGCACGCCCAGCGTCCAATGGATTTGCACATGGTGAGCGAGACTAGGCCTCCAAGGTCAGTTCTTCTAACGGCACAACTATTGAGCACCGCACTCCCGACGGATCGTAGTCAATGGTCACCTGGCTGGAGGCGCTCGCCACCCCGGCCCTGATCAGGCGTGAGCCGAAGCCGGCGGTGGCAGGCTGAACCACCGTGGGCCCCCCGCTTTCCTGCCAAGCGAGTTCGAACGTTTCCTGATCCTGCTCCGTCCGTGTGGTCCACCTCACCTGGACGAGGCCCGTGATCGAGGACAGTGCTCCGTACTTGACAGCATTCGTCGCAAGCTCGTGGAGGATCAAAGATAGGGATAGCGATATTCTCGGACCCACCTGGACCCGCGGACCTTCGATCGAGAATTGGCTCGAGGTCGCGCTTTCATGCAGCCGTACTGCCCCTTGGACGATTGCCCGGATATCTGTCCTCTGGCCAACACCAGCCACAACCAAATCGTGCGCCTGCGAGAGAACCGTGAGTCGGTCGACGATAGAGGCGCGGGCGGAGTCGATGTCGGTGACCTTCCGCAACGACTGGTTGACGATTCCCTGAACCATCGCGAGCTGGTTCTTCAAGCGGTGGCTCAACTCCTGGTTCAGCAGCGACTGCAATTCCTGGGCCTGCTTGCGCTCCTGGATGTCCATCAGCACCCCGATGACCTTGATTGGGGTGCCATCGTCGCCCATGATGATCTCAGCACGGAGAAGCAGCCACCGGACCACTTGTCCTGGCCACAGGTACCGGTATTCCGCCTCTATGAACCGATCGCCCTGGGCCATTGCGGCCTGACCCAGCTCGCCAAGACGCTCCTGCTCTCCGGGATAGTACCGAGCTCGGAGCTCCTCCATGGTCGGCGCGACGTGCTCCGGGAAACCGAGCAGACGGTTCAGTTCAGGGGAACTCGTCACCCTATTGGTTCTCACGTCGAGTTCCCACACCGCCATCTTGCCTGCTGCGATTGCCAGGGCGAGCCGGGCACGGCTGGTGCGGATATCCTGCTCGAGCGCCACTCGGTTCGTCACATCCTGCAATGTGCCGATGTAGCGAGCGGCATGTTCGCCTGCCGGGGTGTTTTCGAAGATGGCCTCGCCGTGCCCGAGTATCCACCGGGTATCCCCGGTGGGCAGCACGATCCTATATTGATAGGGCACCCTCTCCTTGATGGCTGGGTCCAGGGCGCGCCGAGAGGTCTCCGCAGTCAACGATCGATCATCGGGATGGATCGTGAGGCGTATCTCCTCCACGGAGGGTTCATGGTCCGGGGCGAAGCCGAACATTGCCTTCGCCCTTGGCGAATAGGTCATCCGATCGGATGCCACGTCGAGATCCCAGATGCCAAGTTCGGCCGCATCGGTAGCGAGGGCGAGCCGCGCTTCGCTATCGCGTAATTGGGCCTCGGCCAAACGCTCGCCGGTGCGGTCGCGCAAAATCTTGACGAACCCCGCGACCGCGTTCTCATCGCGCAAGGGGAGAAGCTCACCGCTCGCCCAGAATTTCGCGCCGTCCCTGCGCAGGTGCCAGCGCTGATCCATCGCTCGGCCCTTGGATAGGGCGTTGGTCATCTCCACTTGCGGGGTGCCTGCTCGCCTGTCCTCGGGCGTGAAGATCATATCAGCGGGCTGACCCAGTGCTTCCTCTGCGGACCAACCCAGTATCCGCTCGGCGCCCTTGCTCCAAAAGGTCACGGTGCCCCGCAGGTCGGTAGTGATGATCGCGTAGTCGGTCGCGCTCTCCAGCACGAGGTCGGCTGTTCTGTTCACTGCTGCCCGCTCTCATTGCGCCGGCGTCGAATGCCGTACTGTGACGTACCATCGGCAATTCACCGGATCGTCCAGTCAATGAATAGTCCAGTACACGGGAATGCGGAAGGTTTAACGGCATAGTAGGCCCATCTGGACTATGGGGCATTCCGATGCACGGCCGTCGGGCGGTCGGATTTGCCGCGGCGTTAGTTGGGCGCCCCCGGAGCCGCTCATGTCGACACTATAGTGATGACTGGCGTGCAAAACGGGACGCTTGGCCGGCCAAGGATGCCGGCACCGGTCGAGACCGTTCCAAGGCTTCCTTCCTATAGCAGTCGATGTCGGGTAACCGCCGGTTTGAACTGGGGGGCGGTTTAGCAGAACCGGAAGAATTTCAGGATCGCCCTTGCGTCCCAGGATCCCCTATCCCATCTAACCGTTCGAACTGCTTGACGCGTGCCGCCACCTGCCGCACGACGAATTTCCGCCTGCCAAGTTCCAGCGACCCTTCCACTGCGCCAGATCGATCGAGCGCAGGGTCGAGTTTAGAATGGTGAGCCGAGACTTCGACTAGACGATTTTGAACGCCCCCCTCGCAGGCCGCATTGCCGCCTGACGCTCCACATCGGACCGAGGCGAATAAATGGCGCGACGAAAATCACCACAATCTCCTGACCATCAGCCTACCTGGCTCAAGGACGTTACTCCTCCCAAGCTTGAGCCTTGGCAGAAGCGGGTTGGGGAAGCACTCGCAGCATGGCTAGTGCGACAGGAACAACGAAAACGCTTGTGTTCCAAAAACGACTGTTATACACAAAAGAAACATCTCACGGTCGAGGCCGCCCCTGCTGGGCGCTCAGCCGACCACAGAGGAAGTTTCGAATGACCGATAACGTCAACGGCGGCATGCCACGCAAGAAAATAAAAAATCGGCGCGTCAAGGCTCCTCTTGCGGCTCCACCGACTGTGATCTCCAAGAAGGTAATTCCTTCCAAGGAAGCCATGGATGCTTCCATCGAATGGGGCGCCTCGGTTGTCATCTATGCTCGCTTTTCATCCCCAGGTCAGAGCGACGGCCTTTCGATCGAGGGGCAGAAGCGATCTGCGAATAACTATGCCCGTGAACAGGGATGGCGGATCGCGCGCGTCTTCGCCGACGAGGGGATCTCGGGCGCTACGCTCAACCGAGCACAGCTCCGCGCTCTGTTTGCGTACTTGCGCAAGCACCCCGGAACGATCGTTCTGATCGCCAGGGCAAGCAGGATGGCACGCGAGACCGACGTCTACCATGAGATCAAGAAGGAGACGAAGAACCTCAGATGTCGTCTCATCTTCGTCAACATTGGAGACGTCGGTGAGGATCAGGTCGCAGGCGAGATGGTGAGCGCCCAGAAGAACCGGCACGAGCTTGTGGTGGGAATGCGGAATGGGAAGATCGAGCATGCCTACGAAGGCAAAATCATCAGTAAGCACCGGTACGGCTACTTCATGGGCGTGGACAACCGTGCTCACCCGGATTGGAAGGGCGCCGCGTCGACGGTGAAGCGGATCTTCGAGGAGAGGAGGGATGGACATTCTCTCAAGCAAATTGCCCACGGCTTGAACCTCGACGATATCAACCCTCCCGCAGTGGAAAGAGGCGAGGAGCAAATTGGCGAATGGACCGACATGAAGGTTCATTGTGTACTTAAAGAGAAAAAATACATTGGCATTCTGGAGCAATCAACTCACGTCTACCCATGGGAAAGATTTGGTAAGTATTTCGACGTTGAGAGAGAGACTATCGAAATTGAAGCTCCATGGATGAGGATTGTCTCGGACGAACTTTTCTACGCTAGAAAGGGTCAGGTGCCTGATCGACCCAAGGGGAGCAAAGGGCCGAGCGACCCCTACATCCTCTCCAGCAAGGTAGAGGATCCCAGCTGCAATCACACGATGTATCCACTCAACAGGCGCGGCCATTACGTCATGCGATGCCGGCACAATTCTGTGGGCGTCGAGTGTCCGGAGGTGCGTTACGCCTATCCGATCTTCGAGACGATGGCGCTGGAGGTCGCGGAGTCTGTGATGGGTCTCCATGCCGAGACCGCGTTCTCGGATCGCATGATGGAGCTTCTACGCGCCGACTACGACCGCCTGCATAAAAAAGCACACGAACGTCAGCAACTCATTGACGACTTGGAGGAACGCGTTCAGGCCGCCGCCGCCGCCTTTTCGGAAGGCGCCAAGGAAGCACGCCGCAGAGGTGAAGATCTCGGAGATTTTCTCCTTCGCGCCCGCGCCTCCTCCATGGAAGAGGCCGCAGAATTGGCCGGACTCAAGGTCGGCCATGTGCCGGTTGATGAGATCCAGACGTTCGATGATCTCTATACTGACGTGAAAAAAACGATGCGGGATGCGCTCAAGGTTTTAAAGGCTCAAGTGCCCTTCAGACCGAAAGGCGATCCCACGGGCAGAGCGTTGGTCAGTGTCGTGTCCGAGCTCTTCCGCAAGGTGACGATGGTCAAGCGCTCCTTCGGCCGCTTCGATGTCACTTACCATGTCTCGGGTGCGGCCTGGGGCAGCCCGGACGTGACCATCGAGCGCACATTCGAAGACGTCTTGGTCTACGACAGTCTAGCACGAAAGGACTTGGCCAAGACGAACTTGGCAGCGGACGTCGAAGCCAAAAATCTGTACCCGGACAAAGCTTTCCTTGTGAGCTTGCAGCCACTCGAAGTCTGCGAACTGCGCTTAGGGGGCTGGCTGAAGGATGGAGTTTTCGCCGTCATCCTGTCCGTGAAGTTCGGCATTACGCTGCGCAAAGCGTCAGAGGGCGTCGGCCTGAACTCCCACCAGTTCGTCGTCCTGAGGACTTACCTCAGAACCAAGGACGGCGTGCGCTTGCACCAGAGGATCTCCGAAATCCTTTCGATTCCCATTCGAGAATACAACTACGGCAAGAAAGGCTTCGTCCGCACCATGCGGGAGCGCTGGATCGAAGACCGGCATCCCCTCCTGCGCTACGCACTCGCCGACGCGACAACCGGGGTGACGCGGATCCCGGACCGTGACTGGGACGCTTTGATCGCCGATGGCATCGCCGCGGACAAAAAATCACTTGTCGGACGGCAGGGCAAGGACGACCGCCTGGCTTTAGAGGCTCTCATGTATGTCGTCCGCGAAAACGAAAGGATGGAGCAGCTTCCGGACGGCTATTGCAAGGCTACCATGATGCAGCGTCTCGTCAGGCACATCGATGGATCCGGCCTTGTCGGTCGTCTCACGGTTTGTCTACTTGCAGCTCAGGGAGCGAGGGATCTCCCTGAGCCAGAGCAAGTACCCCCGCTCCGTAATAGCGAAACAGTCCACGTGAACAAGCGGGGGCCGAACGCTCCCAAGACCTACGACGTGACGAAGGTGAAGCCGGGCCGCAGGCCAGCCATGGGAATTAGGCTGGCCGCCTTGGCGGAGTACAACGCGAAAAAAGGCAAGGAGACGAAGAATGCAGATTGAAATGGTCTCGCAGGCCTACGACGAGCTCAAGGCCCTTAAGCTCACGCCTTCCATCCGGCTGATCCGGGAGCGGGTCGGCTACGGATCGATGGGAGACATCAACCGACTGCTCAACCAGGTCAAAGAAGAGCGTAGCGACGAAGCTGCAGTGGCAGCGGCATTGCCCGACCACATCGCTCAGCGAGCTGAACGTTTCATGCTTCAGCTGTGGGCAGTCCTGAAGGCGGAGTCAGACGAACAGGTGAAGTTGGCGACCGCGTCCGCCGAAAAGAAAGTTCAGGAAGCCCAGCAGACTCTGGACGGCACTCTGGCTGAAGCCGACCAAATGCAGTTGGAAATCGACCGCCTCAAGGTTTGTGTCGAAGAGTTGCAATCCGAGCTCCAATTCGAACGAACCCTGCTCACGGATCGCAACCGTGACCTAGCCGTGGCCGAGGGGCGTCTGGTCGATCAAGCGCGGCGCGCAGCAGTACTCCAGCGCTCACTCGACCTGGCTCTGTCGGGCGACAATCCCGCTCGCCCCGAACTGCCAACGGTCAAGGAGGCCACACCAGCGCAAGTAACGAACGTCTTCGAGGTGGTGGCAAGCAACATTAGGGAAGGTGTGCCGCTCAACGAAGGTAATCTTGGGGATCTCCTGGGCTTGGTTAACGAGTCTACTATGGTGGTGTCCATGTCCATTGATGGCTTGGTGCATTCGGGATTGTTGGTCCGGGACGCTATGGGCGGATTGGCGCTGCCACCCGAGCAAGCGCCACCGTCCAAGAGCAGGGTCAAGCCTGCGGCTCGTCGAGGTAACAACAGCTAGTTCTGCAATTCGCGTTTGCGCCTGAACATGTCGATCGCGCCGGCGACCTGGTGAATACCACAGGTTGAAAGCGCCTTGCTGTGCTCGTCGAACCAGGCGCCCGCCAAACCCTCGTCAGATTTCTCGAGGACGACCCGCCCGGTCCAGTATGCCGCTGACACCCTGGCCCCCAATGCTGCTAGATTTGGCTTCGCAGCTTTGAGGATGCTTCTCAGGGCCACTTCCAGCATGCGCAGATCGCCCTCCGCTCTAAACCCCTCCCATGCGAAGTCCCAGGCGTGCATTGCGTAGCGATACGTAGCGCTATCTTCAGGATTTCTTCCCATGGCCACCAAGGCATCCGCGGCTCGGTGCCTGAAATGCCAGTCCAGATGAATGCCCCGATGTGGGGCTCTGGGAAGTCCTGACAGCCATATCAGCACGTCGCCGGTTCTGGGCGATATCACCAACCCGGGCGGGCACGTAGGACGCCAGATTTCGCCATCTATTACGATGAGTTTGTCCATCCGCAGCTGCAGATGCGCCCGATGGGCGTGCTCATCCTCCCTCGCGGTCCAGAACCTCGGGACCATTGAGGGCCCCATCTGCGCTTCATGCAATGGCTCTTCGGGAGCGGTGAAGACGGCGTCCAGTGCAGCGGGATTGTCACCCCAAAAGTTGTGCAGATTTCGTTCGCTGACCAGCGTTTCGCGATCCGGAGTGTGGAACTGCTGGACAAGAGCGGGCAAACCCTCCGGATCCAGCACCCGGCGGTACATCCGTGCCCCGGAGGTACGCAGCTCGTGGGTATGAACCCCGACTTCGACGTAGCAAGCTACCGGAGCATCGCTTGTCGCTACCTTTGTTACGGTGAAGGGCCCGTTGTCGAACACTATGTCGAAGCGGTATCCTTGGCGGGATCCGTTTCGAAGGCTTCGCAGGCGTGGATACGTCATCCACACTACGGTTCGATCAATGGTCATCTACTTTAAACGCAATGGTGTGGACGAGGGCGCCCAGCCGGAAAGGCTCCATAGTCCGCTTGCGGACAGGGTCGGGCGCGACCACTGAGGCCGCGGAAACTGCCTCGACGGTCAGCTTCCCGCCGTGGACGACGACCATTCGGCCTTCGCCAGCGCTTGGATCGACGATAAGGAGTCTGCCGCTCTTCGTCGGGTCGATAATGGCGTAGGCGCGCCCCTTCAAGTGGACCAGGTTGAAAGGCAGAAGAAGCGCAGGAACAGCCAACCTCGTCTGAAGCAGGACTATCCTGTCGCTTTCGATGGCGAGAACTGGCATGCCGGCGGCCTCGCTCCTGAGCCAGCTCCACGCGTTGCCGTCCATGCTCACAAGGCGACCGCCGCTTGCCCTGAGGTCCTTCCACTGCGTAGCAATCGTCTCGGTCTGCGGCAGCTCGCCGAGCAGCACGTATTCGGGCCTGATGCCGAACGCCAACGCGTAACCAATCAGTCGTTCGATGGGAACAGGATTGTAGCCAGCTTCGTGCGAGGCATATGTCGCCCCGGCCCATCCCATAGCCTTCGCCGCAGCTGCCGCGGTACGATATCCCCTGTCCAACCGAACTTGGCGAAGGCGCAATGTCATTTCCGAAAGCTCGGGACCATCCGACGCGTCGTCCTCGATTGCGTCGATCACGCGGGTAATGCGCTCGGCCAGTTCGTCCAACGGTGTGATGGGTTTTGCGGAACGAAGGAAATCGACGCTTGTTCCGAACACGGAGACTGCGGCATGGACGAGTGCGTTGCTCAGCCCGTTCTTTCCGTTCTCAGAAGCGCGATACGTGGTGTGCGGTATGCCCAAAGCATCCGCGCCATCTTTGCCAACCACATAGCCCGCTGCCAGTCTTGCCGCTTGCAGTCGAGTGGCACCCTGCGCCATGTCGCCTCCCACTGAATCCCCACCGTTTTGGCTTAGTGGAATTGGATTACGATTGGAAGCTCGCCGACTCGGTCTCATATGGCCACCGGGTGCCGTTTTGAGTACCGATTGCTGCCAGAGGAAAGGGGCCGGGACAGTGCAGCCGGGTCGAATAGGGGTTGGGCAACTAGTTCCGATCGACCTACGAGTCGGCCAAAAAATCCAGTTACAGCAAAGCTTTGTGTAGTACACTCTAGTTGCGGGCCTCCATATTGGTGCCTGAGCAGTCACCAGTATGTTCGACATTGAACTAGAGAGTGCCGGCCTAGCTTCCGCGCTTGCCGTTCTTGGCCTTCAGCCACCATGCACGTGATCGCTGCGAAGCCAACAGGTTCACTCCATCTCTCGGATGGCTACTCCCTGGCCGGTTTCGTTGTCGAAGAAGCGGACGCCGTGCCTCTCGAATCCACCCACGATATCATGAACGGTCCGCTCGATCAGCTGACTATCGCCACGCTCAAGCCTGCCCATGGTGGCACGCCCAACGCGGCAGTGCGTCGCTGCTTCTTCCAGCGTCCATCCAAGCAGCGCCCGTGCAGCCCGGAACTGTCGTGCGCTAACCGTCTGGACTATTTGCGTGGTCGATTCCATCTTGGCATTGTCGCTTAAGCTGACCTCCGGTCAACTCGCATCCGAAACATACTCCTCGAAAATAAATCCAAAATACTCCTGCAGAGGGGTTGAAAACGTTCTTCGGCTCTCCCATCTGGCTGTCACCGCACCTCTCGCATGCCGCTACATGCCGCATGACGCCTTCAGCGACAGCGACGCCTTGTTGCGACGCACGTTCGAGAGCTTTCAATTGCAATCCAATCAGACCGACCTCACAGCCCGGCAGCGGGCCGCCTTCGGCATGCCCGGCAGCTCGGCGAGAATTCGCTGCCTCCGTGCTCGCGACAAGGCACGCCGCATCCGATACCTCCGCACAAGGGGAGGCGCCCATGGACATTGATCAGGACCAGATGGGCGATGACGTGGAAGAAACCGTGGAGCTACCCGTCGTCGTCAGGGGTCGCTCCTCGGGCCGAATCCTGCCCCTCGCCATGCTCGAAACAACCTTGGGCTCCCGAATTCGGGCATTCACCGAACGCGCGGGCCTGTGTGTGGTCATTCGCGTCAAGTCCATCGAGTGGGTCGAACCCATCGCCGCTGCTGCGAAGATCATGGCGCACTGGAGAGTGGTGATCGATGGCGACGGTACACCGCGAGCCCAAGATCAGGCCGTTGCCGAAGGGTTGCGTCGGTTGGCAGCGGGCGAACGCATCCTCTGCGTGATCCCGGAGAACCTTCCGGTTCCGCCCAAGTTCATGGCCGCTGCCGACATGGTGCTGCACGTCGATCGCATCGCCTTGTCCGACGTATCCAAGGCCATCAAGCTGACCACCAACGCTTGGCCAAGGGGACTGAAGCAATCGGACGTCGAAGGCATCGAGTTGCCTCAGGCGATCTCGGCCATCCGAGTCGGGGCAACTCCGGCGCAGTGCGTTCGTCGTCTACGGGGATCGAAGTCCGCCGTTTCCGTCGACCCGCTGGTGGCAAGTGCGCCACCACTTTCGCAACTCGCTGGCTATGGCGAGGCCCAGGCGTGGGGAGGACGGTTGATCGCCGACCTCGGGCGCTGGCGTGCCGGTCAACTCGATTTCTCGAAAATCCAGAAGAATGCAATCCTCGCCGGCCCGCCAGGAATCGGCAAGTCAACCTACATGCGGAGCTTGGCAAAGTCGGCTGAATTGCCGCTCTTTGTATCGAGCGTGGGCACGCTTTTCGCGACCACCTCGGGGTACCTGGACTCCGTCATCAAGGGCATCGACGCCCTGTTCGCAGGAGCCAGCGCCGCCGGCCCCGCAGCAATCGTCTTCTTGGACGAGCTGGAAGGGTTTCCGCGGCGGGATCAAATCGAGCCTCGCCATGCCTCCTGGTGGACTCCCGTCGTGAATCACGTTTTGACCACTTTGGATTCGGCGCTCTCGTCTTCCACCCGCAATCTCATCGTCGTGGGCGCCACCAACTATCCTGACAGACTCGACCCGGCGCTGACGCGCCCAGGCCGATTGGACAGAATCCTTTGGATTTCGCACCCGGACGAAAAGGCGCTGGAGACGATCTACCGACAACATCTCGATGGAGAACTGTCTGACATCGATCTATCCGGCGCGGTCGCGATCTCGGTCGGATCGACCGGCGCCGACGTGGCCGGCTTCGTCAAGGGTGCCCGCGGGCGTGCGCGGCAGGACGGACGTGACGTCCAACTACAGGATCTCGTCGACGAGATCTGCCCACCCAGCACCATGACGGCCGACGACCTGTGGCGAGCATGCGTCCACGAATGCGGACATGCACTCATCTCCACGCTGCTCGGCACTTCCGAGATCAAGAGCATTGCGGTCATCGGCGGGAACGCCCGAGGCGGCAGGGTCGTGCATAAGGCGTCCACCTCGGCGCATATCGCCAGTGCCGAGAGACATGAGGCAACGGCCACGCAAATGCTCGGTGGCAGGGCTGCCGAGCAGGTCGTCTTTGGAAATGTCAGTGGGGGCGCGGGGGGCGCGAACGATTCAGACTTGGCGAAGTGCAGCGGTCTCATCGCTGCGGCCCACCTATCCTACGGTTTGCGCGACTCGCTGCTCTATCTCGCCGAACCAGAGGATGCCTTGACCGTTGCACGGCGCTTTCCAAGCCTGATTGCAGTCATCGGGAAGGAAATGGAAGGGCTGCATTCCAGGGCAGTGGAGTTGCTGACAGACCACAAGGCCGAACTCCTAGCAGTGGCCGGGCATCTGCGTCAGCAGCGCGTCATGTCCGGTGAGCAATTCGCTGTCCTGCTGGACGAGGCTCGTACTAAGGGAGGGCGCCCCGATGCGTGAACAGCTTTTGGATGTGCTGGAAAGGCTGGTTCGAGTCAGGTCAGCGTTGGGCGAGGCGGCCTTCGAAAGGGCCTGCATGCAAGCCCGCATCGCCATCGGTCGATCCGTGCTCGCAGAGGCCACCGCCTCGGTAAAGCGTGTCCGCTCTTTCCAAACTAAGAGAGATAGGGATCAGAACCTTTCGTTAACCACGAACAGACAAGAAGATACTATTTAGCTCATTTGACCTGTTTAGTATCATCCGTGTCTGCTAAAGGCGGGGTGTCGACAATGCCGTGCAGTTGGAAAGAGGCTTTACGCATGCATGTCCATCTTGGGCATCCGTGGCGATCCGCAAGTCAGTCCTGGGTGATCCCATGCTCCGCACAGAAACCACCAGAGTCCCTAATACCGTAGAATTCCATTCCGATGCCCGCACGGCCAGATTGTTCGCTGAGCACCGCAAGCTCGAGAACCTGGCGCGTAACATCGCAAACGCGCATCCCAAAGTGTTCCTGATGGGCACCGATCCGGTCGTCGATCAACTGGCGTTCAGCATGGGCTTTCCGCCCACCGACCTGGTGGTTCTCAGGCTTTCCGTCGCCGGCAGATCGGTCACCGCGATCGCCGTCCACGCCCGGGTGTGGCTCAGCGCGGATGCCAAATCACGCGCAATCGAACTCAAGCGCGAATCGCGTCGTGCCGGAACGACATGCATCCTCGTGCCCCACAAATGGCTGAAGGCCGGGGTGCGCAGCTCGGTGGCAAGGACCATCTCCCGTGCCCGCAATGTCCGTCACTCAAGAGCGCAGATGAACAAGATCTTGGAGCATCTGCGCGAGGCGCGCATCAGCACCATTGCGGAGGCTGCGGGTGTGCTGGATGACCACGAAGACCCGATTGCGGTGGTGCTCGCTCTTGCGTCGCAAGGATTTGTCGACCTCGACCGTCGTGCGCCGCTGAGCGGCAGCACTTGGCTGTCGACGCGTTTTTGAGAGCGGGAGGCACACATGAGACAGCTCTCCTCCCTGATCCACATGTCCAGACGCGCGGCAAACGGCGAAGCGGTCGATATCGCCGCGACATCGGCGCTCGGCATGGCGATGGCCGAAGCCATGCTTCCATCCCGAATTCGGCGAAGGCTGGCGGGTGCCGATCCATACGGTCTCATCGTCCTGGTGCCGTCCACGCAGCATGTCGAGATCGTTGCCGACGCGATCGAACGGTTGCTACCCGAGCAGGAAGAGGTTTCTACCCTGTTGGGCGAGCCGACCCTCTTTGCTGCCAACGCACTGGTGGATGCCTTGGCACAGCGTCGGCATGCAGTCGCAGTAACGACGACGATCGACTGCGTGCCCGCATCGTTCAAGGCTTTGGCGGACGACATCGTGACGTTCCGCCTCCACGACCTGCCGATCGTCCGGCGAACAGTCCGCCAAGTCCTCGGGGTGCGAGCGTCGTTCCCGAAAGGCTTCCTGGTCCATCCGAATCCGGAGGTTCTATGCCGATGCATCGTGCCCGGTCTGGCTTCAACCAAGGTCGTGATGGCGCTGGCACGCCTGGGTGAAACCACGCGCAATAGGTCCGGAGAAATCCTTCCGCACATGCGCGAGTGCGTCGAGTTCGGCAACGCGCGTGAGTGGGCGTTGGCTGTGATGAACGATATCGACGCATGGCGAGCGGGAGAGCTCTCGCCGACCGAGCTGGACACCGCCTGCCTGCTGGTGAGCCCGCCCGGGCACGGTAAGACGCGTTTCGCTCGTACGTTGGCCGACTCCATGGGTGCGCCACTCATTGAGATCACGGCCGGTAGCGTCTTCACCGGCGCCGGCCACTTGGGCGACGTGCTCAGTTCCATTCGGGGCCAGTTCGCAGCAGCATCCGAGGCCGCACCTGCAGTCCTTCTTCTCGATGAGTTGGATTCATTCTCGCGACGAGACATGCCCGACAAAAATCGGATGTTCATCTCTTCCATGGTCAACGAACTGCTGACCCAGCTCGACGGCGCAAGCGCGAGACGCCCAGGACTGGTCGTAATCGGTGCCACGAACTTCCTGGACGCCATCGACCCGGCCATCAGGCGGCAAGGTCGGCTCTCGAAAACTTTGGAACTCCCCATTCCCGATGAAGCGGGAGTGGAGCACATCCTGCGTGTGCATCTCGGTGGCGAATTGGCCGAAGAGAACCTCGACGAAGTCGTCCGTCTGGCAACGGGGGCCACTCCCGCCGCGCTCATGGGTATGGTCCGCTCGGCCAAGCAGTCCGCCCGGTTCGCCAAGCGGGCACTCCTCCTGCCTGATCTCCTCGACCAACTGTCGGCAAACCACCAAGAGGACCAAGGCCTCCTGAACAGAGTCGCGCTGCATGAGGCCGGCCATGCAATAGCATGCCTGCTTCTGCCCAACGGTCCCCAGCTCCGCCGTTTGTCGCTGCTCGGTTCGGATGGCAGCCACGGGCACGTCGTCACAGCAAAGCTGCCAGGAGCGAACACCCGACCGGCGATCGAGGGCCGCATCATGATGCTGCTCGCGGGTAGAGCGGCGGAGGCACTCATCCATGGCGAGAATGATCTCAGTGATGGGGCCGCCGAGGACCTGAGAATGGCAACCCGATTGGCCGCGATGATGCGCGCCCAATTCGGCATGATGGGGGAACTTGCGCACTATGGCAGCCTGGAGCAGCGAATGCTGCAGGACGCCGCCTTTGCCGAAGCCATAGAAAATGAGCTTCGACGTTTGAACGACCATATCGCCCAGGCGCTGGCCGGCTGCCGGCTGCACCTCGTCGCGCTGGCTGCCGAGCTGGTGGAGAAACGCGTCCTGACCAGCGGTGAGGCTCTCAGGATCACGCAAGCCGTTGAGGACGAAAGGGCGGCTGAGATTGAGCCGCTGGAGCCCCGTGCTGGCCAGTTGCCCACATTCCCTTGAGCCATCGGCCGTTGCACGACGAGGACTCAAGCCCTGACTCGGATGGAGAAAGTACGGTTCAGTACCGTACCGCTACAAATCTTTGGAGGCATCATGAGTGCAGAAATTGCTTCGTTGGAACGCGTGCGCCAAGCGGCCGATGCACTTCGACGCAGGGGCGTGCGGCCGACCGCCGACCGCATCATCGAGACCATCGGGGGCGGTGGCAAGTCGACCGTGCTCGAGCATCTGCGCGTGCTGCGCAATGCGCCGCCGGAGAATGAGGACCTGCCGAGTTCGGTGATCGAGCTGATCAGGGGAGGGATCGAAGACGTATATCGAGCTGGCCGGGCAGCTGAGGCCGAGAAGGTCCGCGCGGGAACGGAACGCCTGCTTCAGGTGGTCGCCGAGCTGGATGCCCAGGTTCAGGAACTGGTCGACGACAATGCCCGCTCCGAGCGGCACGCCGGCAAGTTGGAAATCCAGGCGGCTCACGCCGCGGAAGCACAAAACGAGATGTCGGAACGCCTGCTGGAGGTCCAGGTCGAGAACGGTTCGCTCAAGGAACAACTTGCCGCGGCCCGTGCGACGGCGAGCGAGGAGTTGCGCAGCGCGCTCGGCAGGGTGGAAGACATCGTGCGTTCTGCCGCACGACGCGACGGTCCCGATGCGGGGCTGGAGGGGGAAGTCTCGGCGCCCAACAAGCAGGACCCAAAGTAACGGACGGTCCCCCAGACGTGTCCAGAATAGGTGCTGCTAATAGTCGATTAGGAGAAACCCGGATATAAGTGGACTAGATATCGCAAGGGCCTCATCATGCTCCTTTACCATTACACCGCCGGCGAGAACCTGCGCGGGATCGCCAAGGAGGGACTGACCGTGGGCGACGTCCCGACAGACCTTATCAAGTCCAAGGGGCGCATCGGCGTATGGTTCACCACGTCGAAGAACGCGGACGGTCATGGTTTGGATGGCAGCAAGGTGGACAAGACGAGGTTCAGGCTCGCCGTCGAAATCCCTGAGACTCCGCTTCTCGTTCGTTGGTCGGAATGGGCAAAGACCAACGTCACTGCCTTCACCCGGAAGCGATTGGATGATGCGATCGATGGTCACAGCGGGTCCGCTGACTGGTGGGTATGTTTCGGCTGGGTACGTCCCGATCAGATCGACAACGTTTTCGACATGGCCACCGGGGAGGAATTGCCGGACTGGCACCTCGCATGGCCCGAGATCAACAGCCGGCCCGGGATCCCTTTCCGACAACGCGATGCATGGCAGCGACGGATGTTGAAAGAGATCAAACGGGCGGCAGGTCGCGCCTAGCTGCAATCGCTGGTGACTGAGGAAGAGGCCCTATCGTATTTTGCGCTGATCGTGGAAAACCGGGGCCTGCGCCGTCCGCCACATCGAGATGATCGGGCGGCATCTTCTAGCGAGTGCGAACGGCGACGCTCCTTGGCTACAAAGGCTTCGATGCGCCGATTTAGGCGATCCAGCGGGACGATTGGCTCCACCTCGTCGGTTACGGCACTGCTCACGGACGCCAACGTCTTCATGCGCTGCTGCTTCGAAACCGCGATGCAGGCGATCAACGAGTCGGCGTTCCCCGCGAATGTAGACGACTCGGAATCGGCTTTGAAGCGACTGCTCAGACTGGTGCAGGTCGCGTCCAATCCACACCTGGTGGATGAATCCTATACTGCCCAGCCAGGCAAGTTCGGAAAACTGTTCGAACTCGTGCAGAGCGCGGTCGCAGCGGGCGACAAGATCATCGTCTGGACCAGCTTCGTTGACAATGCCGATTGGCTCGCGGCCGAATTGGCGTCGTTCGGTTCGGTGGTGGTGCACGGGCGAACCGACATCGAGACCCGAAATGCAGCAATCAACTCGTTCAAGCAAGATCCAGGGGTGACCGTCCTGGTGGCGACGCCCGGAGCGGCCAAGGAGGGACTGACCCTGACGGTTGCCAACCATGCCGTGTTCTACGACCGGTCTTTCAGCCTGGACGACTATCTCCAGGCTCAGGATCGCATCCACCGGATCTCGCAGAAGCAGACCTGCTACGTGTGGAATCTCATCGCCGAGGACAGCATCGACGAATGGGTGGACGCGCTGTTGGGAGCCAAGCGCCTGGCAGCTCAGCTGGCGCAGTCGGACATAAGTGCTTCCGATTACGCTGGCGCGGCGAACTACGACTTCGGGCGCTTGATCGCCGAAATACTGAAGGGGGACAACGATGGATAGT
>TARA_R110002124_G_scaffold103270_3_pt1 | contig 63899 bp, 50 predicted proteins | sample TARA_R110002124 | Tara Oceans TARA_R110002124 (sample SAMEA4397445) | marine metagenome | biome: Polar Biome; feature: [SRF] surface water layer (ENVO:00010504); material: water (ENVO:00002006), including particulate matter (ENVO:01000060) such as... | depth 5 m | reverse complement strand
GTTTCTTTAATGATATCTCCACGACCCATCAGAGTATTATGCAATTGGACACATGCAAATTCGTGTTCACCAGATGCTTTTTCAATATTAACGCTCTGTGCTGTATTGAAATTTTGGTATAATGGATAAGCATTAACACCAGTTTGCATTTCTATTTTTTGACCTGCAGTTCTACCATAACCAAATGCCATACCGACAGAACCTTTAGCCTGTCCTGGTTGAATAATTACTGGCACATTAGAAACTGTGACATCATTAACCGTGACATTTGCATAACTACCATTAAGACCTCCATTAGCAACATTTTTATGTACAAAGCCCATAGCATCAGCATCAGCATTAGATACTGTAAGGTAATTATCCCAAGATGTTCTTGTTATAGGATCAGGGAATTCTTGTAACCAAGGATTATTTGCTTGTTGACCATCACCTAAACCAACTTTAGTATAAAGTGATAATTCCATAGCACTGCCTTTAACAGATGCTGCTAAATCTCTTGCAGCATTTCCACTCGGCGTTTTAACTTCTTCTTCTGTATTTAATGAAGCAGAAGCTTCTGTAGTTACTGTGTTTGATGCTATAAAAACACCATCTTGAACAGCTTCATTAAATGAAGAACCATTGAGAATATCAGCAGTCCAAACCGATTTAAGATAATCTCTATATGATGTGCCATTTCCATTCCATGCTAAAAGCACTTCTTGAAATTGTTTTGTATCAAATAATGGTCGAATAGTTGGTTGCATCATTGAATAATGACCAGACTTCATTTCTACATCACCCCAAGATTCTAGGTAGTGAGGTGCTGCTGCTATATATTGACAATTTGTTGACGTCTCATCTTGTTTCATTGAGAACGCAATAGATAAATCTGTTTTCGCTAAACCTTCAGCAAAATCATTAGCGTTTGGCAATGAATATATTGGGTTAACACCATTCATAATAATAGCTCCAACTTTACCTGCCTTCATATCAGAAACTAATTGCATGACTGCATTATCGTTTCCTTGTCTTGTTTTTATTGTAGTCTTAGGATCAAATGCTTTACTATTTAAGTATTCATTTAATTCTAAAACAACAGCTTGTGCATTTACATCTTGAATGCCAGTAACTACAACTGCATTACTGCCTGCTAAACTTAATTCTTTAGCTGCAGCCTTAATTGCTTTATCTAATCCTTCAGGAAGATTTACATCACCTACCGAATTCCCAGTAACGTAGCTATATAATTTAGCTAATGCTAATTTTTGCTCACTTGGCTTTAACGGTACACGCATATCCGCATTTGCTCCGGATAACGACATATTAGATTCAAACTGTATATGTCTAGACATTTTTCCATGATCCGGAACCCGTTTAGTTGAGTAGCCCGAATCAAATCCTCCACCATGCCAATCTCCTAAGAAGTCTGCACCAACAGAAACAATAGTCATTGCTTTAGAGAAATCATAATTAGCAAGACCTCTTGAGCCGTATTTGGCTTGATAAGCATCTAAGCCAGCTGATTCTGAAATAGCATCATAAGTTACATGACGCACATTACCATACTTTTCTTTAAACTCTGCAATTAATTTATGTGTAGATGGACTTGCTAAAGTTTGTGTTAAGAATACAACTTCCTTGCCGTCTTTTAGTCCATTTAATTTAGAAGTCGTTTCAGACATAAATGTATCCCAAGAAATAGCTGTCTCACCTTTCATTGGCGATTTAACCCTAAGACTATCATACAGCCCTAAAACTGAAGCATTTACTCTAGCGTTTGCAATACCATTAGCACCAGCATCAGTATTGTTTTCAATCTTAATTGGCCTTCCTTCTCTAGTCTTCACTAAAACACTAGCAAAATCAAAACCATCTGCAATTGTTGTTGCATAATAGTTGGCCACACCAGGAACAATCTCTGTTGGTTGCACTACATAAGGAATTGATTTAATTACCGGCCCTTCACAAGCTGCTAAAGACGCAGCTGCTGTACTAAAACCAACGTATTTTAAGAAATCACGACGCGATGTAGATGAAGATTCTAATACTTCTTTATCTCCTAAAAATTCATCTGTTGGAATTTCTTCCACAAATTCATTTTGTTGTAGCGTCTCAACAATAGAGCTATTTTCGTTTAGCTCTTCAACACTTTTCCAGTATTTCTTGTTTGATGACATATAATTCTGAATTACTTCTTATTATTTTTTCTGTTACACTTTGACTACGCTCAGTGTGACAGTAATTTTTAATTTATTTTTCTCCTTATCAGAGATTCCCGATTTCTCGGGAATTACTAAAACTCTCGTTTTAGTAATGACACTTACCACATTCTAATCCGCCCATCTGTGCCACAGTTAACTGATCAACTCCATACTTCTTTGATAGTTCTTTATGAATTTTAGTATAGTATGCGTTGTCTTTAACTTTTATATTTGTTTCTCTATGGCAGCTAACACACCATCCCATTGTTAGTGGTGCGTGTTGGTGCATTATTTCCATTTCCTCTACAGGGCCATGACAGGTTTGACATTCAATCCCTCCAACTATAACGTGTTGTGAGTGATTAAAATAAGCAAAATCAGGTAAATTATGGATTCTCACCCACTTTACAGGTTGTGAATCTCCTGTATAAGCCTGTTCGTCGTCACTCCACCCAGAAGCCGCATATAATTTTTTAATTTCCTCGTCATAAAACTCTTTACTGTATTCTGCTGTTGTTTCGCCACTGTATTCATAAATAGATTTATGGCAATTCATACAAATATTTAATGAAGGAATGCCAGATGTTTTACTAGCTCTCGCGGAAGAATGACAAAATTTACAATCAATTGCGTTATCTCCTGCATGAATTTTATGAGAGAAATGTATGGGTTGCACTGGCTCATAACCTTGGTCTATACCAATTTGCATAAAATAACCATATACAAAATAACCACTTGCGAGCAAAAAGAATATTACAGCTACTAGCACTAAGAATTGATTTTGAACAAATACCCTCCAGATAGGAATACGTTTTTCGCTGATTGCCACATCAATACCTTTAGCTTCCGCAAAACGATTTAATGTGCGTTTTACTAAAACCAAAGCCATAGCCAATAAAGCAAATAACACAGCTAATGCTCCAAGTATTAAATTATTTGAAACACCTCCAGATGTTTGAGCCTGTGCTTCGGAACCAGCAACTGGTACTATTGGCTCGGGTTTAGGCTGAGCAGTGTAGGCTAAAATATCTGAAATATCTTGATCCGAAAAACCTGGATAAGGCGTCATTGGAGTTCCGTTATACTCATTATAGATTTTATTAGCATAAGCATCACCTGCTTTAATTAAAGCAGAACTGTTACGCATCCAAGACTTAAGCCATTCCCTATCTAAACCTTGCTCTTCTGCTAGTCTTGCCTCTACATTACGTAAAGCAGGACCAGTCATTGCCTTATCTAATTTATGACAAGCAGCACAGTTAACATTGTATAAGGATTTCCCATTAACAGGGTCACCTTCTTGAGCATTAAGTGAGGTTGAAAACGTAAGTAATAAAATAAAACCGAGATGAAGAATCTTTGAGGTTATATTACGGTAGATCACCTGTTTCATATTGTTGGTTGAATTATCTTCTAAACTTTGGTACGCTTTTTTCATTCAATAAAGAAAAAACATGTTTATAAAAACTCATGCAAAAGTAATATTTAAAGTCGATTTTCGAAATGTTAGCGAACTGTTAATGCTTAATTTATAGTAATTCTAAATAACATTTTTTAGCGACTTACGTTGAATATAAATATCTTTACATTTAAATACAGAATTATGACATTTAAAACCAACTATTTAAGTATAGTAATATTACTTATCTCGATTTCCCTTACAGGTAATGCACAGCAAGGCAAGGTTAATGTTAGTCAAGACAGTGATATTGATAAATTATTAGAATATAAGAAGGATATTAAAACCACAAAGGTTTATAAAATCCAAGTATTTGATAGTACAGATCCTGATAAGGCACAAAGAGAGAAAGCTAATTTTTTAAATGCTTTTGGTCAATGGCCTGTAGAAATAGTTTGGAACACTCCAAATTATAAAGTTTGGGTAGGTAATTTTGCAACACGATTAGAAGCTGATCGTGCTTGGGCGAAAATTAAAAAGAAATATATGTATGCTATTATTTTTCAACCAAAGTTGGATAAAAATTGATTGCTTTTTAAGGTGTTTTTAATTTTCTTCTTACTGTATTTATAAGTCGAGGAATAAAAGGTCTTCGTTTTACAAAAATTTTTCTTTTATCTTTATTGTAATCTTCATAATTACATGTCACTAATTCCTTAGGGACATTGGTAAAGCTATTATTAGAACCATGCATGCTATAATTGCAAATAGCGTAATTTTTATTGTCTTTATTTTGGATATTGAAAAAGGGGGAAGAATCATTAAAGGTTCTTACTGAAATATCACAACTATCGACGATATACATTTCTATGGAGAATAGCAAATAGTTGTCTTTTATATCACCTAGTAGTTCTGGGTACTTTGTTTTTGAATGAAACTTAGAATTACTAATTTTATAATTTCTATCGTTAGTGCAATAAAAAACTGAGTTGTAATTGAAACTACTTAATTTTTTTAGCATGACTTCTTCATTCATGCTGTCGTTCAATTTTTTATTCAAACGATCACCTCGTCTTAGATGCAATCCTATGACAGGTTTTTCTAATCTATTTAATATTTGATCACCTATGTCTTTGATATGTTGCGGAGCTGAAACCAAAGGCACTACAAACTTTACACCAACACCATGATATAATTTAGCCAAACTAAAGGCTTTGTATGTCTTTTTTAAATTCCAGAAATTATCATCTTTTAAATTTCTAACTACTAAAGTTTGAGTAGAATTATAATCAAATGGTTTATCTTCAATATTCAAAATAGCATTAGATTCTATGCCTTTTTCTATTTCTAAAAAGTGATGTTCAAGCATAAATTCAACATCTATTTTATCTATACTGAGATACGCATCAATCAAATAACTTTCTAGAGGTTTCCCATTATTGTGCTGAGAACCTAATTGAAATTTTGGGATAACTGCTATTCTATTACTCAATTTCGCTTCAGCCAACAAAATCAATAAGCAAGATCTTCGGTCTAATAAACCTTCACCATATTTTTTAGATGCTTTATAATAGAGATATTTCATTGATAAACTTTCAATTATTAAGTTTTAAATCTAATAAAAAAAGCGACCAATTGGTCGCTTTTTTATAATTCTATAAGTTGTTATTTCAACTTTTTCTTAACTTCTACTTCTTGGAAAGCTTCTATAACATCACCTTCGACAATGTCATTATAGCCTTTGATTTGCATACCACAATCGTAGCCTTTAGCAACTTCTTTAGCATCATCCTTAAATCGTTTTAAAGCTTCAAGTACACCTGTATAAACAACTACACCATCTCTAATAATACGGATTCCAGAATTTCTAAAGATTTTACCATTCATAACCATACAACCTGCGATATTTCCTACTTTAGAGACTTTAAATATTTCTCTAATTTCTGCTGTACCTGTAACTTCTTCTTTAACCTCTGGAGACAACATACCTTCCATCGCATCTTTAAGGTCGTTAATGGCTGCATAGATAATAGAATATGTTCTAATATCAATTTCTTCCTTATCTGCAATTGTTCTTGCATTGCCTACAGGTCGAACATTAAATCCGACAATAATAGCGTCTGAAGCTGTTGCTAATAACACATCACTTTCTGTAATGGCACCAACACCTTTATGTATAATATTAACTTGAATTTCTTCAGTAGATAATTTTTGGAATGAATCTGTTAAGGCTTCAACAGAACCATCTACATCACCTTTAAGGATTATATTTAACTCTTGGAAATCACCAAGCGCAATACGTCTTCCTATTTCATCAAGTGTGATATGTCGTTGGGTTCTAACCGATTGCTCGCGTTGTAATTGCGTACGTTTTGTTGCAATCTGTTTCGCTTCACGTTCGTCTTCAAATACATTGAACTTATCACCTGCTTGTGGTGCTCCATCTAGACCAAGAATAGATACTGGAGTTGCAGGGCCAGCCTCAGCAACATCATGTCCACGTTCATCTTGCATGGCTTTTACTTTACCACTATTCTTACCAGCTAATACATAATCACCAACTTTTAATGTTCCTGCTTGTACTAAAATTGTTGACACATATCCTCTACCTTTATCTAAATAGGCTTCAACTACTGTGCCAATTGCAGCTTTATTTGGGTTTGCTTTTAGCTCTAATAGTTCAGCTTCAAGTAATACTTTTTCTAATAATTCTTTGACACCAGTTCCTACTTTAGCAGAAATATCGTGAGATTGAATTTTCCCTCCCCAATCTTCTACTAAAAGATTCATTTGTGCCAATCCTTCTTTTACTTTTTCAGGATTTGCATCTGGTTTATCTATTTTGTTAATCGCAAATACTATAGGAACTCCTGCAGCTTGGGCATGAGAAATCGCTTCTTTTGTCTGTGGCATAATAGCATCATCTGCTGCAACCACAATAATAGCTATATCAGTAACTTGCGCACCACGCGCACGCATGGCTGTAAAAGCTTCGTGACCAGGTGTGTCAAGAAATGCGATTTTTTGACCACCCTCTAACTCAACTCCATACGCACCAATGTGTTGTGTAATTCCACCAGATTCTCCCGCAATAACATTTTCTTCACGTATGTAATCTAATAAAGATGTTTTACCATGATCTACATGACCCATTACTGTTACGATTGGAGCACGAGGAAGTAAATCTTTTGGATCATCTACTACGTCTTCGATAGACTCTTCAATATCTGCTGTGATGAATTCTACACCAAATCCAAACTCTTCAGCAACAATCGTTAGTGTTTCCGCGTCTAGTCTCTGGTTCATAGTAACCATCATACCTAAAGACATACATGCCGAAATAACTTGTGTTACTCCAACTTCCATCATTGTAGCTATCTCACTAACGGTTACAAACTCAGTAACTTTTATAGTTTTACTTTCTGCTGCTGCAATTTCTTGATCAATTTCAGTTTGTTCTCTGTGTTGATCTCTCTTATCTCTTCTATATTTAGCGCCTTTTCCTTTATTAGATTTACCTTGTAATTTCTCAAGTGTTTCTCTAATTTGTTTCTTAACATCTTCTTCAGTAGGCTCTTCCTTAACCACTTTTGGTCTTGCAGCATTTCCCCCTCTTCCTTTTGGGCCACCTCTTCTATTATCGAAATTCGGTTTTCCTCCAGATTCATTTCCACTTTTACTAATTCTACGTCTTTTACGTTTACTGGCATCCGCAGATCCAGCTGCAGCTGGCTTAACTTCTCTTTTCTTTTTTGGTTTATTGAACTGAGAAAGGTCAATTTTCTTTCCTGTAGTTGTTGGGCCTGAAAGCTTTTTATATTGTGTCTTCAGCGTTTCTTCAGCTGGCTCTTCAGCTTCAGTTGTTTCTGTTGATACTTCTTCTTTAGAAGTCTCTTTAGCTTTCAACTCAACTTTTTCTTCTTTTTTAACTTCTGCTTTGGGCTTTCCTACTTTAGGTTTTTCTAATTTAGGCTTTTCTGCTTTTTTCTCTACCTTTTCAGATTTTTTAGTTTCTTCAACCTCAACGATTGCTTTCGGAGTTTCTTTAGCACCAATCTTTTTAGGTGCTTCTTTTTTCTCTAATTTAGGCTTATCTAGGTCTATTTTACCAACCTGTTTCGGCCCACTTAAATCTGCTTTGGCCTTAACTACAGATTCCCTAATAGCTTGTTGCTTTTGCTTTTCTTCAATTTCGCGTTCACGTTGTTCGCGAAGCTCCTCTTTTTCTTTGAGTTTTGCTTCGCTAACCTCTTGAGCCTTTTCGCGCTTAGATGCATCTGTCTGAAATTCATCAGAAAGCGTATCATAAACTTCTTGCGAAATTTTGGTATTAGGACTTTTCTCAACTTCTATGCCTTTGGATTCTAAAAAATCCACAGCACGATCAATAGAGATGTTTAACTCCCTTAATACCTTATTTAATCTTGTTTGAGCCATAAATTGCCTGTAATATAACTTATATATATACTATACCTATTCAACTTCAAAATGTCATTATAACATTTTAAAAATTTAAGACGGTATTATTCTTCAAATTCTTCTCGTAGAATTCTAATAACTTCTACTATAGTTTCTTCTTCTAAATCTGTGCGTTTTACCAAGTCAACAACATCTTGTTCTAAGATGCTTTTAGCAGTATCTAAACCTGCTTTGCTAAATTCAGCGATAACCCACCCTTCAATTTCATCAGAGAATTCTTTTAATTCTACATCTTCTTCTGCGCCCTCTCTAAACACATCAATCTCATAACCTGTTAACTGACCAGCCAAACGAATGTTATGACCACCTCTTCCAATGGCTTTAGATACCTCTTCAGGTTTTAACAACACCTCAGCACGCATCGTCTCTTCGTCTAATTTTAAAGAGGTTACTCTTGCTGGGCTTAATGCTCTTGTTACAAAAAGTTGAATGTTATTTGTGTAGTTGATTACATCAATATTTTCATTTCCTAACTCACGTACAATACCGTGAATTCTTGAACCTTTCATACCAACACAAGCTCCAACAGGATCAATTCTATCATCATAAGAATCTACTGCAACTTTGGCTTTTTCACCTGGAATACGAACCACTCTTTTAACCGTGATTAAACCATCGAAAACTTCTGGTATCTCTTGCTCAAATAATTTTTCTAAAAACATTGGTGATGTTCTAGACATTACAATAGCTGGCTTACTTCCTTTTAATTCGACACTTTCAATAATCCCTCTAACATTCTCACCTTTTCTGAAAAAATCTGAAGGAATTTGTTTGTCTTTTGGAAGAATAATTTCGTTACCATCGTCATCTAACAAAATGATTGCTCTATGTCTAATGTGATGAACCTCTGCTGTATATATCTCACCTTCTAATTCTTTAAAGTGCTTATATATATTTGTATTGTCGTGTTCGTGAATTTTAGAAATCAAGTTCTGTCTTAATGCCAAGATAGAACGTCTACCAAGATCAATCAATTTAACTTCTTCTGCAACGTCTTCACCAACTTCAAAATCTGGCTCTATTTTCTGAGCTTCAGACAGTTCAATTTCCTGATTTGGCTCTTCTACATCACCATTTGCAACAACAATACGATTTCTCCAAATTTCTAAATCCCCTTTATCTGGGTTTATAATAATGTCAAAGTTATCATCATCCCCATATTTCTTCTTCAATGCATTACGTAATACATCTTCAAGAATCGCCATCAGCGTAACTCTGTCTATTAATTTATCGTCTTTAAATTCTGAAAATGATTCAATTAACGCTACATTTTCCATAATTGATATGAATTAAAATTTTATTTTAACTATTGCTTCTCTAATATTAGAGAAAGCAACATTAGCCTCTTTGGTTACTGTTACTTTTCCTTTTCCTACAGGTTTGGGTTCTCTCGTTTTCCAAGTTAAAACCACTCCTTTATCGTTTACGTCGATAAGCTCGCCTTCAAAGTATTGACTGTCTAAAGTTTTAACTTCTAAGTTTCTACCTACATGCTTTTTATATTGTCTTGGCAAAACCAATGGTGTTGCGGCACCAGATGACAATACTTCTAGAGAGAAATCGTACTCATCTCTATCCATATTATGTTCAATGGCTCTACTGATGAACATACAATCTTCTACCAAGACTCCGTTATCGCCATCTACTACAATTTTAATTGCCTTATCACCAGATAAACTAAATTCTATTAAGAATAAGTCTTGTCTCTCTGCTAAAGCACCTTGCAATAAGTCTTCTACCGTTTTCTTGAACATTTCTTGATATAAAAAGAGAGGACTTTTCGTCCTCTCGTGTATTCATTTTCGTAAACAACGGTGCAAATATACGACATTTATATTGATTTTTCAAAGCTTCATAATGTGGAATTATTTTCATAAATTTATGAGACTAACAAAAATCGAAATAAATGAACAAAATATTAGTACCTACTGATTTTTCTGAGCAAGCAGAAAACGCCTTAAAAGTAGCTGCATTACTAGCAAAGAAACATGATGCCGAAATCTATTTATTGCATATGATGGAAATTCCAATGCAACAAATAGATCCTGGGGCTGTCAAAAGTGATATTCCTGAAGCCTTATTTTTTATGAAATTGGCTCATAAAAAATTTGAAGATTTATTAGAAAGTGATTATTTAGAGGGCTTAACTATACACGAAACTGTCAAGGCTGATATTACTTTTAACGAAATTAAAGACGCTTGCAAAGAAGATGAAATTGATCTCATTGTTATGGGTTCTCATGGTGCTTCAGGCTTAAAGGAAATGTTTATCGGTTCTAATGCAGAAAAAGTGGTTCGCACATCTGATGTCCCTGTTTTGGTAATTAAAAATGAACACACTACATTCGAAATTTCGAATTTTGTATTTGCTTCGGACTTTAAAAATGACAATAAAGACACTTATAAACTGGCAGTGAAATTTGCAAAAGCTGTTGGCGCAAAAATTCATTTATTGATGGTAAATACAGCTAATAATTTTATTACAACAAATGATGCAAATACTCGTGTCGGTGATTTTATTTCTGGACAAGCGTTTGAAAATTACACCATTACCATACATAATGATACAAGTGTGGAACAAGGTATCTTAAATTTTTCTAAGACTGTTGATGCAGATCTTATAGGTATAAGCACACATGGGAGACAAGGAATTGCACACTTTTTAAATGGTAGTATCAGTGAAGATCTAGTGAACCATGCTAATCGACCCGTGATAACGTTTAAGATATAGCATTACTAAAAAGTATAAAAAATGAAAAATCCTAATCAAAACTGATTAGGATTTTTTTTCGTTGGCCCACTAGGGATCGAACCTAGACTCTTTGGTACCAAAAACCAATGTGTTGCCAGTTACACCATAGGCCAATCTCTCAAAATGAGGGTGCAAATTTATAACAAAGTTTCACTTGTACAAAACAAATCTATAAAAATAATTGAAATTACTTAACGTTAACTTAAAAACTTAGGCATTACTATAATAATTAGTAAATTCGCCAGCATTACTAAGTACCTTTTTCATGACAGATTTTAACTTTAAAAAGTGGAATACAATATTAGGATGGTTTGTTTTTGCCGTAGCATTTGCGGTATATGCACTAACCATTGAGCCAACCGTTAGTTTTTGGGACGCTGGTGAGTATATTTTAACCTCATCAAAATTACAGGTTGGGCATCCACCAGGAGCACCATTATTTCAAATGTTGGGTGCGTTTTTCTCGATATTTGCCTTAGAACCTTCTCAAATAGGTATGATAATGAATCTTATGAGTGCTGTTGCTAGTGCTTTTACGATACTTTTCATGTTTTGGACCATAAGTATACTTCTTGTCAAATTGGTTAAGTATAAAAAAGATGATAGCACTAGCAAAGGACATGCAATTTTAGGAAGTGCTTTAGTGGGTAGCTTAGCGTTTACTTTTACAGATTCATTTTGGTTTAATGCAGTTGAAACAGAGGTGTATGCAATGGCTACACTCATAATGGCTGCTATGTTTTATTTAGCATTGCGCTGGGAACAAGACATGCACAAACCAAGAGGTAACCGTTGGCTTATTCTTATTGCTTTTGTAATTGGTTTATCTTTTGGTGTTCACTTTATGGGATTATTAACTATTCCGGCAATTGGTCTTATCTACTATTTTAAGAATTACAAAACCATTACGGTTAAGAATTTTATAATTGCCAATATCGCTTCTGCTGCAATTCTACTTTTTATATTTAAGTTACTTCTACCTTCTGCATTAAAGCTTTTTGGTTACTTAGAAGTGTTTTTTGTAAATTCAATTGGACTACCTTTTAATTCTGGTACGATTATTACGGGATTAATAGTTCTAGCCTTCTTTTATTTTGGTCTGAATTACACCAAGAAAAAAGGTCTGATACACGCTAATACATTAGTGCTGAGTTTAATGTTTATTTTTATTGGCTTTTCATCGTGGATGATGCTCCCAATTAGAGCTAATGCACATGTTATAATTAATGAAAATGACCCTTCTGATGCACGAGAACTTTTAGCATATTATAATTTAGAGCAATATCCTGAAACACATTTGTTTTATGGTCCTCAGTTTACTGAAATATATTCTGGAGCAGATGAAGATCAACCTTTTGTAGATGATAAAAAGAATTATGAAAAGGATGAAGAAAAAGGTGAGTATGTAATTATAAACGATTGGGAAGGAAGCAAGCAAAACTATAACCACGAGCATGCTTCAATTCTTCCAAGAATGTGGAGTAGTGAGCACGCCGAAAATTATATGATGTTTACGGGTTTAATTGACTTCAAAGTTAATCCAAGTTTACAAACTCGTGCCTATAACGAAGCACTTAATGCTGGTTATACAGAAGAGCAAGCAGGTCAGTACTCCGTACAAGAAAAGCGACGGTTCGACCAGATTATTAATGATTTTAGAATGCGAATCGCTCAAGGCGAAATAGATTATGAAGATTACGATCAGTTTTTGAGACGTTACGGACAACAGTATTTGGTGATTGAAAAACCTTCGTTTATGGATAATACCATGTACATGTTTCAATATCAATTTGGTTATATGTATTGGAGGTATTTTATGTGGAATTTTACTGGACGGCAAAATGATATTCAAGGAAAATATGATGATTTTAATGGTAATTGGATTTCTGGAATAGATCTAATTGACCAATGGCATATTGGGCTATCTCAAGACAATCTACCAAGTGATGTTAAAGAAAACAAAGCCCGAAACACGTATTACTTTTTACCATTATTACTTGGACTAGTTGGGTTCTTCTTTTTACTATATTCAGACCTTAAACGATTTTGGGTTTTATTAGTATTCTTTTTATTAACTGGTTTAGCTATACAATTTTACACCAATGTAAGACCTTTTGAACCTAGAGAACGTGACTATTCTGTTGTAGGTTCATTTTATGTATTCGCCATTTGGATTGGTTTTGGAGTCTATGCTATATATGACCTTTTAAAATCTAGCTTTAAAACAAAGCTTTTAGCACCAACAATTACATTGGCTTGCCTCATTATTGTGCCTGGTGTTTTAGCAGCTAATAATTGGGATGATCATGATCGTTCTGGTAAATATACTGCCAATGCTATGGCTCGTAAATATTTAGAATCTTGCGCACCTAACTCCATACTCTTTACCATAGGAGATAATGATTCTTTTCCACTGTGGTATCTGCAAGAAATTGAAGGTGTACGTACAGATGTACGCGTGGTTAATACGAGTTTATTTCAAACAGCATGGTATATTGACCAAATGAAACGTAAAGCTTATGAAAGCGACCCTATTCCGTCACAACTCACTCACAAACAATATCGTGATGGTACAAGAGATGTAATTATTAGAAGAGAAATAACTAAAGATACTTTGCCCATCAAAAGTTTTATGGATTTTGTCTCTAGTGAAAAGCCCAGTACTAAATTTAGATATGTTGTTGAAAAACAAGGTGAAGACCCAGGGCAATATCCGTCACATTTATTGAATTCAAATTATTTTCCTACCAAGTACATAAGCATTCCTGTAAATAAGGAAATGGTTCTTAAAAACGGCATTGTAAAGCCTAAAGATGGAGACAGGATAGAGGATAATCTTTATACTGAGATTAGTGGTAGCTATATTTATAAGAACCGCCTCTTAATGTTAGATATTATCGCTAACAATAATTGGGAACGCCCAATTTATTTTACTGGTGGAGCATTTGGTGACGAAGATTATATATGGCTAAAAGACTATTTGCAACTCGATGGCATGTGCTATAAACTAGTACCTATAAAAACAGCTGTTGATAGAGCTAATCCTTATGACATGGGTCGTGTGGATGCCGATTTGATGTATGACATGGTTAAAACATGGAATTGGGGAGGAAGCGGAGAAGACATCTATCATGATATTGAAACTAGACGAAACGGAATTACCTTTAGAGGTAATTTAGCCCGACTGATCGAACAACTCATCAACGAAGATAAATTAGATAAAGCTGAAGAGGTAGCAGATATTGCCATGGAAAAAATGCCTGTGGATAAATTCGGTTTCTACTCCCTACTAGAGCCTTACATTAGTGCTTATTTTGAAATAGGAAATGTAGAAAAAGGCCGAGCGCTTTTTAAAGATGTTGCTAAGAAATATCAAGAAAACCTTGTTTACTATAGCAATTTATCTCTTAAAAACCAAGAACGAAAAGTTGGTGAAGACATCTATCTAGATATCCAACGTTACAGAGCTTTAGTAGATATTTTAGTTGTTTATAATGATAAAGATTTTGCTTTAGAAGAAACTAAGACATTTAATAGCTACTTAGGCCTTTTTGACGAATTAATGAATAGTTATAATACTGACGAATTACCAGAAGTACCTGAGGGTATCGATAAACAAACATCTGTTAAAGATACAATTAAGAATATATCACCAGAAGACTAAATTAGTATGCAGATAATTCCAGCAAAAACCCCTGGATTTGTAAAAACATTATTTCCGAATTTTGTATGGAGTATCGTTACTGATAAAAAAGAGCTTTACCTTACATTTGATGATGGACCAACACCTGAAATCACGGATTGGGTTCTGAAAATTTTAAAACAATACAACGCAAAAGCGGCATTTTTTTGTATTGGTAACAATATTGAAAAGCACCCAGAAATTTTTCGAAATATAATTACAGAAGGTCATTCTATTGGTAATCACACTTTCAACCATCTAAAAGGGTGGAAACATAAAACAAAGGACTATATTAAGGATGTATTATATACACAGAATTTAATAAATTCTGAGATCGTAAATGATAATTCCCCAACAGAAAAACTCTTTAGACCTCCTTACGGCAAGTTTAAAAATAAACAAAGCAAAAAATTGCTTGAATTAGACTATCGAATTGTATTGTGGGACGTTTTATCTTATGATTGGGATAGTTCTGTAAGTAAGGAAAATTGTTTTAACAATGTTGTATCAGCAGTAAAAGAGGGCAGTATTATTGTGTTTCATGATAGTGTAAAAGCATCACGAAATCTAAAATATGTGTTACCTAAAGTTTTAGAATATTATAGTGAAAGAGGTTTTGAGTTTAAAAGTTTGCATTAATACCTACAAGATTCTTCATAATCTAAACATTAGAGTAAAAAGATTTAGGAAAATATAAAACTCTATCAACTATAAAATGAGATTCCTGCCTGCGCAGAAATATTAGACGTACTCTTGAATAATCCCAATTAAGGTATTCGCATCTTGTTCTCCGCTATGACGCCACTTCATTTCGCCATTTTTGTAAATAATTAACGTAGGTAAACCTTTAACTCGGAGTGCCTCCGCTAGATCCTTATTTTTATCAACATCAATTTTAATGACTTTAGCCTTATCACCTAAAGCCGCAGCTACATCTCTTAGTACAGGATGCATTGCAATGGATTGGTCGTTCCATTCTGTGTAGAAGTCTAATAGAACAGGTATCTCAATATCTATTAATTCCCCAAATTTTGACATACTTTATCGTTTTTAGTCAAACATGTTATACAAACCTACATAAAATTTTAATAGAAAACCTTAGCAAGTTCAGTACTAGTGATATAAAAATAAACAATTCTAAACAATTATGCCTCTTTTGCTCCCTTTTTGAGCTCAATTACGGTAATTTCTGGCCATATACCAACTCTTCCTGGATATCCAAGATAACCAAAACCTCTATTTACATTAATGTATTGACCTAAAGATTCATAAATACCTGCCCATTGTTTGTATCTCCATTTTACAGGACTCCACTTTATCCAACCTGGTATTTCAATTCCAAATTGCATACCGTGTGTATGTCCACTTAATGTAAGATGATAGTGGTAATCATCATTAACAACCTCCGCATCCCAATGGCTTGGGTCGTGACTCATTAAAATTTTAAAATCGTCTGGTTTAATTTGTTCTGATGCTTTCCTTAAATCACCAGCTTTTTTAAAGCCTCCTTTTCCCCAATTTTCAACACCAATTAAAGCTAAACGCTCTCCGTTTTTTTCTAAATACCTACTTTCATTTAACAATAAATCAAACCCAATTTCCTTCTGTATTGCTTTTAAATCCTCTAGATTTTGAGCCTTTTTTTTTGGTGTGTCCCAATCTACATAGTCTCCATAATCATGGTTTCCTAAAACTGAGAACTTGCCATCTTTAGCTTCTAATCTTTCAAAAGTAGATTTCCAAGGCACCATTTCCGAGGCTTTATTATTTACCATATCTCCTGTAAACAATAAAACATCAGATTTTTGTTCATTTACCAAATCAACCGCATATTCAATCTTTTCTTTATTATCAAAACTACCTGAATGTATATCACTAATCTGTGTAATTCTATAACCATCGAAAGCTTCTGGCAAGTCCTCAAAATGTAGCGTATAATTTAACACTCTAAAATTGTATTTCCCTTTATACATGCCATAAAGCAATGACGTAAAAGGAATAGCCGCAATACCTAGCGCTATCTGACTAACAAACTTTCGCCGAGATGGTATATAAAAAGCTTCTTTAGTGGCTAATTTGTCATACAATCCTAAAACACCTCTAATGATATCTTCTCCTAAAAGAATAGGTAACAAAACTATATTTAAAGACATAAAGACCAATAGAAACCCAAAGGCATAACTTTTAATAGGGCTCAATACACGACCTTCTGCTGATGTGGTAAATTGAAAAATAAAATTACCAACAACAATTAAAGCTATAGCTATAAATAAATAATGTATCCATGTTTGCTTTGTAACTGTTTTAATAGCTTGAAAGCCATAAATGGTAAATAAAACATATATTATAATAAAGATAATCCAACGAATCATGAGTGAAATTTAATGTGACAAATTTAAGGATATGCATATCGACTTATCTTATGAAAGTGTTAAAGGTTTTTAACCCTAAATTAGTAAAGGTTTTCGATGCTGTTTTAAAATGAACTGTAATAGACTCGTTTGGTAGTAAATCAAAGAAATTATCAGAAAAATGACCTTTTGTTTCTGTGAATAAAAAGACATTTTTTTGAAGCGTTTTACTCGATAGTTCTATATTAAATCCATCTTTAGTTTTTGTAATTTTCTTTATAATTTCAGCTTGTTTAAGCTTTAAATCTTTGGGTTTTACCATGTAAAAATAGGAGGTGTGCTTATTGAATTTCGAAATTAATACAGTTTCATTTTTATTAAACTTGATGCTTTTTAAATATAGTTCATGTTTTATTACGCTTGAATTTGAATCAACTCTTATTGTTGTAGAATCTTCCCAAATCGTAATTCCATTAAAATCCATTAATTTCAGATCTAGTGATCCCTCTTCAGAGTTTAAACCATCATTGACTATCCAAGTCTTTAGTATGTCTTTTTTAATTTTTGAAGAAATCAATACGTTTTCAAAACTACGTTTGACCTTATAATGTAATGCTTTCCAATTCCCAAAATAATCAATGCTAGACCATGATACTGAAGGCCAGCAATCGTTAAGCTGCCAAAACAAGGTTCCCATATTGTAAGGCTTAGCGCGTCGTTGTGCTTCAATGCCTTTGGTAATACCATAGGCTTGCAAGACTTGACTCATATAGACATAATCCTCTGCGTTATCTGGAACTGGAAAGTCACGCTTCATATATTCATCAATCAATTCGAAACCTCTTGAATGTTTTTGATGATTTTTAAATCCTTCAGACGTAATTTCTATTGAATCATTCTGATTGATATATCGAATGGTTTCATAACTAGGAAACGACTGAAACCCAAACTCACTCATAAAACGCGGTACGTTTTCTTCAAGATGTTTAAAAGGATATCCATCGTGCCAAATCCACCAATCGTGTGCATCTCCTTCAGTTTTATATTTTGGATTGCCTCTTCCATATTTTGGAGAGCTTTCCCAATATTCGATATCAGTTAAACCTCTTACAGTATTTGGTAAAATCGAATCAAATACTTTTAAATAGTTACTCCAAATTTCCTCTTTTTCTTCTTCGCTCCTATTAGCTTGCCAGCCCCAACGATGCCAACCTTCTGAGTTTTCGTTATTACCACACCATAATGCAATAGAAGCGTGATTCCTAAGTCGCTTTACATTGTCTTCAACTTCTTTCCTTACATTCTCTAAAAAGTCTTTATCTCCAGGATACATAGCACAAGCAAACATAAAATCTTGCCATACTAGTATCCCTTTTTCATCGCACAAATCGTAGAAAATATTATTTTCATAAATGCCACCTCCCCAAACTCTGAGCATATTCATATTAGCATCAACGACATCAGTTAATAGTTTTTCATAATGCGCATCTGTAACTTTATTTTGAAAGCTATTTTGTGGAATATAATTCGCTCCTTTTCCGTAAACAGGGATATCATTAACTTTGAAATAAAAAGATTCTCCTATACTATCTTTTTCAGTGACTAATTCTATAGTTCTTAATCCTTTTTTGACTGAAAAGCTATCTAAGATTTTATCATCTTCTTTTACGACTACTTTTATATCATATAAATAAGGTTCACCAAGATTATGTGGCCACCAACGTTTAGGGTTATTAATCTGAAAAGGAATTCCTGGATTGTAATTTGAAGGATTAAATTGTCTTCCATTAATTAGGCTATCATTTACATAAACTTCATAAACCAAATCTTTTTCTAATTTAGAATCAAATTCTACTTGCGCGACCAGTTTGCAAATTGAGTCATTCAATTCAACATAATTTATGTAAGTATTTTTAATCTTAAAATCATCCCAAGCCTTCAATTTTATTGGTCGCCAAATACCATTTGTATTTAATTCTGGTCCCCAATCCCAACCGTATTGAAATTGTGCTTTTCTAGTAAAAACACGATTGCTTACTGGAAGTTTGTATGGCAATTTTTCTTTTTCAATTGCTTCATATTTTGTAGTTGATTCAAATAGAATTCTGAGTTCATTTTCTGACTTTAAAAGCAATTTTATATCTACATTCCATTCTCTAAACGCATTATTAGCTTTTAAAATTAAACTGTCGTTTAAATATACCGAAGCATAGGTGTCTAAACCTTCAAAATTAAGTTCTATATTTTTTTTTTCGAGTGTTTCTTCATCCAATGAAAATGACGTTTTATACTCCCAATCGGTTTCAGAAACCCATTGTAAGTCTTTTTCATTGTCTCCAATAAACGGGTCTTCAATTAAGCTATGATCTAACAGATCGGAATGCACGCTACCTGGAACAGTTGCAGAGCGCCAAACCGATTCGGTTACTTTTTTGAGTTGCCAACTACTATGCAACTCAAAAGTCACTGGGAGATCGTGTTCTGGCTGACATCTATAAGCTAACAAGATGAGAAGCAATAAACTATAACGCATTTAAGATGGCTTTAATTTTTTGTGGATCTGAATAGGTTAATGGTATTGAAAACATAGATTGATCAGAAGGTAAAGTTGATGAAGCTGAAGCGTGAATCTCTTTCAAACCTGTCTCTTTAAACTTTTTGGTATTCTCCGATGAAATGCCTCCACCTGCTAAAATTATAATTCTACCTTTTGAAATTTCATACAACTGTTTTAATAATAGAAGTCCTTTTTCTGCTGAAGATTCTTGTCCAGAAGTTAAAACTCGTCTTACTCCTAAATCGATTAATTGCTCTAATGTTTCTTTAGGGTTTACAACCTCATCGAAAGCACGATGGAACGTAAAGGATAATGGTTTTGTCAACTCTACTAATTCTTTTGTTCTAATTAGGTCAATAGTTTTATTTGTATTTAGCACTCCAGAAACAATACCTTGACATCCTAACTCTTTACAGAGTTGAATATTATGTTTCATAATATCAAATTCTGCATTTGAGTAAACAAAACATCCACCTCTAGGTCTAATTAATACAAAAATTGGAATTGATAATTTATCTACAACTTGTTTCAGTAAACCATAAGATGGCGTAATACCACCAACCGATAATTCTTGGCATAATTCTACGCGATGTGCTCCTGCATCTTGAGCATTTTTAGCAGATTGATATGAATTGGCACAGATTTCTAATTTCATATTTACTATCATTCCTTCGCAGGCAGGAATCTTATTAATTTTACTTCAAAGTAGATTCCGCATCAAGTGCGGAATAACAATCACTACGTCACTTCGAGTGATTTGTGAGGTACGAGCAAATTGTATCGAGAAGCATTCAACTGGTTCTCGATACAAAATTGCAAAAAAGCAATTTCACTCGAACTGACGTCAGTTAATTATTATTTCATCAATAAACGTCCAAGCTTTATTACCAGCACCTTGTTTATCTTCTGAAATTATACCATAATTTTGAATCTTAAACCTTAAAACTCTAGCCTTTTTTCCTTCGATTTCAAAATTAAATTTCGTGAATGAATTTTCAAAATTAAAAACAGAAATATACTTAAAATCATCATCATCATCAAATGCAAGCTTTACTGCTTTTGGAGCATATATCCATTGTCCATTTCCGTTATAAAATCGAGTTTCAATAGTATTAATTTCTGTTTCTTCACCAAAATCAATAGTAATCTCAATATCCTCGCCCCAAAATCCTAACCATTCTTTATCACCATATCGTGAATCACTACCACTAATTCCATTTATTAATCCTTCTGCTCCGCTACCAGAATACGCTTTATGAGGTACTTTATCAATTGTTATCTTCTTCCCAACAGCTTTATGGAAATCGATATTTTGATTAAAGGTTTTCCCTAATTTTGCTTCTGTATTAAATACAGCAGCTTTTAGTTTTGTGCTATTTGTAATTGAAATTTTAGACTTATAAATTTCTGACTTCAAATTGGGTTCACTTCCATCTAAAGTATATCGAATAGTTTTGTCTTCTGTTAAGGTCTTAAATTCAAAGAAAGGTTTTCCTGCTTCTGAAACTAAATTGCCTTCAATTTCATATAAATGATTGGCATAATTAATACCTAGCGCGTCTAAACGTCTATAAAAATTCTCTAATCTTAATACAAAATCTTTATAATTTTTTCGATTTGTATGTGACCAAACCACCTCACTCATTGCCAACATTCTTGGGTAAACCATATATTCTACTTGCTTTTCTGTAGGCATGTATTCTGTCCAAATATTGCCTTGTGCTCCTAAAACATATTTAGATTCTTCTTTAGTTAACCCTTCAGGAATTGGGTTAAAACCATACACTTTTTCTAGTGGTAAAAAACCACCAATGGCTAATGGCTCATCTTCACTAACGGACTGGTAATAATCAAAGTAACAATGCGATGTTGGTGTCATTACTACATTATGACCAGACTTGGCAGCTTCAACAGCACCACTAGTTCCTCGCCAAGACATTACGGTTGCATTTGGAGCTAAACCACCTTCTAAAATTTCGTCCCAACCAATAATTTGTCTCCCTTTAGAATTGAGGTATTTTTCCATTTTAGTGATAAAATAGCTTTGTAATTCGTGTTCATCTTTTAATCCTTCAGTTTTTATTAATGCTTGGCAATGAGAACAGTTTTTCCATCGCGTTTTTGGAGCTTCATCACCTCCAATATGAATATATTCACTTGGAAACAGTTCTAAAACTTCCTCTAACACATCTTCTAAGAAGGCAAATGTTTTTTGATTTGGGCAATAAATTTCTTCAAAAACTCCCCATTTTTTAGCAACTTCAACTTGTTCGCTTGTACACCCTAATTCTGGATAAGCTGCAATTGCTGCTTGCGCATGACCTGGCATTTCAATTTCTGGAATCACAGTAACAAAGCGTTGTTTTGCATAGGCAACAATGTCTTTTACCTCTTCTTGTGTATAATAGCCGCCGTATTTTTTTCCATCAAACTGATGTGGTAGATCGCTATAATGACCAACTAAAGTTTCGTCTCTAAATGCTGAAATCTCTTGTAATCTTGGATATTTCTTAATCTCAATACGCCAACCTTGATCATCTGTTAAATGCCAATGAAATGTATTCATCTTTAGCATTGCCATGACATCGATATATTTTTTTATAAAACCGACAGAAAACATATGGCGAGAAACGTCTAAATGCATTCCTCGATATAAAAATTGTGGTGCATCAGTAATTATTATCGATTTAATTTCTAGATACTTACCCTCAAAACTTCCATTTTCAAAAGATGGAGGTAATAATTGACGTAAAGATTGCACAGCATAAAATGCGCCTTGATCAGTTTTTGCTTTTATTTTAATAGTTCCTGGTAAAATTTCAAGACTATAACCTTCCGGATTAACAATTGTTTCATCTACAATAAATGAAATTTTACTATTTCTCCTCAACTTTAACTTACTACCATTTTCAATATACTCCTTTAAAAAATTAGCAGAAATCTTAAGTCGTTCATCATATTCTATTCCTGTTTTCTTATTTAAAATAAAATTCCAACTTGCTGAGATTGAATTTGAAGGCGTTGGTATTATTACAGAACGCTCTGCTTCATGAGTTTGCGAATTACAATTAATCAAAACGCTTGTAAAAACACATATTGCAAATATTTTCCTGAAATTCATTTTAGTATATTAGATGCATTAAAATTAGCAATCTTTTGATGAACGTTAAACAAACTCCTATTTTAATTGTGCTTACCTTATTTTTAAGTTGCAATAATTCACCATCAATTTCAGAAGCACAAAAAGACAAACCGCTTATTAATTACGTAAATACCTTTATCGGTACAGGTGGTCATGGACACACATATCCTGGTGCTACAATGCCTTTTGGGATGATGCAACTGAGTCCAGACACACGACTAGACGGTTGGGATGGTTGTTCTGGTTATCATTATACCGACGAATATATTTATGGCTTTTCTCATACACATTTAAGCGGAACAGGGATTAGCGATTATGGAGATGTACTCTTAATGCCTACTAATGAACATAACTTTCATAATGGAGCTGATGGTAAAAAAGGCTATCGTGCCCATTTTTCACATGACAATGAAGTCGCGGAACCAGGATATTATAAGGTGCATTTAGATTCTACAAATATTGATGTAGAATTAACCGTTTCTAATCGAAGTGGAATTCATAAGTATCAATTCTCATCGGCAGAAAACCAATATGTAATTTTAGATTTGGTTCACCGCGATAAAGTATTGGATGCAAAAATTGAAAAGATTTCTGAAACTGAAATTGTTGGTTATCGCTATTCGGAAGCTTGGGCAAAAGACCAACGATTATTCTTTGCGATAAAAACATCTCACCCTTTCAATGATATGTTGCAATCCCCTCCTGATTTTGAAATACCAGGAGCTAGAAGAACATCTTTAAGTTTTATTAATCCGAATAACGAACCTGTTATTATTAAAGTCGGAATTTCTGCTGTTGATATAGATGGTGCACGTAAAAACTTAGAAGCTGAAGTTTTTAATAAAGATTTTGAAACTGTTAAATCTGAAGCACAAAACACTTGGGAAACACAACTTGAAAAGATTGTGATTGAAAGTGATGACATAGATAAAAAGACTAATTTTTATTCGGCATTGTACCATACCATGTTGGCTCCACAATTATACCAAGATGTTGATGGACGCTATAGAGGAATGGACTTAAAAATTCATGAAACTAAAGATTTTGATTACTACTCAGTATTCTCACTTTGGGATACATATAGAGCTGCACATCCTTTGTACACCATAATTGAACAAGATAAAACAACTGATTTTATAAATACATTTTTAGCTAAATATGATGAAGGTGGCATTATGCCAATGTGGGATTTAGCTGGTAATTATACAGATTGTATGATTGGGTACCATGCCGTTCCTGTAGTTGCAGATGCCTATTTAAAAGGCATTAGAGGTTACGATACTGAAAAAGCTTTTGAAGCTATGAAACATTCTGCAACACGAGATAAATTTGGTCTTGAAGCCTACAAAAAATATGGATTCATTCCTGTGGATGAAGAAAGCGAATCGGTTTCTAAAACTTTAGAATATGCTTATGATGATTGGACGATTGCGCAGATGGCAAAAGCCATGGGTAAATCTGAAGATTATAAAACATACATTCAACGTGCACAGTATTATAAAAATGTATATGATCCTGAAACTCAATTTATGAGAGGACGTTTTAGAAATACTTGGTTTGCGCCTTTTGATCCTTACGAAGTGAATTTTAATTATACCGAAGCAAATTCTTGGCAGTACAGTTTTTATGTACCTCAAGACGTTTCTGGGTTTATAAATCTACTTGGAGGGAAAGACATATTGGAAGCACAACTCGATGAATTATTTAGTGCAAAAACTGAAACATCGGGACGTGACCAATCGGATATTACAGGTTTAATTGGACAATATGCACATGGAAACGAACCTAGTCATCACATGGCTTATCTCTATAATTTTGTCAACAAACCACATAAAACTCAAGAAAAAGTTCATCAAATATTAACTGAGCTTTACAAGAATGATCCTGATGGAGTTTCTGGAAACGAAGATTGTGGACAAATGAGTGCTTGGTATGTGTTGAGCTCCATGGGTTTTTATTCGGTAACACCAGGAAGCAATCAATATATTATTGGAACACCGCTTTTTGATAAAGCCACTATAAATCTTGAAAATGGAAAGCAATTCACTATTGTTGCTAATAATGTAAGTGATACGAAGAAGTATATTGAGTATGTTAAATTGAATGGAACTGAATTAAATAAAACCTTCTTAAACCACAATGATATTGTTTCTGGTGGAACTCTAGAATTTACCATGACAGACAATCCTGGGATTTGGGGAAGTAAAGACGATCAAGAACCAAAAACAGAAATCACAGAGCACATTATACTACCATCACCATTTATTGCTAAAGGCGATATTACTTTTAGAAATTCTACGGAAGTTGTTTTAGCCACATCGGAAACTGATGCAAAAATTTATTATGCTATAGATAATGATGATTTCAAATTATATAAAAAACCATTCACAATATCTGAAGATGCAGAAGTGAAATTATATTCTAAAAAAGGAAATCTAAAGAGTCCAGAATTGACAACCCCGTTTTTTAAAATCGATCCAAATCTCAGTATTACGCTTGAAAGTAAATTTGCTAATCAGTATTCTGCTGGTGGCAACGATGCACTTATTGATGGTATAAGAAGTACCAAAAATTACAGAACAGGAAGTTGGCAAGGCTATTGGGATCAGGACTTGGTCGCAACAATTGATTTAGGTTCAAAAAAAGCAATTTCATCCGTAAAAGTAAACTTTTTAAGAGATCAAGGTGCTTGGATTTTTTACCCAACAGAAGTACAATGCTTTGTCTCAAAAGACAACAAGACTTTTAAAGCTTTACCTGTACAGAAGATAAATGCTTCAGAAAGAAATAGTGGTATTAATATTAAAACTATAGAATTTATTTTAAATAATTTAGCATATAAATATGTAAAGATTGTTGCCAAGAAACTTGGTACACTTCCAGAATGGCATTTGGGTTATCCTTTGGATGGTAAAAGTTGGATCTTTGTGGATGAAATTTCGATTAATTAAAAAGACCTGTCAGGTTTTAAAAACATAGACATGGCTGGTCTGCACTAACTATAAACTAACTAGTAAAAAATAAAATGAATAACCAAAACAACAAATCAGCTTTAGCCACCTTAGTCTCAGTGTTCTTTTTCTGGGGATTTATAGCAGCTTCAAATGGAGTCTTTATCCCATTTAGTAAAACGTACTTTAATATTGACCAATTTCAATCTCAATTAGTGGATTTTGCTTTTTATGGTGCCTATTATATTGGTGCACTCCTGTTATTTATATTATCTGGCACAATGAAAAAAGATATTCTTAATAATTGGGGCTATAAAAATGGGATTATTTATGGTTTGTTATTATCGGCAATAGGGGCTTTTGTTATGTATCCTGCTACTTCAGGTGCAGAACAGGGTCAAACTGGTGTTTTCTATTTAGTACTCATCGCATTATTTATTGTTGGATTAGGGTTCTCATTACAACAAACCGCAGCCAATCCATTTGCCATTACACTTGGTGACCCTAAGACAGGATCACATCGTTTAAATTTAGCTGGAGGTATTAACTCATTCGGTACAACAATTGGTCCTGTTGTGGTAAGTCTTGTCATATTCGGTTCTGCTTCTTGGAGTACAGATGAGTTATCTCAAATGATTTCTAATAACGAAATCACTTTAGTAACAGTTCAAGGCCTGTACCTTGGTGTTGGAACATTATTTTTAGCAGCTGCAGCATTATTTTATTTTTCAAAAAAATTGCCTACACTAAAGTCCAATACTGCTTTTGAACCCGCAAATAAAGCACGGAATTTGTTGATTGTCTTAACTTTAATTATAATGGGTTGTTTCGGATACATTTTTAGTACATATTCAGGAGGTACAGTGGCTACTGAAAATGTAGAACAAACACGACTTCTTGTTTTATTTATAGCACTTTTTTCTGTAGTTACTGCTGTTTTTGTTGCCTACTCGAGAGCCTCTAAAAAACCTGAAGGTTGGGGTGCAATGAAATATCCGCAACTCGTTTTAGGTATGCTAGCTATATTTACCTATGTGGGTGTAGAAGTTACTATAGGGAGTAACCTTGGAGAACTATTAAAACAAGGAGTTGAAGATACTGGTTTAAATGCACTTGGATTACCACTACTGAATGATTCTCAACTTGGATCTTACATCTCATTATATTGGGGAGGATTAATGATTGGTCGTTGGGTTGGAGCCATAACTGTGTTTAACCCAAGTAAAGGCATGAAAAAAGCATTGCTTATTATTGTGCCATATATAGCCTTTGGAGTAATTATTTTAGTGAACTCAATAAAATATAGCTTTTCAACAAATGAAATACTCTTTTTTGCAGTTTGTATAGCAGTTCAAATTTTTGGCTTCTTTTTAGCTAAAGACAACCCTGTTAAAACCTTAAAAATATTTAGTTTTCTAGGTATGTTAGGAATGCTTATTGGTTTATTTTCTTCAGGTAATGTTGCATTATTTGCGTTCTTATCTGGTGGTTTATTCTGCTCAATTATGTGGCCTTGTATTTTTACATTAAGTATCGCTGGCTTAGGAAAATACACGTCGCAAGGATCTGCTTTTTTAATCATGATGATTTTAGGAGGTGCTATTATTCCACCTGTTCAAGGTAAATTAGCCGATGTATTTAATATTCAATCATCATATTGGATTGCTGTAGCTTGTTTTGCGTACTTATTGCTTTATGCATATAGAACAAAAATCGTTTTAGATAAGCAAGGTGTAACTTACTAGTTAAATAGATTTCCGTTTACGCGGAAACAAAAAATAATTTTTTGATGAAAAGAAGACATTTTATAAAAAAAGCTTCATTAACAGGTGTTGGTTTAGCAGTTGGTAGTTCTCTTGTTAGCTGTGACGAAGCGAAATCGAAAGAACAAAGTGCAGAAAAAACCATAGCAAATCAATCTACTGCAACTGTACCTTTAGTTATTGCCACTTGGCACGTTATTGATGCTACTGCCAAAGCAATGGAAATTTTACAAGCAGATGGAAATGCTTTAGATGCTGTTGAGCAAGGATGTAGGGTTGAAGAAGCCAATGAGAAAGGACAATCCGTTGGTAAAGGAGGCTTACCAGATAGAGATGGTAATGTGACCCTAGATGCTTCTATTATGGACAAGCATGGTAATTGTGGTTCAGTTATTTATCTACAAAACATTACACATGCGATTTCCGTGGCAAGAAAAGTAATGGAAGACACGCCTCATGTTATGTTAGCTGGTGAAGGCGCTAAGCAATTTGCCGTTACTAAAGGTTTTGAACCTGAAAATTTACTGACAGAAGCTTCAAAAGAAGCATGGGAAAAATGGAAAATTGAAGCCAAATACAAACCCATCATAAATATTGAAAATCATGACACCATCGGTATGCTGGCTATTGATAAAAATGGTGATATTTCTGGTGCGTGTACGACAAGTGGATTGGCTTATAAAATGGGAGGTCGAGTTGGCGATTCGCCAATCATTGGTTCAGGGTTATTTGTTGATAATGAAGTTGGTGCTGCTGTAGCAACTGGTTTGGGTGAAGAAGTAGTAAAAACCGTTGGTAGCTTTTTAGTTGTTGAATTGATGCGTCAAGGCAAAACGCCTCAAGACGCTTGCGAAGAAGCTATTAGTAGAATTGTTAACAAACCAAATAGTGATTATAAAAATTTTCAAGTCGGTTATATTGCAGTTAATAAACAAGGTAAAACTGGCTCATATTCTATACATCAATGGTTTAGCATGACTAAATTTCAGGGTGGAGTTAATGAACAAATTCAATCAGATTATTTTAATAAAGCATAAGTGTTTTCATTCCACTTACTAAAAATAACGAGGTACTCACTAAAAAACTAATTTCTAAACAGGACTAGCATAACTCTATAGTGCTATTAATTTTAATAAGCTGCGGTTAAATGGCTGCAGATGTGATTTTTCATATTAGAACCATTTAATTGTAAGTCTTGCTAATTTCTCTTTTAAATCTGTATATGGTGGAAATAATAATTCAGTAACACCTATTGTATGTTGTTTCACTATTGCACGCTCATTACTGAAAGCTTTAAAACCAAAGAAACCATTGCTCTTACCTATACCACTATTATTTGTACCACCAAAAGGTAAGTGGTGGTTGGCATAATGTATTACATTGTTGTTTATACATGTACCACCTGCTCTTGTATTTTCAATAATTTTTTTAGTGTTAGATTTATTTTTACTGTAAACATATAATGCTAACGGTCGCTCCTTAGAATTAACATAATCTATAGCTTCATCAATTGTAGAATAAGTTAATATTGGTAAAATTGGTCCAAAAATTTCGTCTTGTAATAATGAGGCTTCTTCTTTTAGATTTGAAACTAGCGTTGGTTCAATATATTTTGTATCTGAACCTAGCTTACCACCTATTTCAATAGTTGCATTTAAACTTTCCGCATTTTTAATATGCGACTTTAAACGTTCAAAATGTTTTTGAGTTACTATTCTTGCATACGACTCTGAATGTTCTGGCTGTTCAGTATAAAAGTTTTTCAGCCATTTTTTACAATCTTCAATAAATTTAGCTTTTATACTTTCATCTATCAACACATAATCTGGCGAGACACATATTTGGCCTGCATTCATAAACTTTCCCCACATTATTTTTTTAGCGACCATATCAATATTAGCCGTTTTATCAATAAACGTTGGAGATTTACCTCCGAGTTCTAAAGTAACTGATGTAAGATTTTTAGCTGCAGCCGTCATAACTATCTTACCTACATTTGGTGATCCTGTAAAGAAAATATGATTAAATGGTAATTTTAATAATTCAGTAGAGACTTCTGCCTCGCCTTGTACCAGGGCAACTTCATCTTCTGAAAACACATCTTCAATAATTTTAGCCATTAATGCAGAAGAATGTGGTGTCATCTCTGATGGTTTAATAATAACAGTATTACCAGCAGCTATTGCAGATACTAATGGACCAAATGTAAGATTGAATGGAAAATTCCATGGTGAAATAATTAAGCACACCCCTTTAGACTCATATATATAGTAAGAACTTGAGCCCAGCATAGACAATGGTGTTTTTACTTTTTGCTTGCGCATCCATTTATGTAAATACTGTTTTGCATGCTTAATATCACCAATAATCTGATAAATTTCAGTAAGTTCAGTTTCAACAACAGGTTTACCTAAATCTTTATATAATGCCTCTTTAATCTGTTCTCTATAGGTGAATTCTATCGCTCGCTGAAGTAAATTTAGCCTTTTAACTCTTTGACTGTAAGTGCCTTTACCTACTTTAAATTGATTGTTTTTCTGTCTTAAAAACAACTGAAAATGCGGATTATCTTTAAAATCTGTCATTCAACTATATTGTATTTATTGGGCTATATGCCATTTTTGTGTATTTCAACGGTATTTTCTACTTTCAATTACCATTCATCCATTACATCTTCAAATTCATCTATCAATTTACCTATTTTAAAGGGCTACAAGCTTAATTCGTGTAGTTCGTCGATGTTTTTTACGAACGATTGTCGGTTATCTATTTATAATATTGGTTCGTCTAAAAATTTCTTTCAAACTAAATATCTAACGTTTCTTTGACTCGAAGTTAAAACAAATATAGCTTCAACAATTATGAAAAAAGGTTTAGTAATCATATTATTTTTAACAATGTCTTTAGCAGGGTTTGCTCAGCAAGATGTTGTAGTTAACAATGAAACTGAATTTGTTGAAACTAAAGAAGCGGTAAAACCAGAAGCTAAGAAAGCTATTATCTCTGCTAAATATAAAGCTAAGGTTTTAAGAATCAACCGTAAAAAGAATAACGAAATAATTAGTATTAAAGCTTACAGAAAAAGTTTACAGATTAAAGTAAAAACTAAGAAGCTTTGTTAAAATAATCGAAATAAGACGCTATTAACCATAAATTTTTTAAAAGCCGAAACTCATGTTTCGGCTTTTTTATATATAGAACTCATTGAAACTAGTCAACTAAATTTAATTCGCCACGAGACTCTTTTTCTTTTAGTTCTTTCACTAAATCCAAAGCATCTGGTATTACATCACTACATAATATAATCAGCGATCCCTTAACGGCATTTTTAACTGCAAATTTAATGGCTTCACTTTCTGAAGGTATAATGGTCGTCTTCTTTTTAGGATCCTTCATTTTTATACCGTCATTAAGCATCTTAATAAGTTCATCTTCTGTCTTTCCACGTAAGCGTTTATCTTGTCGGATAATAATTTCATCAAACATTTCTGCGGCAATACCTCCCATTTCATTATTATCTTCAACACGTCTATCACCAATTCCTGCTATAATACCAACCTTAACAGTCGCATCTAGTTCTTCAACAAATTTTTGAAGTGCTCTCATTCCTGCTGGATTATGCGCATAATCTAAAAGAATAGTAAAGTCATTAAATTCGAATAAATTTAAACGACCTGGCGTTTGGGTAGCTGAAGGAATAAAGGTCTCTAAACCTGCTTTCATATCTTCAATACTAATTCCTTGTACATGTGCCGCTAAAACAGCAGCCAATACATTTTGAATCATGAATTTTGCCTTTCCTCCATAAGTCAAAGGAATATTTTCAGCTTTCATAAGGCGCATTTTCCACTCTCCTCTACAAATAGTAACATAGCCATTTTCGTAAACCGCAGTAATACCGTTCATACGTTGTAAGGCCTTAACATGTGGGTTGTTTTCATCCATAGAGAATAATGCTACATTACACTCTAAATTACGTCGCATATCATATACCAAATCATCATCTGCATTCAAAATAGCATAACCATCAGGTAAAACCGTTTCTGGAACCACCGCTTTTACTTTAGCTAGCTGCTCGATTGTATGAATCCCTTTTAATCCTAGATGATCTGCAGACACATTAGTAACGACAGCTACATCGCATTTTTTAAACCCTAAACCTGCTCGCAATAATCCACCTCTTGCACATTCTAAAACAGCAAAGTTAACGGTTGGATCTTTAAGGACAAATTCTGAACTTGCAGGTCCTGTACAATCTCCGGTCATTAACAATCTATTCTGAATATATACACCATCACTAGTTGTATATCCAACACGATAACCTTTCATTTTTGCTATATGTGCAATCAATCTGGTTGTCGTCGTTTTTCCATTTGTACCAGAAATCGCTATTATAGGAATACGACCTGTATCTCCTTTAATAGGAAATAATTTATCTATTACAGGAGCAGCGACGTTACGAGGTAGTCCTGTTGTCGGTGCTAAGTGCATTCTAAATCCTGGACCAGCATTAACTTCTAGTACTGCGCCTCCAGTTTCAGATAATGGTTTAGAAATATCCGTGGTCATAATATCTATACCACAAATATCTAAATCTATAATTTTAGAAATACGTTCAGCCATACTTACATTAGCAGGATGTATAATATCGGTAATATCTTCTGCCGTTCCTCCTGTACTTAGGTTTGCTGTATCTTTTAAAATTAATTGTTCACCTTCAGCAATAACGGAGTCTAAAGTATAACCAGCATCTTTAATAATAGTTTTTGTTAATTCGTTTGTTGTAATTTGTGTCAACACATTCTCATGTCCAAAACCACGACGTGGATCACTATTTACTTTATCTATAAGCTTCTGTACACTAGACTTTCCATCGCCTATAACATGTGCAGGAGTTCTAATTGCACCTGCTACTAAATGATTATTAATAACTAACAATCTATAATCTTCACCAGTGATAAATTTTTCTACGATAATAGCTCCACTTCGTGAACTCTCTTTTGCATGTCTAAATGCTACAAGTGCATCATCAACATTTTGTATATCTACAGTAATTCCTCTTCCATGATTTCCATCTACAGGTTTAATAACTAAAGGAAATCCGACATACCTACATGCTTCTTCTAAACTACGTTCACGACGAATAATATCACCTCTTGGGACTTCAACTTCTGCTTGTTCTAATAAATACTTTGTATCTTCTTTATCACAAGCCAACTCAACTCCAATACTACTGGTTTCACTAGTAACAGTAGCCTGAATTCGTTTTTGATTAGCACCATAACCTAACTGAACGAGCGAATATTTGTTGAGTCGAATCCAAGGAATTCCTCTACTTGCTGCTTCTTCTACTATAGATCCTGTACTAGGACCCAAGCGATCAGATTCACGCAGTTCTCTCATTTGCTGAATATCATCAGTCAAATCATAATCTTCACCAGCAATTAAAGCTTCACAAATTCTAACTGCAGACTTTGCAGCAAAGCGCCCAACAGATTCTTCCATATATGAAAATACAACATTATAAACGCCTTCTTCTCCATAACCACGTGTGCGTCCAAAACCTGTATCCATACCAGCTAGCGTTTGAATTTCTAAAGCAATATGTTCAATAACATGACCCATCCAGGTCCCTTCATCTACGCGCATAAAAAATCCTCCTTCACAGCCTTCAGAACAACGATGTGAATACATACTCGGAAACATAGCCTTTAATCGTTCTGGAAATCCCTCAATTTTATTTGAAGGGAATTCCTCCATTTCTTGAAGATCTAAAACCATTACAATTAACTTATGTCTTCTTACTGACCAGTAATTTGGCCCTCGCATTGCATTAATACTTCTTATATCCATTATGGTTGGTTTTTTATTAGTGAAAGATTATAAATATAGCATTTTTCAATAGAAAATTTGGCTTATTTTTGCCCAATATTTTTAGATAATATTTATGCAGAAGATAAAGGGAACTTTAATACCTATTGGCGGAAATGAAGATAAGGGTATTGAGGCAGATGAAATGTACACGCTAGAGTTTATTGAAGAAGGTATCTTATATCATGTCGTAAAAGAAGCTGGTGGTATTGAAGCTAATATTGTTGTTATTCCTACTGCATCTAGTATTCCTGTTGAAGTTGGCGAAAATTATCTAACTGCGTTTTCAACACTAGGTTGTAAAAACGTAAAAATTTTAGATATTAGATCTAAAGAAGATTCTGAAACTGAACATGCAATCGATCTTATTAAAAACGCAAATTGTGTTATGTTTTCTGGTGGAGATCAGTCTAAAATTACAGATAGAATTGGAAATACTACAATTCATAATATCTTAGCTGAACGCTATAAAATTGAAGAAGGTTTTGTTATTGCAGGTACAAGTGCTGGTGCCATGGCAATGGCAAATGAAATGATTGCAGGCGGAAGTGCATCTGAATCTTTTATAAAAGGTGCTGTAAATATGTATAAAGGTTTGAGCTTAATTCCTGAATTAATTATAGATACTCATTTTATTCGTCGTGGTCGTTTTGGAAGACAGTCTGAAGCTGTGGCTAAATTTCCAAATTTAATTGGCTTTGGGTTAGCTGAAGATACTGGTGTGATAATTAAAAATGGTAAAGATTGTACTGTTATTGGTTCTGGGATGGTTATTGTTTTTGATGGCAATACGCTTACTCATAACAATGAAAAAATATTAGAAGAAGGTACACCTATGACCATGGCCAATTTAACCATTCATGTGCTTTCAAACGGTGACCAGTATTGCGTTAAGAATAGGAAGGTTACTGTACTTCCAATTGAAGCACCTTTTATTTAAGGTAATAATGATAATTCCATTTCATATTGATTCACTGTGTTTTTTAATCCCGCAAATTCAACAGCCTTAATTTTATCTATTAACCTATCATCAATATTATTTATCTTTACTTCTTTCTGTATAGATTGAATTGCAGAAAAGAGAATATTCCAACTTGAAAGTGTAGAATTTAAAACTTCAAGTTGGGCTACATATCCATTATTAGTATTAATAGCAAAAAAAGAATGAACCTGATTATCTACTATTACATAAACATACTTATAATTTCCTTTTTCTAAACTTTTACTTTGATTATCCCATGAGTATAAGTTTTGATTTGGTAATGCGTCCCAATTATTAGCCTCAAAACTCACTTCTTTTAATGTATAATTATTTTGAGTTTCAACTGAAATCATTCCGCCATAGCACTTATACTTTTTGCATATTTCAAATCCAATGCCTTCATAAGATTTAAGAGCCTTTACATTTTCAGTAATGACCTCAAGTAAGCATTTTGTAATCCCATTATCAATTAAATCCGGAATTGCATAATCGTAAATAGCTTTCACAATTCGTTTTCCTCTATAATCCGGAACTACACCAGTACCAGAATTGTAGGCAATCAATTCACCTTGACGTTGATCAATGGCGTTAATTATAAAACCAACTAATTGGTCATTATCAAACATGCCATAAGACAAATTAAAATTGACTCCAGCAGCTTTCCAACGTTCTTTATAGAAGTTATGATCTGTTGGCATTTTCACGAAGTAATTCTCGAATGCAGATAGAAAACATTCCATTATGGTTTTAAAATCTGTATCTCCTAAATGCCTAACTACCATTATTTATAAATTGAAATATCTTCTTTTCCTTCGGAAGTTTTAGACGCACGATACATCCCTTCTGTATTAAATGGCATTGCAATATTTCCTTTGGTATCGACTGCAATTAAACCACCATCTCCTCCAATCTCGAGAATTCGCTTATTGATGACTTCGTTTGATGCTGCCTCTAAACTCATTCCTTTATGTTCCATTAAACAGGCCACATCATAAGCCACAACACCTCTAATAAAAAACTCACCACTTCCTGTACAACTTATAGCACATGTTTTGTTATTAGCATAATTACCAGCTCCAATCATTGGAGAATCTCCTACTCTTCCCCATTTTTTATTAGTCATGCCTCCTGTAGATGTTGCAGCAGCTATGTTACCATCTTGGTCACAAGCAACAGCACCTACAGTTCCAAATTTTGAATCTTTTTTGGTTGAGTGATCTAACTGAAAGTTATCTGTATCTTTAATTTCTAACCATTGATTGTGCCTCAACTCATCATAGAAATATACATCATTTTCAAGTTTATAATTTAATTCTTTAGCAAACTGCATCGCTCCGTCTCCAGCTAAAAAAACGTGTTCGCTTTTTTCCATAACATCTCTTGCTAGAGATACTGGGTTTTTAATGCCAGAGATTAAGCTCACTGCACCAGCATTTAATGTTTTACCATCCATTATGCTTGCGTCCATTTCGTGAGATTCTGTTGCTGTAAACACTGAGCCTTTTCCTGCATTAAATAGTGGTGAATCTTCCAATAATCGAACAGATTCCTCAACTGCTTCAACAGCTGTTTTCCCAGCTTCTAAAAACTTATAACCAGCTTCAAGCGCTTGTTTTAAAGCCAATTTATATTGTGCTTCTAACTCTGGAGTCATCATACCTTTTACTAAAGTTCCTGCTCCTCCGTGTATGGCTATTGAGAATGTTTTCATGTGCTTAATTTGATTTTGGAAAATTACGAATTGCTTTTTAAATAAACCCTTAAGTTTTCGTAGTTTTATAGACTTCAAAAAAAAACTCAATATCATTTTTTGTTTAGGTTAGCTTACACGTAAAATGATGATTTTTTTAGATGATGCGAGAAAGAAAAATTAAACATAGCCTTAGCTACGTTTCATTTTTATTTTGAAGCAGAAATGAAAAAAGGGCATTTTTCGAAGCTTACTTAAATTAAATATGATATAAAATGTCAGACCAAAAACGTCTCTTTTTAGTTGATGCTTATGCCCTTATTTTTCGTGGCTATTACGCTTTTATAAAAAACCCAAGAATTAATTCTAAAGGTGAAGACACTTCTGCCATCATGGGTTTTATGAACTCCCTTTTAGATGTTATAAAACGAGAACGACCAGATCATTTAGCCGTTTGTTTTGACAAAGGCGGAAGTGCTGATCGGGTAGAGATGTTTGAAGCTTACAAAGCCAACAGAGACGCAACACCAGAAGGCATTAAAACTGCTGTACCTTATATCTATGAGATTTTAAAAGCCATGCATATTCCAATCATGGTGAAGGAAGGCTACGAAGCTGATGATGTTATAGGAACCTTAGCTAAGAAAGCCGAAAAAGAAGGTTATAAAACCTTTATGGTAACACCAGATAAGGATTTTGCGCAACTCGTTTCTGAAAACATCTTTATGTACAGACCAGTGTTTGGAGGTGGTTACGAAACTTGGGGAATTCCTGAAGTGCAAAAGAAATTCGAAGTCACAGACCCTCTACAAGTTATAGATTTTCTAGGTATGATGGGAGATGCATCAGATAATATTCCTGGTCTTCCTGGTGTTGGTGAAAAGACAGCTAAAAAATTCTTAGCTGCATACGGAAGCATGGAAAACCTTTTAGCCAATACACATGAACTTAAGGGGAAAATGAAAGAGAAAATTGAAGCTAATGGTGAGCTCGGTTTGCTTTCTAAAAAACTAGCAACCATAATGCTAGATGTTCCTGTGGAATTCGATGCTAAAGATTTTGAAATGTCTGAGCCAGACGTTCCTAAAGTCACAGAAATTTTTCAGAACTTAGAGTTTAGACGTTTAATTGATAATTTTAATAAAACCTTTTCTGTAAATCCTGTTCCTGCGACTTCTAAGGCAACTCCATCAACAGATAAAATAGAAGCACCTAAAACCACTCCAAAAGAAGAACTATCTGCAGGCGCAGGTCAGTTTTCATTGTTTGGTGGAGCAGAACCTTCAACAACGGAAACAGTTTCAGAATTTACACGTAAAACTTCAGAAAACACATCACATTTTTATCAAAGTGTGGCTCCTGGTATGGCAACCAAACTGTTTGTCAAAAACTTAATGAATCAGACGTCTGTTTGTTTTGATACAGAAACAACAGGACTAAATCCTTTAACAGCAGAATTAGTTGGTATTGCATTTTCTTGGGAAGTTGGTAAAGGTTTTTATATGCCATTTCCTGAGGGTAAAAATGAGGCACAAAACTTAATTGAAATACTAAGACCGTTTTTTGAAAATGAAAACATCGAAAAAATTGGTCAGAATTTAAAATACGATATTAAAGTCTTAGCCAAATACAATATTGACGTTAAAGGCAAACTCTTTGATACCATGTTGGCACATTACCTTATTAATGCAGATATGCGACATAATATGGAAGTGTTGGCAGAAACGTATTTAAACTACACACCAATTTCTATTGTAGAGCTAATTGGAAAAAAAGGGAAAAATCAACTCTCAATGCGAGATGTGCCTATAGAAAAACAAACCGAATATGCTGTTGAAGATTCTGATATTACTTTACAACTCAAAGAGCATTTCGAAAAAGAATTAGACGAAGCCAATACCCAAAAATTATTCGATGATATCGAAATTCCGCTACTACGTGTGTTAGCTGCTATGGAATTAGAAGGGATTAATCTCGATAAAGATTTTCTAAACTCATTATCAGAAGACCTCAATAACGATATTTTAAATCTCGAAAAAGGGATTTACGAAGCTGCAGGAGAAGAATTCAATATTTCGTCTCCAAAGCAATTGGGTGTGATTCTTTTTGAAAAAATGAAACTCGTTGATAAGCCTAAGAAAACTAAAACAGGACAATATTCTACAGCAGAAGATGTGTTAAGTTATTTAGCAAAAGATCATGCTATTATTCAGCAAGTATTAGATTATAGAGGATTGGCTAAATTAAAAAGCACGTATGTAGATGCCTTACCACTTCAGGTGGAAGAATTGACAGGTCGTGTACATACAGATTATATGCAAACTGTTGCAGCTACTGGTCGTTTAAGTAGTAACAATCCTAATTTACAGAATATTCCCATTCGCACCAAACGTGGCCGCCAAGTTAGAAAAGCCTTTGTTCCAAGAAATGAAGATTACATCTTACTAGCTGCCGATTATTCTCAGATTGAATTACGGATTATTGCAGCTTTAAGTGAAGAAGAAACGATGATGGAAGCGTTTAAAAATGGCGAAGATATTCATGCTTCAACAGCTTCAAGAGTTTTTAATGTGCCGCTATCGGAAGTGACAAGAGAACAACGTAGCAATGCTAAAACTGTAAATTTCGGGATTATATATGGAGTTTCTGCTTTTGGCTTAAGTAATCAAACCGATTTATCTCGTAGCGAAGCCAAAGAACTGATTGACACTTATTATGAGACCTATCCTAAACTACGTGCTTATATGAGCAAACAAGTTGATTTTGCAAGAGATCATGGTTATGTGCAAACCGTTTTGGGTCGTCGTCGCTATTTGGCAGCTATTAATTCTCGTAATGCCATTGTTAGAGGTGCAGCAGAACGAAATGCTGTAAATGCACCAATACAAGGTAGTGCTGCAGATATCATTAAGGTTGCCATGATTAATATCTATGAGAAACTAGAACAAGGAGATTATAAGTCTAAAATGTTGCTTCAAGTCCATGATGAATTAGTATTTGACATCTACAAACCTGAACTCGAAACCATGAAAACACTCATTAAAACCGAAATGGAAAACGCCTATGAGCTCGAAGTGCCTTTAGATGTTGAAATGGATATTGGCTTGAATTGGTTGGAAGCGCATTAAAAATTCCTTGATCTGCAAAAATAGTATAGAAGCTACAACCACCAAAAAAAGCTCTATGAGTGTTTATATAGAACTTAATAATGGTTACACCTTTTCTCTAAACTTATTTTATCATTAATTTACTTATATTTGATTTCATAAAGCTATCAATCTTAAAAGAATAACCATGCCAAAAAATATTATAATAAATGTTGAACTAGCATTATTTGGGAATCAAAGTAACACCGTTAATGTAACAGAAGAAGTACAAAATGCACTTAAGGGAGATGACATTACTATCTCTGCTAATAGATTAGGTATTGAAGATCCGGCTCCAGGAGAAACAAAACATTTTGCTGTAAAAGCCACTATTACAATTGATGAGAATGTGCCTTATCCATTTTATTATATTGGTAAAGACTACGAAACTATAGACTTTATCCCCTAGGCAGTAATTCAAGTTTTATTTTAAGAGGATTCTAAACTTTAATTTTAAGTATAGCCAAACTGCTATGTCTAAAAAGTTAATAATTCTATAGATATTTGACGGACAATTAATTGTAAACTCTATAGGTATAAGTTTATTATTTCTAGTTTATATTAGATATTGTTTTGTGACGCATTAAAACTTCCCTTTTTTGAAGTAGTTTTGCAATCTAATGGAGACGATGACTATTATTTCTAAAGACATATCAAAAGCGGTTAAACTTTTAACCGCAGAAGAATTAGTTGCTATACCAACAGAAACAGTTTATGGTTTAGCAGGAAATATCTATAGTACAAAAGCTATAAAGACTATTTTTGAAACCAAACAACGTCCATTTTTTAATCCTCTTATTGTTCATATTCCCTCAATAGATTATCTTTCTAATATTGTTGAATATATTCCTGAAAAGGCAAAACTACTGGCTGAAGCCTTTTGGCCTGGACCAATTACTTTGGTTTTAAAAAAGAAAAACATAATTCCAGATATAATAACAGCTGGCAAAGATACTGTTGCGGTTCGTGTGCCAAATCATCCAGTAACATTAGAACTACTTAAAAAATTACCTTTTCCATTAGCTGCTCCTAGCGCAAATCCATTTAGCAGTATTAGTCCCACCACAGCAAAGCATGTTGAAGATTATTTTAAAGACAAAATTAAAATGGTATTAGATGGTGGTCCTTGTAGAAGTGGTATCGAATCTACTATTGTTGGTTTTGAAGATGATAATCCTATTATCTATCGTCTCGGTTCTACACCAATTGAAGTCATAGAAACTGTTATTGGTGAAATTGAAATTAAAAATAGAAAAGAGGCAGCACCAGATGCGCCTGGTATGTTAGGGCGACATTATGCTCCAAAAACAACAACAGTTTTAACTAAAAATGTATCAGATGCCATTAAACAATATCCTAACAGATTAATTGGCCTTTTAGTCTTTAATTCTGAAGTTGAAACTAACGCTGTTTTCACTCAAATTATTTTATCTAAAAAAGGAGATATGGTAGAAGCCGCTTCAAAGTTATATGATGCTTTACATCAATTAGACCTTCAAAATTTGGATATCATTATTGCAGAAGAGTTTCCAGATTATGGCTTAGGTAAATCTATAAACGATAGATTAAAACGTGCAACTAAACGCTAATTTGCGTACAAAATCATAAAAAATTAGGAATCTCTTTTGGTTTGATTTATTTTTAGAACATAACCAACATGACCTTTATTTATATTAGAAAAATAAAAGTCGAATCCTTATTAAATGAAACCAAAGAAAGAGGCAAAAAAAGAAACCATTGGGTCAAAACATAAACCAATGAACGACCTTACTGCCCACTACTGGAATAGTATTAATTATTTTGTAGGGTTAATTAAATCTTCTGAGCTTAAAGCTGGGCTTATATTGTCATTTTACGGAATCATCCTAAATTTTATGTATCAAAACACGGAAGAGAGTGGGAAATATTTTAGTGATAACCTTTCTTTAAAAATTCTTCTCGGTTTATGGTTTGTCTGTTGCTTAATTTCAATTTATTATAGTATTCGAAGTTTTATCCCAAAAATTGAGAACAAGTACCCAACTAATATTTTCTTTTTTGGAGATATTATCTCCAAATACGGAAATATCGAAGAATTTGCTCAAACATTTCACAAAACAAGTCTTAACGAAGAGGAGAGTTACAAACAACTTGGAGAACAGATATTCATTAATGCAAAAATAGCAAATATGAAATTTAAATATGTGAGTCTCTCGTTCCGTTTTATGGCTATAGGATTGATATTATTACTAATGACTATATTAAATTATTTTTTAGTTGCTTCAATTTAATTCAAAAGACGATTTTTTTTTCTAATGAAATACCTCTTTTCAATACTTATATGGTTTGGCTGTTTATTCTACATAATGGCTCAACACACTAAATATATTGAAATATGGGAGGATAAGTTTCAGTCAGATTCTGCAATAGTTCGAGTAGAAAACTTAAAAACACTAGCTGAAGCTATTAATGACGATAATGCGCTTGGATTTAGCCAAGACATGAGAATAAGGTCTTATTATTATAATAGAGATTATGTTAATGCTTTAAAACATATTAACCAGTCCTTAAAGACTTTTAAAAAACAGGGTGACCTATTAAAAACATTTAAGTCCTGTCTTTAATTGGCTAAATAGAATACATTTCGTGGATTAGTATAACTAAATATTGGAAGATTTAAAACAACATATAAAAGACTTATCTAAAGCAGATGTGCATAGCCATCTTCACCTCGCTGGATCACAAGAACGATTCAGAGAACGCTATGCTGATGCTAATATTAACTTTCCAAAAACGTTTAATGGTTTAAACGGAATGATCAATTTCATTTACGATCATCTCAATGCAGTAATGCTTACCAAAACAGATGTAGTTAACTTTATGGAAATAGGCATTGAAAGTGCTATTGATGATAACGTCAAACTTCTAGAGGCTAGTGTAGATATAAGTTTAGCAAGGTTTTTTAATAACTCTATCGATAACGTTATTGAAGCTGTTAAAGTCTTAATAGAAAAATATAAATCACAAATCGATTTTAGACCAGATATAGGAGTTAACAAAGATTTAGACATAGAAAAAGTGTATTCAGATGGAGTGAGATGCGTAGAAAGTGGTGTATTTAATGGTATAGACTTTTATGGCCAAGAAGCAGATAAAGACTTAAATCCTTTTATTAAATTTTATGATATTTCTAGAGGGTTTGGCTTAAAAACCAAAGTGCATATAGGTGAGTTTTCAGATTATCACAGTATAGACAACACCATTAAGTTATTGCAACCTCAAGAAATTCAACATGGTATTAGAGCTATAAACTCTCAAAAAACTATGGATTTAATTCTAGAAAATAATATAAGATTAAATTTATGCCCAACAAGTAATATAGCATTAGGAGCTATTACTGATTTAAAGAATCACCCAATTAGAACACTTTATGACTATGGCATAGACTTAACTATAAATACAGACGATTTAATTTTATTTAATGCAACAGTTACGGATGAGTTTTCGAATTTATTAGAGCAAAATATATTTTCATTTGAAGAGCTAGATAAAATCCGTAATAATGCCTTTAATTAATTCATTCAAAAATTTTTCGTAATAAAATCTACCATTATTAGGCCTACTGATTTTCAGATAAAAAAACCTCAAACAACGTTTGGTATTCCAATAGTTTATCGTAAATTTGCAAACTCTTTTTTTAGAGAGGAATGTTTAATCTTTTGCGCTGTGAAGCGTAATAATAAATCAAATTAGTGTGGATACATTAAGCTACAAAACAGTTTCAGCTAACAAAGCTACCGTTAATAAGGAGTGGGTTTTAGTTGATGCTGAAGGACAAACTTTAGGTCGCTTAGCTTCGAGAGTAGCAATACTTTTAAGAGGTAAGCACAAACCTAATTTTACGCCACACGTTGATTGCGGTGACAACGTAGTTGTTGTTAATGCCGAGAAAATCAACTTAACTGGTAACAAGTGGACAGATAAAAGTTATATCCGTCACACAGGTTATCCAGGTGGTCAAAGAAGTTTGACGGCTACTGAAATGTTTGAGAAAGACCCAACCAGATTAGTAGAGAAGTCAGTAAAAGGAATGTTACCTAAAAACAAATTAGGCGCAGCTCTTTTTAGAAATTTAACAGTTGTTTCAGGTACAGCACATTCTCACGAAGCGCAGAAACCTAAAACAATGACATTAAAAGAAATTAACTAATGGAAGTAATTCACAAAATCGGCCGTAGAAAGACGGCTGTTGCTCGTGTGTACGTTGCTAAAGGAAAAGGCAAAATCACGGTGAACAAAAAAGACATGGCGGATTATTTTACTACTGCAACACTGCAGTATAAAGTAAACCAACCTTTAGCCTTGACTAACAATGATGGCAACTTTGATATTACTGTTAACGTATATGGAGGTGGTATCACCGGCCAGGCAGAAGCAATACGTTTAGGTTTATCTCGCGTTATGTGCGAGCTAGATCCTGAAAACAGACTAGTATTAAAGCCAGAAGGTCTATTAACTAGAGATCCAAGAATGGTAGAGCGTAAGAAATTCGGACAGAAGAAAGCGCGTAAAAAATTCCAATTCTCGAAACGTTAATATCCAAACAACATTTAATTCAGAATCTGTTTTTACGGATTCTGAATTATCTTATTTTATTGAAATCGCTGAATATTTCAGCAAAATTAAAAACCAGTTATTGTTGTCTATGGCGGTAAAACGTCAAGATTTAGTTAAGCATCTAAATGGTTAAGGCTAGCGAAAGCGACCACTTAATCATTGCTAATCAACAGAACGTAAACTATTACAAAATGGAAAAAGTAGAAGTAAAAGAATTACTTGAAGCAGGTGTACACTTTGGTCACCTTACCCGTAAATGGAACCCAAACATGGCTCCTTACATTTATATGGAACGTAACGGTATCCATATTATAAACCTATACAAAACAGCAGCGAAAATTAAAGAAACCTCTGAAGCTTTAGCTAAAATAGCAGCTTCTGGAAAGAAAATCTTATTCGTGGCAACTAAAAAACAAGCTAAAGACATTGTTGCTGAGAAAGCAGGCGCTGTAAACCAACCTTATATTACAGAGCGTTGGCCAGGTGGTATGTTAACTAACTTCGTTACTATTAGAAAAGCAGTAAAGAAAATGGCTTCTATTGACAGAATGAAGAAAGATGGAACTTTTAACTCTTTATCTAAAAAAGAACGCTTACAAGTAAATCGTCAACGTGCAAAATTAGAAAAGAACTTAGGTTCAATTTCTGATATGACACGTTTACCAGGCGCATTATTTGTTGTAGATATTATGCGTGAGCATATTGCTATAAAAGAAGCACAAAAATTGAACATTCCAATCTTTGCAATGGTAGATACTAACTCTGATCCTCGCGAAGTAGACTATTTAATTCCTGCAAATGATGATGCTTCAAAATCTGTAGATAAAATATTATCTATTGTAACTTCTGCAGTAGCAGATGGCTTAAACGAAAGAAAAGCTGAACGTGCAGAAAAAGAAGGTAAAGCCCAAAAAACTGAAGCTAAAACTGAAGAGAAAGTTGAGGTGAAAACTGAAGCTAAACCAGAAGTAAAAGCTAAAGCTAAAAAGGAAGTAAAACCAGCTACTAAAAAAGCTGAAAAAGCTCCCGTAGCGTCTCAAGAAGAAGAATAAATAACATTTATACAATATTAAAAGTCATTTGGTTCTTTTCACTCTGAAAATTAATTAAATGACTTTTTAAATTTAAAAAACTATGGAGAATACTGTAAAAATCACAGCAGCAGAAGTAAACAAGCTAAGACAAGCAACTGGTGCTGGTATGATGGATTGTAAAAAAGCTTTAGTTGAAGCTGGTGGTGATTTTGATAAAGCCATCGCAGTTTTACGTAAAAAAGGACAAAAGGTTGCAGAAAAAAGAGCCGATAGAGATTCTTCTGAAGGTGCTGCAATCGCTAAAATTAATGCAGACAATACATCTGGTGTTGCTATCGTTTTAGGATGTGAAACAGATTTTGTTGGAAAAAACGAAAATTTCGTAGCCTTAGCTAACCAATTAGCAGATATTGCAATAAACAATAATACAAAAGAAGAATTTTTAGCTGCTGATTTTGAAGGAATGACTGTCGCTGAAAAGTTAATAGAACAAACTGGAGTTATTGGTGAAAAATTAGACATCACAGCTTTCGAAAAGTTAGACGCACCTTACATAGGTCAATATGTTCACATTAACAAAATTGCTGCTTTAGTAGGTTTATCTGCTAAGGTTGATAATGTTGAAACTTTAGTTAAAGATGTGGCTATGCAAGTAGCTTCAATGGGAGCATCTACTTTATCTTATAAAGATTTTGATCCAGCTTTCATTGCTTCAGAAACTGAAGCTCGTATTGCTGTTATCGAAAAAGATAATATTGAATTAGGTCGTTTAGGAAAAACCTTAAAGAATGTACCAAGCTACATCTCTATGGTGCAATTAACTCCAGAAGTATTAACTGAAGCTGAAGAAGCTGCTAAAGCAGAATTAAAAGCTGAAGGTAAACCAGAACAAATCTGGGATAGAATATTACCAGGTAAAATGGAACGTTTTATTTCTGATAATACGACTTTAGATCAAGAACAATGTTTGTTAGATCAGAAGTTTATCAAAGATGAAAAACAAACTGTAGCAAAATATGTTGCATCTTATGGTGATGTTGCTGTAACTGGTTTTAAAAGAGCAACCGTAGGATAATTAATCCGGTTTAAACACAACTATATATAAAAAGCCTTTCAATTATGAGAGGCTTTTTTTTAGCGTTTTTTTCACTTTTACACCTGCTAATAATTATGTAGCTTTGTTCAACTTTCAAAACTCAACATGAAATGAGCCTTATCACTTATTAATTTTAACTCATAAGTCATTTGGCAAATTACATTAGACATTAAAAAAAATAGATAACTATCTAATGAAATATAAAAGAATACTACTAAAATTATCTGGTGAAGCCCTAATGGGAAGTCGTCAATATGGTATAGATCCAGAGCGTTTATCAGAATATGCAATAGACATTAAAGAAATTACCAACTTAGGTGTCGAAGTAGCTATTGTTATTGGTGGCGGAAATATTTTTAGAGGTGTTGCAGGTGCAATGAATGGTATGGATCGTGTACAAGGGGACCACATGGGAATGTTAGCAACAGTTATTAATGGTTTAGCATTACAAAATGCACTAGAAGATGCTGATGTAAAAACACGCTTGCAAACTGCTATAAAAATTAATGAAGTAGCAGAACCTTTCATAAGACGAAAAGCAATGAGCCATCTTAGGAAAGGACGTGTTGTCATTTTTGGTGGTGGAACAGGTAATCCTTATTTCACAACAGATTCTGCAGCTGTATTACGCGCCATAGAAATAGAAGCAGATGTCATTTTAAAAGGAACTCGTGTAGATGGTATCTATACTGCAGATCCAGAAAAAGACAGCTCAGCAGTTAAATTTGATCATATTTCTTTTGAGGATGTTCTGCGCAAAGGTCTAAAAGTTATGGATACAACTGCATTTACGCTAAGCCAAGAGAATAAACTCCCAATTATTGTATTTGATATGAATAAAAGAGGAAACTTACTCAAAGTTGTTTCTGGTGAAAATATAGGAACTGAAGTGAATGTTTAACTTCGGGCTTAAATTTTGATAACTCTAATTAAAAAATTAAAACAATGAACGAAGACATTAAATTTATAATAGATACAGCAAAAGAGGCTATGAGTGCTGCAATTAAGCATCTCGAAAAACAATTAGTTAATATCCGAGCTGGTAAAGCCAGTCCTGCAATGTTGGGTAGTGTAATGGTAGATTATTATGGTTCTCAAACTCCGCTTAGTCAAGTCGCAAATGTAAATACACCAGATGGGAGAACCATAACGGTACAACCATGGGAAAAATCTATGCTTCAAGAAATTGAACGTGGAATTATGATTGCAAACATTGGCTTTAATCCTATGAACAATGGTGAAACGATTATTATTAATGTTCCTCCTTTAACAGAAGAGCGCAGACGAGACCTAGCAAAACAAGCTAAAAGTGAAACAGAAGATGCGAAAATTGGCATCAGAAATGCACGTAAAGAAGCGAATTCTGATATAAAAAATTCTGAAGTTTCAGAAGATTTGCAAAAAAATGCAGAAATTGATATACAGTCACTCACAGATTCTTACGTGAAACGTATAGATACTATTCTAGAAGTTAAAGAAAAAGAAATAATGACAGTTTAACTCTAAAAGTTAACAAATTTGTTATTCTGAATTTTGTTCAGACTCTAAATATGGTTAGAATTTAAGGATCTGAAACAAGATTTAGATTGATAATTTCATTTTTTTAATTCTTTTGTTTTTAATTACAATTCATAATCCTAAATGCGAAGTTGTTTGTTTGTTGTTTTTCTTATAATTGTTGCAACAAATAGCTTTGCACAGCAGCCTAATATAAAAGAAAAAGATTCTACCAAAATTGCTCAAGATTCTATTAATAAAGCCGAGTTCTTAAAAAATATAGGTAATGGTTATTTACCCTTTAATTACTTTAATTTAGACTTACGATATCTTGTAAAGTTCAATCAATTTGAAGGATTAAGAACTGGTTTGGGAGGTATTACAAATAATCGCTTTTCCGAACGTTTTCGTATAAATAGTTATTTAGTTTATGGCTTTAAAGATAAGCGTTACAAATATAGTGTTGGTGGAGGATTTAGAGTTAATGAATCGTCAAATACATGGATTAATTTATCGTACACAGATGACTTACAAGAAACAGGAAGTTCTAATTTTTTAACCGATAAACGCTTCTTTACTTTTTTTGAACCACGGTTATTAAATATAGATTTGTTTCATAGACATATTACCAAGTCTGTTGGTTTACAGCATAAAATTTCAAATCACCTGCTTTCCGAAACACAGTTGGCAACCAGCAAAATAAACCCAACGTATTTATACAATTTTATTTTAGGTGACAGATCTTATAATACATTCGATTTAAGCACAGCCAAACTGAGCCTGCAATGGAGTCCCTTTAGTAGATTCGATGTAGAGGATGGTAGCGTTACAGAAACTAAAGACGGTTACCCAAAATTTACACTTCAATTAACCAAAGGTTTTAAATCTGTCTTTGGCAGTGATTTTAATTTTTCTAAATTAGACTTTAGAACGGTACATCAATTAAATCACAAGAATGACGCTGTAACTAATTTTACCTTGGTTGCTGGTATAGCTGGTGGAGAAACACCTTTAACACATTTGTACCATGCCTATCCCAACAATATTACAAAAGAAACTATTCTTCAACGTTTTTCAGTTGCAGGCTTAAACAGTTTTGAGACCATGTATTTTAATGAGTTTTTTAGTGATAAATTTTCAACATTACAATTGAAACATTCTTTTAGACCTTTTAAAATTTCAGAACGATTTAAACCACAATTAGTTTTAATTTCGAGGTATGCTGTTGGTACTATGAGTAGTATTGAAAGGCACCAAGGCGTGCAATTTAATACCCTAGAAAAACTATATTCAGAATCTGGTTTCGAAATCAACAAACTTCTCTTTGGTTTTGGACTTAGCTTTGCCTATCGCTATGGTGGTTATCATCTTCCTAATTTAGAAGATAATATTGCTTTTAAGTTTACCTTTAATATTTCTATATAAGACCTTATTATATTCCTGTTAATTCACATACAAATCCTTAGGTTTTTTCTACCTTTGCCGCTCATTTTATTAATGTATGTTTAAACTTTTAACCACAGGGTTTTGGGAGGCTATTGCAAGAATCATTCTTCGTAATAAAATCTTTATATTGATTGCCATTATTTTGGCAACTGTGTTTTTTAGTATGCAGTGGAAACATATGCGTTTTACCTATACAGAAGCGAATATGTTACCCGATGAACACGAAGTTAACATCACTTATAACGACTTCTTAGAAGTTTTTGGTGAAGAGGGTAACCTTATTGTCTTGGGTGTAAAAGATTCAACCTTATTTTCTGTTAAGCAACTTAATGCTTGGAATACTCTTTCAGAATCATTTAAATCTTACAACGAAGTTGAAACAGTATTATCGATAAAAGATCTTCAGAAATTAGTAAAGAACACTAAAAAAGAGCAATTTGATTTAGAGCCCTTTATAAAAGACTCCGTTACAAGCATTGAAGAGGTAAATAAGCTTCAGGATGAATTATTTAATCAATACCCATTTTACGATAATTTCTTGTTTAATGCAGATACTAAGACCATTAGAACTGCTATATATCTAAAGAAAAGTATTGTTAATACGTCTGCTCGTAAAGATTTTATACTAAACAACCTTCAGGTAAAAATAGAGGAGTTCGAAGCACAAACAGGTTTAGATGTACGTGTTTCTGGAATGCCATACATACGTACCTTGAATGCCCAGAATATTGTAGATGAAATACCTATTTTTATTGGTGCTGCACTTTTTGTTACCTCATTTATTTTCTTCTTATTCTTTAGATCCTTTAGGGCAACTTTTATTTCCTTAATTGTTGTTTGTGTTGGTGTTATGTGGACCTTTGGGATTATTGGTATTCTAGGTTATGAAATTACAGTACTTACTGCATTAATTCCTCCTTTGATTATTGTTATTGGAATTCCTAACTGCATTTTTCTAATTAATAAATACCAACATGAAGTAAAGTCTCATGGTAATAAAGTAAAATCCTTACAACGTGTTATTACCAAAGTTGGTAATGCCACCTTAATGACTAATGTAACCACAGCTTCTGGTTTTGCTACCTTTATTCTTACTGAGAGCAAATTACTTAAAGAATTTGGTATTGTAGCTTCGCTAAGTATTTTAGCTATATTTATCTTATGTTTACTAGTCATTCCGATTATGTACACTTTTTTACCTTACCCTAAACAACGTCACTTAGAACATCTAAACAAGCGTTGGATTGGAGGCTTTGTCGATTGGATCGAACGTATGGTAAAGCACAAAAAAATTACCATTTACGTTACTGCACTTATATTAATTATTGGAAGTATGTTAGGTATGAACCAGATTAAGATTTCTGGAAGCCTTATTGAAGACATGCCACAAGACAAAGAGTTTTTTAAAGACATTCGCTTTTTTGAAGAAGAATTTAACGGTATTATGCCTTTAGAAATAATGGTAGATACAAAGCGAAAAAAGGGAGTTATGAAATTAGCTACCTTAAAACGTATTAATGAGCTTGAAGAGCTTATTAAAGAAATACCTGAATTATCGCGACCAATCTCAGTTGTGAGTTTGGTAAAATATAGCAAGCAAGCCTATTACAACGGTAATCCCAAGTACTATCAATTACCAACGAGCCAAGAAAATAGTTTTATTCTGTCCTATGCTAAAAACTCAACCTCTGATGTTGACTTACTTAAAAACTTTGTAGATAGTACAGGTCAGTATGCACGTATCACCACTTTTATGAAAGATATTGGTACAGACAAAATGGAACGTATTGAAGAAAATCTTCAGAATAAAATAAATAAAGTATTTCCAAAGGAGCGTTACGACGTTATTATGACAGGAAAGGCTTTAGTCTTTCAGAAGGGAACCAAATATTTGGTTAGAAATTTAATCATTTCATTAACCTTGGCCATTTTCCTTATTTCGTTATTTATGGCTTATTTATTTCGTTCGTTTAGAATGATTATTGTGTCTTTAATTCCTAATTTATTACCATTATTAGTTACGGCTGGTTTAATGGGTTATTTAGGCGTCCCTATAAAGCCTTCTACCATATTAGTATTTAGTATTGCTTTTGGTATTTCTGTAGATGATACCATTCACTTTTTAGCAAAATACAGACAAGAATTACAAGCCAACCACTGGAAAATTAGAAAATCCGTGTATGCTGCACTTAGAGAAACAGGTGTAAGCATGTTTTATACTTCAATTGTATTGTTTTTTGGGTTTTCAGTCTTTACAATTTCAAGTTTTGGTGGCACTGTAGCCTTAGGTGCATTGGTATCTATAACCTTACTTTTCGCTATGCTTTCTAACTTACTGCTATTACCTTCTTTGCTATTGTCATTAGAACGTAATATTGCAAATAAAGAGGTATTGCGAAAACCAGCAATAAATATTATTCCGTCAGAAGATGATACTGAAGACGATATAGAACATCAAGAAGAAAATTTATCTTAGCATTTCAAAATAATCAAAAAATGACAACAAAAACCGTAGCAGAATTACTGTCGCAAGATGTAACCTCGCAAGATGTTACTGTAAAAGGATGGGTAAGAACCTTTAGAGCAAATCGCTTTATTGCATTGAATGATGGCTCAACCATAAATAACATTCAGTGTATTGTAGATTTTGAAAATTTTGACGAAGCACTTTTAAAGCGCGTTACTACAGGAGCTGCAATTCATATTACAGGAGAGTTAGTAGAAAGCCAAGGTAAAGGGCAATCTGTAGAAATTGTTGTAAAAACCTTAAAAGTGCTAGGCGATTCTGACCCAGAAACGTACCCAATTCAGCCAAAAAAACATTCATTTGAATTTCTTAGGGAAAATGCTCACCTACGAACCAGAACCAATACATTTAGCGCTGTAATGCGTTTACGTTCATCATTATCATTTGCAGTTCATAAATATTTTAACGAGAATGGATTCTATTATATGCACACTCCAATAGTTACTGGTAGTGATGCTGAAGGTGCTGGCGAAATGTTTAGAGTTACCAATTTAGATTCAAAAAATCCGCCTTTAACTGAAAATGGTAAAGTAAATTATAAAGAAGATTTTTTCGGAAAGGAAACCAACTTAACCGTATCTGGTCAACTTGAAGCTGAAACATACGCAATGTCGTTAGGGAAAGTTTATACCTTTGGGCCAACATTTAGAGCAGAAAACTCAAACACATCTCGTCACTTATCTGAGTTTTGGATGATAGAGCCAGAAGTTGCATTTATGGATTTGGCCGGAAACATGGATTTGGCTGAAGACTTTATGAAATCCGTTCTTAGTTATATTCTTGATACCAACAAAGACGATTTAGAGTTTTTAGAAAAACGTCTATTAGACGAAGAAAAAACAAAACCACAGACTGAGCGTAGCGACATGAGCCTTATTGAAAAAATTAAGTTTGTTGTAGATAACAATTTTAAACGTGTTAGTTATACGGAAGCTATTGATATCTTAAGAAACTGTAAACCAAACAAAAAGAAGAAATTTAAATATATCATTGAAGAATGGGGAGCAGATTTACAATCGGAGCACGAACGTTTCTTAGTAGAAAAGCACTTTAAATGCCCTGTAATATTATTTGATTATCCAGCAAACATAAAAGCGTTTTATATGCGTTTAAATGAAGACGGAAAAACGGTTAGAGCAATGGATATTCTTTTTCCGGGTATTGGTGAAATGGTTGGAGGTTCTCAACGTGAAGAACGTTTGGAAGTCTTGAAAGAGAAAATGAAAGCATTAGATATCGATGAAAAAGAATTATGGTGGTATTTAGATTTACGCAAATATGGTACTGCTGTACATTCTGGTTTTGGACTAGGTTTTGAACGTTTGGTGATGTTCGCCACAGGAATGGGTAATATTAGAGATGTAATTCCTTACCCAAGAACACCTCAAAATGCAGAGTTTTAATTACTTTTATATCTAAGCGAATTTTATGTCATTAAAGCAGTATTTATCATTTAAACTATCCCAAAAGCTGTCACCTCAGCAGATTCAACTTATGAAGTTGATTCAGTTGCCTACCCAAGCTTTTGAGCAGCGTTTAAAACAGGAATTAGAAGAAAATCCTGCACTTGATACTGGAAAAGAATCTGAAGTTTCAGAAGACAACATAGATGAATTTGATAATTCTGAAGATGACTACAATGACAATGAAAGTATAGATGCCGACGATATTAATATAGATGAATATTTAAGTGACGACGAAATCCCAGAATATCGCACACAAGCCAATAATTACAGTGCTGATGATGAGGATAAAAGTGTGCCTTATGCTGCTGGCACATCATTCACACAACATTTAATAAATCAGCTCAATACCTTCAGACTCTCTGAGGAAGAAAAAGAAATTGCCTATTTTTTAGTTGGTAGCGTTGATGAAAGTGGTTATATACGTCGCTCATTATCAGATATTACAGACGATTTGGCATTTACACAGAATGTGTTTACAACTGAAGAGGAAATTGAAAAAGTTCTTCAAGTCGTACATCAATTAGATCCTGCTGGTGTTGGTGCACGCAATCTTCAAGAGTGTTTAAGCATTCAACTACACAGAAAACAACAGCAGCCAAATGTAGAACTAGCCACAGCAATTATTGATAAAGGTTTTGAGCAGTTTACTAAAAAGCATTATAAAAAGTTAATGAATAAATTTAGCATTAGTGAAGTACAACTTAAGGATGCTATTGAAGAAATAGAACGCCTCAATCCTAAACCAGGCGGTTCTTATGCTGGCAATAATAAAATAGTGGAGCATATTGTCCCAGACTTTGCTATAAAAATAGTCGATGGTGAGTTAGAGTTAACTCTAAATGGCAGAAATGCTCCAGAGCTGCATGTGTCGCATGAATACAATAATATGCTTAAAGGCTACAAAGAGACCAAAGAAAAGTCTAAAGCTCAAAAGGATGCCGTAATGTTTATTAAGCAAAAACTCGATGCTGCAAAATGGTTTATTGATGCTGTAAGACAGCGTCAACAGACTTTGTTTGTAACTATGAGTTCCATTATGCATTATCAGAAAGCATTCTTTTTATCTGGTGACGAACGTAAGCTGCGTCCCATGATTTTAAAGGATATTGCCGACGAAATAGAAATGGATGTTTCTACAATTTCTCGTGTAGCCAATAGTAAATATGTTGACACACCTTATGGCACAAAATTGATAAAAGAATTCTTTTCAGAATCAATGACAAATGACCAAGGAGAAGAAGTCTCCACACGAGAAATTAAAAAAATTCTTGAAACAGTAATAGAAGAAGAGAGCAAAAAGAAACCTTTGACTGACGAAGCACTTTCTAAAATATTAAAAGAAAAAGGTTATCCTATAGCAAGACGTACGGTTGCGAAATATAGAGAACAACTCGGTATACCTGTGGCTCGACTTAGAAAGAAAATTTAAAATTGTTACTTTGATGAAAAATTTCATTTTAAAAAGTATTTCATTTGTTTTTCATCCGTTAATTATGCCACTTTTAGGTGTGCTTTTTTATTTTTCAAAAACTCCACGCTTTATACCAGAGCCTGTAATGAAGGCTAAGATTTTTTCTGTTGTTATTCTCACCATAATACTACCTATACTTTTATTCTTCTTACTTAAAACAATTAACAAAGTGGATTCTATATACTTAAAGAGTACAAGAGAACGCTTAATACCTCTATTTATAAATTGTGTTATAATTACATTGATTCTTATTCGTGTTTTAACGTCTAATGAAATTGTAGAATTATACTTTTTCTTTTTGGGTATTCTATGTGCTACTCTAGCCTGTTTAATATTAGCTATATTTAAAATAAAAGCAAGTATTCACATGATTGCTGCATCTGGCTTTTTTATGTTTGCCATTGCACTTGGTATTCACTATCAAATTAATATTAATGGGACTATTGCGCTTATGATGCTTATTCTTGGTGCTATTGCAACATCTAGATTGCATTTAAAAGCGCATACAAACCAAGAATTAATTATAGGTCTTTTTACAGGACTATTTCCGCAATTAATATTATTAAACTACTGGTTATAGAATATAAAACATGAGTCCAATTTTAATGGATTTCATACCTATTACTTCTTCATTTAATTTGGCATTACTATCAAAGATAGAATTCAGTCCATAATACACATGGAAATTCCAAGTACCATAACCTGCACTCAAAGTTAAACCATATTGTAACTTATTAAAATTCTGTATACTAGACAAGTTTTGGTCACCTCCATCACTTTTAAATTTTGTAGAATTATACAATAAATAACCTACTTTAAAGCCTGAATAAATACGCCAAAAATTATAATCTGTAGCAGTAGAAGTACGCCATCTAATTTCTAGCGGCACTTCTACTAAATAAGTTGTAAACTTATTTTTAGAAACATTTACTTCATTCTCAACTATAATAGTGTATTCTAATTCATTATTTACTTCTAAAATAGAAAGATTTTGATTATATGAATTTGTAGATAAACCTATGCCTAACCCAATTGCAAAATTTCGCCTCTTATTAATTGGCATATCCCTTATAAAGCCAAAATGAAAACCCGATGAAAAACCATTCTGAGACACATTATTAGGCTTACTATTAAGTAAGTTGTAGGTTACCGAAGCATAGAATTGGTCTTCTCTATAATCTTTATAAAGCTTATCCCTGTCTGCATTATCGTTTTGAGAAAAACCAAAACAACTCGCAAATACTATTAAAAGAAAAAAGTAACGCTTCATGTTGATAAATCTACAAAATCTTTAGATGTCTTGAAATAAAAAACGTCCTGATTCCTCAGGACGTTTCACTTATAAAATTAAGCCTTTAATCTTATTGTTCAGTTTTTGTATTTGCTATATACATTACTTTTAATGTATTAGCTTTACGTAACTCTTGCTTAATATCAGATACTAAACCAGCATGTGTTTCTTTATCTACTTTTAAACCAACAACAAATTTAGGCTGCAATTCTTCAACTAATAATTGTTGAGCCGCTCTTACGGTAGCCTCTACAGACTCTACTTCAATAAAAGCATCATTAAACTGTATTCGTGGTTCACTACCAAATTTTTTGAATTGACTACTTGGTTTACCTGCATAAATAAAGGCTGTTCTATCTTTTTTTAGTTTCTCAACCTGATCTGCACTGGGTAATCTGTTTTCAATCATCAAAGAACTGTCACGCATTACTGTTGCTACCATAAAAAAGAAAAGCAACATAAATACAATATCTGGTAATGATGCCGTCGAAATTGCTGGCATATCACCTTTTGTTTTATTTTTAAACTTAGACATAATTGTTACTTTTAATTTTTATCAGGTTCTGCTTCAGATAATTTCATAGGATACAGTTTCTTAATGGTATTAATACGTTCATTAAGTACTTCATCCTTATTAAATTGATTCTTTTCCTTCTGTTCTAACATCGCCTTAAATACTTTTTCAGCATCTGGATAGTACTTTTTGTATAAACGTGCTGCTTCTCTTTCTCTTAAAAAATTATAAGCTGCAACAAGTTCGTTCTGTACATCCATATACTTCTCATAAGTGGTCTCTCTATCGTGCTTCATTGAGATAATTGCTTTATCAGGATGGTCGGACGAACTTGACGAACGCGCTCCTTTACAATAATCACAATTCTTTCCTTCTGCATTAGTGCTTCCACCATTGTCTAAAAAATCAATTGCTGCTTGTCTTAAACCTTTTAATTCCATTTGCTGATCTTCCACAAGCAATTGGTTATTACGATTTATAAGTACAGTAAATAAATTTTTCTGCTTTATAATTGGCGGTACTACTTCTGAGTCATCAATAGGAGGCAAACTTCTTAACAAACCTTTGTCCTTTTCTATAGTTGTAGTTACTAAGAAAAAGATAAGTAGTAAGAAGGCAATGTCAGCCATTGACCCTGCGTTAACTTCTGGTGCCGATCTTTTTGCCATACTATTTTATTTACTAATTATTTTTTTAACTCCTGACATTATCATGGCTGCTGCAGCTACTGCTAACAGCAAATAGAAGGCTACTAAACCCGCTCCTACCATTGTTGATTGGCCATCTGTAGCGACACCATCTTGCAATTTATATTGCATTGTGTCTCCACCTGAGACTAAATAAGCTATAATTAATACTACCAAGAAAGCACTAATACCTATTAGTGTATTCTTCAGACCTCCTGTATTTGTGAATAGATTCTTTAACACAAAGAATATCACAAAAGCTAATACTAACCCAAGCATAATATATGCTGCCCAAGCCATTGGCTCGACAATAGCAGTATCACCTGCTAGAGCAGCTGCATCTATAGCATCGTCTCCTTTAGAAATTATTCTAACTAAAGAAATAATACCTACAAGACTAATAACAGCGGCTACTATTTTTAATAATTTATGCATAATTAATTTTTATTTTTTGTGTCTTACTAATAAATCCATCAATGTAATTGATGCATCTTCCATATCATTTACAATACTATCTATTTTGGCAATGATATAATTATAAAAAATCTGAAGTATAATAGCCACAATAAGACCAAATACTGTTGTTAAAAGTGCTACTTTAATACCACCTGCAACTAAAGAAGGTTGCATATCACCAGCGGCTTCAATTTTATCAAAGGCCTGTATCATACCAATTACCGTACCCATAAAACCTAGCATTGGTGCCAAAGCGATAAATAAAGAAATCCAAGACACATTCTTTTCTAACTGTCCCATTTGAACTCCTCCATAAGCGACAACAGCTTTTTCAGCAGCATCTATATCTTCATCTGCTCTATCTAAACCTTGATAGAATATAGAAGCAACTGGTCCTTTAGTATTTCTACATACTTCTTTAGCAGCTTCGATACCTCCAGAAGCCAATGCGTCTTCTACATCTTGAGTTAATTTTTTAGAGTTTGTTGTAGATAGGTTTAAAAAGATAATTCTCTCTATAGCAATCGCTAATCCAAGAATTAAACATAGTAGTACTATACCCATAAAGCCTGGACCACCTTCAATAAAACGCTTTTTTAATTCTTGATGAAAACTCAAATCTTCAGAAGCTGGTTCTTCTTGAGTTACACTTGTTACAGTTGCTGTTGCGAATGCTGTTGTTGCATTTGCATTAACAGTTCCGATTGCCATTAAACATGTTATGGCAAGGATAGAAAATAATCTTTTCATTGTTCTTAATCTTAATTTTATTAGTTAAAGTGTTAAAGATAAAAAAAAAATGTAACTCTAGCGTAAAAATATCAGCAGAGAGGAAGGGATTCGAACCCTCGATACCCTTTTGGAGTATACACACTTTCCAGGCGTGCGCCTTCGACCACTCGGCCACCTCTCTGTAAACTTTATTTAAAAATTACAGTATGCCAAATAACAAAAAAAACTTTAAACACTGAAATTTATACTGTTATTTTTATGACATTTCACCTCGTAAAGGCGTTTCGTAAATATATTGAAATTTTTCAGCGGTTATATTTTCGCCTAAAAGATACATCAGTTTAGTAATGGCAGCTTCTGTTGTTATGTCTTTTCCAGAAATGACACCCATAGATTTTAACTCCGAACTGGTTTCGTATTGCCCCATAGAAACACTTCCTCCTGCACATTGTGTAACATTAATTATATATAAGCCTTTAGAAATGGCTTCTTTTAACACATCTATAAACCAAGGTTCGGTTGTTGCGTTGCCAGAACCATAGGTTTCAATAATTAATCCTTTAATTAACTGACTCCTAAGAACAGCTTCTATAATAGGTCTAGAAATACCTGGAAATAATTTTAAAATACCTACATTAGTATCCATTGCTGTACGTACCACTAAATTTTCATTAGACTTTGAACGCCATAAATACTCGTTATTTACATTTAAATGCACACCAGATTTAGCTAAATGCGGATAATTTAACGACTCGAAGGCTTCAAAATGTTCTGCATTAATTTTTGTTGTGCGATTACCTCGGTAGAGTTTATATTCAAAATACAAGCCAACTTCCCTGACTACTGGCAAACCGTTCTCTTGTAACGATGCCATTTGTATAGATGTTATTAAATTTTCTTTCGCATCTGTACGTAAATCACCTATTGGTAATTGCGACCCAGTAAATATGACTGGTTTAACTAAGTTTTCTAACATAAAACTAAGTGCTGATGCAGAATAACTCATAGTATCGCTTCCATGAAGCACAACAAAACCATCAAAATTATCATAATTTGATTGAATAATTAAGGCGATATCTGCCCAATATTTTGGATTCATATTAGACGAATCAATGGGCTCGTCAAAAGAAACGGTTTCAATATTGCAATCTAATAAGCGCAGCTCGGGTATGCGAATTAAAATACTATCAAAATCAAATGCTCTTAAGACTCCTGTATCTGCATCTTTTATCATTCCGATAGTTCCGCCAGTATAAATTAATAGGATGTTAGGTTTTTGCATGGTTTTAAATTCCGAATACGTCTTTTGAATTTTCTGTTGTAATACTTGCTACTTTTTCTTCACTTATTCCGTAAAGTTCGGATATTTTTTTCAATACATTATTAATGTATAAACTTTCATTGCGTTTTCCTCTGTATGGTTTTGGCGCTAAATAAGGTGAGTCCGTTTCTAAAACAATATGTTTTAAATCTATTTGATTTATAAATTGATCTATTTTACCATTCTTAAATGTAACCACACCGCCAATTCCTAATTTCATATTATAAGATATGGCTTTTTGGGCTTGTTCTAGGTTACCAGTAAAACAATGGAAAATTCCATAGAGATCATCTGACTTTTCTTGTTCTAAAACTTCAAAAATTTCATCAAAGGCTTCTCTACAATGAATTACAATAGGAAGATTGTATTGCTTGGCTAAATTTATTTGATGTCTGAAGGCTTTAATTTGAATATCTAAAGTTGTTTTATCCCAATACAAGTCAATCCCAATTTCTCCTACTGCATAAAATTTTCTTTCAGCTAATTGGTCTTCAACATGCCTCAATTCGTCTTTATAATTTTCTTTAACATGTGTTGGGTGCAATCCCATCATTAAAAATACATTATTAGGAAAATCCTTCTCTAACAGATACATAGACTCAGTATAAGTTGAATCTATCGCAGGAATAAAAAACCGTTTTACATTAGCATCAATTGCTCGGTTAATCATTTCTGTTCTATCCTCATCAAAGGATTCGCTATATAAATGTGTATGTGTATCTGTAATAATCATGATGCAAAAGTAATAGTTTAGAATGTTATATTTACACAAATTAAAAGAATGGAAACGTTAAAGGACTTCCTTATTAATAGAGGTTATTCTAAGATTAAACTTAAGTTTACAAAAACCAATCATTTTGAAATTAAAGCTTCTATCAATGGAGTAAAAGGACGTTTTATTTTAGACACAGGCGCATCAAGCAGTTGCGTAGGTTTTGAAGCCATTGAGCGCTTTAATTTAAAAGTAAAAGATTCTGAAATTAAAGCTGTTGGCGCTGGTGCCTCTAATATGATGACTAAGATTTCTAACTCTAACACTTTAGAAATTGGTAAATGGAAAAAAAACAGTGTTGCTTTAATTTTATTCAATCTTTCTCATGTTAATACTGGTCTTATAAACCATAATGCAGAACCTGTTGACGGCATTATTGGTGCAGATGTTTTAAAGAAAGGTAAAGCAATTATAGACTACCAGAAAAAATACTTGTATTTAAAATTAAAAGAAATTTTATAAGCTAAGGATTCTTAGTATATTCACGATAACAATAATTGTTTAGTTGCATTAATAGCAAAATGAATCCAACCATAATAATTGCAGACGACCATCCTTTGGTTCTAAAAGGTCTTTATGATTTTTTAATTGAACAAAAATTTAACGTTTTAGCAAGTGCTAAAAATGGCAAAGAAGCATTAGCACTAATAAAAGCTCATACACCAGACATTGCTATTTTAGATATTAAAATGCCTTTTTTAACTGGGTTAGAAATTGCTGAGAAATGTAAAAATGACAACCTGCCAACTAAGATTGTGCTTATCACTTTTGAAAAAGATGAAAAAACATATTATGATGCCAAAGCTTTAGGTATTTATGGTTACGTTTTAAAAGAGTTTGCACTCGAGGAGATTGAAAACTGTATTGCATCTGTAATAAAAAACAAGTCTTACTTTAGTCCAGAACTAATAGCTTATCTAGAAGTAGATACTCCTCCAGAAGTTTTAAATTCATTTACAGAATCTGAAATAAAAATCCTTAAACTCATTGCCAAAAATAAAACAGCAAAAGAGATTGGAGAAGAATTATCTTGTTCAAAAAGAACTGTCGAAAAACACAAAAGTAACATTATCAGAAAACTAGGCATCGAAAAGACTCCAAATAGCCTATTAATTTGGGTTAAAGAAAATCAGCACTATTTATTGTAAATATACGTAAGGTTACGTATAGTGTGGTATTATTTTATTTATGACCTTTACCACATGTTACAATCTAGGGGCTTGTAACATAAAATTAGTTTAATTGATTCTATGAAAATAGAATTAATTAATTCTTAGGGTGTTATTAAAGCCTTGGATAAATATCCAAGGCTTTTTTCTGTCAAAAAAAAAATTAAAATATACGTATAGTTACGTATAGTATTGCTTTAAAATTATTTGCAATTTTACATCAGCTATTAATCAATACCTCAAACTAAGTTCTTAAAAGCTCTAAATTAATTTTTAGTTTAGAGTTTTTTAAAAAAAAACAGATCTATGGAAACAATGAAAGATAATACTTCGAAACGAGATAAGTTATTTATAATTCTATTAATCATAAGTTCTATAATTATAATATCTGCAAATATTGCTGTTAATTTTTTTGGTTAGTTCTTATTTAAGAACTATTAAAACAAGCAAACATTGAGCAAAAGACAATTTGTCATAAACAAATATTGATTTAATTTAAAAACCCTTAACTTCAAAAATATTTTGAAATTAAAAATTTACATTACTTTATTTTTAGCATCTGTTTTTTATATAACAGATGCTCAAAGCAATTACTACTATTATTATAAAGGCGAAAAAATCTATCTAACGTTAGATAAAAGTGCGTTATCCATTAGTGTTTTTCAAAATTTTCAGAAACCTTCGTTAAATAACGTTGGTTTAAAATCGTATGACTTAAGAGATGATAATTCTTTAAATACGCCTTCAAATTTAAAGTATGCAACAATAGAGTTCGAAACTACACCTTCGGATTTGGAATATTTACAAAAAGTAAATAGTATAAAAAACACTCAAGATATAAGGACAGTATATCCCAACTTTATTGGAGAAAATAATATTAAGATAGGACTTTCTGATTATTTATATGTAAAACTTAAAGACCCAAATGACTATTCTATATTACAGCAAAAAGCTGCAGAGAAAGACTTAACTATAATTGAGCAAGATCCATTTATGCCATTATGGTATATATTGAGATGCACGCCCAATACAATTGAGCATTCTTTAAACGTAGCTAATAGTTTATTTGAAACTGGTCTTTTTGCTTCCGCAGTACCAGATTTGTTAACGAATATTAATCTACCATCTACCATAAATACTGCATGTGCTAACGATACAAATTTTGGAGATTTATGGGGTTTACAAAATAATGCTAACCCAGATATTGATATAAATATCTGTGATGCATGGACAATAACCGAAGGCACAGGAATCAAAGTGGCTGTAATTGATACTGGTATAGAATTAACTCATGACGATTTAGTAGATAATTTATCTCCTCTAAGCTATGATACCGCAACCAATAGTTCCCCATCCGTTATAAGTTATAATAATAGTTTACCACAACATGGAACATTTGTTGCTGGTGTTATAGGAGCTATTAAAGATAATAATCTTCAGGTTGTAGGTGTAGCTCCAAAAAGCACATTAATTTCTATTAGTTTTGATATTGCTAATGATTCAAATATCTTGTTTAACTTGTCACAAGGTATAAATTGGGCGTGGCAAAATGGAGCAGACGTTATAAATAATTCATGGAATTCACATCTACAATTTGATCCTATTGATGATGCTATTGAAAATGCATTAAATAATGGAAGAAATGGATTAGGTACAGTTGTAGTTTTTGCAGTAGGTAATGACGATAGTACAGTTAATTACCCTGCCAATACTAACAATGATATTTTAGCAGTAGGTGCACTTAATAGAAATGGCACAAGATCAATCTTTTCAAATTTTGGTACAAAATTAGACGTAGTTGCACCAGGAGAAGAAATCACCTCAACAACATTGTTTAATGCAATCACAGAAAGTCAGGGAACATCTTATGCTGCACCATACTCCTCAGGCGTTGCGGCATTAATCCTTTCTGTAAACCCATGCTTAAGCCCTCGTCAAGTCAATAATATTCTTGAAAGCACAGCACAAAAAGTGGGTGGATATAATTATACCAATGTTAACTACCGATTTAATGGGATATGGAATGGCGAAATGGGCTATGGTTTAATTGATGCTTATGAAGCTGTGCAAATGGCACAGAGTATGGGATCAACGTCATTAGATTTGCATATAAAAGATTCTTTCGATGATTCAGGGGCAGAACCAAATAATGCAACCGAGCACATGTGGAGAAGTCAAGATATTTGGATAAGAAATGGTGATGATGGTGGCGTAAGACATTTAAATCCCGAATATAGGTCTAATGATAATCCTAACTTTATTTATGTTAGAGTTATTAACAAAAGTTGTGTTGCTTCAACAGGTAGTGAAACACTGACAGTGAATTGGGCAAAAGCCAATACAGCATTAGCTTGGCCTCAAAATTGGGATGGTAGTTTACAAAACGATGGAGGTTTTGATTTAGGGGGTGTGCTGTCTCCCGTTACTATTCCTATTTTACAAGCAGGAGAAGAAACCATTGTAAAGGTTCCGTGGGTCGTGCCAAATCCTGAAAATTATGGTAATAATGAAAATCCATGGCATTTTTGTTTGATTGCGAGAATCGATGCTAACAACGACCCTTTAAGTTCGCCTTATTCAAGTAACCCTAATATAATGGTTAGAAATAATAATAACCAAGCTTGGAAAAATGTTACCGTTGTAGATTTAGTAGCGGACAGAACTAGTGCCATGGTTATGGTGGCAAACCCATCAGATGATGCTCGCACCTTTTTCTTAGAACTCCAACAAGAAACCAACGAGGAGGGTAAACCTATTTTTGATGAAGCAGAAGTAACTTTAAAAATGGACGATGTCCTTTTTAACGCTTGGGAGCGTGGTGGTAAACATGCACAATTAGTTGAGGATAAGCAAGATGAAAAATATAAGCTGGTCAAA
>TARA_R110002124_G_scaffold126756_3_pt1 | contig 66096 bp, 65 predicted proteins | sample TARA_R110002124 | Tara Oceans TARA_R110002124 (sample SAMEA4397445) | marine metagenome | biome: Polar Biome; feature: [SRF] surface water layer (ENVO:00010504); material: water (ENVO:00002006), including particulate matter (ENVO:01000060) such as... | depth 5 m | reverse complement strand
ACGGATCAATAGGCCGGGGGTTCAAATCCCTCCGGGCGCACCAGTCAAAGTCAGCTGTTAGAAACATGAAAACCCCCGGTCAGCGGGGGTTTTCTGTTTTTATGGCTTTTCTTTCTTGCTTGGTTCCGAGTTCTCAATACTTACTTTTGCCCACATTTCACCCACACTTGAGGACACCGCCCTGTCATTCAAAGCGGCTGCAACCGCGTCTAGGTCATCATCGAAGAGATCTGCGTAGACGTCGAGAGTCATCGCCGCAGACGCGTGTCCGAGCATTCGCTGCAAGGATTTGACGTGTGCTCCGGCGGAAACGGCCAAGCTCGCGGCGGTGTGCCGTAAGTCATGAGGCGTTACACGGGGAAACTGCGGATCAGCGGCCGTGAGCTCAGCAACTGCGCGATCGAACCTACGCTTCCGAAACTGCGAGTTTCTAAGCACGCCGCCCTTGGGCGCAGTGAACAGTAGATCGCTCCTGTGTTTACCACTCATATGACGCGCGATCACTGTGTCGAGAAATTCGGGGAACGGAACTGACCGCCGAGCATGGGATTTTGGAGTGCCCCAGACAATGGTGCCGTTTGGCTCGGTGATGGCTTCTACGATATTGATTCGGCGTTTTACCGGGTCTATTCGCTCAACCTTTAGGGCAGCGAGTTCTCCCCAACGGATTCCTGTGTACGCGAGCAACAAGACCACATCGCCTTGGTCCCCAGCCGACGTTGCGAGTTTGGCGACTTGCTCATGCGATAAATAGCCACGTTCCTTCTTCAAAATTCGAGGTAGCCGGATCCCTTCGCATGGGTTTCTAACCACGAGACCGTCTCGAGCGGCAAATTTAAAGATGCCAGCTAAGACTAAATAGGTCTGTTTCACTGATGAACCACCGTGCGAAGCGGACAGCGAGGTCACCCAGCTCTGGACGTCGCTGTGGGAGACGTCATTCAGCCGGGTTGTCGCCCAGCGAGGAAGCACGTGTTTTCTCAGTGCTTGGTCGTATCCGAATAGTGTCGTTGGCTTGAGTTCACTGTGCGCGAGATACCAGGGCCGCGCCCACTCCCCGACAGTGACCTTGGACTTGGTCGGATCCATCCACTCACCGCGAAGTTTGGATACCTCGACAGTCGCGAGGTACTCCTCAGCAGATCGTTTCGTCTTGAAGCCCCGTTTGTCTGTTTGGCTTCGGTCTGGCTTCCTGTATCGTACCCGATACCGTCGGCCACCTGATGTCTCGTAAGGCTCTACCGTTCCCATTCTCTTCTCCATCTGCGGCCCGAAGGCCTCCGTGGAGAGAGCTTCGCCGTTCTACAGGTCCCACCCGGCAGTGCCGAGATAGGACTCAAGTCGTTTCTTTTCATCGCGCGCGAAAGTCAAGCGAGCTTCTGTCCGAGCGGCAAGACCGCCTTCGGCCGCGACCTCGAGTTCACGAGCGACCTCAAGTCGAGCCACCTCACGGGTGAGAGACGCCCATTCGCGCAAAGCCTGCAGTTCCGAGCTTGCGTTGCGTTCGCTTATGGATTGCGGCTGGAAGCCGCTCTCGGGCACGTTCGAAAACCAGGAATCAAACTCAACGCTGCTCATCCCTTCGAATGCTCGGCTTAGGTTTGGAAGATCGATGCCTTCCCGGGGGCGTCCGAGTGGCGCAAGCAGATAACTGGGTGCGACCCCGAGGGCCATCGCAATATTAAGCAACTGGCTGACATCGATGCTCGCTTTCCGGCCAGCTTCGATGTTTTCGATGATTGCCTCAGACACGTTCCCGCCGTCGATTGCGTTAGCAAGATCGAGTGTGGTGCGGAACCCCCGAGCCTTTCGCGCTGCCTGAATTCGAGCGCCCAGCGTGCGTTCCGATTTGAAATCAGCCATTTTGACAGATTACAGGTCTTGTCGTTGTCAAAATTACTATTCATGTGTACCGTCATATCAACAACGCTAACACACTGACGTTGTCAAAATGAGGAGGACATCATGGAAGAAGAATTCATTCGTCCGGCGACAGTCGGCCAAATCACGGGTATGTCGATAGCCGCGTTGGCTCAAATGAGGACTCGTGGACGCGGGCCACGCTTCTACAAGCCAACGGAGCGAACTGTCCTCTACAAGAGATCGGAGATCATGGCGTGGCTTGAATCCAGCGCCCAAAGCTGCACCGCTCCGCGAGTGGTCGCGTGACCGAAGAATGCATCAACTCTCGAGCATTGTCATGGACATGATGGGACTCTATGCCGCCAAGAGTGCGATCCTCGTGGCTGCTCGTTTGAGGCTCGGCAACACGGCTACTCGCTTGCTTCTCCATATGGCGCTGGAATGTTGGGATGAAAAGCGCGACGCTCAGGAGCCGCGGAGGTATTTCGGCGGCCGAGAGCTGTCGGCCATTGCCTTGGGGTTTCTAGCACCTGAGAATGGCAGCGCTGCGGCACACAGGGCCGTAAAGCGTGCAGTCCACGAACTTGTCGAGAGCGGCGCGATCAAGCGACTGCGTGCTGGCGGCAGGGGACTGACCTCCGAGTATGAACTGATGCTCGACAGTGCACGACCGCAGACAGCACGGCGCCAGACAAACGATCCGAATGTCCTGCCGTTCATCGGCGGCCAGGGGGGCACGGATTGGTACCCACAGAGGGCAACTTTCTAGTCCTCTAAGGGGACCGAAAAGTTGTCAGTCAGGGGGCCAAAATGAGGCCCCCTTAACAGGAAGAGACCAGAAATGAACAAAACAGAACCAGTACGCGCAGGCGATGAAGTTCGTGACTTTTGGAGTTTCGGACTTGCGAACTTCGACACTGTCGGACTCGCGAAGTCCGACAGTCACTGCCTCGCCACACCGACTTGCGCTGATGCTCCGAACATCCGAACTTCAGAACTTACAGACTCACGAACATACGAACCTTCGAAGTCTGCAACTTTGGGGCTATCGAGAGCGGTGCGCTCATGAGGATCGTGGCCATAACCAACCAGAAGGGCGGGGCAGGGAAGACCACCACGACTATGAATCTCGCGGCAATCGCCGCGGAAAACTCCCGTGTCTTAGTTGTGGATGTTGACCCCCAGCAATCGACGACCTGGTGGGCCTCGACCGCAGGAGACGGGCTACCGTTCGACTTTGCTGACGACACCGACCCGGCAACCTTGGCGCGGATGAGAGACCTGCCGTACGACGTGGTCTTCGTCGATACCCCGGGCAATCTAACTGACAGCGACATCCTGTCCTCGGTTCTGTCTGTCGCAGATTTTGCGATCGTCCCTACAGAGCCGGAAGCCTTGTGCATCCCGCCCATGATGCGAACCGTGCGAACCTTCATCGAGCCAACTTCGACGCCGTTCCGTGTCTTGCTCAGTAAGATCGACATGAGGGTGCCAGGGCAGCTAGAAGACGCCGAGCGCCTCGTGGACGAACTCGGGCTGCCTAGGTTCGGACGTGCGATTCGCCGCTACAAGATCCACGCTGACGCACCGATCGAAGGCAAAGTAGTCACCCAATACCCAGAGTTCAAGCAGACCGCGAAGTCTATCGACGACTACCGTGCTGTAGCACTCGAGCTGATGTCGATCTGGGCCAACGCCGCCACTGCGAGTAGCTAATGGCTCGCGCCAATCTCGGCCAGTTGCTCGGCAACGTCGGTGACAAAGGACCGTCCACACTGCCCCTACCGGATGCGTCCCGGATCGAAATCGCGGCCCCGAGGCGCGAGCGGATCGCGGTTGAGCCGGTTCGATCTTCGACCCGAAAGAAAACGGTACTGAAGGAAAGTAACGCGCACAGGCGGCCAGCATCTGATGCCGCTGCACCAACCTATCTACGCTACGTGCGGAAAGAGACAAGAATCCGGGAAGACCAACAGAACCAACTCACGGTCGAGGCGAGACGCCTCAATAGGGCGAAGATAAGCCAGGGAGCACGGATCACTGAAAACTCCCTCATAAGGATCGCGATCGACTTGCTCCTCGCCCAGATTGGAGCTGCGGCCGGCGACGACGAGGACTCGATCCGCAAGTCGATGACGTCATGACCTGCGTAAATTTCCGCGACAACGTCCCGTAGCTGGTGACCGGCGGGCAGCCTTCAGAGGACTGCCCACCGTGCCAGTATCGGACCAGTACTCGCGACTCAAGGCCCGATGCGGATCTCCATCGACAAGACCACTCCTCGCTCACTCAGCATTGGCGACGCGCTGATTTTCACCGCCCAGGGACATAGTTGAATCAGCCCGCACCAGCGCTCTCTCGTCGACTCGCGCTTGCCCAAAAACCTGATGCAGGTGAGTAGGTGCGAAGACTTAATCACCGGAGCCTATCGACATCGTGGACAGACGCGATTCGCACCATGCTGTGACGTAAATGCAGGTCGATGCTTTCTGCCGCAGTTTTCTTCATGCTTGTTTGCGCCACGATACCAACGGGACGGTTCATCGTAATAGCTGCCTCTGCAGTGAGAACCGCTCCGGAGGGTTCGCTGGCTTCTATGACTATTGTTTTGGTCGCGATTGCGGCCAGCAGATGTTTGGCTCGGCGCTGCCCTCGAACCGTTACCGCGTTCGTAGGCGGCGACTCACTGATTCCAACCGAACCATCCATAACCTCAGTGCCGCGCTGCATTTCCGCAGCGACAGTGATCGTTCTTCCTCGCATTGCGGTTGCGGCGCATAAGGACAGCTGGTCGACACCTTGGGTCATGCCTGAAGCAATAACCCATCGCCGATCGGCAAGACCGGTCGCCAACTCGATCGCCATGTGGATTGCGTGGGCAGTTGGGTCAGCGGTTCCCGTGATCGCAACTGAGGGGAGTCCCAAAGCCTCCATATCGCCCTGGGCAAAAAGCGCTAGAGGCGCACTTCGCCCGAGTGCGCTTATCTGGCTCGGCCACTGCACATCTCTCGGTGTCAACACGCGCCCACCATTGCATCTCATTGAACTCAGCACATCCGCCACATGGTTTGCTGATGCAAGCGCGCGAATCCGCTGACGCACGAGATGCGACAAGGCAACGGGGCGATCTCGTCCATCGTGGACCGCCGCAAGGAAAGCAACGGGACCCCCGAGGATGTCGATTCCGATTGCCACAGTTGGATCCCCGCTGACCCCCGCACAGGCCAGGGCAATCCGAGCTACGGTGTCGTCATCGAGCCGACACGACGTGGTCGCCACGGAAGATGACAGTGAGTTGACATTCATAGTGAGCGGCCCTCCTCAGATTGATCCGTTTCCTTGCCTTCGGGCAGAAGAGATCTAACGGGACAGGATGAGGCGAAGTAGAGTACGGTTCGAGCGGTGAGAGCGATGAACCGAGGGCCAGTGCCCGCAGCCCGCATCGTCCGTAGGTCCTCAACAGTTAGTTCGAGGAGCTCGGCTGTTTCAGTCGGCGTGAGGAAGTAGAGCTCGTCCAGCTTTTTCCGTGTCGCGGTAGCCACTATTCGCACGCCTCACAGTTCAAGTCGTCCATCGGATCGACGGGCACTTGGTACTCGCCTACATTCTCTGTGTCTCTTTGCATTTTCTTTATCCCTTCCCATGTCTTTTTCGACACAAAGTGCGAAAGGGCGCGACGGTGTGAATTCGCCAGTGACCGTGGAATACCGGAGTTCCGCGAGGATATGCCGCGAAAGCACTTGCGAAGAGAGGAATCGTGCTTACACTCACCCAGCGAAAAAAGACAACGAAGTTGCTAGAACACAGGAGCCATAGGCTCACCAATTGCTCGTTATCAACGAGCGTCGCAAGACCTTCTTGTGTCTGATCTTGGGTAGTGGCCGTTGGTAGCGAAGAGACTCAGCTCTGCCGTCCGCACCACAACCCCTTTCGCGGAAAACTTGGCTGCGCAAACTTTTTCCACGGTGGGTTGCACTGCGAGCGGACCAGAGCTGTTGGGCGTCTCTAACCAACAGCCCATCAACCCACGGAGCTCATCATGAACCAGAAACCAGAAGCCGACGTCAACGTCGATGAATACATCGTCCCTATCGACCCGATGGAAGACCTGCAGTGCGATAGCTGCCAGTAGGCAGCAAGTGCCGGCCAGTCTGCCGGCACTTCGCGCTGACTACGTCAGCGTGATTCGACGGCAGAGCCCCAGACCCAAGCGCGGTGTGATTCCCCGCTGATGGACTGCCACTTGATCGCTACAGCGCGTTCCGTCCACGCAACGGCGGCTGCCTCCACTTGGAGGGCGCCGTCGGAGTATCGAACCCACGCCCAAACAGGGCGTGGGTTTCTTGTGCGAGTCAGGTCGAAACGATCCAATTCCAGCTCTTCGTCGCTGAGCGAGTCCGGGGCGCTGGAGGCCATGATGCGCTCGACGACGCTCGCATCCATTCGCGCGTCGACTTGACGCGCATAGCGCTTGTTGCTGCCCATGACATCACCATAGGTGTGGCCGCCGACTAACTACCAAGCATCTCTAGTTGGGTTTCTCGGGCTGATGCGATTCGGGATGTTGCGAGCCCAATTGTGAAAGAACACCTCATGCAGTTGGGTTGGCGCTATCACTGCTTTTGACTTCCTCCGTTCGGTAACGAAGGCGATCTTATATTGGGGGTACTGGATGGAGCTCTGTGTTCTTAAACCTATTTCCTATGGAGTTAGGGCTGATTGTCGCTGCTGTGTTCGCCATTCTCATTTTTATCGCGGGAATAAGCTGGCTTATTGACAATGCTGTACAACGGCATCGACAGGGAAAAGCTGCCGAACGGTTTGATCATGGCGCCAGGGCTGAGTTTTGGCTAGATGCACTTGGCCCTCTTACTGCGGATGAAAAGACCGCTCTTCTGCGTTTTACGCTGTTTGAAATCAGCAACAATGGTGCTGTGGGGTGGGAAGGGATGCAGACGAATGCCGCATTCGCTAGGCGCTTCGTTCGTGAGGGCAAGAGCCTGCGTGACGAACAAGCGACGAAAGAGTGAGCGCTCCTTATCCCGAAATCCTGCCACTCAAGCTTTCAAAAACGTAGTCATAGTTCGACCAGCCCGCAGTTTGGGCATGTAACACTGCCCGATCGTTCAATGCGATCACCTGGTCGCCATGCACGTTCGCACCCGCAGGCTGGACATTGCGGAACCACAGCGACCATCTCGTCTGCCAGCGCGATCGCATCAATCGCTTCTCTTGCTATCCGCTCATGGATACGTAGTTCGTGTTCATTGCACGGCCAATCGAGGAGTACAGCTTCTATCGTGTTCTTTTTGACCGTGGTCTTGATCGGGCGCCTGAGCGCGCGTGCGACTTCGCGCGCTGCCCGTCGCCATTCAAGAATTGACACAGTCAGCTCATCGAAGCTTTGGGAAACAGAGCCCTCAGTCAGCAGCGCTTCTCGGATTACGATCGCAACTGGGTGAACAGCTTTACCGTCTAATCCGATGATTGTACCCATATGTGAAGACTAATCGTGTCTGAGTCCGCGTCGAAGAACTGGGTTCGTTTGTGGACAGCGGAGGCCAGTTACCTATTGTGAGCGGGAGGCATTGACGCTCATAGGTTTCACCCGTTTAGGGCACCGCCATAACCAGCTCTGGGCTGTTTCCGTTTAGTGGCGCGACCTGGTGGGAAGTAAGGGCGCTTGCGACGGGGATTGCTGCCGCGACCGCGGCATCGACCAAAGTTTGATCGCCCACTGTGGTGGGCGAAGTCCATTCGTCCCAGAATTCGCGGGGGAGTGTCACCGGGTTGCGGTCGTGCAGATGCGCCAGCTCGGGAACGGTCGCCATTGTGAGGATCGTGGTTGAGAGCAGCCACGCATCATCCTCTTCTTTGGTGGGGTCTTTCCACCAGGAGTACAGCCCCGCGAATCCGAGCAGCTCACCGGCGGGGTCGTAGATGAAGTTGGGTGTCTTCGTCTTGCCCTCGGTGACCCATTCGAAGTATCCGGTCGCCGGCACGATCGCCCTCTTCGTTTTCACCGGGTTCTTCCAGGTGGCTTTCTCGGTGATGTTCTCCGAGCGGGCATTGAACGTGGGGAACTTCTGGGAGAGATCCTTCGCCCACGGTGCGACCAGAGACCACCTGGCAAGCTCGGCGCGGTGCCCAGGTTCCTCATCCTCGAAGAGGATCGGAACTTGCGTGGTGGGTTTGATGTTCCACGACGCTGCCCATTCTCGGTGGTCACCGCCGGCAGCGACGTATTCCTCGATCAGAGCATTGACCTTGTCATCAAGAGCAAACCGTCCGCACATGCACATGAGGGTACGCCCATTGTGCTGTCGTTTGGTGGGTAGATTCGCGACGCCAATTTGTCTCTGCGACCATAGTTCGCTCCGTCGGCTGCGACCCTCCGTTCGCTATTTGCAGACTCCTCCACTTTGTTCCCCCGCTTAGCAACCGCTCTCTGCGGGCACTCCGCCTCCTCCGCTCTCTATTGCTCTACGTGCCAAATCGGCACCGCGAATCTGATAACCCAATAGAGAGAGAAACAATGGCTAACTCACAGGACGAGACCTTCGATATCGTGACCGTCTCCACGACAATCGGCACCCGAGTCAGCACACCCAGAAAGAGCGATCAGCTCGCCGGGCGAGCGGTAGATCTGGCGATGTACGGAAACCTTGGGTACCAGCTTCTGTCGACCTTGAAGGTCGAGGGGGAAGGGTCAATCACGATCCTGGACACGCTCCAGCATCGGAAGAGTCAGTAGCAAGAACCTCGAGGGGGCGGCGGAAGCCGCCCCCTCGAGTCATGTTTTTCGAGCATCCACCATTCACGCCTTGAGGCACTAGCGCCTGAGTGATGCAGCTTCGAAGAAGACAAAGCGTGTTGAAACTGCGCTGACGCTCCGTTCTTTTCTTTCGGCATTGTGATGCCTGTCTGGGTCGAAAATCGTGCGCGTCTGCTTCCTCCGAGCACAATGGCTTTCGCGGCATATCCTCCCTCGCTGCGCTCAGTCTGGTATTCCACAGTCCATTGCGCTCTCCCCCGCAGCTGCTACTTGATTCACTCGCCAGACAGGCAAAACAAATGGTGGCAAAGAGAGAAGAGTCAGAGATGGGAACCCTACAGATGGACAGCAGCGAACGTCGGATCGTGGCCGTGGACAACGCAGTGCGAGCAGTTGAGGCGTACCTGCCATTCGCCGTGACGCTCGAGGCAGACATGGGCGGAACGTTCGCTCTCCACCTTGACCTCGGCACCCGCGGAAACGTGGACGACCCCCGCGACACCGTCTCCATCGACCCCGAAGACGACGAGCTCCAGTGGTACTTCGACGTCGCTGGTGGCGCCACCACGATCGCGTCAGGTCTTCACCTCGACGCTCGCCCCCCAGAAGTCGCGCGCTGGATTACCGAACAAGCGCGACGAGCTGACTCACCCGCCATCAGCCACGTCGCCCGCTAGCCGACTGCCGAAAGGAACCCAATGGACACGTTAGAAAACTTCAGCCCCGAGCCCGTCAGTTCTGAGCAAGAGAACCTTCGCAAAGCGATCGACACGTTCGAGCGCGAGATCCGCACACGACACGGTGACATCCACGCAGCAGCGATTGAGGTGTTCCGCATGATGACTGGGAACTGAAAACTCGAGGAAGGTAAGCGACTGTTGGTATTGCTAGTAGGGAGTGAAGACACCTCGAGCAGCGAATGAAGCGCCGCGGCTGGCTACTCGTCGACCGCGATCCGAAGGTGAGCGCTGGCTATGGTGCCTCGCAGCGGCGGTCAAACAACGACCACCCACACCTCAGCAGTCGGTATGAAGCTAGGAACGGCTCCGCGATATGTTCCGGGCTTCCGGGAGCTTTCCCCTCGCCAACGCCCGAGCGTCGGTCAGGCTCCCCGAAGTCTGTGCGCTGGAAGAGCGACCAACCGAGAACGTGAGCGTCAGCGCTCATCTCGCGCCACAGTCGGCGTGCCGCGTCGCGAGACTTAAGGTCCGCGAAAGCGTAATCAGCTGCGGCGCCGATGACCTTAGTGAGGTTGAGGGTCTCCTTGGTATTCCTGATCGAGACAACATAATCACGGCGCTCGGCCAGCCACAGTCGCTGATCGTCGAGGCTCGCGCGGTCATCAGCTTCGAGTCGTGTGCTGTCGAGAGACGTGTAGTACTTGTCCATCTGCGCGTACATCTCTGAAACGATGGTCAGACCTCGCTCGCGCCGCACATCTCGATTCTGGGGTCCCAAGATCCAGACGGCTTGGGATGCGCCGACAAGGGCTCCTCGCAGCACAGTGAAATGGGATGAGGGATAAACCTGCTTTGCATTGATGGCATCGAGCGCGAGGCGAAGGTGTTCACCCGCGGCGATGAGAGACATCCGTGCAAGCTGGCTGATCGCCATGCGCTGAAAGATCTCATCGTCGACCGCGAGCTCACTTCCGCGCTCTGGTTCTTCCACGCGTTGAGCCCTGAGCCGCCAGCGGTCGAGGTCGGTCGCTGTGTCGAGCATCTGGGCCAGAGCTGCGCGCTGTGCTTCCGTGATGGCCATGGTGTGCACCCTAGCAACGCTTGCCGAATGGCTTTCATGATTGTTCTCGCAGTGCACCGTTTCGCTCTCCCCTACGGGCACGCGATGTTGGTCAAAAATCGGTTTCGCTCGCCGAAATTCGCGACGATGAGAAACCGCAGTAAGACCGCGCGGCTTGCGGCTTCCATGGCTGCCGACCCACCACGTGCGCGGTGAAGTCGATAATTCCAATCGAGATATCGGGCTTCGCCTTCTCGTTACACGTGCTCGGCTCTGCGAACTGGTGCGAGACTGGTTGAGCGCAAGAGAGCCAGCATCACTGCACAATCTGATTAATTCACACTGACGGAGTTGCTTTGCACAACGACGAAATCCGGATAGACGCATCACTCGTGCGTGAGCTTGTCGATCGGGCGTTTCCGCAATTCGTTGGTCACCCGTTGCGTGCGTTAGATTCCTCGGGTTCGAGCAATGCGCTGTTTCGGTTGGGTGATGAGCTCTTGGTTCGCCTTCCGCGTCAGCCAGGAGGGTCGCAAACCATCCTCAAGGAAGAGCGCTGGCTACCGCAGGTCGAATCCGCACTGAGCGTCGCGGTTCCTTGAATCACAGTCGTCGGGGCTCCAGCCCTCGACTATTCGGAGCACTGGTCGATCGTCGAGTGGATTGATGGGCAGGTCCCCACCGTGCCCGTTGGGCCGGATGTCTCTACAGAACAACTCGCTGCGGATCTCGCGCGCGTACTCGTCGAGCTTCGCAACCTCGTTGTTCCTCCTACCGCACTCGACGACCCTGCGCTGCGCTGGTACCGCGCGGAACCGCTCATAACGATCGACAGATCGATCCGGAACGATCTCTCAGAATGCAGAAAACTTCGCGGACTGGACCTTGACATCGACGCGTGCTTGCGCGTGTGGGAGCACGCCATGGACACCTTCGATGATGAACCAAGGAAATCTCCACACTGGCTACACGGCGACCTATTCGCCGAGGATCTGCTCCTGCGTGACGGCAGACTTGCGGCAGTGTTGGACTTCGGCGGGCTCTCGATCGGCGATCCCACAGTGGATCTCGTCGCCGGGTGGGAACTACTAGACCCACATTCTCGAAACACGTTCCGCTCTGCCGTGGGCGTCGATGACGTGACGTGGATACGCGGTCGCGCGTGGGCGCTTGCTATAGGCGTGATGACTTTCCCGTACTACTGGAACTCGATGCCCGATCGATGCTCCAGCCGACTGGAAATGGTGCGCGCCGTCTTAGGCGACGCCCAGACAGACTAATCCGGGAAAGCTGTGGCGACTTCGCCTGCATGACGCACAGACAGTCGGCGACGAGGACCCAGACGCAACCCGCTAGGGATCCATAAACGGCACGATTTTTCGATGATTCGATCGACATTTGCGATAAGAAATTGTGTGGAGTTGGCCGATATGTTCCGGTGTCCTGCGATCACTCGGTGCCGCAGTCAGGGGCGCTTCCGTCTTGGATCCCATGGGTTTCGACACACACAGTCAGTCCTTGTGTCGAATGACAGACAGGTACTCATCCCGCCGTAAAGCTTCAATCTGGACCTCGTCGGAAAACCCGAGCTCCTTCATGAGGGTCAGAGACGCCAAGAACAAGGTCACTTGGGTGAGCTCGAAGATATCGCCGTTCTTGTTCGTGTCCGCCCCGGTGTGAGCTAAGCCATTCCGAGCGTCCACCACGTTCTTCGCCCATTTGTCCACGTCGCCGATCAAGGCGGCAACCGCGCTCTGATTTGGGCGCGAGGCCAGTTCGATCAGCCGCTCTCTGAAACTCGTTTCATTCTTGATCCGATCCTTGACCCAAGCGCGTCGCTGCGGATCCGCGATGCTGCCATCGATGGCCGCACGCAGCGACTTGAATTCTTCTTTGTCCCACCGGAGCGGACTGCCGAACACGGTCCAGTGCAGAGACTCTGCTACCACAGCGGCTGACAGAAGTCTCGTCTCGGTGAAACCGGGTCGGGCATAGTACAGACCGAACAGGAGATTTGTGGCGGCGCTTGCTCGCCGGCGGAGAGGAAGCCAGGCACGTGTCAACTCTTCGAACGACATGTCGCTGCACGTAAATCGGAACCGCCTGAGATCCTGCGGAGCGTCATCCGGTCGCGCTGCATGTATCCACCGTTTATGGTCCTGAACTACGCGGTAACTTCGCCCATCGTTCGGGAGATAGGTCACGTTTTTGTCCTTCGCAAACTCTAGGCTCATCTCGGTCACGCCGCATGCTTCACCGCTCGCGAGCGTCAGCAGGTCCATGAACGTTTTAGCTATTTCGTCAAAGTCTGTCAGGGGCCGCGGCACGTCGGACGTCGCGATGAGTACTTCACGTGTCGTTCCCTCAACGGCGCTAGAACCGCGGCGATCGTGCGTTTGGAAGGTCGGAAAGTAGGTGTATACCTGAAACTTCCACCCCTCGAAAGAGAACGAGATGTTGTCTATCGGTTTGTAGACAACGGAACTTGTCTCCCCGTGTAGCCCGTCGGTGTGATCAAAAGTGTAACGGCCGAGGAAGGGGCCGAAGTTCTCAAGTGTGAACATGACTGAGGCGAAGACCGGATCGTCGGCACGTTGAAGATGAGTGCCGATAAGGGCTCGTGACCCACTGATTTCTTGATAGTCCGCTGATTCGGGCCAACCATGCGTGAGTGATGCGAGTCCACCGATCAGGGTGATCTTGACGGAAGCGCACAGCCCGAGAATCGTGACGGCGCGCGCACCGATCTTGTCGCCATCGATGGATGACTGCGCCGCTTGCTCAAGGTCGAATCCTCCAATTAAACTCAGACGGGTCTGACCAGAGTCCTGCACATGCAGCGAGCCGGGGACCTTGCGGTCTTCTTGTCCAGGCAGCCACCAATACCCGTGCCACTTCTTTTCAGTCATGCTGAAGCATTGCAGCAAGTTTGACGGGACTCAAGGTCATCGAACCCGGGAGATAGCATTCCGGACTCTTCCGAGCGCTGTCTGCCTCATGATTGAAGTGTCTCTAATCCCATGGGTTCTGAGGCACCTAGGTTATGAGACAGCTTCATGACGCCAGGTCAAGAAGACTATCCAGTATATTTTGACAAACGGTGGTGGTCGATAGACCAGCGGTTGGGGCTCGGCAATACAAAGGTGTGACATGGAAATTGATGAACTAGCGGAGCTTCTTGCGCCGGCGCGGACGACACTGATTTTCGGAGCCGGAGCTTCCATCCCATCCGGAGCACCAAGCGGGCACCAGCTCGCTCTAAAGCTTGGCCGCCTCCTAGCGCCCGAGCCCGAGGACGCGGAACTAGCCGAGGTGGCCCAGCTCGTTGAGAACCGAAAGGGTCGCCGTGTTTTGATAGAGGCAGTCCAAGAAGCGCTGCAGGTTCTCGCCCCGACGGCGGGGCTCCTTGCGCTTCCTGATTTTGACTGGCTATCGATCTACACGACGAATTTTGACACGCTAGTTGAGCAGGCCTATAGGCAACACGGCCGTCAGCTTGACGTTTATCGCTCAAACTACGACGTCGCAGCGCCCCGAGGGGAACGCACACCTCTCTATAAAATCCATGGTTGCGTCACCCAGGACAGCGCTTTTGGGCACAAGAGCCGAATGCTCATCACGGAGAGCGATTACGACGACTACGAGCAATATCGTCAGACGCTGTTCAACGCCCTCAAACAGGACATGTTCACCAGCGACACCGTGATAATCGGCCAGTCGCTCGCCGACAGGCACCTCAAAGACTTAGCAAAGAAGGTTGTGACTCTTCGGTCCCAGGGAATCTCAACGCGCATTTTTCTGCTGGTTCACGAATTTCATCCAGACCGCGTAGAACTCTATTCGCGTCTGGGAATCGAAGTGGTCCACGCGGATCTCGACCGATTCTTATTGGCCATGTTGAATTCGGGCAAGACCACGGAGTCTCCAACTTATTCGACGTCAACAGATAACTCCTTGCTTACGTCGGGGTTGGTTCTGACTACCGTCGACGTTGGACATGCCGGCGCCCTTCCCTCAAATGCAACGCGCTTGTTCAACGGAGCCCCCGCCACTTATGGTGACATACGTCATGGACTGACAATCCCGCGCGTTGCCGAGAGCCGGTTGGAAGACTCGTTGACAGGAGCGCGGGGATTCTTCCTGGTCGTCGAGGGTGCGCGGGGTGTCGGAAAGACAACCTTGGCAAGGGCCTTTCTCTTGCGCTTATCCGATCGGAACGTTAGCGCGTGGGAACACCAGTCTGACGCGAATCTAGACGTCGACGCTTGGCTGGGCGTCGAGTCCAGGCTCCGACTCTCTAACCGAGATGGAATACTGCTCATCGACGACTGCTCTCGTCATATGCGCGAGATTAATCAGCTCGTTGACAACCTGGCCGCGCTGGACCGACCGCATCTACGAATCGTTCTTACTGCTGACGCAGCCAAGTGGAGAATCGCTCGGAAATCTGCAGGATTTTTCTCGCGAGGAACACACACACGTTTGTCGGTACTCGAGAGAGGTGACCTTGAAGAACTCGTTGCTCTCGTCGAGCGTCGTCCCGAAATAAAGGCGCTCGTAGAACAGAGCTTTCTTGCACTAGGCCGAAATGAGCGCCTGTCCCGGCTAACGAATAAGTGCAGCTCCGAAATGTTTGTCTGTCTGAAGAATATTTTCGCCAACGATAATTTGGATGACATTCTTCTTCAGGAGTATTTTTCTCTGACTCCTGAATCTCAGGACGTGTATCGCTATGTCGCTGCAGTTCAGTCCCTTGGCGGGTTCGTCCACCGGCAACTCGTAATGCGCATCCTCGGTCTGGGTGCCACGAGCTTGGATTCGATCCTTGCCCATCTGGAGGGGATCGTTTTTGAGCGCGTCGTAGACGCGCGGCATGGAATCTTCGGATGGGAAACGCGCCACGACGTCATCGCCAGTATTATCGCCAAGCTGAAGTTCGCGGATCAAATTGAACTCGAAAGGCTCCTTCTCGACTTGATCGACGGATTGAATCCGAGCGTTCGAATCGAGATGGAGACGGCCATCGCGTTGGCCACCGAGGAAAACGGCATCGCTAGGCTAATGAGCTTCGACACCCAGGTGGCAATGTATCGCCGACTTATCGGTGTCATCCCAGCTCATCGAACACCTCGACGACGGCTGGCCAAGCTGTTTCTGAGCCGTGATCTCCTTCCGGAGGCAAGTCAGGAGATTGTCGCCTTCGAGCGAGCAATCGGTGGTGACATGGTGATGCAGCGCTACAAAGCTCAGATCGGCTTGCGCAAAGCTGAGACCATCAGCTTCATTGAGGAATCCGACAGAAAAGCCATGCTCCAAGATGCTGAAGGCATCATTCGTCGATGCATAAGCAAGTACGGACCCGACGTCCACACCTACTATTCTCTCGGGCAAATTGGTCTGGTGCTCGCAGCGCGTTTTGGAGATTACTCCGCGGTGGACGCGGCGATAGACCTTCTCACTGAGTACGAATCCGTGAACGGCGATCCTCAAATCCAAACAATGCGACGCCGGTTATCAGACCAGCTTCGTCATTTTGAGAACGGCGACCTGGATAGCCTTCCCGCCGAGGCGAAAGGTGAGTTAGAACCATTCATCGGGGTCGACTGACTTGGCGGCCGAGGCGAAAACCGCGTCTCGTAACCCTAAGGATTCGAGACACTCCAGCTGCTGTCTTAGGGAGATGGTTAGCAGCTCCGCCTCCCGCGGCCTCTGGAACGATACGCTGAAGACTATGCAGCCGTGGGTGAAAGGTATCGCTGCCAGCATTGCCGCCGTTGGTCTTTTTGCGGCCTTGTGGGGGCTCTGGTGGGACGCGCAGGCCCAGGGTGAGCCGTGGGTATTTTGGAGCGGCGTCGGTCTTCTGGTGGTCGTGACGCTCGGATACCCAACGGCTACCTGGATCCGGCGTCTTCGAATTCGCATACGAGTCACTCGAACCTTCCTTGACAAGGGCAAGCACTTTGATGAGTTGCAGGCGACTATCGGCAGCCTCCGATCAGCCGCCTTCGGTTGGCAAGATCGCGCTGAGCGTGCCGAAGCCAAACTCAATGACTGGGACGCAGAAACACTTCGCCGTGGTCGATCACAAGCGATAGGAGAGCTGGCCGGATCCCTTGCAATGACGACGTTCGGAGCGACGGGCCTCGTGATTCTTCCTCCTGATGAAGAAGTTGCTATCGTCGCCCGGATAACTGGTGGCGACCCACCACCGGTAGGAGCAATCTTCTTCATTGCAGGCGCCGTCGCGCACGACGTTAAGGCAGTGATCCGATGTGACGGATACCAAGACCCCAACACTGTTAGCTTCCGCGTAGAGGCTTACAGAACGATGACTCATATCGATCTGCTTGCGGCGGCTCGTTCTCATAGTGCGTTACCGCCGAATTTGATGATCCTCCATCGTCAATCGAGCGAAAACTTCAACGAAGAAAGGTAGAAATCTATGGCCGAGATTAATGCTCTGGTAGCACGCGTCATTTCGGGCTCCGAAATCGCGATAAATGCCGGAGCCGATCAGGGCATCCGCACCGGCGATGCGGTGACGGTATGGCGTTCTGTCGAGATCAAAGACCCGAAATCGGGGGCGTCGCTTGGGGCCTTCCTACAGGCACGTCTCCAACTTGATGTATCCCTGGTCGATGATCTCTTCTGCCTCGCTAGAGTTCGCATTCAAGTCCCGAACTTCACGGCTGCCATCTTTGGCAAGCAAACAAAGTGGATTACTGGTGCAGGCGCCGAGGAAAATGAACGTGTGCCGTTGAAACTGGGAGACGAGGTCACCGTCTACACATCGGACGAGGTCGACGCTGACCAAGCCGAGGAATCAAAGAAAGCCGCCGACCCCGAGGGCACATGATCGCAAGGATTGCCGAGCAAATACGGACTACTGAGATCGGAATTTGACCCGGTTGCTCGCCTCGTATCCCTAGGATTCCGACACGTTCCGTTCCGCGGAGAAGCTGAAATTGGTAAATCGCGTACTTCTGCGACGTTGCGGCCCGCGGCGAGTCTCGTAACTATGTAGCAAAACCTGACGCTTGAATTTGAGTGCTTGAGGTCGGTTACGAGACACTCAAAATATCTTTCTGGTGAGGCTTCTCTGTCATCTCGTGTGTCCTCCGGGCCCAGTCGCTAGTTTGATATCTACTTTGAAACCCAACCAACCAAGCATGGTCATCTGGCACTTACGACAGTTCTCGCAGTGTGCCGTTAGCCGTTCCCTATACGGCGTCGCAAAGTGCCAGCAGAGAACTAAAGATCGGAACGCATCAGATGTTGCGTTCTGTCGCTAGGTCGTCTGAAGATATTCGTAGATCGTTTGACGGCTGACGCCGAACTCGCGGGCGAGCGCTGCTTTTGCCTCGCCTGCTGCAGCACGCCTCGCCACCTCGCCTGCTTGATCATCATTGAGCGCACGGCTTCGACCTTTGTAAACGCCGGCTTTCTTTGCCAGAGCGATGCCTTCGCGCTGTCGTTCACGGATGAGTGCTCGCTCGAACTCAGCGAAAGCCCCCATCACGGAGAGTAGGAATGTTGCCATCGCGGTGTCATCGCCAGTGAAGGTCAGGTTCTCTTTCACGAACCGAACCTGTACCTTCTTGTCAGTGAGCTGTCGAACGATCGCTCGGAGATCGTCGAGGTTTCGAGCCAATCGGTCCATCGAGTGAACCAACACGGTGTCACCGTCGCGGGCGAAATCGATCAGCTTCGCCAGTTCCGGGCGGTTCTGATCTTTGCCTGATGCTTTGTCCGTGAACACGCGGTCGAGATGTTCGCCGTCGAGCTGTCGGATCGCGTTCTGGTCCAGCGTGCTGACTCGGATGTAGCCAAACGTTTGAGTCACGGTTCCTCGCCTCAATAATGTCAAGGCAATTCTAAGACCCTGTTAGTGGTGTGTCAAGAAAGGTGGATGAAGACCTCAGCTTGACACGTACTTGCTGGGGGAGTCGTGGCAAAGCTTGACGTCTGTTTAGGGTGTACCTCAAGGAGACGCACACTAGAACAATTGAAATCAGTTTTGTGATCCGAAGGTCCCAACAGATTCGGAGGAGCTTTCCCTTTTCGGGTTTAGCTCGCCAATTTGCTCCCACTCAATGGTGTGTGCGGTGTGGGGCGTCGGTCTTGCGCTGCTGTTTTCACCGCATCCGTACGCTAACAAAGGTGTGCCGGCTCTAGTTCTCGCGTGAACTTTGGTCGACGAGATAAGCAAGGCTAGCTGCGAGTTGACTCGACCCAGTTGGTGAGGGTCGGGAGGTCATGTGACCACCAAATCGTAAGTCCGTTGCTCTGTGCTTCGAGGAGATTCTTGGTTTTGAACACACCAGCCAACATCGCAGACGGTACAACTTGTGTACGTCCAAAATCTTGGATCCAAGCGGTAGCTTTCGCCGCAGCGTCGCCGTTCAGCCGCTTGACGGAATTGGTAGCAGAATTGGAGACTTTGCACTCGAGAGGCATGACGCGGTCGTCCCAGAGCCTGATTACAACATCGGCCTTTTTCTGTCCGAACAAACTTTCTGCGCAGAACTCGCCCCTGCCCGGAGCATCGACGAGCGTGCGAATAGCGCGAGTGGGGACTTCGGTGAAACCGCTGACGAGTAGTGCATCCTTTACCAATTGTTCTTGAGTCGTTTTCCCTTTGTTGCGCCGATCAGTAGCAATCCTTTGAGTAGCAATTAATGCGGAGGTTGCGACAATTGCTGCAGTTCGTTCAGCTTCGGTTGGTTCCCGGTCTTCGGATAGCCAACCGAACCGGTTGCGGTCGATTCCCAGAAGAACTGTCTCGATGATCTGGTCTGCCATCTTGGGATTCTTTTTGAGGGTCCCTGCTGACAGGCTTACCTGGGCAATGGTCTTCATGTCGTCTTCGGAGATTGGAGGTCCCGCAAGATAACGGACAGCTTGAAGGGTATCCGGGCGAGTTAAAAGGTCCAGCGCTTGGTTGCGTAATTCTGACAGGTCCACGCTCGATTCCATCAACTCTTCGACAGCGCTTCGCGCTGAGAGAAATTGGAGGGAATAGTCCGCTACGTCTTCGCGCATTCGTTCATCTCTGAAGAAGGCGATGGATGCTGAGGATTCAGTGCTGAATCGGTCTTTATCCCATTGCGGCGGCAGCTGATGTGTCATGATCCATAAGCGTAGCGAGGTCAGGGATGGTTAGCCGTTCCATCTCCCGTGGTTCAAATTTGGTGAGCCCGCCAGCATAGGTTCTTCCTTGGCCCAAAACTACAGATGAGCTAAGACAATCCGCAAGCACACGCAATTCATCTCGGCTCATGGGCTGGCGTGGATAGACGCCGTGGGCGATGTTGATATGTCTGGCTTTGACTTCATTGCGAACGAAGGCTGGCGGGCGCCTAGCCATGTAAGTGGCGAGAATCGGTGCGGGCGCCTTCAGCCCAACAGACCACCATGCTTTACGGTTCTTGGCAACGTATCCCTCGTGTACAGCGTTTTGTCTTGCCGTTTTCAAGAAGCTATTAATAAGCCGTCTATCGGCGGCATCAAACTCATCTAGATCAGTTGGAATATCGATAACGCTTCGAAGTTGCTCGGAAGTTGCGAGTACGGGACCGGCGGCGAATAGCTCACGTGCTTTGGTTACTGATGCGTACAGTACAGATTCAGGAAGGTCTACGGCCTCTCGTGCCACCCATGTTGCGTTGGCGCCCGTTACTGCTCCGCGATGGACACGAGCAAGCTCACCGAGCTCGATATAACCTTCTGGGACGTGGACCCTGGTTCGGATAAATACTGACCAGCGTGATGCTTCGATGAGTCTGTCGCGCGTGACGGGGCTGGGGCTTCGTTTGAGCGGTGCAAGTTTTGAGAGCGTCGGCACCGAACGGAAGCCAATTGATTGCGCCTGCGCGCCGATTCTGAATTGGACGACTGCGGCGGTCGTAGCAGTCCCGTCGAACGGCATGGCTTCCGGTTCGACGATGTGGATTTCCTCACCACCCAGCAATTCAGTTAGTAGGTTGCGGATGATCGACCCGTAGTTAACGTCAAGCCATTCCGCGGATGTGACGAAGCAGCCGACATCTCCAGGGCGGCCGAGGATGCCGGTAGCTAGGTAAAAGTAGGCGTGGAGCCCGGCAAGTCCACTCATTTTGTGGCCAAGGACTGCGGCGGCTTTCTGTGCCCAGGCTTTACTCGCGGGGGTGATTTGGTGGTGGCGGAGATAAGGAGGGTTTCCCAAGAACGCCGTAGTTCCAGCGATTTTTGGCAACGCTAGCCGCGTATAGTCAGCCTGTACCACCACGGTTGAGGTGCCATTGAGTACCGCGATCGCGGCGCGAGTCATCAGGGTAGCAAGTGGGTCTAGATCGACTGCGACTATCGCGAACGACGGGTCTTTGCGCAGAACGGCCGCTGTGTATCGTCCTGAGCCTGAACCGGCGTCAATGATGCGCTCTGGGTGCTGTTCCAGTGTCCATCTGACCATTGGTTCCACGATGGAACTGGGCGTGTATACAGCGCCAGCTGATCGCCGCTCATCGGCGTTACGCAGAGCGTAGAAGAGTGTCCCGAGAGGGTCGCCGCCCTCCAAAATGTCGCGCCGAGCCGCAGCGATTTCGGCCTCGCCAACTATTGACTCGTGAGAGGTTGCTGACTCGACTAGTTCTGTTTCGGCGGGAGAGAGGGGGCCTCCAGCGTTTAATGCGCCGAGATGGATAGCCAGCTCAATAATGACTTGGTTGCTGTGAGGTTCGTTATTCGCTGGCATTTGCATCTTTCAGGCGGAATACACCGCGGGTCACACGCTGGAAGTACCGCTCGTCTTGTAACGAGGTCCGGTAAGAAGATTGGGGTGCGTCACCGACAACGGCTGACGTTGCTGCCCGGATTTCGGGGATTGAAGCGGTTCGACCCTCTGCTGTGCGGAGGTAGTCACGAATCGCCAGTTTGAGTTCATTGTGGGGGCGTCGTTTACGAGTAGCTGCATCTGTGGAGTGCATCTGGTCACCTCTCTGTCGACTCAATAACGTCGACTTCACTATAGTCCGATGCGGACGATAGGCCACAGCCAATTATAAAAGTGCAAGCAAAGAACCCGCGCAGAGTTCTTCCTCGCTATGCAACGGCGATTACGCCCTGGTCTAGGCGCAGAGTCAATTGTTGGTGCTTTATCCTTCATATTTGTCACCGCCTGCACCCCTGATGTGTTACGGTAACACAATATGTGTCATACACAAGAGAGTGAGTGAAAACGATGGCTGTTTTGAATGTCAGAGTGGACGATCATGTCCGAGATCAGTTGAAGGAACTCGCGGACGAAGAGGGGGTAACTCTAAGCGAATACGTTCGAGATATATTGCTCGCCGCGGTAGTACCGGTATGGGCTGGGGAGCTTCGACATGGTGACGAGCCTGCACCAGAGAGCATGCGTCTCATCGACCGGCAGACGCTATCACTGCTTCATCGCATTCTCGGGCAAGTTCTCCCCGAAAACGCCAACGGCGAAGATGGGGATCTTGAATACCAGCTCGAACGCGCGAAGATTCTAGAAGCGGGCTATACGGCAGAGTATTGGAAGCAAGTTGCAGGATTCCGCACCGAGCTGTCTCGGCGCGACTGCGGGCGAGTATCCGACATTCTTCAGATGTTCAGAATCCTGACCTTCAGCACGACTCGGCTATCGGAGAGCGGAGAACCAATCGATGAGAAGTTGGAGAATCGACTCAAGTTTCGAGGGTTTGACCACAATGATCCACTAGAAGGCCATATGGCGAGCTACGTGGAGCACTTAATGGGCGATGGGCGATGGGAAGAGCTCAGGCCCTATGCCGTGGCGAGTGACAACGGAAACTCACATTCTCCGGTACTGGACGTCTACTCGCGGATGCTTACGGAGTACCGCAAGGTTATGGATGCGAGAGGGCAGGGTTTCGACCTCAACGACTACTTCCTCACCTGCGAAGAACTCGAACGGATCGCAGAAGCGAGGGTCCATCCATCAAAACGCAATGTGAGCGGCTAAGGCCCTCGCGACCAGGTTGGCTTTGTGGACCCTAAGGAGCAACAGGCACCCAATGACACCGGTTGCCCGCTCAACTCCGCTCAGATGGGCTCAGAAAGTCGCCCCGAACCCTTTTAACTCGACAATCTCTCTGTTAAGCTCAGAATGTAAAAAAGTGCTGATCAGAGGGGTTTTCAATGGCTGCGAAACGCAACCGCAGAAGCAAGCCGGCCGACCAAATCGAACTCGATTTATGGGGATTCGGCGAAGCCGAAACTGACGGACAACTCCGCAACGCGGTGGAAGCCCCACCAACGCCTGCCGAGGCAGCGTTGCTCCAACAGGGGAGTACCGATCATGATCAGCATTATTCAGGAGCGACCAAAGGTGACGATGAACAGGTACGGATTTCAGATACAGACCAGGTGGCGAGCGATAGCACCGCTGAGCTTGCAGGCGATCGAGGATCAGCAGAGCTTCTTCGCGGAACTGGGGGAGCTAGTGCAGAGTCGGGTATCGGAGCTGGTGCAGGAGCTGCCGACGCAAGCACCGGCCGACGAGGAGTACCTGACGAGAGCCGGACGCTTGGCAACGCTGCAGAGGCAGGCGGAAGAGATCGCGATGAGCGAGATCCAGTGGCCGGAGAACGAGTTCTCCCTCGAGCGACAGGAATGGGAGTCAACGAGTCCGAGCGAGGAAGCACTCCTGAACTGGGTGGACTCACTGGAGGGGCAGCGCCCCTTCCAAGACCAGCTCGAGACAATGAGCCACAAGTGGCTGCTGCCGATCCCGTTCTTGGAAGAACTGGCAGCATCCAAGAATCCTTCGACCTTTTTGGACTCGAATCCGGAGACGATGGAAACGAGCCGGGACGCTCGCTGGAGACGCGACACGAACCAGTAGAGCAACGCTTCGTCCCCCAAAACCAAGACGCACTCGCTCCATCAGGAGCGAAGGCGCGCTTCGTCGCCAACATTCAATCCATTTGTTTGTCACGCGAGTTGGCAACGTCAGGGCGCCAAGCAACGACAGACGAGCAAGCGGTGCTCGCGCGCTGGTCGAGCTGGGGCGCCCTGCCCGAGATATTCGACGAGGACAAACTCAACTGGAGCGCCGAACGTGCTGAGTTGCGGGAGCTGCTGACAGAGTCGCAATATGCCGAAGCTCGTCGCACGACGATCAATGCGCACTACACAGACCCGGCTTACGCCCGCGAAATCTGGGGAGCACTGCGCGATCTCGGTTTCGACGGCGGTTCAGTGCTTGAACCAGGTGCCGGTGCCGGCACCTTTATCGGGCTCGCGCCCGATGGAGTCGAGATGGTCGGCGTCGAACTCGACTCGACCACCGCCGGCATAACTCGTGCGCTCTATCCTCGCGCCGACATCCGCACTGAATCGTTTGCTGACACCAAGTTCCCGCTAGGGCATTTCGATGCTGCTGTCGGCAACGTTCCGTTCGCCAACGTTGCCCTGCACGACCCGGTACATAACAGCGGCCGGCATAGCCTGCACAACCACTTCATCATCAAGTCGCTGTCGCTGACACGGACTGGGGGAGTGGTGGCTGTTCTGACGAGCCATTTCACAATGGACTCGCAGAATCCCGCAGCTCGCCGCGAAATGAACGAACTCGGCGACCTGCTTGGTGCGGTGCGCTTGCCGAGTGGCGCTCACCGCCGCTCTGCAGGAACCGAAGCAGTCACCGACGTGCTCATTTTCCGCCGCCGCGAAGCAGGCACGCCACCAGCTGACACATCGTGGGAAACGCTCAGCGCCGTCGACGTCAATGGTCAGACGCTGAAGGTCAACAGCTACTTCACATGGAGGCCCAACCACGTACTCGGCGAGATGTCCTACGACAGCGGAATGTATGGCGCAGACACTCTTTACGTTAAGGGTGATCTTGCTGACGCCGGCGCTTCGCTCAGGGGCGCGCTGTCTGAGATCGTCGCTAGTGCGCACGAACAGGGACGAGTCATCACGCCACGCTCGGCTGAGTCCGAAGCACGTCGTGCGGCCTATCAGCCAGCAGAGAGCACTCAATGGGATGGCACTATCGTCCCGCAGCCAGCTAACACATTTAGCATCGTTCGCAACGGCGCCCTCGAACCATTCACCGTTCCCAAAAGTGCCACACGCGAACTGCGCTCACTGATCGAATTGCGCAACGCCGCCACTGCGCTTCTGGATGCGGAGGCCTCGACCGTGGAAGACACCCCGGATGTTCTGGCCGCGCGAGCAACTCTGCGTGAACGTTACGCCGGCTACCAACTGACCTATGGTCCGCTGAACCGGTTTACGCTGCGGAATACCGGCCGCGTTGACCCGGAGACCCAAGAGGCCAAGAAGGCCCGAGTCACGCCACGGCCAATCTCCATTTTCCGCAACGACCCCTTCAGCTCACTCGTACTCGCCCTGGAGCGCTTCGACGAGGAAACGCAGAAGTCGGCGCCAGCGGCAATTTTGAATCAACGGGTGGTCGCGCAGCGACCTGCAACTCGAGGGGTCGAGACTCCCAGCGAGGCAATCGCTCACAGCCTGGACCGAACAGGCACCGTTGAAGTCGCGGCGATCGCGCACATGCTTGGTCTGTCCGAGCAAGAAGCTCGCGAACAGCTCGCAGGGCTCGTCTATGACGAACCGGGAACAGATGCTGTGGCGCACGCTCCGCAATACCTCAGCGGTGACGTTCGCCAGAAGCTCGACGTTGCGCGCGAAGCTGCGCTAACCGACGAACGGTACGCCGCTAACGTAACGGCGCTCGAGGCGGTGCTTCCTCGATCGCTGGGAAGCGATGAGATCCACGCCAAGCTCGGCGCGGTCTGGATCGACGCTCAAACTCACCAAGCATTCCTACGGGACATTCTCAACGACTCAACGATTCGAGTTGAGAATCCCCTTCCCGGCGAATGGGACGTTCGAGGATTGCGCGGCAGCATCAAGGCCACCAGCGAATGGGGCACTGACCGCAGGCCAGCACCCGACATCGCGGCCGCGGCTATGAGCCAACGACCGCTGACCGTCTATGACGAGTTCGAAGAGCTTGGCAAAAGCTACCGGGTTCTCAACCCCGTAGAGACAACTGCCGCTCAAGAGAAAGCAACTCTGCTGCAGGAACGTTTCTCCGAATGGGTATGGGAAGACCCGGAGCGCTCGAACCGGCTAGCGGCAGAGTACAACCGCCGCTTCAACTCGATCGTTTTACGCGATTATGCCGAGGCCGGCCAGTACCTAACCTTGCCTGGCATGGCCGCAAACTTCGTGCCGCTGCCTCACCAGCGCGATGCTGTCGCACGCGCCATCTCGGAACCGACGGCCGGACTCTTCCACGTAGTGGGAGCCGGCAAAACAGCCGAAATGGTGATCGCAACAATGGAGCAGGTCCGCATGGGCCTCATCACAAAGCCCGCGGTGGTTGTCCCCAACCACATGCTCGAGCAGTTTGGCCGCGAGTGGCTTCAGATTTACCCGCAGGCGAAAATCCTCGCCGCCTCCACTGACGACCTCGCCGGCGACAAGCGCCGTCTATTCGTTGCGCGTGCCGCGGCGAATGAATGGGATGCCGTCATCATGACCCGCACTGCGTTCGAACGCATCTCGCTTTCGCCCGATGCGGAGCAGGCGTACATGGGTAAGCAGCTCGATGAACTCCGAGCTGCACTCGAGGTCGCGAAAGGAGAAGGGATGATGAGCGTCAAGCGCATCGAGCGTGCGGTGCTATCGGCAGAAGAAAAGCATAAGAAGCTTCTGGACAAGCCGAGCGATCCCGGGATCTCTTTCGAGGCCACGGGAATTGACTATCTGGTCGTCGATGAGATGCATGATTTCAAGAACCTAACGACAGCATCAAAGATCCCCGACGCGGGAATCGAGGGCAGCAAGCGCGCCACCGACTTGCACATGAAACTGGAGTACCTACGCTCACGCCACGGCGGCCGCGTCATCACTGCCGCGACTGCGACACCGCTGGCCAACTCAATTACTGAAGCATTCGTGATGCAGCGCTATATGCGACCTGAGCTGCTTGAAGCCGCCGGCATCGGCAGCTTCGACGCATGGGCTGCAACCTTCGGCGAGACGGTCACCGATATGGAGATGGCTCCAACAGGTAACGGCAACTTCCGTCTCAAGACCAGGTTCGCCAAGTTCCAGAACGTGCCAGAAATGCTTCGCATGTGGCACGTCTTCGCAGACGTGAAAACGGCAGAAGATTTGAAGCTGCCGACGCCGGCACTTCGAGCTCGCGCGGATGGAACACGGGCGCCGGAGGCAGTCGTCATTCCTCCCACACCTGAGCTGGAACAGTTCATGGATGAGATCGGAAAACGTGCCGAACTGGTCGCCAGCAAGGCGGTCACACCTAAAGAAGACAACATGCTCAAGATCAGTAGCGATGGACGAAAAGGTGCGCTCGATATGCGCCTGGTCCGCGCTGCTGAACCGACGTCAACCACCAAGGTTGACGTTATGGCTACACGCATCGCCAAAGAATGGCGACAGTCACGCGACAACGAGTACGTCGACGTCGTAGCCGGTGAACCATCGACAGTGCGCGGCGGCTTGCAGCTGGTGTTCCTCGACCTGGGAACACCCAACGACAGCCGTTGGAATGCCTACGACGAGCTGAAGCTCAAGCTTGTCGAGGAAGGGATGCCGGCCGATTCAATCCGCTTTATCCACGAGGCTCGCAACGACACTGAGAAGGCTCGCATGTTCGCTTCAGCTCGAGCCGGACACATTGCGGTGCTGGTTGGCTCGACCCAGAAGATGGGTGTCGGGACCAACGTGCAGGCACGGATGACCGCGATCCATCATGGTGATGTTCCGTGGCGGCCGGCCGATGTTGAACAACGCGACGGGCGAGGCATCCGTCAGGGAAACCAGAACGCGGAAGTCGCGATCAACCACTACGTGGTCGAGCGCTCCTTCGATGCCTATATGTGGCAGACGGTCGAGAGGAAGGCAAAGTTCATTTCTCAGATCATGCACGGGCGACTCGATATGCGTGAGATCGAAGACATCGGAGACACCGCGATGAGTGCGGCCGAGGCCAAAGCTTTGTCGTCGGGCAACCCGCTCTTGTTGGACAAAGCCAACGCCGACAACGAGCTCTCTCGACTGGAACGCTTAGAGCGGTCCTACCAACGCAACCTGGTCAATTTAGGTCACACCCGATCGAGAGCGGCGGATATCATCGACAAAGGTCAGCGTGAACTCACGATGCTCACTGCTGCCGCAGACCGGGTGGTCGATACGACGGGGGATGCGTTCAGGATGACCGTTGCCGGTCAATCGTTCACCAGTCGCACTGATGCTGCGGCGGCGATCGCACGGTGGGGAGTGGACCGCAGCATGAACTATTTGTCCCGAAATTCGAGAACCGATTTCGGCACGCTTGGCTCCGTTGGCGGCTTCGATGTGAAGGTCGAAAGCGATCCCGGAATGGGTCAAGAACCGTACCTCGCGGTGCGCCTCGACGGTGTCCCGCGATCGAGTTTGAAGGTCTCCCGGAGCGAGTTTTTGGGTGGTGGTTTGGGGCTGATTCGACAGCTCGAAAATCGAGCCTCAGCGGTGCCCAGAGCGATCGGCGAAATCGAACAAGAAGACGTTGTTCTCAAGTCCGAAATTCTGGAAGCCGACGCACGCCTCAGCGCACCCTTCGCGCACTCCGAAGCACTTGCTGAAGCACGCCATCGACAACGTTCAGTAAACGATGCACTCGCTGCTCAGCAGGCTGAGAAGGACTCGGAGAAGCGTGCTGAGCCGGCGCCGTCGGTTCGACGTTCCGGCCTTGGTCCCGAGGTCCCCGGCAATCGAGCCCAGCAGCCCACGGGAGCCTCGACCCACGAGGTTGGTTGGTAACCAACTTCGCGTGCGTAGCTTGCAGCCTTGCCGACGCTGTGTCGGCAAGGCTGCTTTCGTTAACGCTGCTCGATGATCCTCGAGCGGATCTTTCGACCTGCCGGGCATCCCTCGTCTGGCGCGCTTGTCGGCGCCAGGACGCCGCCTGCTGGCCGCTGTCAGCGGGCGCGATAGCGCCGAGCTGACAAGAGTTTCTTCTGCCTCGACGAGAAAGCGCCGTCAGGGCAGAAGAAAGAAGGACGTGCAGAATGCACGATGACACATGCCCTCTAGGAGATGAGGAGCAATCGATACAAGTAACGATGAGGAGAGAAAGATGATGCGATGCACGCAGGCACTATTGAGTGTAAGGTACTCTTGACGCATGCGCGGAGGGATAGCCAGATGGAAGCGAGGGGTCGCTTCTCAGGGTGTCCGGCAAGCTCTTGACTACGCATTTGGTGGCACCTGCGACTCGCACATGACCGCCTCCGCAGGAGCCGACGCAGCAGCCGGCTACACCGATGGTGTGATGGAACGCTTCGTAGTCGAGGACGGTGTAACGGTCTCTGACTCGCTCAGCCGTGACCAATTGAAAGCGTGGATCGGTGGTGCTGATCCCGAAACCGGCGAGCACCGCGGGCGCGAACTTCCGTCTCCAGAAGCCGACCTGTTGCTGGATGCAACGGTCAATTCTCCGAAGTCCTTTTCGCTTGCCGCTCTCCTCGACGACGAGTTGGCAGCCGAGTTTGAGAAGCTTCAAGACCGCTTGCGCGACCGTGTGCTGCTGACCTGGCAGTCAGAGCTCAACGCTCGACGCGGCGCTGGCGGAGCCATTAGGCAAGAGCTTTCCCGCATTGAAGTTGTGGAGCTCAAGCACGAACGGTCGCGTTCTCTGGACCCTCACAAGCACCGTCATCTGTGGCTGAACATGAAGGTTCGCGGCGTCGACGGACGATGGTCAAACGTGGATTCGCGGGTGGCTTTACGCTTCCAAACTGTGGTCAATTCTGAGGGCGATTTGGCCGCCCGTACTGACCCAGAATGGATCGCTGCGTTGGCAGCTAAAGGCTTCACTTTGGACGCCTCTGGAGAGATCGAACAGCTGGCTCATTTGGTGCGTCCGCTGTCGCGTCGCTCGAACCAAATTGAGGCGAACCGGGCGCTGAAACTTGCCGAGTGGAAAGCCGCTAATCCGGGTCAGGAACCTGACCACAATGTGCTGACTGCGATCGACCGTTGGGCCTGGGCGGCAGGTCGCCCGAACAAGCCCGGCAAGGTTGACGAGGCTCGCTGGACAGAGATTGTGCGCGACGAACTGTTGGAACTCGACCCGAAAGTGTTGGGTGCGCGAGTCGCTACTGAGGTAGCTGCGGTCCATATCGGAGAGCTTGATCGTGACCTTTTGGCCGCCCAAGCAATTGCCGATGCTGATCGCCGTTCAGCGGGTACCGGTGGTCGATTCAGTCACTACGACATCCGTGCCGGTGCCGGCCGCGCCGTCGCCGCTAGCGGCATCGTGCTTGACCGGGCACTTGTTTCAGAGCTTCTCGAAGACGTCGTAGCTCGAGCAGTTTCGACTGAGACTGTCGAACTTTCTGAAGACGTGGATGCTCTTCCGGGGCATGTCAAACACTTTATGGCTGCCGATACTGCGGTGCTGAAAACGCAGCTTGCAGACCAGCTCGACCTGCTCGTTGAGGCAGGAGAGCCTGTCGCCGTTGGCGCGATCGACACCATCGCCAACCGTGTCCTGGACGACGGCCGCCGACTGGATAAAGGACAAACGAACGCCGCTGCCGCGATCGCCGGCACCGACCGTTTGGTTACCGTGACCGGACCTGCCGGCACAGGTAAAACCACCATGCTGAAGGTCACAGCGGCATCGCTGACGGAACAGGGCCGCCAGCTCATCGTCGTTGCCCCGACCAAGAAAGCCGCCAGCGTCGCTGGCCGCGAGACGGGCGCCACGGCATCGTCGCTGCACGGACTGCTGTACGACAACGGGTGGCGTTTTGCGCCGGACGCTGCCGGCGTCCAACGTTGGTCGCAGCTGACGGTCGGTGAAGTGAGTGCCGACACCGGTGCCATCTATGAGGGCCCTCGCAAGCACGTACTTCGCCCCGGCGATCGCATCGTCGTCGACGAAGCAGGAATGATCGACCTGAACGCGGCACGCGCGCTGGCGATCTTGGCCGAGCAAACCGGAGCAGGAATTGCGATGGTCGGCGACCACCTGCAGGCCACCCCCGTCGGACACTCGGGCGCGATGGCATTGACCAAACAACGCTCCACCGCAGTGGTCGAGCTCACCGCCATTCACCGCTTCAAGGATGCCGAATATGGGCGCCTGTCGATGCGACTGCGGGATCCGGGCAGCGAAGAAGCTGCCACGGATGTTGCCCGCGAACTTTACGACCGCGGATACGTAGCGTGCATGGCCAACGACATCGACGCCCGCGCCCACATGGTCTCTGGCTACTTCGAAGCCGCTGGTGCCGGCCAGAGTATCGCCCTGGTCACCGGCACCAACTCGGACGCGCAACTGGTTAACGAGAGCATCCAGAGCGAACGCGTGGCTCGTGGCCAGCTGACAACAAAGCGTCTGGCCGAAGGTCAAGAGGCTCAGCGTCTCTTGGAAGGCGACGTCGTACAGACCCGCCGTAATGATTCGAACACTGGTGTTGAGAACCGTGCGCTGTGGGTTGTGAAGAAGATCCGCTCGGAAGAGATTGTGCTGGAGAACGCTTCGCAAGCGGGTGATACCAGGACTGTTACTCGTGACTATGGAACCAAGCACTTGCACCTTGCCTACGCATCTACGGTGCACGGCATTCAGGGCGAAACAACCGACGTCGCCATCGTGGGGCCGGGTGTTGACGCTGCTGGTCTGTATGTCGGGATGACCCGCGGACGCCGCCACAACGAGAGCGTCGTGATTGCAGGAAACCGTAGCCAGGCAGTCGACTCCATTGCCGAGTCGATGCGCCGTGGCCGTGTGGAGATCACTCTTGATGATTCTCGCGCCGCTGCAGCATCAGAGCTGGCTCGCGCTGCGCGCACCCATGAAGGTAACGAGCCCGAGCGAGTTGTGGGTATCTCTGGGGATGATCCGCGACGTCCCGCAATCCTCGCTGCGCGCGCCGAGCTGCACGAGCAGCTTGAGAAGGTATCTAGCCGGCTCACGCGCGATCGTCAGACGATCCGGGAGCTGGACACGCGCCTAGCCCAGCGCACAGCACGTAACCACAGCGCGCAAATCACCGGTGGAGAGTCGGAACCCGTAGATGTGCTGGAAGCTGCCAAGTTCAAACTCACCGCCAACGTCGAGCGGAATACAGCCCAGCGAGGCCAACTCGCGGCGCGCTACCGCAAGCTAAGCAACGATTTAGAGAACCCCGATTCGAAGCAGACAGTGCGCAAGACAATACCATCACGGGATATGTCAAAGTCCACGGCCGTTAACACAGCGGATGCTGTAGAACCGGGTCTCTCGCTCTAGAAGTCTCGTGGGACCAACAAACGGCCCGGATCGTGCCCGCTCGACGGTAATCTATCGTCAACACCACGCTTATTGGGGGCAACAAAATGGTCGTAGGGAAAAAAGAAAACTACGGCCTCAGAGGTCCATGCATCAGCCGTTGGGTGCTCATAACCGCCATGTCCATAGTCGCCGTTGGGCCTTTGTTTACGTTGGTTTATCCTCTGCTGGGTAACAGCAACAAAATGGTCGTAGGGAAAAAGAAGACGACAGCCTTGTGTTCCAGTTCACAAGCCGTTGGGTCTTCCCGAGCACGGCTCTCCTAGTGAGTATTGGTCCGTTTTGGATAGCGGTTTTCTTCCTGATGGCGAGTCCAATCCAGAAAGACCTGGTTCCTGGGTGGCCCCTTGTGCTGGCTTTGCTAGGAGCGGTATTAACCGCGGTGGGGGTGATACTAAAGGGCGGGCATTTCGTGGAAGACAAGGCTGCCTCGCCGCGGCTGGATCGGCTCTCTAGAGGTTCTTTCACTGCGTCTTCAAGTTCGGACTTGGTGAAAGATAAACGCTCTATGGAGCGGAAGCAGACTCAGAAAGTGAAAGATACAGATCCCGGTCCACTAGAAAAACAGTTACTCAAAGCCGCGAAGGGAGCTGCACAGCTGGACGCTTTTTTGTCCGGGATTGAGTTCGCCGGAATATCCGTGGTTTTGGCCGGGGCGGGCATCTTCTTTATTAATTGGTACGTCTCGTAGCTGTTATTGGGTCTGTTGATTCAGGCATGGCTGGTGCTGCTCCAGCGCGACCACTCGCTGTCAGCAGTGAATTCGCGGACGCGATCGGAGCGATGGCCTTGAGTGCAAGAACCACCGGATATCTGCCGGAGGCGAGATCGGGCGTTGTGCCAGCGTTCAACGAAGCCGATGGGTCCGTAGCCGGCGTCGGTGGTGTCATAAGAAACCGTCCATGCTGTTTGTAGGGCGGAGAGCTCTTCTACGAGGGCGCCGTGCTTCCACCAGCAATCAGGGATAACGCTTTCATCGATTGCGTAGCGTGTACTGATCCACTCGACCCACGAGCGCAGTTCCTCCCATTTCTCGGCGGCGTCTTCGTTCGGTAGCGTTCGCCAGTTCACGGCGATTGCTGCGATTTCTTCGGAGTCTGGATCGCGGTTGCTTTCTTCTTCGGCGAGGACGTCGTCGATGTCAAAGTCGTCGTAGCTCATGGTTGCTCCGTGATGGTTGTGGTCAGTTTGCGTCGTAGAACACGTAGGGCGAATGCGCTTGCGACTCGGCGGCTGCGCATAGCGCGCAGTACCTGGTCGCGTTCGAGAAGGCGGTGCAGCAGCTCGTGGTGGGCAGGGTGCAGACTCACGAGGTCAGTGTGGCTTTCCTCTGCTCTCCAACCAGTGGGAGTCTCAGTAACTCCGGAGTAGTCGACGTGGTGGAGCTCGAGCTCGCGAACCTTCGCGGCTCGGCTGCAGGCGGCGCAACGCAACTCGTTTCCGGCTGCGGTTTCCTCCGAGAACCAGCGGGCACGACGGGCGAACCATGCGCGTGAGCGCAGGTAGCCCGTGCGGTATTTATTGCCCCGTGCCGGCCTGCGAGAGTTCGACATCAGTTCTGGGTTTCCTCGTAGTCAAGCTCGAGGGTTTCTTCGGCCTCGGGAAGCACGAGCGGTTCGGCCTTCGCGAACTGCGTGCGGAACTGCTCCTGCTGCTCTGCTTCGGTCGTTCGCTTTCCGGTCGAGATGCTCTTGCTGTCTGCCCGGTCGGTCCATCCGCGCAGATCGAGGAGCGCTCCCCGACGGTTCCGATAGGCCAACAATCCCATCGACTGCGGCATGCGACGGATCTCGTCAACGGTCATCAGCGGAACCCGCTCAAGCTGGTTGCTGGTCGACGCTCCCTGCTGGTTATAGCTGTAGGAAGAACGCTTCAACTGTCGTGTTCCCAGCATCGCTTCGATATCGCGCAGGTGGCTCATATCTGAGGCGCCGCCGAGCAGGATCTTCGCTGTAGCTGCCGACCAGATGGTGTCTGCTTCTGCCTTCGACCAGGCGGTCTCGGCTTGTGAGAGTGCTTGCAAGACGACCATTGTGCAGATTCCTCGGCCGCCACCGTCAGCCATGACACGTGGCAGCGCTGGCCACGCGAACATATTCGCGATCTCGTCGAGGATCAGCCCCAATGGCAGATCGAGCCGTGAGCCGGGCGTTGCCAGTGCTTTGCGGCGCGCGGTTTCAACCACGTCGTCCAAGAGGGCACCGAGGAAGCCGCCCATCGCACCTGAGCCGCCGCTGGAGCCGATTAGGTAGAGAGTGTTTTCGCCGGAGAGAAATTCGTCGGCGTCGAAGTTCTCGCCACGCTTGGGCGAAAGAGCTTCTCTGAGGCTCGGGATGCCCAGCGGCCGAACGGCTGCTGCGACTCCAAACCACGACGACGATAGAAGCTTGGGGTCGCCGCCGAGAACGCCGTTGAGACTTTCGGCCCAACCGGGTGCGCCGTCGCTGCGAAGGATATCGACTGCCCCACGGGCAAGGCCGGGGTTTGAGCCCCAGTGGTACAGCTGCTCGACTCCGCCTCCGGAGACTGCGGCTGCGTGTAGGAGTTGTGCGAGAACGCTGGAGGCTGCGCCTGCCCATTCTTGGTTTGACTGGCTGGACCCGAGAGCTGTTCCGGCAATGATCGCTTGTGCCCGTTGGTCAGCGACCAGAGGATCGTCGCATCCGGTGATCGGTGAAATGCGTAGAGCTGAACCAACACCTGAAAGTTGTTGCGGGTCGAAGACCGTCACACGGCCTCGTTCAGCGCGGGGTCGCATCGTTGCTGCCAAGTTGTCGTTGGTGGTGGACGTCGTGACCAGTGGGCCTGCCCAGTCGAGCATCGCCGAGATGAGGATGCGGTAGCCCTTGCCAGAACGGGGAGCACCTTCAAGTGCTACCGAGTCCTCAATGGAGACGTAGACGTCAACACCGGACGATCGTCCGACTCTCCACCCCACGTCTGTGGCGGCAGGCTTGTGCAGGTTTGGGCGGAGTGTCTTTGCCTGCTTCAGCACGGCTTTTGCCGAAAGGTGCTTGGTGATCTCGCTGCCCTTGGCGAATCCTTCACGGCCGCGTAGCTGCTGGATGAAATAGCCATCCGACTGGCGGTAGCGGAACCACATGATGGTCGCGGCGATCACCGCAAGGACGCAAATAACCATGACGACGATGCCGGCGATACGTGCTGGCGTTGAGGGGAAGGAACAACTTGCGTCGACGACATAGCTGGAGGTGTCGCCCAGAAAGACGAACCCGAGACCTGCGAACATGGACTGCGGGGCTGCACTGCTGTCGCAGATGATTTTTGTGACGAGAGTCGTCACCGCCTGGCATGCGAAGTTGATCACGAGGATCACGGCCACGAGTCCAAGAACTGGGGTTACCCACCAGTTCTTCGCGGTGTTCATGCGTTCTGCTCGTTCAAGCTGGCGGCGACTGCGGCGCCGGCTGCGATCCATGCGTTCTTGGTTGCTGGTTTTAAGCTGTCGAAGCGTAGAGCGCCGGACTTCAAACTGGGATCAAAAGGAATCACGACAGTACGTGGTGCAACCTTTTCAAACCCGGACACGATGCGTGCTACTTCAGCGGCTGGCGTGGAGCGCTCCGCGACTGTGACGACGACGACAGCGTTCTTTACTAGCTTTGCGGAACGCTCATCTCGTTGGCTCAGTTCCTCGAGTAACAACGCGGCTGACTCTGCGGCTTCCCCCGAGGGGCTGGTGGGCACGACGAGCTGGTCGCTGTGGTCGATCATCCGGAGCCACCGCTGGGAGGATTCATCGTTGCCTGTGTCGAAGATGACCATCCGCGAATACTTCTTGATGACTTCATTCAGTGCATCAAATTCCGCGGCGTTGAGGCGCTGATCAGAGGCCAGAAGCTTGGGGTTTGAGCGAAGCACGTCGTACATATCTGCGCTCTGGTGATGAACGTAGAGCGCCAAATCTCCGATGGTTGCGGTGGGCTGCATGAGCTGTTCGGTCACGCCGCCAAGGTCTTGGATGGTGGCGTTGTGGCTGGAGCGTTCAGTTCTCCAGCCGAGTGTTCCGCGGGTGTCGTTGTTGTCCCAGGCGATAACCCCTGAGCCGCCGTGACGGGCAAATACTGCGGACAGCATCGCTGTGGTCAACGTTTTTCCGACGCCACCTTTGCCGTTGACGACGGAAATAGAGCGGCCGCCGGCCCAGTGCTGGCTGACGGCTCGAACATTCATGATACGTTCTTGCTCCGCGAACGAAGGCGCGATCTTGATTCCGGTTGTGCGCGTGACGAGTCCGCGCCATCCGGTTGCTGGCGGTAGAGCGGCGCTGTCGTCGGCGAGGAATGAGCGGCGTCCCTCTTCGGGGGCCTCCTCGACTGCCTCCTGTGTCGGTTCTGCTTCAGGGACTGTGGGTGCTTGGATCTCGCGCTCGACGACCATCGGTCGAGTTCTGCGCAGTGGTTCCACGGGTGCGGTGTGTCCCTGTGTCTCAGCCCGGTTGTCAGGGCTGATGCGGCCGTCGCCAGACACCAACAGACGGAATACTCCGTTGGACTGTTTCGAAGTCAGCCGGACGTCGGTCCCGTTCTCGCGTGCGATCTCCGACGCTCTTTGGATGATCCCGGTGCGCAGCTGATCCTCGCGTGCGTACTGGACTGTTTCTGTCGGCTGGCCGGCAACGCTGACGGTGGCTTCGGTGCCGTTGGCTGCAACGTCAGCGGTCATTTCGAGGGTGCTCATGCGGACTTCTCCTTGTGGCCCTGAACGGGCGCGGTCGAGGGCCAGATCTGGTCCAGGTTGGGTTCATCGAGTGGCCAGAGATCGTCAAGGTACTGCGTTCTGAAATCGAGCTCAGCGATCGAGTTTTCTACGACGTCTGCGGCACCTTCTACGGCGTCGTCAGTCTTGAAGAGTTCGTACTCCCATTGAGTGGAAGTGACGAAGGCGTCGACCAAGTACGAATACAGACCGACGTAAGCGATGAAGGTCCCCGATTTCAATCGGCGTGCAATCAACACGTGCTGCGGTGGCAGTTTCAATCGTTTGACGAGGTTGTTTTCCTCTTGCTGGTTCACGCGGAAGATGAATTTGTTCTCGATGTCAGCGGCGATTGAGTAGGCCAGTGCGCGTTCCTCTGAACCTTCCTTCCCGACAGCATCAAGGTCAGAGAACTTGTGCAAAATCAGCACGTTGCTGATGCCGTAGTGGCGTGACAGCTTCAGCCATTGCTGAAGTGTCTGCAGAGCAGCCACTGACGACATATCTCGCCAGCCCTCTTCACGAATCAGATAGCGAGTGCGCTTGGCGGCACGGTCAGAGATAACGGCTTGAATCCATGCGCTGGTGCAGAGCTGAGTCAGCTGAGCAACGAGGTTTCCGCGCTGGAAGAGCTCGGAGGTGTCCACCACAACCATCGGAGCTTCATCGTCAAACCTCACAGTCGATTCGTGCTCGAAGAGACCACGAAGGTCGCCATCAATGAAGCGCTTAAGCACATACCTAGCGCGCTCCCCTTCATTGAATAGCTTCTCTGCCCGGAGGGAAGAAGTCGGGTCGAGGTTCTCCAGCTGCTCGGACACCGCTGTCAGTGTCGGCCGGTCGCCAGTGACTTCAATCGCAGTGTCGAGCGCCCAGCTGATGGAAGCGTGCTCCATCGGTGTCAGCGGCGGTTGCCCGCTGAGGGTGAGCTCAATGATGCTCCGCAAGGTTCCGTGCCGGCGGTCGTGCACCATTTGCAGGTGCTCATCATCACTGGCGTTCGAGCGGCGAGGGCCACCATCTAAAGGATTGATACGGGCGTCCGTGTGTGGTCCACCGACGCGAATCACCTTTCCACCAGGTGTTGCTTCGCACACGGCAACCCATTCGCCCTTGGAATCAGAGGGAACGACGACCTGGTGCCCGAACGGGATGCTGCGGGTGGTCAGCATCTTCAACACACCGGACTTACCAGAGCGGTATGCGCCGAGCACAAGAATGTTCGTCGACAGCGCTGCTCGAGAGGTGGTGTCGGTGTACAGGTCCCACGGTGAGAAATGCCACAGTGAGTCAGCGTTGAGGTCTACGCCGAGGATGGGGCCGCGATGGCCTAGTCCGCGGTCGGCGATGAAAGGGTAGATGCCGGCGACATTGCGGCTTGTGGCTTGGTGGTGCGGTTGCTGCAGCCGCATCAGGTTCCAGTACTCGCCGGTGCGAACGCCGGGCCCGAACATGCCAGGGACGGCAGCAGGCGGCAAGCCAAGCGTGCTCTGGGGCTGGGTAGCCTCGTCTGATTGCGAGGCTAAGGTGGCGATCTCTTTCGCTCGTTGGCGCCGTTCGCGGCGGGTTAGCGACGACGGAGTGACGCTGAATACTTTCCTTGCCATTACTTCAATCCCGTTCCGAGTGGCATCGCGTTGATCAGCAGGGCTTCTGCCTGCTGGCAGTAGAGAATTTGGCCTTCCATGCCGACGCGGGACATGGCGTTTCGAATGCCGGCGATTCCGGATGCGAGGCGTTCTTCTGTGGGCGCGCTCACTGTGAGGTAGCCGCCATAGCGGTATTCGCCGTGCCCCTGGACGATGGACTCTTCCTGGTCGTCTAGCGCTTGCCAGTCGGCGCGGTCCTCAGCGGAGTCGCTGTCATTGCGTTTCGCTTTTAGCCGCTGGTTTCCACGCCAGACCTTCTTCTCTGTACGAATGCGCTTGAGAGCTGCTTTCACTGAAACCGGAGTCAGCACGAGGGTGAAAATGTGACTAATCGCGTCATCGGTAGCGGGATCACGGGCAAAGACGATGGGTTCGATGAATCCCACCTGAGCCATGCTGCGCGGCCACTCGTGAATCCACATTGTTGAGTGCCATGCACCATCAGCGCGAACGACACCGTTGTTTCCACGTGGCTCATCGAAAGCCATCGGTCCGATCGCATCCACCGAAACCCCCGCCTGTTCGTCTGAGCGGTCTTGGATCATCGGTACGGAGTCAATGTCGAGCGCGGTGCGCGCTAGGGCTGCCCATTGGCGCGAATCGAGCCAACGACGAACGTTGATGTTTGCTGCAGCGAGGGCCGCTGACACGTTGCCAGCTTCTAGCTTCGCCAGCGTCTGGATGGCTTGCTTTCCTCCGCCAAGGCTCTTCAGCTGCGACTGGAGCGCGACTAAATCGATGGTCAGTGTGAGGTAGTTGCGGTGTGAGACAGCGAAGCGTTCTGCGTTGTCCATGACGTCGAGGTAGTTCTGCGCAACGGCGGTTGAACCGTCTGTTCCTCGACGCACCAACGTGTCCTCGAAATATTGCCGTGCCGGCTGGATCGTCGTGGGCATCGTGCGCTCTTGCAGCGAAACCCGCTTGATGCCGGGACGTTGCGTGAATGAGGTGAGCACGGAAGCGAGCTGCTGCGACAGGTCGTACCGATCAGCATTGTCCATCATCAAAAAGCCGTCGACGTCTAGTTCGGCTGTGATCGACACGGTTCGATCGCTGGGGTTGTAGGCCGAGGTGAAGTTGTTTGAGTCCCACAGTTGGATGTTCCCCAACTTGCCGGGGAGGTTTAGTGTCGCGGCAATGCGCGGTCGCTCAGGGCGGAACCGAGTCTTTGTTCCGCCAGTCGCGTGCCTAACCTGCTTTGAGATCCAGAGTGCAGCGAGTTTCGATGCGGGCATGCCTTGGACTGGAATGAACGAGGCTATAGCTAACGGCGCCCAGACGCCAGCACTCACAAAGAACCCTATGAACCCGTAGCGGGTCGCAGAGATGACGGCGATCGCTAAAGCGGCCGCGACCGAAGTGAATGCCCAGCCGTCGAGTCCAAGGAAGATTCCTTGAGATGATCTCCGACTGAGGCGAACCGGGCGGTTGTAGACGTCAGTGTTGCTGGACATTAGCTACTTCCATTTCGTGGGGTGGCGCTTGTTCGAGGGGATGAGGGTGCCGCTGTGTTGGTCCCAGAGGAGACTCTGGGCTGTGAGGTGCTGGCACCTACGCTTCGATGAGTTAGAGGTTTCTGGTTGGAAACCGAAGGTGATGTTGTACGCGGCGTTGACGAGCGCGGTTGGCTGGCTTTCCGGCGGGCAGCGTTCGCCCTGCTAGCAGCACCTCGCGCCATCGAAACGCCACGGCCAACTCGCTGAGTTGCACTGGAACCCAAGCGTGAGCCGACAGCGTCAGCGGTGGTGCCTCCGATGAAACTAAACATGCTGAATGCAGCGATTGGCACAAACGCGATCATGCAGAGACCGATGGCGAAGGGCAATGCCTGGATGCTCCAGAGAGTGTCTACTTCACCAATGCCGGTAATGACTAACGCGAGTAGGCCAAGCGTAAGCGGCGTGGTCAAAATCAGCGCGATCACGGCGGAAAAATAGCGAACTACCCACTGTTTTCCGAAGGACGTAGGGAACAGCATCCACGCCACCGGACCCATAGAAATCAGAGCAGCTAACGCGAAGTTTCGGAAAGAGAAAACGGCGACAAGGACCCCAGTTGCAATCGCGAGAAGGCCAAGAATGGTGGTTGCAGCGAAGACGTTTCCGCCACCGCCACCGAAGATCAAGTTCTCCATAAACTTCTCAATGCCACCGTCGCTATTGGTGCGATTGATGATGGGTTCGACCATTAGGTCGACGATGTCTAGCAGCGTCCCGACCATCCAAAGAGAGGCGGCCGAGAGCGGTAGAGCTAACGCAAATCGCCCGACTGCAGTGACAAGGTCACTGCGATCGCCGGTGGCTACAGCCATAACGATGGCTACGACCCCAGCGCCGAGGATGACCAAGACGATCGCGCCTTGCCACCATGCCCATTCCGTTAGCGAAGCATCCCAGAGGCGGGAATCTGAATTGAAGCTAGTTTGGCTTATTGTCCAGCTGAGCTGCGCTCCAATCGACCCTGCGAATGCGCTAGCCATTGTCTGCCCAACGGTGCATGACGGATTGAGCAAGGCGCAATTGAAATCGATCTTGAGCTCTTCGCCCCCAGCGGCCTTAATGTCGTCGACGTTGTCTTCCGCGGAGGTACACACCGTGTTCGATTTGCCGTCGATTAGTACCTTGTTGAAGCATCGTTCTTCCACAGAACTCGCGAGCTCTGTGGGGGCGCAAGTGATTCTGATGCCGGTCCTAATGCATTCGACGTCGGCCGCAGGGGCGCTCCACTCTTGACCTGTTACTTCCCCTTGTGCGGCCGAAACCACGGCCGCGTTAGGGCTTTCAATAGGACCTGCGGCTGCCGGCGCTGCGGCGAGAAGACCGATGCCGACGGCGACAGCCCCCGAAATCCCCAGCATCGTCAGTTTTGAGATCCTCATGCTGTCTTAGAATCCGAAGTTGAAGTTGACGAGCCATGCAAAGATTCCCGAGATGCTGCCGAGAATGATCGTGGCAATTGCGACTGTTGCTACGTTCTCTCCGGCCCAGCTCTGCATCCGTTCCGGGACGATTGATTTGAAGCCCAAAGAAGCGACGGCAACAATCAAGATGCCAAACATGATCACCAGAGCGGCGCCCAAAATGTAGGAAACTACTGTTTGAACTCCGACCATGAAAGGTGCGGAGAAGTCTGGGTCAATCTGGGGGACCTCGACATCGGCGGGAAGGCTACCGAGTAATTCGATTGCGAAGTTAATCATTTCTATTCCTTTTGTGAGCGAGTGATGGCTAAAGCGAAATGCCGTGTTGCAGCATGAAAGGTCTTGGGTCTACGGGGGTGCCGTTGACGTTGAGCTGGAAATGCAGGTGGCAACCGCTGGAGAGTCCGGTTGAGCCCTCTAAGCCGATTTGATCGCCGGCAGCCACGCTCTGGCCCTCTCTGACTAAGACGCCGCCGCTGGGCATGTGTCCATATACGGTGACGTACCCGCCGCCGTGATCGATGTTGACCCAGTTGCCGTAGCCTCCTGAGTTCCACCCTGCCGCCACTACTGTTCCTGGGCCGGCAGCGTAAATGGGACTCCCGCAGCCCGCAGAGAGGTCGATTCCCTTGTGGAATTTGGAACATACGAAACAGTCAGATCGGTCGGGGTATCCGAAAGGAGCAGTCTCGTAGTAGCCGCTCTGAGGGGCGCCCCAATCTCCGACGATAAGTGGCCCACCAGCTGCATTAGCTGGCGGCGCCGGCACAGGAGTAGCGCTGACAACTCCAAGAAAGAGTGGGAGAGAGAGCAGCAGGGCGCCTGCAATTCCTGCCAAGCCGAACACGAGAATCCGCAGTGCCGGCTTCAGCCCCCGCGAAAGCGCGAGCTTCATGATGATAGGGGACGCCATTAGTTGAACGCTTCAGGGAAGTAGCGGATGACGGTGCAGTCTCCAGGAACCTGCGCCGTGGCAGGAACGGGGTAAGACCCCTTGCACTGAATCTGCATGGATACGCTCAGGGGGTCTACGACCTCGATCGCGTTACCGCCCTGTTCTGCCCTGGTTGTGATGTCTAAACCGACAGTGATGGTGTGGAGGCCGATTGCCATAAGGTCGTCTAAGGAACCCTCGTCAAACGTTGCGTGATCATAGTCCACTTTGATTTCACCAGTGGAGCTTCCGAAAATGACCGAGTCGTCTCGAGCGAGAAGGTCCCATCGCGACGAGTCGCCAATCAGTCGGTTGTAGATCTCGTTGAGACGGTCTGACCTGACGCTCTCTAGCTCTGAAAGGTCGGTGCCATAGCGCTGGTCGTATCCGACCCAGCCTGCGATGTATTCCTTGAATTGTGTGCGGTCGACTTTTGTTGCGTCGACTGTCACGAGCGCTTTTGCAGCCTCAACCGCGTACTGCCGCATGTCGGTGGTGATCGGCTGCGCAACGAGTCCCCGTTCGGTAACAGTGGAGTCGACTACCTCACCGCGTGGTTCCCCTGGCCCCTCTGTGGGCTGCGCTGTTGAAGTTTCTGCCCCGGAAGAAGACTCCGAGGGTTGCGCTGGTTCATCGTCTGCGGAGGTCAAAACAAGCGACAGGACAATTGCGACCACTGCGGCTAACCCAAGAAGCGCGGTCAAGATCAAGGCGATCAGTCGTCGAGTTTTCTTCTGCGCCTCAGTTCGCTCATTCGTCATTCGAAACTTCCCCTTTAAGCGGTAAACACTGGGCCTTTTGCCCGAGCTTTCTTCGCATAACGTCCGTACCACCCTAGTCTGGGGGGTAGACATCAAGTTCCACTTATGTCGTCCACATCGTCCGGGTCAGCAGCAACCACTGCTGCTTGACTCTTGGATAGTGATAATACTGCACTAAATAATGTTTTACTCCTATAAAACACAATAACTATCACTCGTCCTTTCAATGGCGTGCAGCGCACGGGCGATAAAAAGAGCGGTGCCATAACCGAATGTGTGCGCATGCGTTTCGGAACCAACTGCGCCTTTCCCCTGCTCGCGCGCCACTTCGCGACATAATGCAGGGACTAGAAGCTCTATTCGTGCGAAGAAATGGTTGGCAGTGTCGGTCTCAGTACGTTTCGACTACAACGAGGAATTCAGTCTTCACGTTGAGGTTGTCGTTTCTCGTCTTATCTGTTCATCTGGGTCGCCCCATGCCTGACGAGAATTATTGGATGCGGTTCCCTCAGGTGCTGAGCGTTGCAGAGGTCGCTGAGATCACTCGCGTCTCCAGCGTTACAGTCTGGCGGCTGCTCAATAGCAGCAAAATCCCCGCGCACCGCATCGCTGATGCGTGGATTATCTATAAAGAGGAGGTTCAGGCGTGGGCTGAGAGCGGCGCGGAATCATCGAAGGTGCATTCGCCGACCAGGTTCCTTGAGGGGTATCCCGAAGAACTTACAATCGAAGATTTGACTGTGTTGCTCGGGAAGACACAGCAAACGGTATACAAGTGGCTTGCAACCGGGAGCCTTGCCCCAACGGGGTGGCGAGTAGGTCGGAAGTGGTTGCTCCACAAAAGCAGCTTTATCGTCCTCCTTGAGAACAGCAGCAACCAAAATGCTGATTTCATTGGCGACTGAGCGTGAGGTCGCAGTTCATAATACTGAGATCCGTCTCCGCTCGGTCGGCAGAGCGCGTTGTCGCATGACGTAGGGTCTCGCGTTGGAATAATACATCACACGAGGAATAGTCAGATTAGCCGTGCCCACATTTCACCCACACTTGAGGAACGTCGTGGTCAACTCGCGGCATCCGAGCAGTGTCCAGTCAGCAGTGTTTTGCAGCATTTTTGGGCACTTTCGCGTAGTTCTGCGGGAATGTTTTTCGACTACGGATCAATAGGCCGGGGGTTCAAATCCCTCCGGGCGCACCAAATAAAGCAGGTCTGATCAGCACTTTCTCATGGAGTGCGGTCGGGCCTGTTTTTCTTTTGCCCACATTTTGCCCACACTTCAAAAAGTTTCGGGTCGAATTTCGGTCGAAATGCGGTCGGTGCGGCTCGTCCCGGCCCAGTGTTTGCCTGAGATTTGGTTCTCCGCACGGGAGTGACCTATTGACCTTTGAACAGTGGGTCATTCAGCCGGGCCTTTGCCTATAAATAGCTACAGATAAAAGTACCTGCATGCTATATTAGGCACATGTCAATCAGGAGCCTACCGATGCGAGCGTTCTCGCAATCTGAGGCGAGCCGCGCGGGAGTCGACTCGCGCCAGCTTTACAGGCTGCTGGAAAGACAGCAGATTGAACGCATCAGTCGTGGACTGTATCGGCGCGCCGATCTCTCGATTGTCGACTTGGATCTGATTGAGATTGCCGCGCGGCGTCCGGATGCCACGATCTGTTTGGAGTCGGCGCTCGCGCGTCATGAGTTGATCGATGCGATTCCGACTCGGACTGACATTGCTATTCCTCGAGGCAAGAAACCCGCGAAGACGCAGGCTGCGGTCGACTGGCACTTGTTCGATCGGGCCACGTTCCACATCGGCCGCACGCTGCTCGAGACGGGGGATGCGGGTCAGAGCATTGGACTCTATTCGCCTGAACGGTCGATTGTCGACGCGTTCAGGTTGCGTGGGACGGCAGGGTACGAGACGGGTATCGAAGCACTGCGCAACTGGCTGAAGCGCCCGGCGTCGCAGCCGGCGAAGCTGTTCGAGATTGCCCAGTCCTTGCCGCGGGCGATCGGCCCGCTGCGCACTGCGCTGGAGATCCTGACATGACTCCTGAGCAGACCTTCAGTGCATTGCAACGGATTGCCCGACAAGAGGGCCGCGCTGTGCAGGAGCTTCTCACCCTGTATGTGTTGGAACGGTTCCTGGCACGCCTGGTTGAGTCCCCCTACGCGGACTCGTTCGTGCTCAAGGGCGGAGTCCTTCTTGCGGGCTACGGTCTCCGCCGGCCGACACGGGATGTTGATATGCAAGCAATCGACTTCGTGCTCGACGAGGAGCACTGCGGGAAGGTGGTCGCAGCGGTAGCAACTGCGGAGGCAGACGATGGCGTCGCCTTCGACGCGATCCCGACACGCATCGAACAGATCCGTGACGAAGAGGAGTATTCGGGACTGCGGGTGCATGTCCGGGCGCAGCTCCACCGGTCGCCCATCGCCCTCAAGCTCGACATCAGCACCGGCGATCCAATCTCACCGCACGCGCAACTCGTGACAATGCCACGCATCCTCGGTGGTGAGTTCACGGTGATGGGTCATCCGCCCGAGACGGTCATTGCGGAGAAGGCAGTCACGATTCTTCAACGTGGTGCCACCAGCACGCGCTGGCGCGACTACATGGACTTGCGATCACTCGCCCTCAGCCGGAGCTTCAGCGCGGCAACCTTGGGCAAGGCGATCGAGGAAGTCGCGAAGCACCGGACGGTCGAACTCTCCGCCCCTTCGGGATCGCTCAACGGACACGACGAAGTTGCACAGCAGAAGTGGGCTGCGTGGCGCAAGAAAACCGATGTTGAAGACATCACGCTGCCTGTCCTCGAGGATCAGCTCACCGAAGTGTGCGGATTCTTGGATCCGATTTTCACCGACGAAGTCGAACCTGCGGCGGCGTGGGATCCAACTTCGAAAACATGGCATTGAGCCGTTTTGTCGCCCGGGTAATGTCACCGATGTCCTGAAACACAGCACATTTGGCGAGCAATCATCAGTGTGACAGTGCCCACATTTCAACCAGACCTGGAGAACATCGTGGTCAACCCACGTCATCGAAGTGGGTTGGTCTCCTTCCGTGTCCTTGGGCCTTTCGACCCCATCCGTTCCGCCGTGGCTCGGCGAGCGATCGGACTACAGTGATGAGTTGCGCCGGAGCGCTAATTCCTTGTTGAGCTTGTCTCCTTCGATGTCGAGGTTGGGGAGTAGTCGGTCGAGCCATCGGGGGATCCACCAGGATCGTTCGCCGAAGAGTGCGAGGAGCGCTGGTGTGAGGGTCATCCTGATCAGGAATGCGTCTAGGAGGATGCCGACTGACAGGGCGACTCCAATTTGCTTGACCATGATGTCTTCATTGAAGGCGAACCCGGCGAAAACGGCGACCATGATTATTGCCGCTGCAACGACGACCTTCGAGGCGTGCTCGAATCCGCGTTCGATCGCTTCGTGGCCGCGATGGCCGTGGACATGGGATTCGCGCATGGAGGACACCAAGAAGACTTGGTAGTCCATGGCGAGGCCGTACAGGATGCCGGTGACGAGGATGGGCAGGAAGCTGACGATCGGCCCGGGGGTGTCGAACCCGAGCACGTTGGAGAACCAGCCTTCCTGGAACACCAGCGTTAGTACGCCCAGGGTTGCCAGGACGCTGAAGAGGAACCCGGCGGTCGCCTGGATGGGGATGAGCAGGGACCTGAAGACAAGCAGCATGATGATTAGTGACAGCACGACGATCACGGTTAGATACAGCGGGAGGGCAGCGGCCATGGCCGAAGAGATGTCGAGGGTGATGGCCGTCTGGCCGGTCACGCCCACGGTGAGGCCATACCGATCGGAGAACTCGTCGGCTAACCCGCGGATCTCGTGAACGAGGTCGCCGGTAGCTTCCGAGGCCGGACCCGATGTGGGTACGACAGAGAGGATCGCTGTCGTACGGTCGTCGTTGAGCCCGCCGGGGAGGACCAGATCTACGTTGCTCAGGGCGCGGAGTTCGTCGGAGAGGTCCGCAAGAGTTTGATCATCGATTTTGGTGCCCTCTTCTGATGTTGCAGCGAGAACGAGTTGGCCGCTGAACCCTTCTCCAAAACCGGCGGCTGTGAGGTCGTAGCTCTCCCTTTCTGCAGTCCCAGTGTTGGCCGTGGCTGATGATGGCAGCCCCAGCGTCAGCGAGGTGGCAGGGATCGCCAAGGCGCCCAGGACGGCCACGACGATCAGAACCGCGGGCAAACGGAATCTCACAACCGCGGAGACGAACCGGTGAGCAACCGGGTGGTTCTCGTCAGCTGCCCCGGAAGACTTGAGACGGGCCCGCGCGCTGACGATCCGTTCCCCGACCAGGCCCAAGAGCGCTGGCACGAGGGTGAGCGCGATCGCGATCGCGACCGCGACCGTGGCTGCGGCGACCAGGGCCATCGTGGTCAGCAACTGAATCCCCACTACCGACAGACCACATAACGCGATCAGGACGGTGAGGCCTGCGAAGAATACGGCGCTGCCGGCGGTGCCCGTGGCGCGAGCCGCGGCATCGCCAGCGCTCAGTTTGGAGTCGAGGATGAGTCGGCGTTGCCGGTTGACGATGAATAGGGAGTAGTCGATGCCGACAGCGAGCCCGACCATCAGCGCAAGTACCGGGGTGACCGCGGACAGACTAATGACCGAGGACAAGGTGAAGGCACCGCCGACACCCACTCCCACGCCGATCAGCGCGGTGACCAGCGGCAGCCCGGCCGCAAGGAGGGATCCGAGGGTCAGGGCGAGAACAAGGGCCGCCACGAGGAGACCGACGAGTTCGGCCGGCCCGGCAAGGTTCGGGATGAGGGGCACCAAGGTGGAACTTGGATAGACCCGCAAGGTCGCGCCGCTCGCGTTCGCAGCCGTTTCGCTACTTTGCCGGATCGCCTCCAGCGCTGCTGTGGGGACCGAGTCAACCTGTTCTGTTAGCTGGAAAGTGAACAAAGCGACTTCACGGTTGTCCGACACCAAAACGTTGGGGAGTATTGTCCCATCCGCGACCAACGGGGTCAGGCCGCCTAGCTGCTCCGAGACAATCGCGACCGCCTGCTCGGGTGGCAGCTGCGCCAGCGCGTCCATACCCTCCAACTCGCGCTGAGCGACGTACTCGTTGTCGCCGATCTCCTTCACTACCTCGACTATGGCGGAGGCGTTCGCCGGGTCATCAACGTGGTCGCCATCGCCGACCGCGAACACTATAAACGCCTGAGAGCCGGCGGCGGCCGGAAAGTTCTCGCTCAACGTGTCGAGCACGTCCTGCGAGGGGGTCCCATCAATGCGGAACTCGCTGGTAACTTTCGGAGGCACCGCAACCAACACCGCCACGACCACCGCGAGGATGAGAGCCCACGCTCCGATCACGATCCAGCGGTGCGTGAAGGCGAAGCGACCCAGACGGTAAAGGATTGATGACAATGCGGTGCTCTCCTGCGGTTTATGAGGGAAGGTGGAAGCCGTGGCGGAGGTAGTCCGCGATGGTTGAAATGAACCCGTTAAGGCTCACTTCATTAAGGGGATCGGTGATGCTGTCGGCCTCCCGCAGAACGAGGCGACCGTCAAGCAGAGCCGACATGGCCCCGTACGCGGCCCCGACGACCAGGTACGCGTACATGGGCGGGTAGTCAGGTCCGAGACGCTCGCGGAGGAACTGGGTGGCCTCGGCAATGCCGCGCTGCTCCACGTCGTGCAGGTAGGGCTGCAGGCTCGGGCTGTCGGAGGCAAGGTCGGCCAAGCGACGGTGAGTGGTGATCACGTACTCCGAGAACTGCGTCCGGAGCAGGTTGTCGATCTGGTCGGGCAGCGGTACGTCGGACTCCACGGACAGGCCTTCGAGAGCCTCTCGCATCCGCAATAGAGTGACGAACGCGACCGCCTGTTCCTTCGAGTCAAAATAGTTCGATACCGTGCGACGGGAGACATCAGCCACCACCGCGAGTTCCTCGAGCGAGAATCCCCCGAGCCCCCGCTCGCACGCCAAATCGAAGGCTGTTTCCGCAAGAAGACGCCGCATTGCGGACTTCTTACGTTCACGAAGATCCGGCACATCAACATGGTACGCGTAAAAGTGCAAGAATGGCAACGTTGCCGGAATGGATAGAATTTGGCAAGTACGCGATAGCCGGGAGCTTGCTCCTTGCCGCTTTGCTCGGGTGGGCGGGCGCCATGGGTGGCATGCAAACTGGTGAAGCGCGTTCTCCGTTTTCACAATGGGTCCTGAAAGCGGACTTCGGTGCGGGATCGGTTCGGTCAACCGAAACAGCCAACCGAAACCTCCTCCGCTCTAACCCCCCCTTCTTGATAGGCGCGATCCGCGCATCCGGTCCCTATGATGCGCAACCCAAAAATCAAACATGACTCAGTAAACCCATGCCCACATTTCACCCACACTTTGGGAACATCGTGGTCAGCTCCCGTCATCGAGGTCGTGCCCAGTCACCAATGATTTCGGGGGATTCCAGCCACTTCCGCATAGTTCCGGGGATACGGCTTTCGACTACGGATCAATAGGCCGGGGGTTCAAATCCCTCCGGGCGCACCAAAAATAATGGGTCTGACCAGCATTTTGTCTTGAATGCGGTCGGACCTGTTGTGGTTTCTGCCCACATCCTGCCCGCGCTTCAATAAGTTTCGGGCCTATTTTACGCCGAGATCCGGCTTCTGCGGGGCATAGGAGCCCAGTGTTTGTCTGGGTTCTGGCCGAGCCGGCGAAGTTGACCTATTGACCTTCGATCGAGTGGCTGGGGGCTTAGTCGATGTCGTCATGTGACCTGACCTACAGTTTGGTTTCCACTCGGGGTACCGATCGGGTACGGTCAAGGGTTTCGGCGTTCATGCCACGTCTAGTGCCGGGGCGAGTTGCACCGCGGTGCGGATGCTGTCGCGGGACAGACGTCCAGCGCGCACCCCGTTGGCGATGACGGCGATCTTTGCGAGCTCGTGCGTGAGCACGACGGAGGTGAGCCCGAGCACGCCGAACAGGGCCAGCGGGACCAGCAAGCCGATCAGCAGCAGGGACCGAGTATGTCAAGGTAATTCGGACCCATTAGGCCAGTTCAAGCGGGACCCACCTCGGGCTCGTGGTCGTATCTGGTCAGGACGTGCCCGTAGGGTTTGAGTATGGGTGCTGTCGTGGGCTGGGTGGAGCGGCAGCAAGTTCCCCTCTATATCGCTGCGATCGTCCTCGGCGCCATCATCGGAAGCGTTGCCCCGTCGATCGCTCCGGGCTTGACGGTGTCGATCAACCCGATCCTGGGTTTGCTCCTATTCGCGACGTTCCTCGGGGTGCCCCTTATCGAGGTCGGTAAGGCCTTCAAAGATGTCCGTTTTCTGAGCGTCGTGCTGATCGTCAACTTCGTCATCGTGCCGTTGGTCGTGTGGGGGTTGTCTCGTTTCGTGGCAGGGGATCGGGCTCTCCTGATCGGGGTGCTTCTGGTGTTGCTGACGCCGTGCGTGGACTACGTCATCGTATTCACCGGCATTGCGGGTGGCGCGAAAGAACGCCTTCTAGTCGCAGCCCCGCTCCTGATGCTGCTGCAGATCGTCCTGCTGCCCGTGTTTCTCTTCCTCTTCGCGGGGTCCGGTGCAGTGTCGCTGATCGAGGTGGGCCCGTTCGCGGAAGCGTTCCTGTTCCTCATCGTGATCCCGCTCATCGCTGCCGCCCTGATCCAAGCCCTGGCCCGAAACCACCGTGCTGGTGTGCTGGTCGAGAACGTGATGCAGGCCCTTATGGTCCCGCTGATGATGGCGACCCTCGCGGTCGTCATCGGCTCGCAGATCAGCGCCGTCGGGTCTCGCATCGGGCAGCTGCTGTTCGTGGTGCCGCTGTATGTGGCGTTTCTAATCGTGATGCCCATCGTCGGACTTGCCGCCGGGCGAATCGCTAAGCTCGACGTCCCCGCCATCAGGGCCCTGGTGTTCACCGGGTCGACGAGGAACTCCCTCGTCGTCCTCCCACTTGCGCTGTCACTGCCGGCATCGCTGAGCCTGGCCCCGCTGGCGGTCGTCACCCAAACACTGGTCGAGCTGGTGGGCATGATCGTCTTCGTCCGCCTCATTCCCCGCCTGATCCCTCGCCGGGAGTAAAGCGCTGAACGTCGCCGGTCAGGCGATGTGGTCCGCGTGCTGCTTCTGGGTGTAGCTTCCCTCCGCGACCGACCGTTTCGTATGCTCATCGGTCAGCCGGCAAAACAAGCGATTGCCGCCTTTGTACATAAAGACGAGTTTGCCCTGGCGCAGCTTCGCTAAATGTGTGAGACACCGCGGCGAGATTGCGCTCGACCATGTCAGCGAGATAATTCACCGACAACTCGCCATCCTGCAAAGCGAGCACAGTTTGAATGCAGGTGGCGTCAACAAGCAGCTGAAATAAATCCATTGCGATCTCAACATGTTCGCTATCTGATTTGATCCGTTCAACACGCGCACTTCCATGCATCCTCAGATGGTGGCGAGATGGACATTGCCTTTCCTCTTACGGCGCTTCGGAACCTGAATAGTTCATTAAGAATGAGAGCTACGTGCTCGTGGAGTGGTGCACTACACGTTATGGCACGTACGGTTCTGAAAGCGAGTCAACGACGACTCTGCAGCGACTGTAAGTAGTCGTTGTACCCGTCCAAATCCGGATCTCCTTCGGCGTCCGCGCGTTTCGAGGCCCTGGCTGCTCTCACTGTGTCCTGTCGCTGCCAGCGCACGAGGGTAATGATCAAGATAAGGACCACTGGTAGCTCGCCGTATGTCCACACGAGCGTTCCCGCTAGCCTTTGGTCCTGCAGCGGATCTACGCCCAACCCTGGAGGGGGCGAGTTGAAGAACGGGATCAGCGCAGTGGAGGCGAAGATCAGCACGAGCGCGAATGCGGCGTGCAGTTGCATTTCCACGACAGCGTCAAATATGCGCGCCACAAACGATGTCCGTCGCGGAAGAGGATCGCCTGACACCAGAGGTGTGGCAACCACAACCCCGACGATTAGGAAACCCACCTCCAGCGCGATGTGTCCGAGCCAGCTGGCCAAGAAAATATTTGCTACGCCGCCCAAGTAGAGTCCGAAGAGGCTCAGAATCATCAACGGAACTACAAGTGCCGGATGGAGAGCGGCCCTGCCTACTCGTGATCGGAGGCCGAAAAGTGCGGCTCTGAGAACAATTTTGCCACCAAATCGGTGGGGGGTTGCCCGCAGGAGTAGCGTTCCCGGGGAGCCGAGTATGAAGAGCGGGGGAATTACCATCATCAACGTAAGTTGTTGAAATATGAAGACTGACAACATCCGGAGTCCGTAGGCGTCGATACGTGTTCCTGTGACGATCAACAGTAGAGCGCAACCTAATAGGAAACAGACTGTGCGAATCACCGACCATCGACGACCCTGAGCCCAAAGTCGAGTCGCACCCACTATGTATGCGGCCGCAAGAAAAGCGGCGAGAGCTGGCATCACGGGAAAAGCCAGCGTGTCCCATGTCAGGAACTCTTCAAAGCTGGGAGCTAGAAGTGGTTCTCCACTGGGACCGTTTGTCGAGGGGGGCATCGGGCTCACGGCCGCTTCACCGAACTTATATTCGTGAGTTCTTCTACCAGACTCACATTAGATCGTTCCGGATGGATGAGTTCTGTGTGACCGACGTGCTCGAGGCCAAGCTTTAGAAGAGTAAGAACATGGAGATCGGCTAACTCGTAGGAAGCTACTCGTCCCTTCCTATGCACATCGACGACACGATGCGCACGTAAAAGGCGGAGCGCATGCGAGACTGCTGACTCACTCATCTCGATCGTGGCTGCGAGGTCACGAACGCACATCGGACCATTAAGCAGCGCGATCAGTAGTCGGACACGGTTTGGTTCCCCGAGTAGGCCAAATACATCGGCCAGATCGATTACATCGGCGTCGGGGGGCATGGATGCTCTTACCGATGCCACTTGGGCGGCATTGATGGTAGGCAAATTCTGCCTGCGGTGAGCCTTGTCAGGAATCAACTGGCTCACACTGCCCTCGGCGCATCGGTAAGACTAACCCTCACTTTGAGCGAGGAGTTCGTTTGACGGGCGTTCTTCATAACGCATTCGCGACCCTTCTTCTTCGGCCATACTCCCAGCAGCGTAGGGAATTGTCGATCTCGACAGCTGATCGTTTGCATCTCACAAACGGTGCTTCGCAAACTGACCATTTCATTAGTCACCCTTCGTTCGGTTAGCGCTACACGAGATTTGTTGTTTCATTGAATCCCCGGGGTTCGCACTGAATTGTGGCATGAGAGATCCCGTACTTCTCGTGGAGCAGCGCAAGTACTGTCTTCAAAACCGTTCGGTAGTCGCTGTCGTCTTCAATGACGATGTGACCGCTGGCGCTTTCTATCCCGGATGTAATTGTCCAGACATGAAGGTCATGAACTTTAGAGACACCTGGCAGGCGAAGTATCTCAACCTGAACTTGATCAATGTCGATGTTAGGCGGAGCAACCTCCATGAGGATGCGAAGTGCCTGCTGGGTGAGTTTCCAGGTCCGCGGGAGGATAAAAAGACCAATCCCGACACCGATGATCGGATCCGCATACTGCCACCCGGTGGTGTAGAGAATGATGGCTGCGATAATTACGCCGACCGATCCGAGCAGATCTGCCAACACCTCCAGATATGCACCTTTGAGATTCAGGCTCTCCTTCGACCCCGCCATGAGAAGCCGGAAGCTGATGAGATTCACAACCAAGCCGACGGACGCAACCAAAAACAGCGGTAAACCCGGTACCTCAGGCGGGTCGCTGAACCGTTGAATCGCTTCGTAAAGTACGTATCCAGCCACGCCAAACAGCAGAAGACCGTTTGCGAGCGCGGCAAGAACTTCAAGGCGATATAGCCCATAAGTGCGTTGAGTCGCGGCTTTCCTAGAGGCCAACGTAATGGCCGCCAAGGCCATGCTCAAGCCCAGAACATCGGTGCCCATGTGAGCTGCGTCCGAGATTAGGGCCAGCGAGTTCACTGAAAATCCCACAATGAACTCAACTACCATATATGTCGCAGTGAGGATCAGCGCGATTACGAGTGGCTTGCGGTGCCGGCCGGCAGCACTTGTCGCTGAAATATGCGAATGTTCTGTACCCACGTCATCCCCTTGAACTTATATCTGAACAGTCTTGCATATGATGGGCGGACTGAACTCAGTTTTCGCGCACCTTCCGATCAGTGTTGGCTAAAACCTGCCGGGAAACCGTGCTTCTAGTGCAGAATACAAATCGGAATGGGTTAAGTAGTGAGCGATCTCACCCAGCCGTTGATGTCTGCGTAGGTACAGTCGGTTGTTTCGGCTTAAGTGTCTGTCTGAGCAACTGCCCCGCCGGCACGACAACAAGATAAGATCGAATTGATGAATTCCCAACCAGTGTGCGGAACTAGTGCGTCGATCGCATCAGTTAGAGCCATGCAGCTTTTCATCATGGTCTTCTCTCTTGTGCTCGTGAGCATGGGGATACTCGCTAGCCACCACGCCCAAGTAACTGAAGATCGGGTTGCGCAGTCAACTGTGGCGGAACTAGGGGTGGTTTTCCAAGCCTTGACTCCCGCCGGTGAGGCCTCCACCTCCGCGGCTCTTTCAAGCACACAGATAGTTGGCGGGCTAGCAGTCGGTTGCCTTTTTTTGATCGCCTGCTGCACTATCGGTCTCGCTTTGATTGCTGCCCGTGTCTGGCATGGCAAACTGCCGAGAACGCCTAACGCAATACCTCTCCGACGCGATACCCGAATTCTCGGCTGGACTCCAGCTGGTCCATCAACGGCGGCCCGCCCCAGCTTGGTCGCGCTCTCCATTAGTCGCACATAAGCCGTTGTCGGCACGATAGCTCGCGGCGCGTTGCGCTTCCCAGCTGGTGCCGTTTTGAGTACAACGACCAATCTTGCGTTGTGCTTGACCGCTTGCGTTTCCCCTAATCCTGGAGAGTATAAAATTGAAGACCAATACTAAAGTCGCACTCGCAACCACTGGTGGGCTGATTCTTGTGGTAATCGCGGTGATCGTTGTCCTCCTCGCTCAAGCTCAGCAGTCTCGCCCCACAGCCGAATCTGATCCCATGACGGGGATCGCATCCGCCACTAGGGGTGACAGTCACATCTTGGATAACGCCGGCGACGGTGCGGTCACCGTCGTCGAGTTCCTCGATTTCGAATGCGAAGCTTGTGCTGCCGCCTATCCGGTGGTGGAGGAACTTCGGCAGGAGTTCTCGGGTCAGGTGACGTTCGTCTTGCGCTACTTCCCTCTTCCCGGCCACTTCAATTCGACGAACGCAGCCGTCGCCGTCGAGGCGGCCGCTCAGCAAGGCGAGCTTGAGGCCATGTACAAGCAAATGTTTGCGACGCAATCCGAATGGGGAGAAGCGCAGCAGTCGCAGGCGCCTCTGTTTCGCAAGTTTGCCGAAGATCTAGGTCTTGACTTGGCACAGTACGATGCGGCCGTGGCTGACCCGGCAACAACAGCGCGGGTCGAGTCGGACTTCAAGGACGGGGTCGCGCTTGGGGTCAACTCCACCCCTACCTTCTTCGTGAACGACCAGATTGTGGAACTCCGATCTTTTGGCGACCTACGAACCGCGATCGACGCCGAGTTGTCGCGTTGATATCGGTCAACGAAAGTCTCGAGTCGAAGCATTCAGCGCGTGTAGTCGGACAACAGCGATGACTCGGGTCAACTCGTCGTTTCGAGTGACCGCGGCTCTCTTCGTCGCTGCCGCAACGTTGGTGCTAGCAGGGTGTTCTTCTGGCGAGGGCGCTCTCGGGCAGGCTGGCAGCAACTATGCGTCAGGTGACGGAACCATAAGCGAGTTCGCAATCGACACCCGTGGCGAAAAGATCAACTTCAGCGGAATAACTGAGGCCGGTGAGAACCTTAGCGCCGAACAATTCCGGGGGCAGGTGACTGTGGTCAACTTTTGGTATGCCGCATGTCCCCCGTGCCGATTGGAAGCTCCCTGGCTAGAGGAATTGTGGCAGCAATTCGAAACCGAGAACGTTCAATTCGTTGGAGTCAATGTTCGCGATAGCACCGCGACGGCACAGACATTCGCGCGCGAGTTTGGGATCACCTACCCCTCGATCGTTGACACTGATGGGGCTGCCGCTCTCGGGTTCGCGGGCGTTGCGTCCCCAACCGCTGTGCCCACAACCGTCGTCCTCGACCGGCAAGGACGGCCGGCCTCGCGCATCGTCGGGCTTATCGACAAGAGCATTCTGGAAGAACTAATCGCTTCCGCCCTTGAGGAACCCTCGGATGGCGGTGGAGGTTGATGGGCGGAATCGGCGAGTTCTTTGCACAGACGGTCTACTCCGGCGCATTGCTGATGGCTATCCCGTTCGCGATGCTCGCCGGAATCGTGTCGTTCCTCTCTCCGTGTGTGCTGCCGCTGGTACCGGGATTCGTTGGGTACGTTTCGGGCCTCGCTGACCCAAGCACGAGCCAAGGTCGGCGTCGCGTTGTGATAGGCACCGTGCTGTTTATCCTCGGCTTCTCCGCCGTTTTCATCGCCTACGGCACTGCGTTCGGTGCGCTCGGTTCGTGGCTAGTCCGCTGGCAGGATGTCCTCATTCGCGTCTTAGGAGTGCTGGTAGTCATAATGGGGTTGGTGATGGTTGGTGCGTTCGCCAGCCTGCAGCGCACGATGAAGCCATCTTGGGTTCCTTCGCCCGGCCTCGCGGGCGCGCCGTTGCTCGGTGTGGTATTCGGCCTGGGTTGGACGCCGTGCATTGGTCCAACGCTTAGTGCTGTTATCGCTCTCAGTCTGACGGGTGGAAGCCCGTGGCGCGGTGCAACTCTCGGCTTGGCATACTGTCTCGGGCTCGGGATTCCGTTCTTGCTCTCCGCGATCGGCGTGAGCTGGGCCACTCGCGCACTGGTCGCGATAAAGCGACATATCCGCCTCATCAATATTCTCGGAGGCGGCACTCTCATCCTCCTTGGAGTGCTGATGATTTCCGGTATCTGGAGCGCGATCGCCCGACAGATCCAAGGACTTATCGGCTCCTTCACGACCGTTATCTGATCATGAGGCAACAACAAATGTCGGCATCATCTGCGAATGAATTTGGCACACGGCCCGACGAGCATTTCGACCAAGTGCAGCCGGACCCTGTGAAGTCGCCCCGGCTAGGCGTGAGGGGTTGGTCCCGGTGGATTTGGCGTCAACTGACCAGCATGCGAATCGCATTGTATTTGCTGCTTCTCTTAGCAATAGCGGCGATACCGGGTTCGCTGTTTCCACAGCGCACTTCAGACCCGAATGGGGTCGTGCAGTACTTCTCTAACAGTCCCGATTTAGCACCGACCGTCGACGCGCTCGGACTTTTCGGCGTTTACTCGTCTCCATGGTTCTCGGCCATCTACTTGCTGCTTTTCGTGTCGCTGATTGGTTGCGTAATTCCGCGTACTCGCCATCACGCAGCTGCGATGGTTCAGGCCCCGCCTCGTACGCCACGACGCCTTGATCGTATGAGTGTGCACCACACCCGGACGTTGAACAAAGAGCGGCGGTCACCCGCCGCGTTAGCCGACGCGGCACAGGCGCTGCTTCGTCGCGCCGGTTACCGTGTGGTTACCTACCCTGACGTGGGCGGCCGAGTATCAGTGGCAGCGGAACGTGGCTATTTGCGGGAGAGTGGCAACCTTCTATTTCACGTTGCGCTTGTAGGTGTGCTCCTGGCTGTCGGTATCGGAGGCGGGTTCCGTTATCAAGGTCAACGAGTAGTTGTCGAAGGCGAAGGCTTCGTTAACGCGCGCTCCGCTTACGACACATTCTCCAACGGTCTGTGGTTCTCTGATGAAAACTTGCCCCCATTCTCGGTTTCTCTGACCGACTTCACGGTCAAGTACGTCGAGGACAATCCCGCCAACCTCGGTTTCATCACTGACTACATTGCAGACGTTCAGGTTCGTGAGTCTTCCGATGGCGCGACGACCTCGGAGATCGTGCGAGTCAACGAACCACTGTCGGTATCAGGGGCGGAACTATACCTACTCGGCAATGGCTATGCGCCACAAATCACCGTGCGGGACCCTGAAGGTACAGTGATCCTCGACGAAGCGATCCCATTTTTGCCGCAGGACGCTAATCTCACCAGCCTTGGAACTCTAAAAATTCCCGATGGTCTGACAGAGCAGGTCGGAGTCGTCGGATTCTTCTACCCCACTCAAACTGCGACTGCTTCCGGCGCCTACACGTCGATCTATCCAGACGTGCAAAATCCGGTGATGACACTCAACGTATTCACCGGAGATCTCGGCTTGGACGACGGTATCCCCCAATCCGTCTACAAGATGGACACGTCAGACATGACCCAGCTCACTGGTGGCTCGACCGGCATCGACTCACTCGAGTTGCGCCCGGGCGAAACCGTCCAATTACCGTCTGGGCTCGGCAGTGTTCAACTCAGTGAGGTGAAAAGATTCGCCGCCTTTGATGTCGCTTATGACCCCACAAAGCTTCCGGTCTTGGTATTCAGTTCTTTGGCAATTCTTGGACTCGGCCTGGCCCTATTCGTGCCCCGTCGACGAGTGTGGTTCCGATTCACGGCGACTGGGCCAGGCCACGAGCGCGTCGAGTGCGCCGCACTGGCACGCGGCGATGATCCAACACTCGACGCCGCAGTGCGGGATCTTCTCAGGCGATACCCGGAATCGGACCCGGAAAGAGTTTCATGAGGGAGGATCAGGAATAGAGGGAAAGTTCACATTTCCCAGTACATGGTCATGGTGAAATGGCGCCGAGAAGTGTCCAGCTTGGCGCACAAAAGTTCGACGTCGAAGAGATCACCGAGGCCGTCCTTAGGGATCTGGCCACTGAGGTTTCGTAATTCCTGGATCCGATTTTTATCGGCGTGGTCGGTCCCGCGGCGGGGGTGGCCCCCAATTTCAACAGCTTGGGTCCGGCGCAGCGGACCCGAATTATGGGTCGAAGTGCCACTTTAGGTTAGACAAGAGTTGCGAACACACTTAGTATCTATGCATGCATGAAGATACAGAGGTAGATAGAGTTCAGCCGGATAGCGAGTATGTCGAGATCGCAGTGGAGGTATTTCAGCTGCTTGCCGACGCCACCCGGATTCGGATTGTGCTCGCTTTACAGGATGGCGAGTTGTCGGTGAATCATCTTGCCGACATCGTCGATCGCAGTCCTGCCGCAGTGTCTCAGCACTTGGCAAAATTGCGCTGGGGCAAACTGGTGCTGGTGCGCAAGGATGCCAATCGCATGTTTTATCGATTGACTGATGAGCATGCGAAACGGTTAGTGATCGAGGCGATACTGCAGGCGGAGCACACCATTGACGAGTCACCGGCACACCACGCATGATCGAGGTGCTTCGCAACAGGACCTACCGCGCGTTGTTCAGCGCGCAGGTAATTGCGTTGCTCGGCACCGGGATGCTCACGGTCGCCTTGGGCCTATTGGCTTTCGATCTTGCAGGGGATGCTGCCGGCTTGGTTTTGGGCACTGCTCTGACGATCAAGATGGTCGCTTACGTCGGCGTCGCACCTTTGGTTGCGGCGTTGGTGCATCGGCTGCCGAAGAAGGCAGTGTTGGTCGGTGCCGATGCGGTCCGGCTTGCAATCGCGTTGATGTTGCCGTTCGTCACGGAAACATGGCAGATCTACCTCTTGGTATTCGTGTTGCAGTCGGCATCAGCAACATTCACCCCCGCATTCCAATCGTTGATCCCCGCCGTGTTGCCTCAAGCCCGCGACTACACGCGAGCTCTGGCTCTATCGAGGTTGGCCTACGATCTTGAAGCGTTGTTAAGCCCCACCATCGCTGCTGTACTGCTCACTGTAATCAGCTACAACAACTTATTCGTCGGCACAGCGATCGGTTTCGCCGGCTCCGCAGTTCTCGTGCTGGGCGCGACGCTGCCTGCACTCGCGAAAAATCGAGATGATGGCACATTCTGGCAGCGACTCCCCACCGGCGTACTGGTGTTCATTCGAACCCCGAGTTTGCGGTTTCTGATGATTACGAATGTGGTTGTCGCGGCGGGCACTGCGATCGTTCTCGTGAACTCAGTCGTTTATGCCAAAGGGGTTTACGCCCTTGATGACGCTGCGTTGGCGGTCACTCTTGGCGCCTACGGGATTGGTTCACTACTTGTGGCGGTGAGCGTCCCGCGGCTCGTTGATCGAATCGGCGTTACGCGCACAATGCTCATCGGGCTATCCGTTGTCGTTGGTGGGCTTCTCGCTGCGAACGCTGTCACGATTGTCGCCGTCACCACATCAACCGGTTGGTGGGCGCTTTTGGGAACTTGGCTGATTCTCGGCATGGGTACCTCCCTAATCAACACGCCCTCATCGCGTTTGCTGGCGGAGGCTTCCAACCCTGAGAACCGCAATCTTGTCTACACCGCGCAGTTTGCGCTCTCGCACGCGTGCTTCCTCGTGACTTACCCCGTGGCGGGATGGATCGGCGCAGCGAGTCTTCCTGTCGCCACTGCGACGCTTACTCTTGTGGCGATCTTGGCCTCGATCACGGCGTTCGGCGTCCGCCGACGTGCGCAAGTCCGCGACAGCTACTGGGAAGAATCAGCGCGTTCACCTTCGCCATCACCTATCGACAACTAAAGGAGATCACTTTATGTTCTCTGAACTTCGTGCCACTCTCGCCTGCGCAACGTTCGTGAAGAAGACTATTCGGGGATCAGGGTGCATATCCGAGCCCAACCTCACAGTGCGCGGATAGCGGTGAAGCTCGACATCAGCACAGGCGACCCGATGTTTCCCCAAGCGCAGCGGGTGACGATGCCACGCATCCTCGGCGGCGAGTTCACACTGATGGGATATGCGCTCGAAACCGTTATTGCGGAGAAGGCGGTCACTATCTTGCAACGTGGAGTGACAAGCACGGGCTGGCGTGACTACATGGGCCTGCGGTCGCTCGCCCGCAGCCGGAGCTTCGAGGCGACCACATTACGTAAGTCGATCGAGGAAGTGGGCCGCGTGGCGCACGAAGTCCGACGTTGAGGACATGACCCTGGCCATCCTCAAGAATCAGCTCACTGAAGTCTCGACATTCCTCGACCCAATTTTCCTGAACACAGTCGATCCCGCAGCCGCGTGGGACCCAACTTCACAAGCCTGGATCTGAAGCCGCTTTCTCCCTTTCGCGATTTCACCGATACATCGGAAACACCGGTTTTTACCGAGTAATAATCAGATTAGCCGTGCCCACATTTCACCCACACTTGGGGAGCACCCCGGTCAACTCGTGGCATCCGAGTCGCGCCCAGTCACCAGTGTTTTGCAGTGATTTTGGCGACTTCCGCAGAGTTCTGCGGGAATGGTTTTCGACTACGGATCAATAGGCCGGGGGTTCAAATCCCTCCGGGCGCACCAGCTAAAACAGGTCTGACCAGCACTTTCTCGTGGAGTGTGGTCGGACCTGTTTTTTGTTTGCCCACATTTTGCCCACACTTCACAAGGTTCTGGGTTGAAATGGGGCCGAAATGCGGCCCTCGCAAGCTTTCCTGACCCAGTGTTTGCTTGAGCTTTGGCCCTCCATATGGGAGTGACCTATTGACCTTTGATCGAGAGGCCAGGCGTTCAGGGTTTTACGATGTTTACGCGTCGCTCGTAGGGCTACCGTCCGCGGTTCAGAACAATGTTCGAGCGAGGCTTTTTCAGTTGTCCCCAGCCATTCTGACGAGTCGGGACTCTCTTGGCGCCGGCATGCGTCTATGGGCAGTTGGTCAATATCTGAATCTGTATGGTGACTAACGCGCTGGGTCGATTGTCAGCTTCGCTGCACACGAGGTCCGATATGCTGGTACATCATTAGGAGGAAGGGCGGTCAGGCTTTTATGGCACTGTCTCTTTCTTCTCGCGCCGGTTTGAGCTGGAAACGCATGCTTGTCGTGCTGATCGCGATACCCGCAGTTATTGTTGCGCTGCTTGCCATGCATCTACTGCTTTCGGGGTCTCCGACTCCAGACGCTCACGCAGCGACTGCGTCAGATTCCCTGTTCGGATCCGCGGCTGCGGAGTCGCCGCTCGTTCCGGTATTTCAGGGCGACGCAACGGCGCAAGAGAATTGTGTCGACCCATGCAGCCCCCCGCATGACGAACGGGTGATGGCCTGCGTGCTAGCCCTTTTGGGCTCCGCGTTCCTCATACTCTTCTATTGTTCGCGCTTTGAGGTCCGCGCACGGAGTGCGGCGGTGCGACTTTTCTACCACCACGTTTTTGGTGCGGTGTCGGCCCATCGGCCTTCGCTTCATATGCTTTCTATCAGCCGAACCTGACTTGTTTTTCTTCCCGTGCAATCCGGCGGATTCCGCACGCGGAAGAGTGACTCCCGTTTATCGACGAATAAACAGTCGTGCTTCTCCGATGAGCTCGCGATCAGTTAAGCGCTGAGCAGACCTCTACCGGAACGGACTCAAGGCCGTTTCGGATTCTGCTTCGGCGCTGTGCGTGGGCACGCTATTTCTCCAGCAGACGATTGTCGATTACGAGCGGTCCATCACGGTGGCCGAATTCGGACCTATGAGTGGTCGGAGCACGGATGCTGTTGCCTTCGCGCGGGAGTCTATTGACGATCGGTCAGCGGAGATCCGCCACGTTAAACACGCCCTGAATCTATTGAGACTCGGCCACGATCACATTGAAGCCGCGACGACTTGCATGTCTCCGCAACGGTTTCCCTCGCTTAGTAAACAAGGCAGCCTCTACGCCTAGTTGGGAAAAAATGAACGACCTCAAATCGGATGCTCCGAAAGCTCTTTCGCGCCGCGAATCCCTCGCGATCGAGAACAGAGCAAGACATTCGCGGCACCAGCACGTTGAAGTCGAATCATCCACGAAGAGGATGAAACAACGCGGCTCAGGCCAGTACGCGGCGGCGAAAGCCCTTCGTGTTCGTGCCAGAGCGGGGACGGCCATCGCTGTGGTGGCTTTGCTATTCGGTACTTTCCTGCTGCCAGCGTATGCGGAACCCGCGAGAACGGTACTCGCTGCCGAACCCGCCACGTCACCATCTGTTCAATCCTTGAGCGTCTCCGATCAGGTGCTAGCGAGTTCCACGGCGATTGTCGCGCGCGATAGCGTCAGCGTCATTCAAGTCGTGCCGGAATCTGCGTCTTACTCTCGCATTGCCGACACCTTCACGAACGTCGCGAAATCCCCGATCCAGTGGCCGTTCTTGGTGGGCGTGCCCATTAGTAGTTGGTTCGGGTACCGCGCCTGCGACGGTTGTCCGACCTTCCACAAAGGCATCGACATCAATCCAGGGCTAGGGACTCCGATTCAGGCGATCGCCGACGGAGTTGTCACCGAGTTGGGCGCCAACGATGCGGACTACGGAACGAATGTGGTCATCACTCACCAGATCGACGGGCAGACGATCAGCAGCCGGTACGCCCACATGATCGAAGGGTCATCGCCGCTCAGCCTCGGAGACGTCGTTGCGGTGGGTGATCTCGTGGGGCAAGTAGGCAACACGGGCCTAAGCACTGGTGCACATCTGCACTTCGAGATACTCCTCGACGGCGTAACCCCTACGGATCCGTACGCGTGGATGAAAGCCAAGATCGGCTCGTGAAACGGACGCAGCTAATGGTGAATCACAAGCAAGTAACTCACAGAAAGAGAGGAACACCCGATGTTGCCACTGGTTATTCCGAGTCCTGATATCAGCTTCGTTGAACTTGGACCGATTCGAATTTACTTCTACGCGTTATTCATGCTCGCAGCTATCGCCGCGGCGATATTGGTGGCAGGGCGGCGAATGCGGAGGCTGAACATTGCCAGTGGCGTTGCATTGGACATCGCTGCGTGGGCAGTTCCCATTGGAATACTCGGCGGACGGCTCTACCACGTTGCCACCCACCCAAGCGACTACTTCTATGAAGGTGCAGATCTGTTCAGGGTTTTGTACGTGTGGGAGGGGGGCCTCGCCATTTTCGGATCGATCACCTTTGGTGCTCTTGGCGCATGGATCGGGGCGCGACGCGCGGGGGTGTCCTTTGGGGCGTTTGCTGATGCGCTAGCTCCTGGACTTCTCTTAGGCCAAGTTATCGGGCGAATCGGCAACTATTTCAACCAAGAACTATTTGGAGCCCCAACTATCCTCCCGTGGGGGCTCCAAATTGATGCGAACAATCCCGCCTTTCCGGAGGGCCTTCCCTCGAGCACACTGTTTCATCCACTATTCCTCTACGAGATGCTCTGGAACCTCGTGGGCATAGCCGTCGTTCTTGGGGTAGAGCGGATCGCGCGACGCCGTGCGGGGGTCGCGATCGGAACCTATTTCCTCTGGTACGGAATTGGCAGAGCGTGGTTCGAGTCATTCCGCCTAGACCCGACGGAACTCGAACTTTTCGGAGTGAAGATCAATATCGTCACGGCGTTAGTGGCCGCGATCGTTGGCGCCTGGATCATTGCGACTTCCTTGAATCGCAAAGACAGCGTGCCCAAGAGTTTCAACGGAAAAAATCTTGAACAACAATCACGCGACTAGCGGCCAGTGCAGACACATTCGAGGGTTACCCCGGTCGCAAAGCATGAAAGGTAGAGGCGAAAGATGAGTTTACGAAGCAAAAAGAGCAACGAAGAGTCCCCTGTGGCGAACAGTTGGGATCAGCATTGACGGATGGTGCATTTAGGCCAAGCCGTCATGCTCGCCGGTGTAATAGTGGCAGCTTCGCACTGGCTCGCTCACCTCGAGGCGTTCGGGCCGGGTCAGCCGCCAGGCTGGCTGGATCTTGCCGCCGGCTACCCGATGGGCGCCATCTTGCTTATCGTCGGCGGGATGCTCGCTGGTCGTAGGCAAGCATGAAAGCTATGCATGCGGATGGACGCACCGCTTCACAACTCGCGCTGCGCTATCTAGCCTTTCGAGTCGTCGCCTTCGCCACAGTATTAACGTTCGTGCTGGGGGCTGCGCTGCGCAACGATATCGGCGAGGCTTCTGCCGTTGAGGACTATCCGACGTGGAGTGATGTCGCTGAGGCTCGCAGTAGTGAGGCCGCGACCCAAAAGCTGGTGTCTCGCCTCGAAAGCGCCCTCGTTCGATTGGCAGCGGAGGCTGCCGCAGCCCAAAAAGATGCTGAGGATAAGGGCAACATCTGGCAAGAGGCAGATAACGAATACCAGGCCAAAGCCGCCCAAACTGCAGCGCTTCAAGAGCAAGCGGATGCGGCCAGCAGCGAAGCCGATCAGGCTGAGACACGCATCGCTGAGCTTGCTGCGCGGCTTGTTCGCGCTGGCGGGCGGGATATGACTGTGAACCTACTCATCAACTCCCAGATTGCAGATTCTTTGCTCTACAACTTGGGTATGTCATCGAAGATCTCGCAGCAGACTTCTGCACTCTTTGATCGTGCCGTGCAGGTGCGAAACACTGCTCAGTCGTTGAGCGATGCAGCCGAGGTTGCTCGCACTGAACTCGAGCAGCTCAAGGTCACTGCAGAGAAGGCATTCGATGAGGCTCTGGCGGCCTCGGCGGCCTCGACCGCAGCGCTCGAAGAACAGGAAGAGCGGAAAGTCGAACTTGACTCACAGCTCGCCTCGCTTACTGAAGAGCGCAAGATAACTGAAGAGAGCTATTTAGCCGGTGTTCGTCAACGTGAAGCAGAACGTGCCGCCGCAGCTGCAGCAGCTGCGGCCTCGAACCTCAATGCCGGTGCGATCAGCTCGAGCGGCTGGGCGAGACCTTCAGGCGGCTACATCACTTCTGTCTATGGTTTCAGCTCACAGTATGGGGCGAGGTTCCACAAAGGAGTCGACCTCGGTGCAAACTGCGGAACTAACATGTATGCCGCAGCGAGCGGAACAGTTGTTTATGCGGCGTACGGATGGAACGGCGGCTACGGCAACTACATCATCATTGAGCACGCTAATGGTCTGCGAACCGCTTACGGTCACATCGAGGCTGGCGGAATCTTGGTTTCGACCGGTCAGAACGTGGCGGCCGGATCTATGATTGCGCGCGTCGGCACTACCGGAAGCTCAACAGGATGCCACCTTCATTTCGAGGTTCGCCCCGGCGGTTGGAACACTACTGATCCGGTGCAGTTCATGGCCGACCGAGGTATCCGCCTTGGTTAGAGCCGGAAGGAGTTGGCCTACTCGAATGTAAAGCTCGGTCGCGCGCTGCGATTGGGCAGTATGCGATGCCTCCAACTAAACAATCCAATCGTGAACGGCGTTCGGCCAGCAAGCGAGCTATCGCTCAGCTGGACTTTCAACCGATCAGAGCCACTCTCACGCACACACTACGTACTCGAAAAGAAATGACTATGACCTCAACGTTCACCAGACGCACCTTCCTCGGCGGACTAGGCGTTGTTGCGGCAACGACCGCACTCGCAGGCTGCGCTACCGGACCATTCGCCGCCACTAGGATCATGCCGACGGATGCACTAATCGCGCAATA
>TARA_R110002124_G_scaffold5387_2_pt1 | contig 66938 bp, 61 predicted proteins | sample TARA_R110002124 | Tara Oceans TARA_R110002124 (sample SAMEA4397445) | marine metagenome | biome: Polar Biome; feature: [SRF] surface water layer (ENVO:00010504); material: water (ENVO:00002006), including particulate matter (ENVO:01000060) such as... | depth 5 m | reverse complement strand
GTGGCTGAAAAACTCTGCCCGCGGCTCGGGCTCTCCCCGTCCGAAACTGAGACGGTTGCCTGGTTGGTCCGATATCATCTTGCCTTCAGCGGCTTTGCGTTCAAACGTGATATTTCCGATCCGAAGACCGTTGAAGATTTTGTGGAAATCGTTCAAAGCCCGGAACGACTGCGATTGTTGCTCGTTTTGACTGTTGCCGATATCCGCGCTGTCGGGCCAAATGTCTGGAATGGCTGGAAGGGCCAGTTGCTTCGCGAACTCTATTATGTCGCCGAGAATGCTCTTACCGGCGGCCATGTCTCAGAGGGACGGTCCGCGCGAGCAAAGCATTGTCAAGACGAATTACGGGATCAGCTTAAGGGTTGGACAAACGATGAGGTCGAAAGCCATATCGGGCGCTTCTACCAATCCTATTGGATCGCAACCAGTAAAGAAGACCGTATGGTACATGCAGAACTGATGCGAACTGCGGATAAGGAAGGATCGCTTTTTACCATTGAAGCAAAAAGCGACCCCTTTCGCGCAATTACTGAGGTGATCGTATATACGGCGGACCATCCGGGATTATTCTCACGCATTACCGGCGCCATGTCAGTAAGCGGCGCCAATATTGTTGACGCAAAAATCCACACAACAACGGACGGCATGGCGCTTGATACCTTTTACATTCAGGATTCAGAAGGCAAAGTATACGACCAGCGCGGCCGGATGATGAAATTGCGCCAGGCCATAGAAGACACATTACAAGGTGTTCGCAAACCGCATCTGGAAATTGTTGATCGCCGGGAGTCCAGCCTTCCCAGCCGGACGGAGGTGTTCACCGTTCAGCCAAGCGTTATTCTGGACAACAAAGCCTCGAACACCCATACGGTTATCGAAGTCAGAGGACGTGATCGACCGGGCCTTCTTGCAAAACTGACACGAACGTTGTTCACCTTGTCTCTCTCCATCTCCTCTGCCCATATCGCAACCTATGGAGAGAGAGCGGTTGACGTTTTCTACGTCAAGGACAGTTTCGGCCTGAAAATTACCAACAAGGTCAAGCTTGCAAATATCGAAAAGAAACTGCTTCTCGCTCTTACGGAAGACATGATCCCGAAAAGAAAATCGGCACGGGCAAAAAAAGCAGCGAGCAGCGGAAGCTGATGGGCAGTACAGGCTTAGCTGTGGTATAGGGCATTATGAGTTTGATTAAGTCCGTTGCCACCGTTGGTGGCTTTACCATGATAAGCCGTGTGCTCGGTTTCATTCGCGATATCCTGATGGCCTCAGTGCTTGGAGCCGGACCGGTCGCGGACGTATTTCTTGTTGCCTTCCGCATTCCCAATATGTTCCGTCGACTGGTGGCAGAGGGCGCCTTCTCCGCAGCCTTTATCCCACTATTTGCTCGCAAGCTGGAAAGCGAGGGCAAAGAAATGGCCTTGGAGTTTGCCAGTCACAGCCTTAGTGTCCTGACTGGTTTTCTCCTCATTTTCTCTGCCCTGTTCATGATTTTCATGCCGTTAATGATGCAGTTTCTCGCGCCGGGATTTGAAGTCGGCGGCATGCGATATGAACTCGCCGTCGATTATACCCGCATCACCTTTCCCTATCTGACAGCCATGGCCATCGTTGCCCTGCTTGGCGGTGTCTTGAATGCATTTTACAAGTTCGCGGCAATGGCGGCGGCGCCTATCCTCCTAAATATCATATTGATCGGCAGCCTTCTCCTGGCCTTTGAACAACGCGAAGAGACAGTCGGTTTTATCTTGTGCTGGGGCGTTGCCGCCGCCGGCGTCGCACAAATTATCTATCTCGTCATCGCCTGTTGGCGTTCCGACATCAAAGTGCCCCTTGAACTTCCGGTGATAAACAAGGACATAAAACGCCTTTTTCAGCTAATGCTTCCGGGCATGCTCGGTGCGGGGGTCATGCAGATCAACATTCTTGTCGGCACAATTATCGCGTCCTTCCTAGCGACCGGCTCCATTTCCTATCTTTATTATGCAGACCGGGTGTATCAACTCCCTCTTGGCGTAATCGGAATTGCGGTCGGTACGGCGCTTCTTCCTATGCTCTCACGGCAATTACGCAGCGGAGAAGAGAAAACTGCGCTCAACAGCATGAACCGAGCCGTGGAGCTTTCCATGCTTCTGACCCTACCCGCCGCCGCCGCCCTCATGATTATACCAGAGGAAATTGTTACCGTTCTTTTCCAGCATGGTGAATTTACTGCCACAGCGAGCCTTGCGACGGCCACCGCGTTATTTGCCTTTGCAACCGGACTTCCGGCTTATGTGCTTGTAAAAATCCTGGCACCGGGCTTTTTCGCGCGGGAAGACACCACAACACCGGTGATTGCAGGCGTTCTCTCCATGATCCTGAATGTCGTTCTGAGCCTCATTCTGATCCGTTATATCAATCATGTAGGTATTGCGGTTGCAACGTCCCTCTCTTCCTGGTTCAACGTCATTTTTCTGTTCAGCATTCTTCGTAGGCGTGGTCACTATACGGCTGATACCAGACTAATGCGCCGTCTCGCCGGAATGTTCCTTGCCACAATAATAATGGCCGGAGGCTTGTTTGTTGCACGTGAATTTTTAAGCAGTTCTCTCGCAGGAGACGCAACAGATAGAATTCTCGCCCTTGTTGCCTTGGTCGCGGGCGGCGGCGGCATATATGCCATCGGCGTTCTGATAACAGGCGCCGCCCCGCTTCAGGATATCAAAAACATGCTCAAACGTCGTCCGAACGCGTAAATCTGTTGACGATACGCAAGGCGCCTGCAATAAGGCCGGTTCCCAGCCCGGACGGTCCTGAAGATCAGCCTGTCAATGTAGGGCTCGTGTCCAAAGCGTGAGGATCTTTTGAAATGTCTCGTATTTTCTCCGGCGTTCAGCCTACCGGTAACCTTCATCTCGGCAATTATCTCGGCGCAATCCGTAATTTCGTCGGACTGCAGGACAACTACGAGTGCATTTACTGTGCCGTGAATATGCATGCCATTACGGTCTGGCAGGACCCTGAGGATCTCCGTAACAATACACGAGAAGTCGCCGCCGCTTACCTGGCCGCAGGCGTCGATCCGAAGCGGTCCATCATTTTTGCGCAAAGCAGCGTTTCCGCGCATGCCGAACTTGCCTGGATTTTCAACTGCGTTGCCCGCCTTGGGTGGCTCAACCGGATGACCCAGTTCAAGGAAAAGGCCGGCAAGAATCGTGAAAATGCCTCCGTAGGACTTTATGCCTATCCAAATCTGATGGCCGCAGATATTCTGGCCTATAAGGCAACCCATGTTCCCGTCGGGGAGGACCAGAAACAGCATCTGGAACTCACCCGTGATATCGCTCAAAAATTCAACAAAGACTATGGAACGGAAACTTTCCCGCTGGTAGAACCCCTTATCTTTGGTGAAGCGACCCGCGTTATGTCATTGCGCGACGGATCGAAAAAGATGTCGAAATCAGACCCGAGTGATTATTCACGCATAACCTTCACCGACGATCGCGACAGTATTGCGATGAAACTTCGCAAGGCACGTACAGATCCTGATCCGCTTCCCGAAAAACTGGACGAGTTGGATAAGCGTCCGGAGGCCGCCAACCTTGTGGGTATTTATGCGGCGCTCGCCGACATGAGCAGGCAACAGGTGCTGGATGAGTTTTCCGGTGCCGCCTTCTCGACCTTCAAACCGGCGCTGACCGACCTTGCCGTCGAAAAATTCGGCCCGATTGGCGAGGAAATGAAACGTCTCCGTGCCGACCCGGGTCATGTGGATGCCGTCTTGAAGGATGGCGCAGAACGTGCATCGGCCCTTGCCGCACCAGTGCTGGCGGAGGTCAAAGACATTGTCGGCTTTCTTCTGGCGCGTTAGCTCTGCTTGTAAGTTCGAGCAAAAGGACATACATCTTGGTCTGGGATCGAATGAATGATCTGGTGACAGGGCGGAGAAGATGAGCGAAATCGGGAACGACGGCAAAGAAACTAAACGAATTGGGCGGCGCACCGATGCAATAAAGGAAGGGGCGAAGAGAAGCTGGAAAGTCTTCGCCCTTCTGATCTTGCTGTTTTTGATCCTTTACTACCCAATCGGCATGATCACGATCAATAATATCGAGGATGACACGTCATTCGTGCCGACGGGTAAAAATGTTGTCGCGGGCGGCAGTCATGCCGTGGACATGATGGCCGGCCTGATCGACCGTGAGATTAACGTCAATCGCTGGACAGCAAATGATCCGTTCTTCATGCCCTCAGCTGCACTTGACAACATGCCAAACTATCAGCAAGGCATCATTTCCGCGCTTGCGCGTTTTGGCTTTGAGCTCACAGACCAGATAGGCCGCACGCGGGGTTCAAGCCAGACTGACCCGGACTTGCAGGAAGCCGCTGGCCTTTTACAATATTCCGGAACGAAATGGGCTTGGGATCCGACAATTTCCCTTTTGCCCACCGCCGCCTCTGAAGAACAATATGAGAAAGCCCGCAACTCGCTAATCGATTATAACAAGCGGCTAGCCGAAGGAAATGCCGTCTTCGAAAGGCGCGCCGATAATTTGCTTGCAACCCTGGACCGGATTGCACTTGATATGGGCTCCTCTACCGCAACCATTGATCAGCATGTCGACGAAAATTCGGGCGGTTTCATTGATTTCCAAGCAGACAATATTTTCTATGGCGTCAAGGGACAGAGTTATGGCTATTACATGCTATTAAAGGCGCTTTCCCAAGATTTCGAAAGCCTAATCAAGGAACGTGGATTGACCAATGCTTGGGCACAAATGCTCGACAGCTTCAAATATGTGATTGATCTTGATCCTTTTATCATCGTCAATGCAGCACCGGATTCCCAGTTTCTCCCCAACCACCTTACAGCACAGGGATTTTATGTGTTACGTGCCCGGACACAGCTCCAGGAAATCAGCAACATTCTCTTGAAATAACTGCGCCGATAGTGGCAGGATAATTTTCAACTTGAACAAGTGGCGGAGCCTATATGTCTGACGATACCCATAGTGGTGTGCGAAACAAATTCCTTGTTGTCGTGGATGACACGCCCGAATGCAAATCAGCTATCCGCTTTGCGAGCCGTCGCGCCTGGCACGTCGGGGGAGGCGTGATCCTGTTATACGTTATTGAGCCACCCGAATTTCAGCATTGGATGGGCGTTGAGCAGGCGATGCGAGAGGAAGCCCGCGAAACCGCAGAGGAACTTCTACAGAATCTCGCAGAGGAAATTCAGAAAGAAACCACACTCGTACCGGAGTTCGTGATCCGTGATGGTTACAAAAAGGAAGAAGTTCTTGCCCTGATCGAAGAGGATTCCGATATCCGGGTTCTTGTCTTGGCCGCCTCTCCCGAATCTGGAGGCCCCGGTCCTTTGATCAAAAGCCTGGTTGGAGAAATGTCAGGAACATTTGCAATTCCAATCACTGTCGTTCCTGGCAACTTGACAACTCGACAGTTGGATGCCGTAACCTGAGGGCCGCCTCATTGTTTTCCTGGAAACAACTGGGTGATTCGAAGTTTGAAGCGTTTTAATTTGATGAAAATTTTGCGTTTATTTATAGACACTTGCTTAAACATATGAAATGTCAGAGATATTTCGACGGTGAAAATCATCGCTTGATCTTGGCATGTACGGAAGACATATTTCCTCATCGTTTCGGAATGTAGTTTTACCCGTCCGACTCTACATATAGTGCCTGTTTATATACGACCTGCTATATTTTGTATAATTCGTTTGAAAACGTAATTTTAGAGCATAGAGAACAACACAGTTCGTCACAATGCAGCTACTCAAATCCAGTTTAAAATCCAATAGAATTGCGACCTTGGCGGTGATCCTGCTGGCGATGGCTTATGTGGTGCCCGAATTTATCGGCAGCATACAAAACCCGCTATCAGCGTCAGGCGGCTCTAGCGATAAGTCGGTCGCCAAAATTACGGCAAGGCACGGCCAGTTCGACCTTGCTTCATTGGATGCCGCTCTTTCAGAGGTAAGTTTCCGGCTTGATGACGTTCGAGATGGCGGGCCGGTGCCCCGGTTCTATGTTGATCGGATACCTGTCGATATTCTTGAAGTGAACGATGTTGAAAAACGCAAGAAAACCTTCATCAAACTGGTTTTACCGCAGATTCTGAGCATCAATGAGAATATTGAAGTGCAGAGAGAGCGGCTGACAGGTTTGTTGGAAAAGAAGTCCGCGGGCGCTCCCCTGAAAGCGAATGATCGCAAATGGTTGCAAGAGCTCGCTTCGCGCTATCGTGAAGAGTCCGTTGAACCGGCAGCGCTTCTAGAGAAGGTGGACAAAATCCCGGTTTCAATTGCTTTAGCGCAGGCCGTCGAAGAATCGGGCTGGGGGACGTCGCGCTTTGCCCGTGAAGGAAACGCTCTCTTTGGGCAGCGAGTCTGGGCAACAGGCAAGGGAATTGTTCCGGAAGACAGGAGTGAAGATGAAACTCACGAAGTCAGGGCCTTTAAATCGATAGCCGATTCCATTCGATCCTATGTGCACAATCTGAATGTTCACCCCGCATATGAGGAGTTTCGTGAAGCCCGTGCCTCGAACCGATCGGGGCCTGACACGAGGGCGAGTGATCTTCGGTTGGTCGATACACTTGATGTATATTCCGAAAAGGGGCAGGAATATGTGGATAACCTGCGCAACCTGATCAAGACAAACAGGTTCCAGGATTTTGAAGATGCAATCCTTTCCCCCGAGCGGCTGGCTGACAACCGCCCCTGAGCCAACAAATATTTCCTCATCCACCTCCGGCCAAAACTTCCGTCTCGCAAATCGTTGCGGGATATGAAAATATAGTCTCCGACCTATTCTCAAAAACAATGTAGGCCCATTAATTGGTGCGCCCGCAATAAAAAGAAAAAGGGGGAGATCATGGGACGACTGGAAAACAAGATTGCGCTGGTAACCGGCGCCGCGACCGGGATCGGCCTGGCGACAGCCCGCCGCTTCATTGAAGAAGGCGCGAAAGTCTTCATGACAGATATCAATGAAGAAGCCGGAAAAACGGCCGTAGAGGAATTCGGAAGTCAGGCAATATTCGTCGTTCAGGATGTCGCAATCGAAGAGCATTGGAAATCGGTTATGCAAACCGTTCTTTCAGAATCGGCGGGGCTTGATATCCTCGTCAATAATGCCGGGATACTCTCAATCGGTGACCGGCAGACAATTGAGGATACGGATCTTTCTCATTGGCAGGCCATTCAGAAAGTAAATGTGGAAGGCGTTTTCCTGGGATGTCAATCGGCTGTCAGAGCTATGAAGGGCAGAGGTGGCGCAATCGTCAATCTTTCCTCCGTCGCCGCCATCATCGGGACCCCGCATCTTCTGGCCTATGGCGCCTCAAAAGCGGCGGTTCGACAATTAACGAAATCGGTCGCCATTCATTGCGCCAACCGGGGTTATGGTATTCGCTGCAACTCAGTCCATCCGGATCCTGTCCGGACAAATATGGGTGACGCACTGATGGGTATGTATGGCAACGACATCGAGGCCGGCTGGAACGCCATCCCGGACCGGATACCTATCAAAACGCCGAGTGAGCCGGTCGATATCGCGAACGGTGTCCTGTTTCTGGCATCTGAGGAAGCACGCCATATAACCGGGGCAGAGCTTGTTATAGATGGCGGCCTCACCGCCATTTAATTTCACTGAAAATTCATGAGAGGAAATGATCGATGAAAATTGATCACAACGAACTACACAAGTTCATCGAGGCCCTTTTAACTGCGACGGGCAGTTCACCAACCGAAGCAAAGATCGTCACCGATCATCTGGTCCTTGCCAATCTTTCCGGCCATGACAGTCATGGCGTCGGCATGATTCCAGCTTATATGACGAATTTGAAGGCCGGGCTGCTGCATCCAAACCAGCATGTCGAAATGGTGCAGCAGAACGGATCGATGCTGGTTTTCGATGGCAGGGCCGGATATGGTCAGGTCGTTGCCCGGGAAGCGATGGAACAGACCATCAAATTGGCGCAGGAAACAGGCCTTGCTCTTTCTGCGCTCCGCAATGCGCACCATATCGGGCGGGTCGGGACATATGGGGAGCAATGCGTCGATGCCGGGTTGGTTTCGTTGCATTTTGTCAATGTAACGGGACATCGCCCTTTGGTGGCGCCGCACCGTGGTGCCGATGCCCGCTATGGCACAAATCCAATCTGCATTTCCCTGCCGGACACAGCGAAAGAGCCCCGTATCATTCTTGATTTCGCCACAAGCAAGGTCGCCCTTGGTAAGTTACGTGTCGCAAACAACAGCGGCAAGGAAGTTGCAGAAGGCCTCGTCATCGACAAACACGGCAATCCGACAACGGATCCCGGCGTCATGTGGGAAGAAGAGGTCGGCGCGCTTCTACCAATCGGCGAGCATAAAGGCTATGGCCTCGCGCTGATGTGCGAACTCCTAAGTGGGGCGATTGGTGGCGGCGGCACGATCCAGCCCGGGAACCATCGCGATACCCGCATCATCAATAGCATGCTTACTATTCTGATCGACCCTAGCCGCCTGACCGATACCGATTATATCGCCAGCGAGATGAAAGCCATGTGCGATTATGTCCGCCAATCACCACCGCGCAAAGGACATGACAATGTGATCCTGCCGGGCGATCCTGAACGTGAACAACGGAATCTACGACGGGCGAACGGCATTGAGATCGATAACGAAACATGGCGACAGATAATGGAAGCAGCAGAAGAATACGGCGTCAGACCGTAACTCTCATTTGAGCGAGTTCTTCTTATATATAAGAGCAAGTGCTTATTTTTTAAGGTTTTTCAGCAGATCTCCGGCAGCCGTCGCTGCCAATCCTGTGTCGCCTGCGCAAAGAAGAAAATCGAATCCTTGGGCGAACAGGTCATTTGTCTGCTTCGGCCCTTTTGAAATGCAGCCAAGAAATGCCGGGCTCGCCTTGATCTTGTCCCGCGCCTCCTCGAAAAGGGCCTTCACTTCCGGATCATCAAACTCGGCGAGTTTGTTAATACTCCCAGAAAGATCATTCGGCCCGATGAACAGCATGTCGACCCCGTCAACGGCGGCAATACTCTCAATATTGCCAACTGCTTCTTTGGTTTCAATCTGGCAGATGATCATCAGATCTTTATCAAGATTGTCCCGGTATTCTTGCGCCGTGCGACCGTAACCACCAGCCCTGGCGGCCCCAAAACCCGCGCTTCGGATTCCGGTTGGCGGATAACGGCAGGCGGCGACGGCGGCGCGCGCCTCCTCTGCCGTATTGACCGACGGGATCATAACCCCGTCCATTCCCGCGTCAAGTCCGCGCTTGATCAAGACTGTATCGTTCCACGGCACCCGCATCAGTACCGTTACCTCATTAACCGAACGAGCCGCGCGATATTGATCGATAGCCGTTTGAAGGCTGCCCGAACCATGTTCGTGATCGATCATCAGGGCATCGAACCCGGCGCCAGCGACGATCTCCGCCATATCGGAGGAATTTGAAAACAACCAGCAAGCCGCGGCCTTTTCTCCAGCCTGTAATTTTTCTTTTAGCTTATTCGGGCGATACATGACAGTTTCTCATTGTTGGGGCGAATTTATTTCGCGATGTAAAAAAGGGATCCGAACCAACGCCAACGGCGATCTGGTCCAAGTAGCGTACAATTAATTCGGCCTCGACCGGGCTTAAAAGCGGCGGCAAGCCGTATCTCGATCCTTGAATCACCAATTTTCTCGATGGGGACCGCCCCGCCCGTTTGATTGGAAGAGAAGCAGGATAATCCATTCAGGTTCCCATAGTTTTCCGCAATGGTGAAACCGAAATTCGGCGGGTTGCGTTTTAGAAAATTGTCTGACGGTGTCACATCCGTTACGCGCAGCGGCAAGGCATTTGCCGCCAAGCGGAACCGTCCGATCCCCCCATAATTCTCGCTCATGGCAAATCGGGGAAGCTCCAGCCGGTCATGACCGGAATAGGAAACGCCGGACTGCTGTCCGAATGCCGCCTTGAATCCGATGTCCCGGATAACCGCTTTTACCTCACTGCCATATTCGCCATACGGATAAGCAAAAATGGCGGGGACAAAGCCCAGCTCCGCCTGAAACTGTTCGCTTGCCAATTTAATGTCTGCTTCTATTTCCTCGGCGCTCATCAAGGGAAGATGTGCATGGCTGTAGGTATGATGTCCGATGTGCACGCCTGCATCCCGCAACTCTCTTATCTGATCCCAGTTCATGGAACCTGGAAATTGCTTTTCCACGCCTTCTACGGCCACAAAAACAGTGAAGGGCAAGTTCGCCTCTTTAAGCAGAGGCCAGGCAATGTCGTAAACGGACTGATATGCATCATCGATCGTGATCGCAACTGTCCTGTCCGGCAAAGATTCACCGTTTTCCAGCCGATCAACGATTTCATTGAGTGGCAAAACGGTATATTTGCCGTTTTTCAGCTCCTGAATATGTTCCTTGAACTGATCAACACGGATATTGGTGGAGGTGTGCTGGTCTTCCCCAAACCGGTGATACATGATCACACTCGCCCAGTCGGCTGCCCTCGCCGTGCTGTGCCATGCCAATGATAAGATGATCATTGCCACAAGTGAAACTGCCTGAAATTTTTGTACTCTAGTCAATCTCATCGATCCTTAACTCGCCTCTCATACCCCGGGCTTATCCATCATCCGGCTTCCTGCCGCTCTATCAGAAAGGGTAGGATATCGGCGTGGTTTAAACAATTGGTAATGCCACCATTCATTCTGATAAAAATCCCAACCCGCCGCCGTCATCAGGCCCAGAAGAATAGCACGGTTGCGCTGAGCTTCCGCTGAAATATCCCGCGCGCCATGAAAAGATGTTGCGGTCATCGCATCGAAGTCCGTTCCCATTTCGAGTTCTTGTCCGCTGCTGTCAATGAGCGTCAGGTCAATCGCCGCGCCACGTGAATGCGGGGAACCGTTAGAAGGATGCGAGAGGAAATCCGCGTTCGGTGTGTGATCCCATAAAGCCTGCACTGCCTCTGTCGGGCGAAATCCGTCAAATAACTTGAATTTCAAGTCCAGAGCAGCGGCAAGGTCAATCGCGCGTTGCAGTTTTTCAGCGGACTCCAGGAGCAGGAAGCAGGCGCCCCGCCGGTAGACAGGCGCACCGGTAAAATTATTCGCAGTCGCATATCGCAGGTCAAGCTCGACATTGAAGTCAGTTGGAGTAATTTCGGTTAAACTCTCATTTAGGGACATTTCAAACCTATTTACTTGAATTCACGCGACATTGGGCGTAACACTCTGGCCTCACGGAGACCCTACATGGCGCGACTACGGAAGGCAATATTATGAAGATACTGGCGTTTGATACAGCGCTTAATGCCTGTTCTGTCGCCATAACGGACGATCATGATGTTCTCGCACATATTCATGAAAAGCGCCGTCGGGGCCATGCGGAAACATTAATGCCCATGATTGAGGGATTAATGGGAGGTATCGGACTTGCCTATAGGGATATTGACCTGATTGCGGTTACCGTTGGCCCAGGAACCTTTACGGGCCTTAGGATAGGTCTTGCGGCAGCACGCGGCATGTCCCTCGCTGCGCGAAAGCCGCTTGTCGGCGTTACAACACTGGAAGCATTGGCTGCGGCGGTGCCTGAGGAAATGACCCAAGAGCGCCCCGTGATCGCGACCGCGGACGCGCGGCGGGGAGAAATTTACCTGCAAAGCTTCGATGTGAGTGGCGGTGATAAAATCATTTCACCACTGACACCTGCGAAAGCCTGCAAAATAGAAACGGCTCTCGCGTCAGCAGGGGTGGAAAAGGCGGTCGTTGTCGGGTCTGGGGGCTCTTTGCTCCAAAACCAGCCCGGATTTGATGAAGCAAGGTACCAGATTCTCGACCTGGATGAAGATCCGGATGCCCGGCATGTCGCTCGCATCGCCGTTTGTCGGGGCATGCCACCCCGGAATTCCGCGGCGCCCGCGCCTCTTTACCTGCGGGCGCCTGATGCGAAGTTACCCGGCGGCCGGACCCCTGTTTCCCTTAATCGTTAATCCAATGCAAGAAAACGACTTTTCAGTTGAGTTTTTCGAAAGTATATCCGCTGCGCCACTCGCCGCCGCCATACATGGCCGATGCTTTATGCCAGGCTGGAGCGAATCTGATTTTGTCTCGACACTCAGCATTCCTGGGACTGTGCTTGAAGTGCTTAGCCTTGCCAACGCCCCAGTAGCAATTGCACTTTATCGGCAGGTTACAGACGAAGCGGAAATATTGACCCTGGGTACACTGCCTGCCCATCGCAGAAATGGAATAGCCGGCCAACTTCTCGAAAATGGCTTCAATTATTTACGCCATAACAATGCAACATGCCTCTTCCTGGAAGTCGGGACCGACAATATTCCTGCGTTGCGTCTTTACAGGTCAAACGGTTTTGTTGAAACCGGACGGCGCCCAAATTATTACAATCATGGCACAGGATATGAAGACGCGCTTATGATGAAACGACTACTTTAACCTATAAGCAGGCAAATAAACGTTAATTTCGAGACAAACGTTGATTTGCCGAATTTTTTTTCTTTATTCTATTTTACATTCTATTTTTGAACATATATTGACTATACACTATAAGACATTCAATTTTAATGGAGGTTTGTTCACGATGTCTGAGAAAATTGAAAAGCTGGAACTTCTCGCTCTGACAACGGACATTGTGACGTCCCATTTATCACGCAACCCTGTTGGGGCCGGGGAAATATCCACATTAATCAAGGATGTGTACGCAACACTTTCAACCGTCGGTGAAATGACGGAAGAGGAAGAGAAGCCGGAACCGGTTGTTGCGATCCGCAAATCCATCCATCCGGACTATATCATCTGCCTTGAAGACGGAAAAAAGCTGAAAATGCTGAAGCGGCACCTTAAAACTTCGTATGATATGACACCCGAGGAATATCGCGAACGCTGGAACCTTCCGGCAGACTATCCCATGGTCGCACCGAATTATGCCGAGCAACGGCGAAATCTGGCCAAGAAGATCGGCCTTGGCACCCGACGCAAGAAAGCTCAAAGCAAGTAATTTTTACTTTCGCTGGCCCCAGAAAAATTATTTGTATAAAATCATGACTGCTGACGGGAGTAACAGCAGCCATTAGACTATATTGAGGATCGTATGCCTACTCGCCTGGAACAGATCTGCCTTGACAAGGGCCTCCGCATGACAGAACAGCGCCGGGTTATTGCGCGCGTGTTATCGGAGTCGCAAGACCATCCGGATGTAGAGCTCGTATATAAACGAGCCTCGAAGCTGGACGACACCATCAGTATTTCCACTGTCTATCGCACGGTGCGTATGTTTGAAGAAAATGGCATATTGGAGCGGCATGATTTTGGTGACGGCCGGGCCAGATATGAAGAGGTATCCGATGAGCATCATGACCATCTGATCAATGTTCAAACCGGTCAGGTGATTGAATTCACAAGCGAGCAAATTGAGAACCTGCAGACAAAGATTGCCAAGGAACTTGGCTTTGAGTTGATTGATCATCGTCTGGAATTGTATGGAAAGCCTTTATCAAAGTCGTCGATGACAGATGTTCCACCTGAAGAATCTGTTGTAAATATAAAGCAGACAGCTCACAGCAAGAAAAGCTGATGAATGGAACCTAGTAACACGCGACGTAGTTTATGAGTAACATCAGACCTATTATCACCGTGATTGCCGTCCTCCTCTGGACGGCCTTGCTGGTGCCCGCGCAGATTATTATCCTCCTGTTCTTCAAACAGCACCGTTATTATATCCCGCAGATTTTTCACTCGGGCCTTTGCTGGCTTATGAGGGTCAAAGTTATCGTTTCCGGAAAGATCGAGACCCAGCGACCCACACTTTTTGTGATTAATCATATCTCCTGGCTTGATATACCGGTGATTGGAAAAATCATGCAGGGGAGCTTCGTTGCCAAGAAAGAAGTGGAAGGGTATCCTCTTGTCGGTGCCATATCTAAGCTCCAGCAGACAATCTTTATCGAGCGCACCCGGCCCGCGATCAAGGGACATAAGGGCGAAATGCAGGAGCATCTCGAAAACGGTGATAACCTGTTCCTTTTTCCTGAGGGCACATCCTCGAACGGAATCATTATCCAGAACTTTAAAAGTGCCTACTTTGGGCTGGCGGAACGGGAAATAGACGGGCGCCACCTGACAGTCCAGCCGGTGACGATTGCCTACAGCCGATTAAACGGAATTCCGCTTACCCGTGGAACAATGGGCATTGTCGCCTGGGTCGGTGACGAAGAATTGCTGGGTCATATCTGGTCCCTTCTGAAGCGCGGTACGGTTACGGCAGAGTTAAGATTCCATACGCCCGTGACAATCGATGACTATGATTCTCGGAAAACCATGGCGAGCGATTGCCAGCTTACCATCGCCAAGAGCCTGAGCCGGGCCCTTACCGGCCGGGAAGAGTCTTGATCAGGGCAAATTTGTCGATTCTAGTGATTTTTTCCATTTTTCCCGTGAATTGCATCGCAAGCTTCTCTATTTGTCATATAACTGCTAATTTAATCATGATATGGAACGATTTTCATATCCACGGGCAAGCCCCTGGATTTCGACGAGGTTAACTAGGAAGCGTGAGCAAAAAACTCTATATCTCAACATATGGCTGTCAGATGAACGTGTATGATTCGGCCCGTATGGCAGACCTGATGGCTCCCCTTGGCTATACCCTGACAGATAAACCCGCGAACGCCGACATGGCGATCCTGAATACCTGTCACATCCGCGAGAAAGCCTCCGAGAAAACTTTTTCGGAACTGGGCCGCTTGCGCAAAACACGCGAAGGGCGGCAATCCCGTAACGAAGGCGATATGATCATCGCCGTCGCCGGTTGTGTTGCCCAGGCCGAAGGGGCGGAGATCATGAAGCGCGCACCTTTCGTCGATATGGTGTTCGGGCCGCAGTCTTATCATAATCTTCCTCAGATGGTGGCCGAGGCCAATCGCGGAGTTGGCCATATTCTGGATACCAATTTCCCGATTGAACCCAAGTTCGATCATTTGCCCAAAGAGGCAATCGATACAAACCTGAGTGCGTTCCTGACGGTGCAGGAAGGGTGTGACAAATTCTGCGCCTTCTGTGTGGTGCCTTATACGCGCGGTGCCGAATTCTCCCGCCCCGCTGCCGCGATTATTTCGGAAGCGAAGCGCATGGTCGCCGGCGGCACGCGAGAGATCACACTGCTCGGCCAGAATGTTAACGCATATCACGGCGAAGGGTTCGATGGAAAGCCGGTCAGTCTCGCGAGATTGATCCACCTGCTTGCTGAGATTGAAGGGCTGGAGCGTCTGCGGTATACCACGTCCCACCCTCTGGAAATGACGGAGGAGTTGTGCAAAGCACATCGTGATGTCGATGTTCTGATGCCCTACCTTCATTTACCCGTTCAGGCGGGGTCTGATCGTATCCTTGCGGCGATGAACAGACGCCACACGGCGGATGAATATCGGCGTATTATTGACAAATTACGGCATTACCAGCCGGATTTGGCTCTTTCCGGTGATTTTATCGTTGGTTTTCCCGGGGAAACGGATCAGGATTTCGAAGACACCCTGCAACTCGTCCGGGATGTCAACTATGCGCAGGCCTACAGCTTCAAATACAGCCCGCGTCCCGGTACCCCCGCCGCCGCGCTGGGCGACGAAATGATAGACGAAGCGGTGAAATCTGAAAGGCTGGCACGGCTACAGGCTTTGCTGAATGAGCAGCAGCTTGCCTATAATCAATCTTTTGTCGGACGGGAAATAGACGTGCTGCTGGAACGCGAAGGGAAGCGCGACGGGCAGATCGTTGGTCGCAGCCCCTATATGCAGTCCGTTTTCGTTCCCTCTCCCGCGCACCGGATTGGGCGCATTGCAACTGTCATCGTACAAGAGGGAAATGCGAACTCTCTGCGTGGCGAACTGAAACCCGGTAGTGTCGCAGACGCGGCATAGGAACAAATGTGGCAAAAAATCAAACGAGTTCTAAAACACTGAAACCCGACACAGACAAGAACAACTCAACTATTCTCGAATTTGACGACAATCATCTCCTTGCCCAGCTTGTAGGGGAACATGACCGTTATCTTGCACGTATTGAACAGGCCCTGGATGTGTCCGTTGCGTCGCGCGGGAATAAAATGGCTGTTTCGGGCTCGAAATCGGCACAGGCAACGGCCAAGACTGTTCTGCTTGATCTTTATGAGCGCCTGAAAAAGGGACTTGATGTGACGGAAGGCGAAGTCGACGGTGCCATCCGCATGGCGGGCGACGCACCTGCGCGAGATGGCAGCCGTGGATCAGTCTCAAGCGGGGCAGATATGATTGTCACCAAGCGTCGGCGGATTACACCGCGCTCCACCAATCAGGCCGTTTACGTCAAATCGCTCCGGACACATGAACTCGTGTTTGGTCTCGGGCCTGCGGGAACCGGTAAAACCTATCTCGCCGTCGCCAACGCCGTCGCCATGCTGATTGAAAACAAGGTGGACCGGCTCATCCTGGCGCGCCCTGCCGTGGAAGCCGGTGAAAAGCTCGGCTTCCTGCCCGGTGACATGCGCGATAAAATCGACCCTTACCTTCGTCCGCTCTACGATGCCCTCTATGACATGCTCCCCGCCGAGGAAGTCGTCAAACGACTTGAGAATGGAGAGATCGAGGTGGCCGCTCTCGCCTTCATGCGTGGGCGCACGCTCTCAAATGCGGCCATTATCCTGGATGAAGCGCAGAACACGACACCGGTACAGATGAAAATGCTGCTCACCCGAATGGGCGAGAATTCCCGCATGGCCGTCACCGGCGACCTCAGCCAGATTGACCTTCCCCTTGGCATGCGCTCAGGATTGCATGAAGCCGTAGATATTTTACAAGGCGTGAAGGGCGTGGATTTCATCAATTTCGGGGAATCCGACGTTGTTCGCCATCCTCTGGTAACCCGTATCGTTCGCGCATACGGAGAGCATGATCGGGAAAAGCAACTCGCCCTAAAAGCGCGGAAATCATGACCCGCTAATGAGCAGTCAACCCTTTTCAATTGATCTCGCTATCCGTTTCGAGAACGAGTCATGGCATGACCTCATCCCCGGCATCGAACAGAAGGCCGAAGAGGTCGTGCGTTGCGCACTGGATAGAATAAATCAGGAACTGGATCTGGCTCTCATCGATAGGGACGCTAAGCCAATTGTGGAAATAAGCCTGCTTTTCACGAATGATGAGCAAGCTCGCGAACTGAACCGGAATTATCGAGGCAAAGACCAGCCCACAAATGTGCTGTCATTTCCCGATACGCCACTCAATCAGTCTGAGCTTGATGACGCCATGAGGATGTCGGAGCCATTATTGCTGGGTGACATCGTTCTCGCTTATGAAACAATGGTTCGCGAGGCGGAATCTCAAAACAAGGGCATCTGGAACCATGTCGCGCATTTGATCACGCATGGCGTTTTACATCTTGCCGGATTTGACCATATGGAAGAAAATGAGGCGGAAGAGATGGAAAAACTTGAAATCACAATATTGGACAGCCTACATATCGCTAATCCATATGAACTTTTTGACCCGTCGCGACAGGAGACCCTTGACTGACAATGACCGATAATGTGTCGAGCGAGGTCCTTCCCGAAACCCCGGAAGAACCGACATCACAAAAGCCATCAAACGGCGTTCTATATATCCTTAAGCGTGTATTAGGTATTGGGCAGCAAACAGAAGGAAGTGTTCGCTCAACGCTGGAAGAACTGATCGAAGAACATGATGATCCCGAGCAATCCATAAATGCCTCTGAAAAGCTGATGCTGACTAATATACTGAGTTTCAGCGAGCTTAGTATCAGTGACGTGATGGTGCCCCGCGCTGATATTGAGGCGATCTCGGCAAATTCAACTCTGGAGCAGGTGGTGGACCGTTTTAAGGATACAAGCCACTCCCGCATGCCGGTCTTCAACGAGACACTGGATAACGTCACCGGCATGTTTCACATCAAGGATTTGATTAATTTCTGGGGGGATAAGGATCATGGCGACTGGCAGAAATTCCGTCGCGAAGTTCTTTTCGTTCCGCCGTCCATGTCCGTTCCAGATCTCTTGCTTAAAATGCGGGCGACGCATATTCACATGGCAACAGTCGTCGATGAATACGGCGGCATTGATGGTTTGGTGACGATCGAGGACCTTGTCGAAGAAATTGTCGGCGACATTGAAGATGAGCATGACGAGCAGGAAGGCCCGTTGATTGTCGTCGCGTCCAACGGGATGATTGAAGTTGATGCCCGCGCCTCAATTGAAGAACTGGAGGCGCTGCTCGAAGTAGATCTGCTGCCCGAAGACGAGGATGAGGAAGTGGATACCGTTGGAGGGCTCGTTTTTCAGCTTGCTGGCCAGATCCCGGCGCGTGGCGAAATTATTTCCCATTCCGGCGGACTTGATTTCGAGATCATTGATGCCGATCCGAGAAAGGTGAAGAAGGTTAGAATTCATCGACGCTCTCCCGATTTGGATGAGGCTGAATGAAAGCCGTTAGCAGCTGGATTTCGGCCCTTTCATTTTTAAAAAAATCACTTCTCGCATTCGTGCTGGGCTTGGCCGTCGCCGCCGCGTTACCGCCCCTTCATCTGATATTCCTGCTGCCTGTAAGCTTCACCGGACTTCTCTGGATTTTAAGTTCCGTATCGACCCGCAAGCAGGCCTTCTTCGTCGGCTGGTGGTTTGCCTGGGGCCAATTTATTGCCGGGCTATACTGGATTGGTGTCGCCTTTACAATTGATGCAGAGACCCACGCGCTTTTACTTCCATTACCCATTCTTGTGCTTCCCGCTTTTCTTGCGATCCTCTCAGGCGGGTCTACATTGGCAACACATCTCACCCGTGCGCGATCTCTTGCCCGAATTTTTGTCTTTAGCGGGAGCTGGCTACTTTTCGAATATATCCGCGGTGTACTCTTCACAGGGTTTCCCTGGAACCTAATCGGCTATAGCTGGAGCGCGTTTCCTCCTGTTCTGCAATCTACGGCCTATTTCGGAATATATGGTTTAACCCTTTTTACTGTTTTCCTCGCAAGCCTCCCCGCCCTTTTTGGCGAGACAGAGACGCCAAACCGGACGGCTGGGATTTCCTTGATTACGTGTGTTGGCGTTTTACTTGCAATATATGGCGCAGGCGCCGTTCGTCTTCATACTTCCTCTGTTACCTATTTCGCGGATGCACCAATCCGGCTCGTTCAGCCCAATATTCGGCAGATTGACAAGTGGAAGCCCGATTTGCTTCTGGATCATCTTCGAAAAATTGTGGCTCTCAGCGTAATAGAGGAAGGAGAAAAGCCGCGGTATCTCATCTGGCCGGAAACAGCGGTTCCCTATTATCTGACAACTGCTCCGGCTCTGCAGAAAGAGCTGGCCAGGATTGTTCCGTCAAGTGGCGCCATAATAACCGGTGCACCGCGCCGCGATCCGGAAAGCAGCCGATACTGGAACAGCTTGCAGGTATTGGGGGAGCGAGGCGACATATTGGATATTTATGACAAGCAGCACCTTGTCCCGTACGGGGAGTATATGCCGTTTCGATCCGTTATGGTTGCAACCGGGCTTACAGATGTCATTCCGGCGCTGGATAGAATGTCGGATTTCGCAACACCCGATAAATCTGCAAGGAAAGTTGTGTCCGTACCAGGGCTACCACCGGCGCGAGTCATGATTTGCTATGAAATTGCCTTCCCATGGGAAGTTGCCCCGAAAACCGCTTTTTCATGGATCATCAATATCACAAATGACGGATGGTTCGGCAACACCTCGGGACCCTATCAGCATTTCGCGATCACCCGGACCCGCGCCGTTGAACAGGGTGTACCGGTTGTCCGGGCCGCGAACACGGGAATTTCCGCAATCATAGATCCCTACGGTCGCGTCGAACAACAGCTAGCGCTCAATAAAGCAGGTATAATAGATGGAGAATTGCCATTGCCGATTGCCGCGCGAACCGTCTATTCGCGATATGGCGAAAAAATCCCTGTTATGATGGTTTTGATGTTTATCGCAACAGGTGTTTTTCTGGCATGGCGGAGTTCGAAAACATAAGTATGACTTCTTGACTAGCATCATTCTTTGGCGATACTTATTTAAACAACTTGAGGGTTTAGACTGACTTGGCGGCAGTATGGTTATGGTTGATCTGAACAGCTAAAATGTACGAGGAATTTTAATGCCAAATCATCCGGTGGATGTGCATGTAGGAAGCCGACTCCGGATGCGTCGGACGCTATTGGGACTCAGCCAGCAAAAGCTTGGAGAAAAGCTCAACCTGACCTTCCAGCAAATCCAGAAATATGAACGCGGCGCCAACAGGATTGGCGCCAGCAGACTTTTCGAACTCAGCCGCATTCTGGATGTCAAACCGGCTTTTTTCTTTGAAGAAATGCCGTCCGGAAGTTTATTGCAGTCAGTAGGCCTTCAAGATCCTGTAGATGAGTTTGAACATGAATTCCTGGGTAAGCGTGAAACGCTGGAGCTCGTTCGTGCTTACTATAAGATTGACAATCTTGAAGTCCGAAAAAGGGTCTTTGACGTCATCAAGGCGTTGGCGGCCGAAGAACTGCAAAAAGAGGTTTCTTCACCGAAATAGAAGTTACGACGCAGATTTTCTTGACCCCTTAACCTATTTTGCTAGAGTGCGGCAGTTTTCAAATCAAACAATCGCCGCCTTTTGCAGGCAGTTTACCCGTTGCCAACAATTGAAATAAAGGGATGTTCGCGTGCCAGCAAATAATTATCTTTTCACCAGTGAATCGGTATCTGAAGGACATCCTGATAAGGTCTGTGATCGCATTTCAGACAGCATCGTCGATTTATATCTTTCCGAAGACCCCTATTCCCGGGTTGCCTGCGAAACACTGACAACGACCAATAGGATTGTTCTTGCCGGTGAAGTTCGGGGCCCAGCCAGTATCACTAAATCCCTGATTGAGGAAACAGCGCGGGCTGCCGTGAAGGATATCGGTTACGAACAAGACGGCTTTCACTGGAAAAATGCAGCGGTTGACGTGTATTTACATGCCCAGTCCGTCGATATTGCGCAAGGTGTGGATGCCGCGGGCAACAAGGATGAAGGGGCTGGCGATCAGGGGATTATGTTCGGTTTTGCGGTGAATGAGACGGACGTCCTTATGCCGGCTCCGATATATTATTCACATAATATCCTGAAGGCTCTTGCCGATGCCCGTCACAGCGGAGCCGAAAAGGGGCTCGGTCCGGACTCAAAAAGTCAGGTCACCCTGGCATATGAAAATGGCAAGCCGGTGCGCGCAACTTCTGTCGTTGTATCGACCCAACACACGCCGGATCTGGATACGGACGCGGTTCGCGAGATCGTGCGGAAGCATGTGATGGACGTGCTTCCGGAAGGGTGGATGTGCCCGGAGGAAGAATTCTACGTCAACCCGACCGGTAAGTTCGTAATCGGTGGTCCCGATGGAGATGCCGGCCTGACAGGTCGTAAAATTATCGTTGACACATATGGAGGCGCCGCGCCGCATGGTGGCGGGGCCTTTTCGGGGAAAGATCCGACGAAGGTCGATCGCTCTGCCGCCTACGCGTCCCGCTATCTCGCGAAAAATGTCGTCGCGGCCGGTCTCGCAGAACGTTGCTGTATTCAGGTTTCATACGCGATTGGCGTCTCCAAACCTCTGTCGCTATATGTCGATCTGTATGGTACAGGAAACGTTGACGAAGACAGGCTCGCCGAGGTTTTAATGCAATCCATGGATTTGAGTCCGCGCGGTATTCGCGAACATTTGAAGCTCAACAAACCCGTGTATGCACGAACGGCGGCCTATGGCCATTTCGGTCGAGAGCCGGATGCGGACGGCGGGTTCTCGTGGGAAAAGACTGATCTTGTTGATAGCCTGAAGTCCGCTTTTTGATAGATTGATTTATGTCGGAACGGCACGAGAGGGAGGGGCGCATTCTCTATGGGCGCCGCCGTGGCAAGGCGCTTCGCAAAGGCCAGCAGCGCCTGATTGAGACGCTGTTGCCTGAACTTGCCATTTCTCTTGATACAGATCGGGTCGAACTTTCATCCCTGTTTCCTGAGAATTGCCGGGAATACTGGATTGAGATTGGCTTTGGCAGCGGTGAACATCTCGCCTGGCAGGCCGACCATAATCCGGAAGTTGGGATTATCGGCTGCGAACCTTACTTGAATGGCGTGGCCACATTGTTGGGAAAGCTGGAGGAACAGTTGGCCAAGAATGTCCGGCTTCACAATGAGGCCGCAGAGTTGTTGACTGAAAAGCTACCGGACGCCTGTCTTGACCGGGCTTTCATCCTTTTTCCCGACCCATGGCCCAAGGCCAGCCATAACAAGCGGCGATTCGTTTCTACGTCAAACATAGCCGCCCTCGCCCGTGTTCTTAAATCGGGAAGCGAGCTGCGCATAGCGACGGATCATACGGATTATGGCGCATGGATCCTCTGGCATATGCTGCAGTCGGAAGAGTTTGTCTGGGAAGCTGAAAAACCGGAAGACTGGCGGGCCCGCAGTCGGGATTGGCCATCGACCCGCTATGAAATGAAAGCAATCGAAAAAGGACTTCGTCCTGTATATTACCGGTTTCGTCGCCGTTAGGGTAATATTCATAAGCCGTTTTTGAAAGAAAAGGCTTGGCTTTGCTGGCATCTCGGCTATTATATACAGCATACATACTGTTCGCTCACCGTCAGGATGAGCATTTTGAACGGTGGGCCTCTGGCCCGCTGTTTTTTTATGGTTTGTTTGGTTAAGCGAGAAGTACCCTGAGCGCAGTCGACAGAATAGAAGCACTTATCACGCCGTCCCTGGCAGATATGGGATACGAATTGGTGCGCGTGCGCTTGACGGGAAGTGAAAAGAAAGTGCTTCAGATCATGGCTGAAAAAGCCGACGGCACAATGACGATCGAGGGGTGCACAGAAGTCAGCCGGATGGTTTCGGCACTGCTGGACGTGGAAGATCCTATTTCAGGCGCTTATGATCTGGAAGTTTCCTCTCCGGGGATTGACCGACCGCTGACCCGGCTCAAGGACTTTGATCGCTGGGCCGGATTTGAAGCTAAAGTAGAATTGGAGCAGACCGTTGAAGGTCAGCGCCGATATCGCGGGAAGCTGTTGGGCCTCAAGGACGATAATGTCCTGCTGCAGGCTGATGATGGTAACCGACTTGAACTGCCTTTTTCCGGTGTGAGAAAGGCGAAATTAATTTTGACAGACGAGTTAATCGCTGCGAGCTCACGTAGCGGTTAGATTCGCAACTATGTTTTTTGGACGGACATTTGGTCATGGAAAACGCTGCTAGTTTAAACCGCCTGGAATTGCTGCAAGTCGCGGATGCGGTTGCACGAGAGAAAGTCATCGATCGCGACATCGTACTGGAGGCTATGGAAGAGGCCATTCAGAAGGCGGCGCGCGCAAAATATGGTCATGAAAACGACATTCGTGCCAATATCGATCGGGGAACTGGCGAGATCCGCCTTGCCCGTATTCGCGAGGTTGTCGAGGAAGTCGAGAATGAATCGACGCAGATTTCTCCCGCCAATGCCCAGCATGAAAAAGAGGGCGCCGTTGTCGGCGACTTGCTGGTGGATCCACTGCCGCCAATTGATTTCGGCCGGATCGCCGCGCAGACCGCGAAACAGGTGATTGTGCAGAAAGTTCGTGAAGCAGAACGTGAGCGTCAGTACGAGGAATATAAGGACCGCATTGGCGAGATCGTCAACGGTATCGTCAAGCGTGTTGAATATGGAAATGTCACCGTTGATCTGGGCAAAGCGGATGCTGTTGTCCGACGCGATGAAATGCTGCCCCGCGAAACCTTTCGCCAAGGAGATCGCATTCGGGCCTATATCTATGACGTACGGCAGGAACAGCGCGGGCCGCAGATTTTCCTTTCTCGTAGCCATCCGCAATTCATGGCCAAACTGTTCGGGCAGGAAGTACCGGAAATTTATGATGGCATTATTGAAGTAAAAGCGGTTGCCCGGGATCCTGGAAGCCGCGCAAAAATTGCCGTCATCTCGAATGATTCGAGCATAGATCCGGTTGGCGCCTGTGTCGGTATGCGTGGATCACGCGTTCAGGCTGTCGTCAACGAACTGCAGGGCGAGAAAATCGATATCATTCAATGGTCGCCGGATCAGGCAAGCTTTATTGTCAATGCATTGGCCCCGGCGGAAGTCGCCAAGGTTGTTCTGGACGAGGACGCCAGCCGTATCGAGGTTGTCGTGCCCGATGACCAGCTGTCCCTCGCCATTGGCCGGCGCGGTCAGAATGTTCGCCTCGCGTCACAGCTCTCCGGTTGGGATATTGATATCCTGACGGAAGAAGAGGAAAGCAACCGTCGCCAGGCCGAATTCACGGAACGCACACAAAGCTTTATGAATGCCCTTGATGTTGACGAGACGATCGCCCAGCTATTGGCATCGGAAGGCTTCACTTCTGTTGAAGACATCATGTATGTGGATGTTAGCGAGATCGCCGAAATCGAAGGATTTGACGAGGAAATCGCTGCAGAATTGAGCAGCCGGGCGCAGGAATATGTTGAGCAGACAAATTCCGAGCTTGAGGAGAAACGCCAGGAATTGGGTGTTAGTGATGACATCGTGAATTTGCAGCTTCTGACTCCAGCGATGGTTGTTGCGTTGGGTGAGGCTGGCGTCAAAGAACTTGATGATCTTGCTGACCTCTCAGGGGATGAACTGACCAGCGCGGAAGACGGCATTCTCCGCGAATTCGGCCTCTCGGCAGATGACGCAAGTCAAATTGTCATGGCCGCGCGGGCGCATTGGTTCGAGGATGAGGAGAGTGACGCCAACGCAGACGCTGAAGAAGAAATTTCAGCGGATTGAGACCCGATACGGAGAAGTAGACTTGAGTGATCCGCAGCGCCGGTGTATAGCCACAGGGCAGATACTGGAAAAAGAGCAGCTTCTTCGCTTTGCGGTTTCGCCTGGCGGTCAGTTGGTTCATGATATTGGCATGAATTTGCCGGGCCGAGGCATCTGGGTTAGCTGTGATGCGGATGCGATTGAACTGGCGGTAAAAAAGCGCTTGTTTGCAAAGGCGGCAAAACAGGCGGTTGTTGTTCCGGTGGACTTGATCACAGAGGTTGATCGTTCGCTAACCCAGCAATGCCTCTCGTTATTGGGGCTGGGTCGCAAGGGCGGACAGGTTACAGTCGGGTTTGCCAAGGTTGAAAGGGCGCTGAAATCGGGCAAGGCGACATTGCTTGTCGCCGCCTCGGACGGTGCGGCAGATGGTCGGCAAAAACTCAAGCGGATCGCCGGGTCGCTGCCCGTAATAGATATATTCAGCGGCGCTGAATTAAGTCAGGCTTTGGGTCGTGAAAATGTTATACATGCCGGCTTGACAGCCGGTGCGCTGAAGAGAAAAATTTTAGCTGCGGTCTCCCGACTTACACAATTCAGGGGCCGGAGCGGGTTAAATACCGAAGTGTCGGAGTAAGAATGACTGAGACAAATGACAAGGATGGGCGTAAATCGCTTAGCCTGAACAAACCGTTGGAAGCGAAAAAGTCTGCTGGCGGCAATAGTCAGGTCCGTCAGAGCTTTACCCATGGTCGCTCCAAGACCGTGCAGGTGGAAGTGCGCAAGAAGCGCAGCACATTGGGCCTTGGTGGACAGAAACCTGCCACAGCTGCCCCTGCGACAACAGCAGGGCCGAAGAAAACCCTGCATGTGGCAAAAACTGCGACGGACAATAAGGATAAGGCGACCAAAGCGCCGAAAGCCGCGGATAAGAAAGATTCGAAAATTGTCCTGACGAGTGACGAAAAGGCAGCACGTGCCGCAGCGCTTGCCGGCGCGCGCGAGCAGTCTATTCGCGACGCTGAAGAGCGAAAAGTCCTGGAAGAGGCCAAAGCCAGGGAAGAAAAGCTTAAAGCCGCAGAAGAACCGCAAGAAGAAACTCCGTCACCTGCAGAGCCCGCAAAGACGGCAAAGCGACGCTCTCCCGAAGAACGGCGTAAAGCGGAAGAAGAAGAAGCCCGCCGACTGATGGAAGAGGCCGACGCGACCAAGAACGCCCAAGTTGCGGTTCATCGTGAGAAGGTTAAGTCTTCAACGCGTGAAGAAGAGCTCCGTCGCGAAGCAAGTGCGCCGGTTCCAAGAAATCTGCGAGCCGTAGGTGATGACGACCGGCCTGGTGAAGACAACTCCGGGGGCCGCAAGAAGGCGCCCAAACATGCACGCGGTGGTGATGAAAAATCTGCACCGGTTCGCAAACCCGATGAGCAGCGCCGCCGTTCGGGCCGCTTGACCATTGGTGAAGCGCTCGATGACAGGGGACCAAAGCAACGGTCGCTCGCCTCTATTCGACGTGCCCGTAAGAAACAGCAGCAATCTGCAGAACCACCTCAGAAGATCTTCCGTGAAGTAACCATTCCGGAAGTTATTTCTGTGCAAGAACTTGCAAACCGCATGACGGAACGGTCTGTTGATGTCATTAAGGCGTTAATGAAACTTGGCATCATGGCGACAGCCAATCAGACTATAGATGCGGACACCGCAGAACTTGTAGTGGAAGAACTTGGCCATAAAGCGCGCCGTATTGCTGAATCCGATGTGGAAATTGGTCTTGGCGGTGAAGTTGAAGATGCACCGGAAGAGCTGCAACCTCGTGCACCGGTTGTCGCGGTCATGGGCCATGTCGACCACGGTAAGACGTCGTTGCTCGACGCCCTTCGTAAATCGGATGTTGTTTCGGGTGAAGCCGGAGGTATTACTCAGCATATTGGTGCTTATCAGGTGACGCTCGCTTCGGGCGAAGTTATTACGTTCCTAGACACGCCCGGGCATGAAGCCTTTACGGCCATGCGGATGCGCGGCGCGCAAGTGACAGACATCGTTATTCTGGTGGTCGCGGCCGATGACAGCGTGATGCCGCAAACGATTGAAGCTATCAAGCATGCAAAGGCTGCCAAGGTGCCGATTATTGTCGCCATCAATAAATGTGACAAACCCGCAGCCGACCCAAACAAGGTTCGTCAGGAACTGCTTCAGCACGAAATTTTCGTGGAAGACATGGGCGGCGATGTACTTGATGTGGAAGTGTCCGCAAAAACCGGCGACGGTCTTGATAAACTCCAGGAAGCGATCCTGCTGCAGGCAGAACTGCTAGAGTTGAACGCCAACCCCAACCGCTCGGCCCATGGCACGGTTGTTGAGGCGAAGCTGGAAACCGGCAGAGGTATGGTCGGGACCGTTCTCGTGAACCGCGGAACGCTGCATGTCGGTGATTACTTCGTGATGGGCACGGCAATGGGCAAGGTACGTGCATTGCTCGACTATCGCGGCCAGAATGTTGAAGAAGCAGGTCCGTCCGTTCCGGTCGAGGTATTGGGTATTCAGGGCACACCTGCGGCAGGTGATGATTTTGTCGTCACCGAGACGGAAGGTCAGGCCAAGGAAATTGCGACCTATCGACAGCGCCTTGATAAAACGAAGAAAGTCACAGCAACGGCTCGTGGAACGATTGAACAAATGTTCACCGCGATCAAGGAAGGCACAGCCGATGAGTTGCCTGTTGTCATCAAAGCAGATGTCCAAGGCTCGGCCGAGGCGATAACCAGTGCACTGGAAGGTCTCGGTACTGACGAAGTGGCGGTGAAGATTCTCCTCTCAGGTGTGGGTGGTATTACGGAATCCGATGTGGCCCTGGCGGCGGCATCGCGAGCCATCATCATTGCCTTCAACACCCGTGCTAACAAGCAGGCGCGAGACGAAGCCGCGCAGCAGGGCATTGATATTCAATATTATTCAGTGATCTATAATGTCATTGATGATATGAGGGCGATGCTTTCTGGCATGCTGGCTCCGACTTTGCGCGAGAATTTCCTCGGTTATGCGGAAATCCGCGAAGTCTTCAATATTTCGAAGGTCGGAAAAATCGGCGGCTGCATGGTAACGGAAGGCAACGTTAAGCGAGGGGCGAAAGTACGCCTTCTGCGCGATGACGTCGTGATCCATGAAGGGACGCTTTCAACCCTCAAACGTTTCAAGGATGAGGTGAAAGAGGTCAAGTCGGGCATGGAGTGCGGCATGGCGTTCGAAAATTACCATGACCTGAAGGTCGGTGATTTTATTGAATGCTTCGAAGTTGAGGAAGTTGCACGTCAGCTCTAGTCCCGTTTAACGAAGGCATCGCATTTAATCGCGGGAGAATTCCCATGGCACATTCCAAACGAGGGCCTCGGCCCGCGAGCAAACGGCAGTTGCGTGTGGGGGAGGAACTCCGCCACATTATCGCCGGTGTGCTGGCGCGCGACCTGATCCATGACCCGGATGTTGCGGGAGCTTCCGTCACCATTACGGAAGTCAAACCGAGTCCCGATATGCGGAATGCCACCGTTTATGTGACCACTCTTGGCGGCATTAATGAAGATGTAGTCATTGCCGGCCTTAATCGTACCGGTGCCGTCATACAGGCGGAGGTGGGGCGTCAGCTTACAATGAAATTCACGCCCCGGCTGGCGTTTAGAAAAGATGATTCCTTCGACTACGGCGATCACATAGACGCGCTCATTCGAAAAAACAGACCCCCAGAAGAGTCGCAATAATCCCGGATGGCAAGAAAGCGGCGTGGCACCCCCATTCACGGATGGTTAAATATTGACAAGGATGCAGGGCTCAGCTCGGCGCAGGTTGTCGGGCGCATCAAGCGCATTACAAATGCACAAAAAGTCGGACATGCCGGCACCCTGGATCCTTTTGCAACCGGGATTTTGCCAATTGCCCTTGGCGAAGCGACCAAGACCGTCGGGTATATTGTAGATGAGACAAAAGAGTATCGCTTTACTGTCCGTTGGGGCGAAGCGCGCAACACTGATGATATTGAAGGCGAGGTTGTTAGAAGTTCTGACATCCGGCCGGCGACGGATGAAATCCAGAAACTCCTGCCAGAATTTATCGGCACAATCCGACAGCAACCGCCCGCCTTCTCAGCCATCAAGATCGGAGGTGAGCGAGCCTACAAGCTGGCGCGCGCCGGTGCTGATCTTGACATGCCGGTAAGGGATGTGCACATAGAAAGCCTGAGCCTGATCAGGGTCATTGATAATGATCATGCCATCTTTGAAGTTTCATGTGGAAAAGGCACCTATATCCGCGCTCTTGCACGAGATATGGCCATCAAACTTGGGACTGTGGCACATTTGTCAACTCTTCGCCGAGTTCGTGTCGGTCCTTTTTCAGAAGCAGATGCGATTTCTCTGGATAAGTTGGCAAAGCTGTGGCAGTGTCCCGCCAAATTTGTGGACTTGCTCCCCCTTACGACCGCGCTGGACGACATCCCGGCACTGGCCGTGACGGAACCGGAAGCTTTTCGCTTGCGGCACGGCAATGACGTGGCAGTCCCAAATCAAGCAGACGGAGTTGTCTGCGCCATGGAAGGAGACATTCCGGTCGGTATCGCGAAAATCGAGTCCGAGCGTTTGTATCCTGTCCGTATTTTTAATTTGTAACCTAGGAGACACCGATGTCGATCACTGCAGAAAGAAAAGCAGAACTGATCAAGGAATATGCCACGAACGAAGGGGACACCGGCTCCCCGGAAGTGCAGATTGCCATTCTGACCGAACGGATCGGCAACCTGACAGACCATTTCAAGGAACATAAAGGCGATGTGCATTCGCGACGTGGTTTGCTGAAAATGGTTAGTCGTCGTCGCCGTCTGCTCGATTATCTTCGGAAAGTCGAAGAAACACGTTACCAGAAGACGATCAAGGCTCTTGGTATTCGTAAGTAAAAAAGATGCATTGGCTCGAAAATCGGGCCGCATTCCCAACAAACGCCGGTGCTTGCTCTGGGCTTGTCCCTTTGCACGTCGGCGTTTGCCGCGTTTTGGAAGCACGGCTTGTCAAAACGAAAATAACATAAGTATATGAAAATGGCTGAGACACAGGGTCTCAGATTTGGCAGGACGGCATGGGGTCGTTCCTGCGTTGGAAGGAAAAAAAATGTTTGAAGTACATCGCAAGGAAGTGATGTGGGGCGGACGTCCGCTCGTATTGGAAACCGGAAAAGTCGCTCGTCAGGCTGACGGCGCAGTAATGATCACCTACGGCGGCACACAGGTTCTTTGTACGGCAGTCGCCCAGAAAACCAAAAAGCCGGGGCTGGATTTTTTCCCGCTCACCGTCAACTATCAGGAAAAAGCATTTGCCGCCGGCAAGATTCCAGGTGGTTTTTTTAAACGCGAAGGCCGTCCGAGTGAAAAAGAAACTCTGACGTCGCGGCTGATTGACCGGCCATTGCGCCCGTCCTTCGTAAGCGGTTTCAAGAATGAAACCCAGGTTATCTGCACCGTGCTGGCCCATGATATGGAGAACGACCCAGATGTCGTCGCCCTCGTTGGTGCCTCTGCTGCTTTGACAATCTCCGGAATTCCGTTCCTGGGTCCGGTTGGCGCCGCACGTGTCGGCTTCGTCAATGGGGAATATGTTCTTAACCCGGTCGCCGCACAGATGGCTGATACCAAGCTCGATCTCATAATTGCGGGCACTGAAGAAGCGGTCCTGATGATCGAATCGGAAGCGCATGAGCTCAGCGAAGAAGAAATGCTGGGCGCTGTTATGTACGGCCATCGTGAAATGAAGACCGTCCTGAACGCGATCATTGAGCTTGCCGAAGCCTGTGCAAAAGAACCATGGGACTTCGCGCCGGAAGAGACAGACAAGGATCTGGAAGCGAAGGTGAAGGCCGCAGCTGAAACAGCCCTTACGGATGCATACAAGGAACAGGTAAAACAAACCCGTACGGAAAAAGTGGCCGCCGTAAAGGATGCCACAATTGCGGATCTTGAAGAAGATGAACGCGAAGAAGCTGCCGGAATCCTTAAAAAGATCGAGAAAAAGATTGTTCGCGGCAATATTATTGCGACAGGTAGTCGTATTGATGGTCGCGATACAAAAACAGTCCGACCGATCATCGCGGAAATCGGCACCCTGCCCCGTAGCCATGGCTCTGCACTTTTCACCCGAGGTGAAACTCAGGCACTGGTTGCGGCCACCCTTGGTACCGGACAGGATGAACAGATCGTCGATGCGCTGGAAGGTGAATATCGTGAGAATTTCATGCTCCATTATAACTTCCCGCCCTATTCTGTTGGCGAAGTCGGTCGTATCGGCTTTACCGGACGCAGGGAAGTCGGCCATGGCAAATTGGCCTGGCGGGCTATCCATCCAGTGCTACCGGCAAAAGATAAATTCCCCTACACTCTACGGATTGTCTCGGAAGTAACTGAATCAAACGGTTCTTCCTCTATGGCAACTGTATGTGGAACGTCGCTTGCGCTGATGGATGCGGGTGTCCCGCTCGATCGTCCGGTGGCCGGTATCGCCATGGGGCTGATCCTTGAAGAGGACGGTCAGTTTGCTGTCCTTTCAGATATTCTGGGTGATGAAGATCACCTGGGCGACATGGACTTCAAGGTTGCCGGTACTGACAAGGGAATCACCTCGCTGCAGATGGATATCAAGATTTCCGGAATTACAGAGGAAATCATGCGTATCGCGCTCGCTCAGGCGACTGAAGGACGCCTGCACATCCTGAAAGAGATGGGCAAGGCAATTGACAGTGCCCGTGATGGCGTTCGTGACGGAGCACCGCGAATTACGCAGCTGCAGGTCCATAAGGACAAAATCCGTGATATCATCGGAACAGGCGGCAAGGTCATTCGCGAAATCTGTGAAGTGACAGGCGCTAAAATCGATATCGAAGATGACGGGACCGTCAAGGTTGCCGCGACAACTACGGAAAGTGCCGATGCGGCCATCAACTGGATCAAATCTATTGTTGACGATCCCGAAGTTGGCGTTACCTATACAGGTAAAGTAGTGAAAGTAGTCGATTTTGGTGCTTTTGTGAATTTCTTTGGCAACCGCGATGGTCTTGTTCATATTTCTGAACTTGCGCCGCAGCGCGTCGGCAAGGTAACCGATGTTGTCAACGAAGGGGATGAAGTCCGCGTGAAAGTCCTTGAAATTGATGGTCGCGGCAAAGTCAGACTGTCGATGAAAGCCGTTCTCGCGGATGAGGAAAAAGCCGACGCGAAAGACTAGGCTGACAGCCTCTGGCAAAACCCGATTTTTGAGGGCGGTTGCGGATGTTTTTCCGGCCGCCCTTAATTTTAGTTGTCTCTTGATGCTTGGGCCTCCATGCCTTAAGTGTTAGGTTAATGCTTTCGTATGCAGACGTGGGAATAATCTTGTGAAGCCGTTGAATTCGATAATGCTGTCCGGCAAGGAAGTCCTGCCCCTGATTGAAGGGGGTAAAGGAATTGCTGTGTCTTCAGGACAGAGCTCCGGCGCATGGGCTGCCGCGGGCGGAGTCGCTACTTTTTCCGGCGTTAACGCTGACAGTTTTGACGAAGACGGGAATATCATTCCACAAGTCTACCACGGACGTACACGGCGAGACCGGCATGACGAGCTGGTCGCATATGGTATTCAGGGCGGGATTACCCAGGCCAAACTCGCCCATGAACTTTCAGGTGGAAACGGCCGCATCCATATGAATGTTCTCTGGGAAATGGGCGGTGCAGAGCGCATACTTCACGGCGTACTGGAAGGTACGAAAGGCCTCATTCACGGGATAACCTGCGGTGCCGGTATGCCCTACCGGATTGCGCAGATTGCAGCCGACTACAAAGTCCACTATTATCCGATTATCTCCTCGGCACGCGCTTTTCGCGCGTTGTGGAAACGGGCCTATCACAAATTCTCTGACTGGCTTGGCGGCGTTGTATATGAGGATCCCTGGCTGGCGGGTGGTCATAACGGCCTGAGCAATGTCGAAGATCCGCTCAAACCAGAAGATCCGTATCCCCGGGTTGCTGAACTTCGCAAGTTGATGAATGAAATTGGCCTCAACAATGTACCAATCATCATGGCTGGCGGTGTCTGGCATATAGAGGATTGGGAAGACTGGCTCGACAATCCTGAAATCGGACCTATCGCCTTTCAGTTTGGAACACGGCCCCTTTTGACCAAGGAAAGCCCTATTTCGGACGCCTGGAAGAAAAAGCTGGGAACTCTGAAAAAGGGCGATGTTTTTCTCAACAAATTCAGCCCGACAGGCTTCTGGTCCTCCGCTGTACGCAATGATTTTCTGGATGAGCTGAAGGCCCGTTCAGAGCGCCAGGTCGCTTTTTCAAATGAACCGATTGGCGCTCATGATACCTCCTTCGGCATTGGCGCCCGCAAGCGCGAAGTCTACCTGACAGCGGAAGACAAAGGCCGGGCGGAAGGTTGGGTTGCGGAAGGCTTTACAGAAGCTCTGAAAACGCCAGATTCGACTCTCATTTTCGTGGCACCGGAGAAAATGGCGGAAATCCGGAAAGACCAGATAGACTGCATGGGTTGCCTGTCTCAATGCAAGTTTTCGAACTGGGCAGAAGGTGAAAAGGGCAACACGGGGCGCAAAGCCGATCCGAGAAGCTTCTGTATTCAAAAAACCCTTCAGGATGTTATCCATTCAGAAGCAAACATAGAGAATAACCTGATGTTTGCCGGGCATGGCGCCTATCGGTTCGCCAATGATCCTTTCTATGCGAATGGCTTCATTCCAACCGTAAAACAGCTTATTGACCGGATAATGACAGGAAAATAGCGAAAAACCCCTATTGCAGATTTGAATTATTAAAATAAGTACTATATATTGCTGTTGATGCCCTTCAGCGGGAAGGCCAAATATAGAGTATTGTCTTATGTCACAATCAGAACTGGTCATTTTAGAGAAAAAGCTAAGAGACGCGCAATTGCGTCCGACGAAACAGCGTCTGGCACTCGCTCAGTTGCTTTATTCACGAGGAAACCGGCATATAACAGCAGAACGCTTGCATAGCGAAGCGATGGATGCCGGTGTCTCTATTTCCCTAGCAACGATCTACAACAACCTGCATCAGTTTACGTCCGCAGGCCTGTTACGGGAAGTCGTAGTGGATTCCAGCCGTTCCTATTTCGACACAAATATTACTCCGCACCATCACTTCTTCCATGAAGAAACCGGAACGCTGGAAGACATTGAAAAAAGTGATCTCAAGGTTGATAATATTCCGCCCCTACCGCAAGGAATGGAAATCAGCAGTGTCGACGTTATCGTAAGGGTCAATTCAGTCCGCAATTAAAGGCCCGCGGCCTTTTGCAATTTTCTTGTTTAGAAGAATTCTAATCAATTGACAGTCTATTTTCCAGGACCTATATTATTGGAGTAATCCTGTTCAGCTTGAACAGATTCATTCCAAAATTTCATTCCAGGAGGACTTCATGTCTCTAGCGGGAAGCAAAACTGAACAAAATCTGAAAGATGCCTTTTCCGGTGAATCCCAGGCTAATCGCCGTTATCTCTACTTCGCGCAGAAAGCCGATGTTGAAGGTTATAATGATGTAGCAACGGTTTTTCGCTCGACTGCAGAAGGTGAAACCGGTCATGCCCACGGCCATCTGGAATATCTCGAAGCCGTCGGCGACCCCGCAACCGGCCTTCCGATCGGCGGCACGGACAACAACCTGAAAGCGGCTATCGCTGGCGAAACGCATGAATACACGGATATGTATCCGGGTATGGCGAAAACCGCCCGCGAAGAAGGCCATGATGAGATCGCGGATTGGTTCGAAACCCTCGCCAAGGCCGAGAAAAGCCACGCCGGCCGCTTCCAGAAGGCGCTTGATACTCTCGACACATAAGACGCCCCTCCGGCTTCCAAGTCATGCAGGGTAGCGGGGGAACGACCTCGCTACCCTAAACAAACCAACTATATTCAGGGGAATATTATGCGCGAAGGAAGTCTTGACGCGCCGACACGGCATAACATCGACTGGAACAATCCTGATTTTTATGATGAACAGAAGCTGGACGAGGAACTCCGTCGCGTATTCGACATTTGCCATGGTTGCCGACGTTGTTTTAACCTTTGCGACTCTTTCCCCAGACTTTTCGATCTAATCGATGAATCGGAAACCGAAGAACTTGATTCTGTCGCTTCAGAGGATTTCAAGCCTGTCGTAGATGCCTGCACACTTTGTGACATGTGCTTCATGACAAAATGCCCCTATGTGCCACCTCATGAATTCAACCTCGACTTTCCGCATCTGATGCTGAGGTACCGGGCGGTCGAAAAAAAGAACGGCGAGGATAGCTTCGTCAGCCGCGAACTCTCAAAAACTGATCGGAATGGCAAACTGGCCGCGCCGGTGGCACCAATCGCGAACTGGGCAACCAAAACGTCAAACGGCTTGACCCGCGGTATTATTGAAACAACGCTTGGAATCGATAGACATGCGGCCTTGCCGAAATACCAGTCGAAACCTTTTGAAAAATATGCCCGGGAAAACCCCATTGAAATTAACAAAGATGCCCCGGCCTTTGGCCGTAAGGCGGTGATCTATGCCACTTGCTTTGGCAACTACAATAATCCGGATATCGGTGAGGCTACGCGCAAGGTTCTTGCCAAGAACGGAGTGGAAACGGAAGTCGTATACCCCGGCTGCTGTGGAATGCCTTTGATGGAGCAAGGTGACCTTGCAGGCGTTGTGGCCAACGCGGAGAAGGTCTCGACTGAGCTCGGAAGCTGGATTGACCAGGGGTATGACGTTATCGCCCTCGTCTCTTCCTGCGCCTTGATGCTGAAATTCGAATGGCCCCTCCTTGCGCCTGGTAATCCTGCTGTGGAAAGACTGTCAAAAGCCACTTTCGATGTGTCTGAATATGTGATGGAATTTGCCAAGAAGGAAGGCATTGCACCGGGTATGACGCCGATCGGGGACAGCGTGGCGGTGCATCTCGCCTGTCACGCGCGCGCCCAGAATATGGGCGCAAAGGGAGCCGAAATTCTCCGCCTTATTCCCGACGCCGACGTCAAGATTGTTGAACGGTGCTCTGGCCATGGTGGCTCCTGGGGTATCATGAAAGGGAATTACGAAATCGCCTTGAAAGTCGGAAAGCCCGCCGCAAGAACGGCCATGACGACAAATGCAAAATATATCGCGTCAGAATGCCCGCTAGCGGCTGAACATCTGATGCAGGGAATTGAAAGACTCGATTCGGATGCAGTTAGCACAAGAACCGCGCTGCATCCTATTGAATTGCTGGCCAAAGCCTACGGCCTCTGAAAGGAATAATGATCATGACTGCCTTGAAAAAGCGCGAGATCACACCGGACGATATTCTGCCCATCGCAGAGTACAAGAAGATTCGAAAAGAGCATAAGCAGAAGCTTATTCCGATAAAGAAAAATCGTCGGCTGGAAATCGGTCCCTTTGCAACGCTGTACTTTGAAAACTACGACACGATGTGGTCGCAAATTCAGGAAATGCTGTATATCGAGCAAGGTGGCGACGAACAGCTTCAGGACGAACTATCGGCATACAATCCGCTTATTCCAAACGGATCGGAGTTGGTCGCCACCTTCATGATTGAAATTGACGATCCGGTGCGCCGGGATTTCATGCTGCGGAAGCTCGGTCATATCGAGAAGACGATTTACCTTGCAATCGGCGATGAGAAAATCGCCGCAGTCGCTGAAGATGACGTAGAGCGCACGACGGACGATGGTAAAGCGTCATCCATACATTTCCTCCACTTCCCAATGACCGACGCTCAGAAGAAAGCCTTCAAGAACCCTGAGCTTGACGTCCAGATTGGCGTTTCCCATGACAATTATGGACATATCGCCGTTATAAAGGGAGCAACCAGAGGCGCTCTTGCCGAAGATCTGGATGACTAACTAGGTCTTAACGGATTTTCTCATTGGCGTAGACACCATAGAAATGCGAGGCCAACAGCCAGCCGGTTAGTCCGGCAACTTCTATTTCGCACCAGCGGCCATCGCATTCATCCAGCTTGCCAACGACGCCAGGCTCCGCGAGCAGCACAACCGGACTGCTCTCGTCCGGCTCTTCATAGACCGCACGGACATCTTCCGTGATTATGAGAGTCCGTCGGTTACTGACCAGATTGCGATGAACCCAGCCAATCGCCCCCTCGATATCGCGGATCTGCCGCCACAACTCATACTCTTCAATAACCTCTACCGGCCAGCCCTGACGGACAAAAACCCATTTGATCGGATACCGGGTTCCGGGTCCGGCACGAACATTCACCTTGTCGGAGGAAAGAGAGACAAACCGGGGCAAAGGTAATCCTGTCTCGACTCCGGTCGGCCCTGCGATGGCGGGCGTGGTGAGAAGAAAGGAAATAATAATCCCAATTAATACGATACTGCGTTTCAAGATGGTGATACTCTCAGATTTAACAGGAAGCCGCTCATCTTATGCCGTGCAAGAGGGTAGATGGTCAAGTGCGCAAAATCCATGTCCTTTTCCCCAAGGTCGCAATTGTATCCGCTAACGCTATCTGCTAGATAAAGTCTGTTGGTCATGCCAAAATCCAGAAACAAGTGAGTCGCCAAATGCCCCAGAAGAAACCAGTCGTTGTTGTTACCAGAAGGCTTCCGGATGTCATCGAAACCCGCATGATGGAGCTTTTCGATACCAGGCTGAACCATGACGATACGCCGATGACCCAAAGTCAACTGATCGAGGCAGTTAAAACGGCGGATGTTCTCGTGCCAACCGTGACCGACAAAATTGATCTTGGTGTCCTCAGTCAGACCAACCCCAATCTGAAGCTGATCGCTAGTTTCGGCACCGGTGTCGACCACATCGACCTCGCGACCGCCCGCCAGAGCAATATTACCGTCACCAATACGCCCGGCGTATTGACCGAGGATACGGCCGACATGACCATGGCTCTAATTATGGCTGTCCCGCGCCGCCTGACAGAGGGAGAGCGGTTGATGCGTTCCGCAAGTTGGAAAGGCTGGTCGCCGACAGGCATGCTCGGTCACCGGATCTGGGGAAAAAGACTGGGTATTATCGGAATGGGCCGGATTGGTCAGGCTGTCGCCCGTCGCGCACGCGCCTTCGGACTTTCCATTCATTACCATAATCGTAACCGCTTACCTGATTATATCGAGAATGAACTGGAAGCGACCTATTGGGAAAGCCTTGATCAGATGCTCGCCCGGATGGATATTGTTTCGGTGAACTGTCCGCATACCCCGGCGACATTCCACCTCCTGAATGCACGCCGCCTGGCCCTTCTGCAACCAAGCTGCTATGTGGTCAATACCTCACGCGGCGAAGTTGTCGACGAGAACGCCTTAACCCGCTTGCTGCGCAATGGAAAGATTGCCGGCGCCGGCCTTGATGTGTTCGAGCATGAACCTGCTGTCAATCCGCGCTTGTTGGAACTCGACAATGTCATCCTGCTGCCACATATGGGGTCGGCGACAGTCGAAGGGCGTATCGACATGGGAGAAAAGGTGCTGATCAATATCAAGACCTTTATCGATGGCCACACGCCGCCAGACCGGGTCCTGCAGGCGATGCTTTAAGCTGCATTCCTGCGAACTTGCGCTTTCCCCCGTTCTGACGGACACTGCGCCTTTCTGATCGGGGGGCGAGATGTTTGCTGAATTCATTATCATTCTGGACTTGATCGGTGTCGCGGTTTTCGCGGCAACCGGAAGCCTTGTCGCCAGCCGCAAGGAAATGGACCTGATTGGTTTCGGCATGATGGCCACCTTTACCGGGATCGGCGGCGGAACCCTGCGTGACCTGATCCTGGATCGCCCAGTATTCTGGATTGCTGATCAACGTTATCTGATCGTATGTCTGGTAATCGCCCTAGCCATATATTTCTTTGCCTCCCGAGTTCAAAGGCGATATGTGCTTCTGATCTGGGCGGACGCCGCCGGGTTGGTCGCCTTCGCAGTGTTGGGCGCCGAAATAGCGCTGGCCAGCGGCATCAGTCCTCTGGTTTCGATTGTCCTTGGCATGATAACGGCTACATTTGGAGGATTGATCCGCGATTTGGTTGCCGATGAAGCGCCTTTGCTATTAAAGCAGGAAATTTACGCGACGGCCGCTCTTGCGAGTGCGGCAGTTTATGTTTTCGCGGTCACCGCGTTCGAGGTTTCGCCGCTTATAGCCGCCTGTGCGGGTATTTTCGTCGGATTTTCTCTTCGTGCGGGAGCAATTCTTTTTGCCTGGTCCCTGCCCCGATACAAACAAAGACCTGGCCGGATTTATAAATAGATACGTGTGAGACCAGAAGGGCGGTTTGAACAACCGCCTTTCCTAATGATTACGTTGCGATTCCAGCGGCTTTACGGCGCTTGCGCCATCCAATAAAGCCGATGAGGGCAAGGCCTGCACCATAAAGCGGAAATGCCGCCGGGAGTGGTACGGCCGAAACCGTCAGATTTGCATATTCAAAGGCATTGCTTCCCGATGTAAAGCGTACCTCGTCAAAGACGCCATTGGCGATAACGGAAGCGACAATAAAACCGAGGCCCTTATTAACCCCATCAAGCGCGGCATCGTCCCCATAAAGCGCATCAACCCAGCTGCCCTGATAATAAAACTCAAGGCCATTATAATTGTCGACGGAGCCCCACATGAACTCAACCGAGGAATGCCCTTTATCGAGTATGTATGACGCGTAAGAGGATTTCTGAACCGATGTGTAGGAACCAGTCCCGTCAAGCACGGCCCCCTGCCAGGGAGAACGATATTTGTTTTTAACTGAGGTGGTCAGATTTTCATAAACGGTGCCCACAGTGGTTGTTGGGGAAAGAACGCCGGTATCAACCGTTGGTAAATCCGTTGTCCAAGTCATGAACGCTGATTGCGCAGGCGCAGCAATAGCAATCGCAAGTACCGCACTGGCAGCAAATGTCTTGGCGAGTTTGAGCATGACCCTCGTACCTCTATTAATGTTCCGGCTTCATCGATATATCGGATTGTAGAAGCAAATACTTACCAATCGGTATATATGGGGAAAGACGGTAATACTCGCTCAACCGAGAAGCCCGCTGTCCCGAATACCGTTGAAAATAAACTGGACGGCCAACGCGGCAAGCAGGACACCCACAACACGGGAGATCACGTGAAGGCCTGTGATCCCCAACAACTTTTGAACCTGAGATGCAAGCAGCATCAGAACCAGGGTCAGCAAGAGCATGCCGAGCAGAACACCAACCACTATCGAAATTTCGACAGTATCGCCCTTTGCGTCCGCGACCAAAAGGATTGCTGCACCAATGGCGCCCGGCCCGGCAATCAGAGGCGTTGCGAGCGGGAACACCGAAACATCCGTTTTTCCCTGAGCCTCGACATTTTCCTCTTCCGTCGTGGTCGTACTACCGGACGATCGGGCAAACACCATATCAATTGCAATCAGCAGCAATAATATCCCGCCGGATGCCTGCAACGCTGGCAGGGTTATGCCGAAACTCGTCAGGACCGCCTTACCGAACAATGCAAAAAACAGCAAAATTCCGCCGCCAATCAAGGTCCCCTTGATGGCCATCTGGCGACGCTCGCGCGGTGTCGAGTTAACCGTCAGAGCTGCAAATAGCGCCGCTATGTCCAACGGTCCGATAGTCGCAAAAAACGTTGTAAAGGCGATAAGAGCCGTTTCGAGCATGAAAGCCTACTTTCAGGAAACTAAAGTTCCACCACCCTACCTGCCAACGAATGACGGAGCAACTTGTTGCTGAAATGGGTCTTAGTGAGCTTCACCCCAGTTATCGCCCACACCGGCATCCGCAATCAGCGGCACGGAAAGCTCGATCGAAGGAAGCGACGCCTTTTCCATCACCGATTTAACCAGAGTTATCGTATCGTCCACCTCGTCCTCCACAACTTCGAAGATCAGTTCGTCATGTACCTGCAGAAGCATTCGGGCCGAGAGCTTCGCGTCATCCAGCGCGCTTGGCACATGGATCATGGCGCGCTTGATAATATCCGCCGCGGACCCTTGAATGGGTGCGTTGATGGCCGCCCGCTCAGAGAAGCTGCGGCGAGCCCCATTCTTGTCATTTATTCCCGGTAAATGTACTTTCCGGCCAAAAATGGTTTGCACGAAACCATGCTCGCGACAGAAAGCTTTGGTATTTTCCATATAATCCTTGATACCCGGATACTGGACAAAATACTGGTCGATATAGCCTTGCGCTTCCGTACGGGAGACACCGAGCTGCCGAGCGAGACCAAAAGCGCTGATGCCGTATATTATACCGAAATTGATGGCTTTGGCAGATCGGCGCATCATCGGATCCATGCCTTCCATCGCCACGCCAAATACCTGCGAAGCTGTTTTCGCATGGATATCAAGTCCTTCGGCGAAGGCTTCTTTGAGCGAATTGATATCCGCAATATGGGCGAGCAACCGAAGCTCAATCTGTGAGTAATCGGCGCTTAGCAGCTTGTTGCCCGGCTCCGCGATAAAGGCCTGACGCAGTTTACGCCCCTCCTCCGTTCGCACCGGGATATTCTGCACATTGGGCTCACTCGAAGCCAGACGCCCGGTGGAGGCAGCCGCCAGCGAGAAGGATGTGTGTATACGACCGGTTTTTCCGTTTATCTGACCTTGCAAGGCGTCTGTATAAGTACTTTTCAGCTTCGAAAGCTGCCGCCAGTCGAGCACTTTCTGCGCCAGCTCGACCCCATCTGCCGCCAGCCCTTCCAGCACATTTACGTCTGTCGTATAGGCGCCGGTTTTGCCCTTCTTGCTGCCAGAAAGTCCCATCTTGTCAAACAGGATCTCCCCGAGCTGTTTTGGAGAACCGACGTTAAATTCCTCTCCTGCGAGATCGTGAATCTCCTTTACCAGCCCCTCCATACGGTCACCGAAATCGGTTGAAAGCGTGCTGAGCAGCTTGGCATCAACCTTGATGCCCTCCTGCTCCATTTTCGCGATAACCGGGACAAGCGGTCGCTCTATTGTCTCGTACAAATCAACGGCTTTGGCCTGAACCAATTTTCGTTTCAAGACCTGATGCAGGCGCAGGGTAATATCCGCGTCTTCCGCAGCATATTCTGTCGCTTTGTCGATAGGGACCTCGGCAAACGTAATCTGAGACTTGCCCGTACCGGCCACTTCCTTGAACGGTATCGGCTTGATATTGAAATGCAGCTCCGACAGCTCATCCATACCATGGCCATGCAATCCGGCCTCCTGGCAATAGGAAAGCAGCATCGTGTCGTCGATCGGCGCGACATCAATTCCTTCCTGCGACAGTATTACCATATCATACTTGATGTTCTGGCCGATCTTCAGCACACCCGGATCTTCCAAAAGAGGTTTTAAAGCTGCCAGCACATCCTTTTTTGGAAGCTGCCGGGGCATATCGTCCTTGTCTTTCTCCGCCGCACCATCAAAATCGAAACCGGCCTGTTCTCTTGCCCCCACATGGCCAACAGGAATATAGCAAGCCCGCCCGGGGTGTATGGAAAGAGATATGCCGACAAGCGATGCCTGCATGGCATTCAACGAGGTCGTTTCCGTATCCACCGCCACCTGCCCGACTCGCTCGGCTTCTTTTATCCAAAAATTGAGCGTTTCCATATCAAGGATCGTTGTGTAGTGAATATCCTCAACCTTCGGCGCCCCAGTGCCCGTCTCTTCTGGTACATCGTCAGGAAGGGCTGCCGCTTCCTCCCTGAATGACTCCCCGAAAAACTCCATTGCCCGACCGGTAAGCTGCTTGAATTCATTTTCTTTGAGGAACGCAATCAAGTCGGCCGCGTTCGGCATTTGCACCGTTAAATCCATAACGTCGATATCAAGATCAACATCATTTTTGAGCGTCACCAGATCACGGCTGACCCGGGCCATATCCGCATTTTCAAGCAGCTTTTCACGGCGGCCCTTTTGCGGAATTTCTCCGGCTCTTTCCAACAGAGTATCAAGATCACCGAATTCATTGATCAAGAGAGCTGCGGTCTTGATACCAATTCCCGGCACACCCGGAACATTATCGACACTGTCCCCGGCGAGGGATTGAACGTCTATCACCCGGTCCGGTCCAACGCCGAATTTCTCCAGCACTTCATCAGTGCCAATCATCTTGTTTTTCATCGGGTCAAGCATCATGACATCTCCCCCGACAAGCTGCATCAGGTCCTTATCCGATGAAACAATGACACATTCCATATCCTTGGCCCGCGCCTGCGCCGCGTAGGTGGCAATGATATCGTCCGCCTCAAACCCTTCTTTCTCGATCGCCGGGACGTTAAACGCGCGCGTCGCATCCCTTACCAGCGGAAACTGCGGGATCAGGTCTTCGGGCGGCGCATCGCGATTGGCTTTATAGTCAGGGAAAATTTCGGAGCGAAATGTCTTGCGGCTGGTGTCGAATATCACGGCAAGATGACTGACCCGTCCATCGGCTTGCGTATCCTGAATTAGCTTGAACAGCATGTTTGAAAAACCGAGAACCGCCCCCGTTGGGGTGCCATCAGACCGAGACATCGGCTGCCGACCGCGAATCATCGCAAAGTAAGCGCGGAAAATATACCCCGATCCATCGACCAGATATATTCTGTGCTTTTGGTTCGGATCGCCCGTGACGTCAGGTTCGGTCATGCCGCTTCTCTGCTTTTTACTTTATTTGCCGCCGGTATCGATGAGGGTTAGTGCCCGCCGGAAACTTTTGCACCCGCCTTCAAAACGTAATAACGGCTGCAGTAAGGGCACTCCACCGCGCCTTTATCCCCCATATTGAGAAAAACACGCGGATGACCAAGCGGACCTTTGCCGCCGTCACAGGCAACTTTGGGGCTATCTACTTCAATCGTCTCAATAGCTTGCATAAGCCGTCTCACTTCTTCGTCTGATTAACGCTGGTTATCGATTTTATCAGTAGCAATCATTCCCCGCTACTTTCAGTAACGCATGGATGATATCGATTGGGGACAAGGACGCAACCGAGAAATGGCTCGGCGCGAACGAATGGTTACACTCGGCTATACGCTTACTACTCTTCGCCCCAAAGGGATCATCATTGGCAGCTATCTTTCCGTCTTCCATATTGCCATGGCATCCGGGGTTGCCTATATGATTGTGTGGCTCTTTGGTTTTGAAGGCACAACGCGCGGCGTTTTCATATTTATGTGCCTGATGCCCGCTTCCGTCGCAACCTATCCTTGGGTCGAGCGTTACCAGAATGGACATGCTTCCGATGTGGCAAGTTACATCATGGCATCCACACTGCTGACTATCTTGGTTATACCACTTGCGCTCACTTTCTGGATTTAGGACAACACTGAAAACAAATGTATGCTGAAGAATATAACAGAATGACTGAAACTCCCTCACCGATTCCGGCCCTGCAAGTGCAGGATCTGAAAAAGACATATAAAATCAAAGGACCGACTCCGGACAAGGTCGCGTTAAAAGGTATCGACCTTGAAGTTGCGCGGGGATCATTCTTTGGTCTTCTCGGACCCAATGGCGCAGGAAAATCCACACTGATCAATATCATCGCGGGTCTGGTCAACAAGACAAGCGGAGAGGTTCGCATATGCGGATTCGACACTGAAATGGACATGCGCGCCGCAAGAAGTGCCGTCGGTGTCGTACCGCAGGAACTCAACCTGGACGCATTTTTTACACCGCGAGAAGTTATGGAGTTCCAGGCAGGGCTTTACGGGGTTCCTAAATCAAAAAGACGTACTGACGAAATTCTGGACGCTATGGGATTGGGAGATAAAGCCGATGTCTATGCGCGTACCCTCTCTGGCGGGATGCGGCGGCGGCTCCTCGTTGCAAAAGCCATGGTTCATAGTCCGGAGGTCCTGATCCTTGATGAGCCCACAGCAGGCGTGGATATTGAACTGCGGCAGCAACTTTGGACCTATATCAAAAAACTGAACGAAGACGGAACAACAATTATCCTCACTACGCACTATCTGGAGGAGGCAGAGGAGCTTTGCGATACCATTGCCATCATCAATCATGGTGAAGTCGTCGCCTGCGAACCGACGGGTAGCCTCCTAGGGAAACTCGACATGAAGAATGTCTGCCTTCTCCTTGGCCAAGACATTACGGAAGTCCCGGAAAATCTCAAAAAATTCAATGCGACCCTGTCTCATGGCAGGCGGATTAATATTAGCTTCCGACCCAGCGATACGAAAATGGCGAAGATCCTGAAAGCTGTGACAGATGACCAGTTGGATGTTATCGACTTGACAACCGAAGAGCCTGACTTGGAGGACGCTTTCCTGCAAATGACGTCAGGCAAGTAATTTCCATTGAAAAATAATTTGCGAACCATGGCCGACCAAGTGGTCTTCGCACCCTTTTTTATTGGTATTTAGCTCCCTCTTCATGGCATGATTGATTGAAAGAAAACAATAATAAGGACGAACAGAGATGACATCCATTTTGTATAGTGGCGGCGACATTTTCGACGGTACAGGCGAGCTGCTGAAAGGCCATGCCGTCCTGGTAGATGATGATACAATTAAGGATGTGGCACCTGCGGAGAAATTTTCCGATTATCAGGGCGAGCGGGTTGATACCAGCGGCGGCACTCTAATGCCCGGAATTGCGGATTGTCACGTCCATCTGGTCTATAAAGGGGAAGCCGACCCGCGCAGTAGTATTGAAGGCGTGAATCCTGGCGAGATCACACTGCGCGTACTCGAAAACGCCCAGCTGTCCCTCAAGTCCGGCATCACGGCTGTACGCGATTGTGGTGGCCGCGAGTATCTGGAATTCCCGGTCCGCGATGCCTGCAACAGCGGCAGATTTTTTGGCCCGAATATCATGGCATCCGGAAAAATGATCTGCATGACAGGCGGCCACGGCAACAGAAATGGCCGAATTGCCGATGGATGCGATGAAGTCGTTAAAGCCGTGCGCGAGCAAATTCATGCGGGCAGCGATCTGATCAAGATCATGGCCACCGGCGGTGTCATGACGCCACGCGTCAATCCTGAAGACGCGCATTATTCCGCTGAGGAAATGAACGCGGGCGTTAGCGAAGCCAAACGCTTCCACAAAACGTCGGCCAGCCATGCGCAAGGAGCAGAGGGAATAATGAACGCTGTAAAAGCCGGTATCACCTCGATTGAACATGGCATTTTCATGGATCAGGAGTGCCTCGATGCAATGATGGAACGCGGGACCTATCTCGTGCCGACACTCGCGGCTGTCCAGAACATCCTCAACAATGCGGACAACGGCATCGCCGACTATGTCGTGGAAAAATCACGGCGTGTCTTTGAAAAGCACAAGGAGAGTTTCAAGATGTTTTATAAAGCCGGTGGCAAAATTGCCATGGGCACGGACGCTGGAACACCCTTTAATCTTCACGGCGAGAATGCCATGGAAATGGCTTATATGGTTGACTGCGGCATGGCACCGGTTGACGCCCTCAAGAGCGCAACATCCGTCGCACATGGGCTCATGGAACTTAACGATCGCGGCCAGATAAAGCCGGGATTTAAGGCCGATATGCTGATCGTGAATGGAAACCCGGCTCAAGACATATTGATGGCAGCAGCGAAGAAAAATCACCGGATGGTTGTCAAGAATGGCCGAAAAGTAGATTTTCCATAAGTTTATTGGCGGTTTTTTTAAGATGGCTGGTTGGCATATGCACTCGTCCGAACTAAATTATGAATTACCAAAGCATAATGTTCAGAAAGGAGTGTTCCATGCCAATGCAATCGGATATTGAACGCCTGCAGAATATAAAGCAGCGGCGACACCAACGTGTGGAAGGAGAGAAAGCTCTAAAAAAGGGGACTTCCGATCCTCATGGCAGTGATCTTGCTACAACAGTCACCGCAAACCGCAAAAAGGCTGGACATAAAGCGTCAATTGACCAGTTGAAACGCAACCGCTGACCCCACGAGCTTTTCGACACCAGCTGTAACCTAAAATCGTTGCAACATGGGCACGCTTGGGCTATAGCAAGGGCCTCATCTCAGCACCCGTAGCTCAGCTGGATAGAGCGCTGCCCTCCGAAGGCAGAGGTCACACGTTCGAATCGTGTCGGGTGCGCCAATCTTTTCAATGAGTTATAAAAATTAAATATTAACCGCTCATTGTAAGGTAAGCATTAGGTAAGCACGAACTTACAGATTACGGCGTATATAGTCTCCGTCGTGAGACAAAGAATGCTTCGATATATGCTGTGCAGCCAGACATGCCGACAAGATTGAATCCACATAATTATGAAAGTTAGTGGCGAGCCCGCTGTTACTAGGACCATAGCTCAATAGGGAGAGCTCTTTAATGTACTATATTCTAGCATTAAGACTGACCAAAAGATATGTGTTGTACTACAATACCCTCTTCGTAAGGGCCCCCGCTGCATCCATCCCTACAGCTGTAGTCCTTCCAGGACTTTAAACCACACCATAGCCAAGAGATCGTATTGTCGAACCATCACTCGCAGGGCTTGGAGTCAGGTCTCTCCACCTGCACCGAACCATGCACAAACAATCGCGTACCTGACAGCCGCCGGTAGGGCACCAGAGTTGAAAAGCACTACCAATGATGTTGAAACTGTAATCGCCACGACTTAGCATGCAGAGTTCCTCGGCAAGAAATTTAACAAAATTATCAAAACACTACACAAACGTGTGCCCCTTGGTTACACTATCGTCCAATGAAAGAAATAATGCTTCGTATCCATGTTATGTGTGAATTGCGGGAGAGCTTTTTAGACGCCTGCATGGTTGAGGACAAGCCCGCCGTGCAGGTCATCCGAGAATTTATACGTGACTATATACATAAACTTAACAACACAATGGGGACGGATGCAGACGCAGAGTCAGGAAGCAATGTGTCGATCGGACGGCGGACAGACGATCAGAAGGTTAGGCCGAGAAGATAGAGAACCGCATCAACGATCTCGTCGCCGGCGGCGCTCGTGGCGAGTCTTTCCAAACTATGGTCAACCGCGAATGGCCTTTTGGTCAGAATGAGCAAAATGACCAAATCCCGATACAAGGCAGATATCGCGGGTGGTTCTCTAAAACTTCAAGAGAGCCGCATTGTGGCCGCACTCTTGCTGGACAAAGTTTCAGCGGAGGAGTGGCGCCAAGCGATTGAAGAGCAGAACGTATTGCAAAAACGGTCGCCAGGCACGGCGATGCGCCAAGCGTCACTTCTGAGGGCGAGACTTCAAACCATGGGGCCGGGTCTTTGGGAGATCGTGCGGGGTGGATCAAAAGAGGCTGCCTCGCACGCGCTTTTTGCGGCTGCCATCAAGCACAGCGCTATTCTTGCTGCATTCCTAGATCGTGTTGTCAAAGAACAATTCCGTACGTTCAAGCACGATCTGCCGCGTAAGCTATGGCTCGAATTTGTCGAGCATCTTCGCAACGAAGACGAAGCTATGCCGGCCTGGAATGACGCAACGACCAATAAGCTCGGTGACAGCATCTTCCAGATTCTGAAGGAGGTTGGATTCATCACTGATACGAAGACCTACCGGCTGCAGCCCGTCCAGATGTCATCCGAGGTGCTGGCCTATTTGCGTGAGCAAGATGAGCGGTACGTGATTGAGAGAATGCAGGTGGCACTATGACTGATCTCGACGAGCGCCTGAACAAGATTCTCGACAGAGTGACCTCCGACGACTTCCTCTCTGGTCGAAAGTTGTCTGGAGAAATCCCGTTCTACGCGTTCGACTACGATCCCAAGGAGGAGCTAGTTGTACGTGAGCACATCCAGTTTGTCCTCTCCCAGATCGCTAAACGGCGTCCCGAGCTGCGTGTTCAGCACGTGAACCTGTGGAAGCTTGTCGTTGACTACCTAAAGAATCGAAAGCTCTATGATCGGGCAGTCGAGATGCAGCGAACGAAGGGCGGCGATGCCGCCCTCAAAGCACTCAAGGCGCCGCTGGACGCCACCAAGCTGGCAAAGGCACTCGTCGAGAAAGCACTTCCCTCAGAACATGACCTGATTATAGTATCGGGTGTTGGTGCCGCATACCCGCTCGTCCGCACCCACAATCTGCTTAATAACTTGCATTCGCTCATGGGGGGCACGCCGCTGGTGCTGTTTTACCCAGGCAAATATGATGGGCAGAGTTTGCGGCTCTTTGGCCTCCTAAAAGACAACCCTTACTACCGTGCCTTCCGGCTGGTGGACTGAGGAGAAAAGTAAGACATGGAAATTAAGTCACTATTTGAAAGACAAATTGACCGACCGATCAATGGCGTGATCAAAGCCGAGCAATTTGATGCTGAATCTGTCTGGCAGGAGCTCGAAGAGTATGTCGTTACCAAAGAGCTCGACATGCACCTTAGAAAATTCTTCGAGGCATATCTGAACGCCATCGATAATACGCGCGACCCCGACATCGCCAGTAAGGTTGGCGTTTGGGTGTCCGGGTTCTTCGGCTCGGGTAAGTCCCACTTCATCAAAATTATCTCATACCTTCTCGAAAACCGCGAAGTCACCAAAGAGGGGCTGACCAAGCGAGCGAGCGATTTCTTTCAAGACAAGATTCAAGACCCAATGCTCGCTGCCGACATCAATCGTGCCGTCCGCAGCAATGTCGATGTGATCCTGTTCAATATCGACAGCAAGGCCAGCAATGCAGACGGGCGAGACGTCATCCTGCGCGTCTTCCTGAAAGTGTTCAACGAGCGGCTGGGTTACTGCGGAGATCATCCGCACATCGCCCATATGGAGCGCTACCTTGACAAGAAAGGTAAATTCCAAGCTTTCAAGGACGCTCTGATGTCTGATCATGGGTTGATCTGGGAGGACGAGCGCGATGCATACCAGTTCCATTCGGATGCGATGGCAGGCGCGCTGTCCAAGTCGCTTGGCGAGAACATTAAGGATGCCGATGTCTGGCTCGAAAGGTTCGAGCAGGACTTCTCGCTGTCGGTCGAAAGCTTCGCTAGGTGGGTAAAGGAGTATCTGGATAGCCGCGGACCCGATCACCGCATCATCTTCCTCGTTGATGAGGTCGGTCAGTTCATCGGCCAGGACACTCATTTGATGCTCAACCTTCAAACGATCACCGAGAATCTCGGGACGACGTGTAGTGGTCGTGCGTGGGTGTGCGTCACTTCCCAAGAGGACATGGATGCCGTCCTCGGCGAGCTGCGCGCTTCTAAATCTAATGACTTCTCCAAGATTCAGGGGCGGTTCAAAACGCGCTTGTCGCTGTCGGGCGCCAATGCCGATGAAGTCATTCAGAAGAGACTTCTTTCCAAGGTGGAGAAAGCCAAAGACGAACTGGGCAAGGTTTACGACCAGAAAGCCGATATCCTTAAAAATCAGCTTAGCTTCAAGAACGTCGGCATGACTTTGAAGCCCTATGCCGACAAGGAAGACTTCATCGCTGTGTATCCATTCGCGCCTTATCAGTTCCAGTTGGTTCAGAAAATCTTCGACAGTAGCCGCCGCTATGGTGCCGCTGGCCTGCACCTTGCCAAGGGTGAGCGCTCAATGCTGGACGCCTTTCAAACCGGAGCGATGGATGTTGCGGATGAAAAAATTGGCGTTCTCGTCCCCTTGTACCGCTTCTATCCGGCCATTGAGAGCTTCCTGGAAGGCGTGGTTCGCAGGGCGATTGAGAGCGTCAAGAATAATCCCAACCTCGAAGAGTTTGACGAAAACGTTCTGAAAACGCTCTTCCTCATCCGCTATGTCGATGAGATTACCGGCAACGTCGATAACCTCGTCACGCTTTTCGTAGATGAGATCGATGCTGACCGCTTGGAGCTCCGAAAGAAGATCGAGACCAGTCTTCAGCGTCTGGAGAAGGAAACGCTGGTCAACAGGAACGGCGAAGACTACTTTTTCCTGACCAATGAAGAGCGCGACATCAGCCGCGAAATTAAAGATGTCGATTTGGGTTCCGGCGAGGAGACCAAACTTCTAGGCGATATCATCTTCGATGAAGTGCTCGGAAGTCTGCGCAAATACCGCTACCCCGAAAATAACAAGGACTTCGGCATCTCGCGGCTCGTGGACTTGCATCCATATGGCAGCCGTAGCGAAGGTGATCTTTCACTTTCTGTGGTGACCCCTCTCTCAGAAGAATACGACCGTTTCAATGAAGCGTACTGCATTACCCAGAGCACAATGGAGGATGGCCAAGTTGTCGTTAGGCTCGATGATGACAAAGCGCTCGCCCGTGAGCTTCGCACCTATCTCCAGACAGACAAATACATCAAACGGAAGAATGATGGCACGGCCACGCCGACGACGCTGAAAATCTTACGCGAACGGCAGGAAGAGAATCGCGAGCGGAAAGACCGTCTAAAGGCGATCATTGAACGCCTGATGAAAGAGGCAAAATACTACGCGGCAGGTCAGTCGCGTCCGGCGCCGACGGGGTCGGTCGGTGCCGCCATTGAGGACTCACTGGGCTACCTCGTCAAGAACACATTTCCGAAGCTGGGCTATCTCAAGCACACCGTAACCAATCCGCAAGCTGAGATCAAAGCGGTATTAAATGCTCCAGCAAACGAGGGCCTGAACCTTGGTGACGGTGGGATCGCCAATGAAGAAGCACTCAAGGAAGTGCTTAACTTCGTTGCCCTGAAGAATGCGCAGAACCATCGCGTTGTCCTTTACGACCTCGTCGAGGACCGCTTTGGACGCCGTCCCTTTGGCTGGAATGACTGGGAAATTGCTCTCTTGGTCGTGCGTCTTGTGACGATGGGTGAGATCAGCCTCGTCGCCGACGGTGATAACACGCTCACCCCTGACGCCATATTCAGTGCGATTGACGGTCCGAACAAATGGCGCCGGATCAGCGTCGTCAAACGGCAGACCGTTGATCGCGACAGCCTTCAGAAGGCACGCGCCATTGCCAAGGATGTGTTCCATGTCATCGCACCAGACGGCGAGGATGCCCTCAACGCGCATGTGCGCTCCCAGCTGGGTGGCTGGCAAAACGATCTGAATTCATGGAAACCTCTTGCGGATACGGGCAACTACCCAGGCGCCTCGGATATCGCTGACGCGAATGGCGTGATTGCCAAGGCGCAGAGTATTCAGGATAGCTACCAATTCTTGAATCACCTAATCGAGTACAAGGATGATTTCCTTGATCTCACTGACACGGTCTCAGAACTTCGCAACTTCTACGAAAGCCAAAGGCCTGCGTGGGAGAAGCTGAGAAAGGCCAAACAGCGCTTTGATCTCAATCGTTACGAGCTTTTGAAGGATGACGATGCCGCAAGGGCGCTGAAGCGCATAAATGGCATTCTATCGGCTGAGAAGCCATATGGGATGATCAAGGATGCGAATACGCTAATCGGCCGCGTTCAGGAGGTCAACAATGCGCTCGTGAAGAAACGTCGCGATCATGCGATTGAAAAGATCGAGGAGCACATGTCCAAGATGAAGGCCGAGCTTGACGAGGTCGGTGCCGCGCCGGAGCTACGCAATCACTGCCTTCACCCCATCCAGACCATACGATCCGGCATCGAGGCCGAAGAGAGTATCGCCCACATCTTCCAGATGCAGACGGCCTCTCGCGACGCGGCCGATGAGGCCTTTATCGCGATTGAGCAAGCTGCAAAGAAGGTCATACCCGCGTCTTTCGGCGGAGACGCGAAGGTATTGCCGTCCGAGCCGAGCAACGAGCCCGCTGTCCAAAAGGCACCGTCCAAGAAACGGCGCATTGTCGAACCCAGCCATATCGCCGGCGCCACATATCTTGAGACCAAGGAAGACGTGGACGGCTTCCTAGACTCACTCCGCAAGGAGCTCGAAGAGGCCATCGAAAACAATGAACGCGTGGAAATACGCTGAGGACGACGAGCAGAATGACAATCAACACGAATGCGCTCAAAACCTATGCTCCCAAGGCACGCAAGGACTTCATTGCTGCAATGGTCTCGCGAGCCGCGAAGTTCGGGATCACCAAGAAAGAGATTGTTGACCAGCGCGAGCATGGCGACGTCGTCATTGTCGGCTCGGACGCACTCCCCAAGAAAGTCGGGGAGCAGCGCAAGAAGCTCATCAGTCGTATCAAAAGGAACGGCTTTGAGCAGGCGATGGAGGCGGTGGCCTACACATGGTTCAACCGCCTTGTGGCCATTCGCTACATGGAGTTCCACGGCTTTCTCGATCACGGTTACCGCGTTCTGAGCCACCCGTCCGGTAAGGAGCTCCCTGAAATCTTGGAGCACGCCGAGCACCTAGATTTTCCTAGACTCGACAAGAGCAAAGTCATCGAATTGAAGCTCGATGGAACCAAGGATGCCGAGCTCTATCGAATGCTTCTCATCGCTCAGTGCAACGCGCTGCACCGTGCCATGCCGTTCCTGTTCGAGCGCATCGATGACGAGACCGAGGTGCTCCTACCCGACAATCTCCTGCACTCGGATTCCCTGATCCGAAAACTTGTCGCCGCCATAGACGAGGCCGACTGGCAGGACATCGAGGTCATCGGCTGGCTCTACCAGTTCTACATTTCCGAGAAGAAGCAGCAGGTCTTCGATAGACCCAAGAGCGAGAAGATCACCGCTGAGAATATCCCCGCGGCAACCCAGCTGTTCACCCCGCACTGGATCGTTCGCTACCTCGTCGAGAATTCGCTCGGGCGAATCTGGCTCCTGAACCGGCCGAATTCACGGCTCGCTGAGCAAATGGACTACTACATCGCGCCCGAAGAGCCTGAGACCGACTTCCTGAAGATCGGCAAGCCCGAAGAGATCAAGGTCTGTGATCCCGCCTGCGGCTCGGGGCATATGCTGACCTATGCGTTCGATCTTCTCCACGCGATCTACGAAGAAGAGGGCTACGACCCAAAGGAAATCCCAGCTCTCATCCTTAAGCACAACCTGACCGGCATCGAGATCGACGACCGCGCAGGCGCACTAGCGGCCTTTGCACTTTCGATGAAGGCCGCAGAGAAACTGGGTCGGCGACGGTTCCAGCGGATGGAAGTGAAGCCCGACATCGTCGTGCTCCAAGACGTCGCTTTTTCATCCGAGGAAATGACAGATGTGCAGGCTCTCGTCGGGCGCGACCTTTTCACAGACGAGCTGCGCGAAACCCTCTCGCTGTTTGAGCAGGCGAAGAATTTCGGCTCGCTGATCGTGCCGAGGCTGCGCGACCCGGCTGAGACGCTTCGAGTGGTCGAGGCACGGGACTTCCGCTCTGACTTGCTGTTGAAGGAGGTTCAGGGCCGTGTGGTGGCGGCTCTGCGCATGGCCGAGGCTCTTTCGCCCAAGTATCATGTGGTGGTGGCTAATCCGCCCTATGCGGGCAGCTCCGGTCTCAACGGTGCAATGCAAGATTATGCGAAGAATAACTATCCAAATAGCAAGTCCGATCTCTTTGCAATGTTCATGGAGCGGACGCTGGCTATGACAAAAACACTCGGCATGTCCTCCATGATAAACATGCAAGCTTGGATGTTTCTTTCATCGTATGAGAAACTCCGTGGCAAGATTTTGTCTATGGGCACAATTTTGACAATGGCCCACTTAGGGGAACGAGCTTTTGACACTATTGGTGGGGCAGTGGTTTCAACGACAGCTTTTGTTATCAAGAAGATTGCGGCACCGTCTTATAAGGGTGTCTTTCTTCGTCTGATCGACGGCAGAAACGAATCTGAAAAATCTCAGATGGCAATTGACGCAGCGCAGACTCGACAAGGAATTCTCTTCTTTGTGGCATCTGGAAGCGATTTTGAGCAGATACCGGAGTATCCTATTGCATATTGGATTACTCCGGCAGTTCGATCGGCGTTCGCTAACACTAAGAATTCTGAGTTTTTCGATATCAAGGAAGGTTTGGGCACCCGGGACGATCCGAGGTTTCTCCGATCATTTTGGGAAGTTTCTTTTCCGAAACTTAGGCTTGAAAGCGGTGGCAGTCAAAAGTGGATCCCGGTTGATAAGGCAGGTGGCTTCAGAAAGTGGTTTGGCAGTAACGAGACGGTTATGAATTGGGCGAGCGACGGATCAGAAATAAGAAATTTCGAGAAGTCTGTTCCCCGAAATACCCAATACTTTTTTAAGCCTGCGGTTGCTTGGGGTAAAGTGGCTACCGGGCGCCCATCTTTTCGTTACAGGTCCGATATATTCGCGTTTGTTGATGCCGCGCCCTCTGCGTTTGGGAAAAGTCTTCATAAACTACTGGCTTCCTTAAATAGCAACACAATGGCTCAATTTCTGAAGATACAAGGCAGTACAGTTAACGTTACTGTTGGCACTGCCAAAAATTTGCCATTTTTGGCAGTGGACGTTGACGAGGCAGCGATGCGATGCATCGAACTCGCTAAGTCCGACTGGGACGCCTACGAAACCTCTTGGGATTTCACGACGCTCCCGTTGCTCGCGCCCGATCACAGGGGGGACACACTTGAGTCTATATACGCCGGCCTCCGCACCCATTGGCAGGGCATGACGGACGAGATGCAGTGTCTCGAAGAAGAAAACAACCGCATCTTCATTGACGCTTACGGTCTGAAGGATGAGCTGACTCCCGAGGTGCCGATTGAAGAGATCACGCTGACCTGCAACCCAGACTATCGCTATGGCTTGAAGGGCAAGGCAAAGGAGCGCGAAGAGCGGCTGCGCTCTGACACGATGAAGGAGCTGATCTCCTACGCGATAGGCTGCATGATGGGGCGTTACAGCCTCGCCGAGCCCGGCTTGGTCTATGCGGATGCAGGGAATGAAGGCTTTGATGCGGCGCACTATGGCGACTTCCCGGCTGACGATGATGGCATCGTGCCGATCACCGAAGTGGAGTGGTTCGACGATGATGCCGCGCTTCGGTTCGAGGAGTTCCTGAAGGTTGCATGGTCTCCAGAAACCTTGCGTGAGAACCTGCGCTTTGTGGCGGAAAGCCTTACCGCCAACGGCGGCAATGATCCGCAAAAGACGACCCGGAACTACATCTCGAAGAGCTTCTTCAAGGATCATACGCAGACCTACAAGAAGCGGCCGATCTACTGGCTCTTCTCAAGTGGCAAGCTGAGAGCCTTTGAGTGCCTGGTCTATCTCCATCGCTACAACGAGAGCACGCTCTCGCGCATGCGGATGGAGTATGTCACGCCTCTTCAAAGCCGAATGGCCGCGCGGATCGATAGCCTCGACGATGACATTGCTGCGGCCTCGTCTTCTGCTGCCCGCACAAAGGCACAGAAGGAGAAGGACCTGATGTCCAAGCAACTTGAGGAGTTGCGAACTTTTGACGAGGAACTGCGGCACTATGCCGACCAACGTATCACGCTTGATCTCGATGACGGGGTGAAGGTCAACTACGGCAAATTCGGTAGTCTCCTTGCGGAGCGCAAAGCCATCACAGGGGAGAAGTGATGGCTTTGGAAAAGGGTAAAGCGAAGGCACAGGAAACGGCGTCATTCAAGGCGGTGAAGCGCGAGTGGGACAGATGGCGACGGGACAAAACCCATATCACGACGAAGCTTCACAAGACCTACATTCGAAAATCGGATTGGTTTTTAACCACTCACGCAGCAAGCGAGGCTGCGCTGCGGCGTCTTATTTTCATCGGTTTGCGACAGAAGAAAGTTCCGTATGACTCGGTCCAAACGTGGATGGACGGGCACTCCATTACCTACGGCAAACAGCACGGCCATGGCACGTTCATTGTCTATTTTGATCGGCTCTACGCCCGAAGTTGGGCGGACACAATGAAGGCAGGCGCCGATCTTGAGGAGCTATGGAAGCTCTGGAATGACTACTCAAAACCTGTGCGAAACGGTTTGGCGCACGGTGCGCGAAAATACTCTGACGACTGGCTTGATGTAGCTCTTTCAATCGACCGACTCTTCATGATGCGGTTAGATCATGTGATTTCTCCGGTCCTTGGCGGTACTGCATTTGCAGATCTTCGGAAACTTACGCCTCGATTAGGCCGCGGCAACTCAAACATATCTGCCGAGGCGATACTCAACATCCAACCAAATCGTGTTCGTGAAACGGTTCCACTCGACGAAGCCAGCAACAGACTGGACGCGGTCGTGAAATTGCCAAATCCCGGGGATGCTGATGGACCCTAATCAAATCAAATCAAACCTGGATCGTCTCTTCGCAAAAGGTGTGCGGATCGTCCTCTGGCGCGATGAAGATGGCGAGTTCGAGGAGATGCTGCCATCTTTGGGGCTCGATGGAGTTGAGTTGCGCCAAATCGGTGAAGAGCCTGCGCTGGTGCTGAAGACGGAGCTGGAGCTCGAAAAGAGCGACACGCCATTCCTTCTTTATGAGAAGGGAAGTGCGCCTGATCCCGAGAGGGACTGGCTTCTTGATGTCCGCTTGTATGCCGAGCCCTTTGCCGCCGACCGTTCAACAATGATCCTGCGCGAGCTTGGCATCATGGAACATGCGCTCCGAGATCATATTGCCGCACGGGGTAAGTTTTTTGCCAGCAAAGAACGCCTTGTGAAAGCGCAGAAGTTCATAGAGCCGTCTGATGATGAGGACGCGATTGATCGTGCGTTAATGGCTGCCATTCTTCGTACAGAGCAGACTGACATTTTCTCGCTAGTGCGCGCTCTTCTACACACGATCGACCCGGATAATCTCGATGCCGCGCCGTCGGCATGGTCGGACATCGAGAAGTTTGATCTGGCCGAGAGTTTTTGGAATCAGGCGCGGGATACTTTCGGCTTAGACGATGCCGAGCCGAGCCTCAAATCCTTCCTGATGCGCCTATTTATCACTGACTTTGCGCGTAGTCTCGACGGCGCGTGTCCGAAGGGGCTCGCGCATCTCGTTCTGCCAAGTAAGGGCGCTTCCAACGCCGTGGTCTGCGTTGGCCAATGGCGCGACAGCGCAAGGCTTCACGAAAGCTATGACGCACTGTCTGCGGCTGTCGCTGAACTGGCAAAGCTGGGTGACCACCTTGATTATCTTGATATCGAGGAGGTGGCGGAAGCGCGCACCTTCCTTCTGACCGAGAAGTATATCGCAAGTCGCCTTCGTGACCGGATCGTTGATACTGCCGAGACGATCAACCTTGAGGTTATAAGAGATATCGTCACGCGGCGGCAGAACGGCTATTGGGCAAATAGCAAGCTGCCGTCCAGCCACAATGCACCGCGCCTGGCTCTCGACCAAGTCTATTCTGCGTTGAAGTCTGCTGCAGAATTCCTTGATCTTCGGGGTGGGTATCCGGCGGGGTTTAACTACAAAGACGGAAAAGCATTCTTCGATGCCTATGTTTGCGAACTCTATCGGTTCGATCAGCTTTACCGCCATTTTTGCGACGCTGCGGATACAGCAGAAGCCGAAGGTTGGGACATACTCAAGGCGCTGCGCGACAAGATCGAAGATGCATACGGCAATTGGTATCTCAGTATTCTTGCCGTGCGATGGGGCGAGGTGCTGGAAGGGGGCGCTTTGCTTGAGCACTGGCAGCTTCCCGACGTGGATCGCCAACAGAACTTCTTCAGACGCAATCTGCAAGCCAGGCTCGATGAGGCCGATGATCGTCGCGTCTACGTGATCATCAGTGATGCTTTTCGTTACGAGGCCGCGCACGAACTCCTGCAGGAACTGAACGGACGTTACAGATTCTCGGCGACACTCAAGCCACAACTTGGCGTGCTGCCATCCTACACTGCGCTCGGCATGGCTAGTCTGCTACCGCACAGGACGCTGAGCTATACCGATGCGGGGGCTGTTCTGGTGGACGATATGCCAACCAGCGGACTCGCCAACCGGCAAAAGATTCTCGCTAAGGTAGATGGTACAGCCATAAAAGCCGATGACTTCATGGCGATGAACAAGACTGATGGCCGTGAGTTCATCAAGCCTTACAGGGTCATCTACATCTACCACAATCAGATCGACCAGACGGCTGACACCGGCAACGAAGAAAAGACCTTTGCCGCTGTGCGCAACTCGATAGCCGAGCTTGGAAGCATTGTGGCCAGGATCGTCAACAGCCTGAACGGCAACTATGTCCTCGTCACGGCCGACCACGGCTTCCTATTTCAGGAGAGCGCACCGACGGCAAGTGACAAGAATCCGATCACGGACAAACCTTCTGGAGCTGTTATCTCCAAGAAGCGCTACCTGCTCGGAAAGTCTCTACCGGATCACGCAGGCGCCTATCATGGGAGAACCAAAGTCACCGCAGATGCGGATGGGGATATGGACTTCTGGGTGCCGCGCGGCACAAACCGCTTCCACTTCGTTGGCGGTTCCCGCTTCATCCATGGTGGCGCAATGCCGCAAGAGGTCGCCGTGCCGGTCATCCAGATCACGCAGCTGAAAGGCAAGAGTGCGGTCAAGACTCGGACAAGAACCGCCGGAATTAGCGTGCTCGGATCAAGTCTGAAGATCACAACTAGCCGCTACCGTTTCAAGTTCATCCAGACCGAGGCGGTATCCGAACGCATCAAGCCTCTCAAGGTAAGAGTAGCGATCTACGACGGAGATGACCCCGTCTCCAATGTTGAAACTCTCTCCTTCGAGAGCGACTCCAGCGATATGAATGAGTGGCGCAAGGAGGTCTGGCTGACGCTGGCGAGCCGAACCTTCGACAAGAAACACCGCTACCAATTGATTGTCCGCAACGCCGAGACCGACGTCGAAGAGGTGCGGATTGACATAACAATAGACCTGGCATTTGACAATGACTTCTGAACTGACAATTGACATGGGGTTAGATGAGCAGCTGAACCGATCTTTTGCGGGTAAAGTCGTTCGGAAAGACCTCACCAAACTTCTGAAAGAAGGAGCGAACGTCCCTGTCTACGTTCTTGAGTACCTACTCGGGATGTACTGCGCCTCCGACGATGACGAGATCATTCAGGAAGGCCTGAAAGCCGTGAAAAAAGTGCTTTCCGAAAACTATGTGCGCCCGGACGAGGCTGAAAAAATCAAATCGAAGATCAAGGAGCGCGGAAGCTTCAAGGTCATCGACAAGGTAACTGTCAGGCTCAACGAGCGCCGCGATGTCTACGAGGCGCTACTGTCCAACCTTGGAATTAAGGACGCAGAGGTTTCCGCGAGCGATGTGAAACGTTTCGAGAAGCTGCTCGTGGGCGGCATCTGGTGCATCGTCACAGTTCACTACTACCACGAAGAAGGCCAAAAGGGCTCACCGTTCACTATCGATGATCTGAAGCCGATCCAGATGCCGAACATGGACATGGAGGAATTCTTCGAAGGCCGGAAGGCATTTAGCGAAGAGGAATGGATCAACGTCTTGCTCCGCTCTACCGGTATGGAGCCAACAGTGCTTGACGGGCGCGTGCGGTGGCACTTGCTGGCACGAATGATCCCCTTCGTCGAGAACAACTACAATGTCTGTGAACTGGGGCCGCGCGGCACCGGCAAAAGCCATATCTACAAAGAATGCAGCCCGAACAGCATTTTGATTTCGGGCGGTCAAACAACCGTTGCAAACTTGTTCTACAACATGGGCCGCCGCCAAGTCGGGCTTGTGGGGATGTGGGATTTGGTCGCTTTTGACGAAGTTGCAGGTATTTCCTTCAAGGACAAGGATGGCGTCCAGATCATGAAGGACTACATGGCATCCGGATCGTTCGCACGAGGTCGCGATTCGATATCGGCGTCGGCCAGTATGGTCTTTGTCGGCAACATCAATCAATCTGTCGATACACTTGTGAAGACCAGCCATCTTCTTGCTCCGTTTCCCGAGGCGATGGTCGACTCTGCATTCTTTGATCGCTTCCATGCCTATATTCCTGGCTGGGAGATACCAAAGATGCGGCCGGAATTCTTCACGAACCGGTATGGGCTCATCACTGACTACCTGGCCGAATTCATGCGCGAGATGCGCAAAAGCACATTCGCAGATGCAATCGACCAATTCTTCAAGCTCGGCAACAACCTAAATCAGCGCGACACGATTGCCATACGCAGGACAGTATCTGGTCTGCTGAAGCTTCTCTATCCCCATGGCGATTTTGACAAGGAAGCTGTGCGCCGTTGCCTTGAGTACGCGCTTGAGGTGCGACGCCGCGTGAAAGAGCAGCTCAAGAAGCTTGGCGGGATGGAATTTTATGACGTCCACTTCTCTTACATCGATAACGAGACCCGTGAAGAGCGCTTTGTTGCCGTGCCTGAGCAGGGTGGTGGAAACCTCATTCCCGCGGGCCCGCTGAAGCCGGGTGTTCTTCACACTGTTGCCACAGGAAGTTCCGGCCATTTGGGGCTCTATCGCCTCGAAACGCAGACGACCGCCGGCAACGGCAAACTTACTACATCGGGGCTTGGCTCAAACGCGGCAGCCAAGGAAGCGCTCCGCGTCGCATTTGATTACTTCAAGGCCAACATTTCACGCGTGAGCGGAATGTCGAAAGCTGGTGATCATGACTACCATGTTCACTTGGTGGAACTTCACAATACCGGTCCGACGAAGACAATGACACTGCCAGGCTTCATTGCCTTTTGCTCGGGACTGATGCAAAAGCCCGTTCAGGATCAGCTCGTCGTGCTTGGCGACATGAGCCTCGGAGGAAGCATCGTTCCTGTCGAAAACCTTGCGGAATGTCTCCGGGTTGCATTCGACGGCGGTGGCAAGCGAGTCTTGCTGCCAATGGCGAGCGTCGGCGACATCCCGACGATCCCAGGCGAGCTCTTTGCCAAGTTCCAGACATCCTTCTACGCCGACCCTGTCGACGCGGTTTACAAAGCGCTTGGCGTGGAATAGCGACCTTGGTTGCTACGAAAGAAGACATACTTGAGCAGATTGTTAAGGAGTATCTCGTCCACAAAGGCTACTTCGTGCATCACAATTTCAAATTTCTGCCGCGCAAGGAACATCCAGACTATATCCAAACCAGGACTCAAGCCGACACTAAGCCCAATTCATATGACGATGGACAGCCTCACTGCAGACATTCAATCCAAAGTGTTTTTAATTAGTACTACATTCCCCTAGAACAGTTATTTCCGCAATTCCTTAAGAAATTCCGAAATTAGCTGCCGTTCAACAATTGCTGTATTGGTATAGTATCCATGCCGAAAGTTTCGGTTGCGCGACCCATTCGGCGCAGTTAAGGAGAAATTGTTGGAACTAAAATGTTTTAAAATGGCTCATTATTATCCTCCTCGTATTCAAAGTAATCATCCTCCGGCGAGTATTATTCCGCAGCATCGTATCTTTGTGTATTCACAAACCTATCCCCTAAACCAATTGCGTTTAAACGCGAGAAACCAGATATTTTAAGATTGCAAGCTACACATTCAAATTGTGCGGGCAGGTATTCTTGTTTTTCAATAATAATATCATTATCCAGTTCTTTTTTTGGTGCGGAAATAGCTTCTCCTTGCAGCAATGATATGGAATTACAGGCCGGGCAATCCACTCTGTGGCCATCTTGTCTAGTTGCCCAAATTAGAGCGGACTGGTTGAGTTTGTCGCGCTCGTCTTGACTCTTAGCCATCCACACCTGTTTGTGTGCATCAACATCGCCTTGTACAGCTTTTGCTTTCTTATCAGCCTCCGCTGCAATGAGTTTTTTGCTGTTGCTGCTTCGGTTTCACCGATTAATTCATTGAGTTCCATGCTCATTGAAGCCAATAAAATCTCGACAGCTTTATAAAATTTGGGATGCCAAGCGGAAACAGCAACACCGTCAAAAGGGTTTTCTCCAGAGTGGAGTTCACCATTCCTCATTCCTGTATGAGCCTTGCAGAAGTTTTCGATTTCTTTATTAAAATTTGGAAGTATCTCACCAAGTCGACGCAGAACTTCAACGATGGAAATCGATCTTGGCGAAAATTTTGGCTCGGTAGGCGTAAATCCTAATGAGTGAAGTAAGCTACTCCAATTTCTGTCACCGTAATCCGCAAGCAACGCTGGACTAACATTTGATAGCGCCGCGCGAGCTAAAAGTTCCAACCTAGGCTCGACCAAAGTGCATGTTCCCAAGTTGAGCTTTCTGCATGCGCCATATTTTCAAAATACCTTTGAGTTTTAGCTAATAGAGCATTAGAGCTCCATGTGTCGGGCGTCTCATTGGGCTTAATCGTCTGTTTTAAAATATCTCCTCTAAATAGGCGCGTGAAATTCTTCTGTCCAAAAACTGCTGACCAATATGCGAACGACCATGTAACATGCGCCAGTTATCCAAAACTAATGTATCACCCTTTTTTTGAAGTGGTATGTTTACGGAGACGGATTTTTGAACTGCGGCTTTAAAAGCTTCCATTCCGTCTTGCCCTGCTTTACTGGATGCCGTTAAAAATACTTCGTCCCACCGTAAAAGCATTTCTTTCTCATTTTCATCCAACACTCAGTAATGAGAGCTTACCGCCTATAGGCCGCCTTGGCTGAACTAATGCGGGAGAAAGTACAATAGAACCTGCATTTTTTACAATATCTAGTCCATCCAAAATTAGGGTATGCACTTCTTTGAATCCCGTTACACACCTTAAAAACAAATATCGTGGCGGACGTTTCCAATGTGCTAAATCTGAGTGGAATGGGAAATTTCTGCAGCCAAATATTCCGCTGTATGTATTAAGGGTAGGCGCACTCGATGGACAAGGAGTCAAATGATGTACTGATTCAGTATTTTGAAAAGAGCTTAGTTTCCCAAGTTTTTTCGCTACGTCTATGTCTGAATCATTTGCCTTATACTCACTAATGAATATATAGCCGTCTCTCTGAATTGATTCTTGGAGTTTCATAAGGAGAATCTTATTCTTCTATCAAAGTAGGTTCTATCAGGAAGAATATAGAATCGCGTGGCCTGTGAATACAATTCGATTTCGTCTTTGTTGTCATGAATAACTCACTGTTTGAATGTGTCTGTTGTTCTGTCGATCTATTCGCGTGTTCTTATTGCATAGAGTGGTAATTATAGGCACTCCCCAGATGGGACCATGGAAGTACCAAAATTAGGGCCTGACGGTTACTCAGGTGGAACATAATTTTACCCTTCGTTTCCGAAATGGGACCGTCAATCAGCGAACATGTCCCGTGCCAGGAGCGACTTCTGTTTTTTTGAGGCTCATTCCGGCTTCCATTTCCTCCAATCATTGGTCGGCGGATGACCCTTATAAGAGCGATCTGTGGCCCGCCATTCAGAAGCTTTGCGTCCGTACCAGTGGCCTTCTTTTGTCAGATCGATAAACCCCCTCGCCTCTAGCTCTTCAAAAGCAGCGGCGATAGTTGAATTGCCGAGGTGTAGTTTTTTTCGGGCGTTCGCATAGGCCAGCGATAACTCGCCGTTATTTCCGCCATTGAATTTCGACCGCAGCTCTATGTAGACCTTAATAGACGCGGGCCTAAGTGTCAGCCAGGCTTCGCTGTTAACCATCGCATAGGGGAGCGGAACGAATTGGTCATTCTTGTTCCGTCCGTTGGATAATACTTTGCGCGTACGTGACATCAGGCAGCCTTTTCTAGCTTAAACGAGATAATTTCGATTTTACCAATCGGTGTTTCAGGCACATACCAGCCGCAAAATTTGCAATCATGGTTCGTCCTACCCGTTCGGATGGAAAATCCGCGCTTGTACTTAAGGTTAAATCATTTAGTCCAGAACATTAGAGCCCGGCCTAAAGCCTCTAAAGCCTGGACCTCCGGTGTTTCCGAGAGGGCCAAAGGAATCATCGTTATCAGCTTAATTCGACAGCTTTTTTTGGTCATTACCCATCTTCGCCGTGATCTGAGGTAGACCGCCTCAACGGAGACAGAATGGATTGGGCCCATTCGTCCAGCTCAGGCTCAGGATAAAGCGGCACTCTGCCTGCCGACTCGAACCGAGGGCCGCCACCTAAGCATGCATATTTCGCAAGCGTCGAAGGGGCTCGCTCTATTCCCCATCGATCCTTTAAGTATTCGGATGCGGCTTTTCGGCGATAACGTTTAAAGTAAGATTTCATATTACACCTCGTTTACCTAGTGTTCCGGTCATTTCCGGCTAATGAGGTCTATTCTACGCCGTTGAAAAAGTGCAGTCTAAGGACAGAAACTAGCGTAAAGCCGCTTAGGTTTCGTCCTTAAGGGCACGGCGAATTAATCCGCCAACGGACGAGTTTGTTATTTTCATATCTGGAATATGTTGTTTTTTTATCGAATTAAAGACTACCCATACAAACTGGAAAAACGGGCCATCTTCCCTATTCGTATCTTCATACGAATTATGTGTAACTTTATGCTTATCACCACCTGCCGCCAGATAGATTTCCCTCAATTGCCAGACTAAAAATTTCTGATATTCTCCGATACCGTGGCGGCCAGGTTTGGATAAGCGTTCTAGTTGATACTCTGCAGATTTCTCTAGTTTCCTTGCACTACTTGCGACAGTTTCCGGATCGGCCGCGGCTAGCAAATCGAGTGCTGAAAATGCCACTGGGTCGTGAGGATTGTTAATTGCCTTTATTATACTTGACAGTTTTCCGGCTGCTTTAATTATTGACTTAAGGTGGTTTTTGACACCTGGGTTTTTCAGGGTTCCTTTCTCTCGGGGGCGTTGTCGCTTAATAGCTACATTGTCGAGAAACCAGCTACCGCACTCATTTACTTTTTCCACGACTCCCTTTGAGTGTTTTACATACTCATTGATTTCCTCAATGTCAGAGTCACTCAGTCGAAAATGCTCGGAATCTACGGCATACGCACTAAGTTCGGGTCGCATCAGCCCATCCCACCCATAAATTCCACGATGTCTGCGGTTTCTTTAGCATCGCTCATCGACGCAGAAATATGGGCAGCTATTCTGTCGGCCGCCGCTACAAGCGCGGTATCCACTTGATGAATATAACGACCTGTCACAGTTCCAGTAGCATGACCCAAGATCGCCGCAATAGTAAGTTCTGTCATGCCGAGATTTGCTGCCGTGCTCGCGAAGGCATGGCGCAATCCATGTGGCGTTAATCCTTTAATAGCCATTGCATAGGCATCTGCCGAGTTCAACAGCCCTCCCTCTCGCTTGTCTTCAATACACTCCTCTGCTAACCGCAGAATGCGGAGCCATGCTTTAGGTAGTCCCGTAAAATGCCGGTCTGGCATTTCACCGGATTCTATCTCAACCTTTTTTCGTAAAATACCGGGCAGAACAAACTCGCCGTCCTTTGGCAAGTCATTCAATACGTTGATTGCGGCGGCCCCTAAAGGGCGGACGCTCTCACCTGTTTTGCTTTCGGACAATCGCAGACATCGGCCTGAAAAATCAACTTCCGCCCAGCGCAATTTTTCTATCTCACCACGACGGCAACCCGTCAGTGCGAGCAAACGTATCCCAGCAATGACTTGCCACTGTTCGCCTCGGGTTTCGGCCAGTTCAAGTGCCGCTCCGAGGGATTGATACTGTTGTCTCGAAAGCAACACTCTGCGCCGCTTGTCCGCCTCACGCTTTACTCCTTGGACGGGATTAGTCGCAGTTACTCCCTCCGATACGGCATAGCTCAGAATGCCGCCTAGAAGCCCCACCGTTCGCGCAGCAGTCCCCTTCCCGCCCTTGACAATGGCGCGGCCCTGCTTCTTCGTCTTTATGTCCACCGCCGTTTTGCCCATTGTAATGTCGCGCATAAAGCGGTTGATCTCTGGGGTCGTGAGATTGCGAACCTTTCGATTACCCAAAAGAGGAAGTATGTGTCGTTCAATACGGCCACGGTCGATATAAATCGTTGAAGGTTTTTTCGGCCTGTTGCGCTTCCCAAGGATCAAACCCCGCTCAGCGGCCGCTAGATAATCCTTACAAAGCTCACGCACCGTTATGGCTTTTCGCTCCTCTTGCTTTGCATCCGCCGGGTCACCACCATGAGCCACATCGCCAAGTTTTCTCTTAGCCAATCGGCGAGCCTCATCGGGTGTCAGAATCCCCATTTTACCCAAGGTCAACCGGCGGCTTCTTCCCTCACTGTTACGATACTGCACCATGAAGGATTTCACACCGCTCGGCTTCACCCGGAGACCAAAGCCAGGCAGAGACTCATCCCAAACGACTACATCGCGACCGGCGTCGGCGACAATAGTTTTAACGGTGTCGAGAGTCAGTTTCATCAGTAATTTCCCGAGGTAAGCATTGGGTAAGCATGAGTAAGCAATGATCAGTAAACTACAGAGATTACTGTACATCCCCGAAACGCCATTTTCAAGGTAGATTACAATCGATTAGTAAAGTTTAGTAAAAGTGGAAAATTACGGGAAAAGGTGAATCCATTA